>Ga0070740_10003429_pt1 | contig 16847 bp, 16 predicted proteins | sample Coa_R2_FD_67286 | JGI IMG/M metagenome (GOLD analysis project Ga0070740, IMG submission 67286) | Surface soil microbial communities from Centralia Pennsylvania, which are recovering from an underground coalmine fire - Coalmine... | ecosystem: Environmental > Terrestrial > Soil > Unclassified ... | reverse complement strand
AACTGACCCGCCTGGCGCAGCGCACGCTGGAGAGCATTCGCACGCTTTCCCTGCAACTGCGGCCTGCCGTGCTGGACGACCTGGGGCTGCATGCAGCCCTGCGCTGGCTGGCCGAGGACTGCCGGGAGCGCCTGCACATCGGCGTTGATCTCCACCTGGAGCCTCAGATCGGAGATCGAGCGCAGCGAGCGTATTCGCAGCTTTACGAAACAACCCTCTTCCGCGTCGCCCAGGAGAGCCTGACCAACGTCGCCCGCCATGCGCAGGCCACGCACGTCTCCATCGAGTTGCTTGAGGACGAAGAGACCGTCTCCCTGCGCATTCATGACAACGGGCAGGGCTACCAGGCCGCCCGGCAACCATCCGGGCTGGGCATACGCGGAATGCGCGAGCGCGTCGCTCTCCTCAACGGCACCTTCAGCCTGACCTCGGAGCCGGGAGGCGGAACGACCGTCGAAGTTGTGCTGCCGGTTCCAGCCGAGAAAACAAAGGATGAACTCTATGTCTGAACCCCAGATCTCCGCCGCCCGCGCCTCCATCCACGTGCTCCTGGCCGATGACCACGACATCTTGAGGCAGGGCCTGAAGATGCTCCTGAGCCTGCAACCGGAGATCGAGGTCGTAGGGGAGGCGCGCACCGGGAGAGAGGCCGTAGAGCAAACCCTGCAACTGCACCCGGATGTCGTCGTGCTGGACATTAGCATGCCCGATATGGATGGGCTGGAGGCATGCAAACAGATTCGTGCGCAGGCGTCCGCGACTAACGTGCTGATCCTCACCATGCACGAAAGCGAAGAATATTTTTTCCAGGCCCTGCGCGCGGGCGCGGCGGGCTATCTGGTGAAGAAAGCCGCGCCCCCCGATCTACAGATGGCGATCCTCTCGGTCGCGCAGGGGGGAGCCTTCCTCTATCCCGGCCTGGCGCGCGCCCTGGTCAACGCCTACACCGCCACCTCGCCGGAGCCGCGCAGCGCAGGAAAGAACGAGGGGATGGCCGCAGAACTGCGCGTTCTCTCGCCGCGCGAACTGGAGGTGCTGAAGCTGGTAGCCGAGGGGCATACCAATCAAGAGATCGCCGATCAACTGGTCCTCAGCATCAAAACCGTGCAGGCCCATCGCGCTAACGTCATGGCCAAGCTGGGCCTGGAGAACATCACCCAGCTCGTTCGCTTCGCCGTGCGCTACGGCCTGCTGCCGCAGGATTTATAGAGAATGTGAGCTATCTCATAGACAAACAAGCAGTTTTCGCGTATGCTTAAAGCGGCAAATTCGAGGAACTTGAAACGTTAACGAGAGAGAAGAGGAAGCCACGTTCGTTGCTCTCCGCGAGCGGGCAGGAGATCAGTGAGCATGCCATCGATAGCCTCTGTACGCTTTGATGTCGCGAGCTGGTACATCAAGGAGCAGTCGGACCAGAAAATCGTCTGGTTTAATCGCGTACCCGACATGCTCGTCCTCGAATTTGCCCCGCACGCGCTCGATTTGCCAGCGGACCTGCAAGACATGGCCGGGATGCGCGCGTTTATCGAGCGCATGGTACGCCAGAACGCCGGGGCAGTGATCTCGGTTGAGAACGTGACCTGTGACGAATTGGAGGGAGTCAAAAGCATTTTTAAATATCGCCAGACGCCCAGTTCCAGGCGCTCCCCGCTGGGAATGGCCTACCTGGGCCTGTATATATTCCCGCTTGCCGCAATGCACTACCTGCTCAAGGTCCAGTGCTGCGAATACGGTACAACCGGATTGCGCGAGGCAGCCGTCGCACTTCTGCAGCCGCGCCCGGCCCCCGGCGAGTACAAACAAGTTTCGTCTATGCAGGAGTTACTGAGCAATATGAGCCAGCGCGAGGTTCGGCATACACCGGCAGACGATGAGCAATATGATACCTCTTTTCCCAATCACCCCCTGAGCAGGCTGAGAGGCTACCTCAAACACATCGAAGAGACATTCATTGTCGATGAGAATGTGAAAATAGCGGAACCTTTTAGACGAGATTAAATTTTCGCACGCGTACAGGCAGAAAATATTTGCAAATATTGGTATACTAGTATGTGGAAGTCGTCTGTCGAAAGATCGGTATCGGATAGCGTCCTTCGTTCGCCTGCTCTAAAAGAGGACTGATATGCAGACTGTTAGTTGTCCAACCTGCGGAGATCCACTCGCGGATGCTGGCGGGTACTGCGCGCGCTGCGGGCAGGCAGAGCTCACAGCAGATGTCACCCAGTCGCTCAAACATTCGCAGGCAGGTCAGAGCAGTCCTTCCGAGAGGAATGCGCGCGGCGAGGCACCGCCGGAGGGAGACGAAGCGCTCCTGGAATGGATCAATGCCGGGCCGACCGCGAAGCTGTCCCCACAGGGAGTTCACATGCCGGGCGAGACGCCACCGCAGGGTCTGGAGGCTTATCAGACCCTCGAACTGACGCGCAAAACGGCCAACGCATATCAAGAGACGCCACCCAATGGCTTAGAGGCTTATCAGACCCTCGAACTGACGCGCAAAACAGCCAATGCATATCAAGAGACGCCGCCAGATCTGACAGAATCGACCTTAAACCTCAAACGCATGCGTCGGGGAGCCAGAGCGCGCCTGGAGGAGGACATGCTGGCCTCTTCTGAGCAGGCGCTGGAAGAGGACCAGGATGATGAGGTTATAGAGCAGCGGGCGACCTGGCAGAAGGTTGTGGAGCACCGGACGGGGCCGACGCTACCAATAGTTGCAGCCGTTTCACCGGGCCTCTTCCAGCACCTGCGGGCCTCTCTCCAGGCAAACGGGCGCTCACCACGTATGTATTTCTGGTTGAGCGTGGCGGTGCTCTGTTGCCTGCTGCTGGCCGGCGGTTTTGGGATAGCAAGCAGCTTTGGTCACAGCGCGCCACCGCCGCCTCCCGCGCCGCTCCTGCAAGCCTCGCCGACGGCGATCGCGCTGGGCGGAATTATCACGTTGCGCGGCCTGCACTTCAGTCCACATGGCACAGTGGCACTGAGCCGCGATGGGTCCATCGCGCTGGAGGACACCGGCGGCGCGAGCAGCGTGCAGGCGGACGCACACGGCCTCTTCAGCGATACGGTTATCGTCGATCCCGCGTGGCTGGCGGGACCTCACACCTTCTACGCGCTGGATATGCATACGCACCGGCAGGCGCTCGCTAAAATCATGGTGACGGGCCAGAACGCGCTGCAAGGGCCGCCGCGCCTGCTGCTCTCCTCCTCCAGCCTGGACCTCGGTTCCGGCGATGAGGCCACCAACACCAGCAAGCTGCTGGCGCTCTCAAATGCCGGCGGGGGCGAGGTGACATGGCAGGCCACGACCAGTCAACCCTGGCTGGGGATCAGCCCCATGAGCGGCTTTATTTCCAGCGGCAGCCACCTGTCCGCAATGGTGGCCGTCGATCGCGCCCGGCTCGCACCCGGCACTTATCACGCGTCCATCCTCTTTCTCTCAAGCACCGAGCGGATCACGCTGGCCGTTACGATGACGGTCATCCCTCTGCAACCGGAGCACGAAGCGGTCCTGCAAACCTTGCCGGCCACCCTGTCCTTCAGCGGATCGGCAAGGGGTCCCGCTCCACAGGTGCAGACGGTGCTGGTGAGCAATCCGGGAGTGCAACTGCTCTCCTGGGGCGCGAGTATCAGCCTGCAAAATGGCTCCGGCTGGCTCTGGATGACGCAGCAGGCAGGCAATATCGCGCCGGGTGGTCAGCAGCAGCTTCTCGTAGGCGTGAGCACACAGAATCTCGCGCCGGGCCTGTATAAAGGCGAAATCTCTTTCTTCAATCAGGGAACACAGCCTATCCAGGGGAGTCCCCAGGTTATCTATGTGAGCCTGACCGTCACGCCCCCCTGCGTCCTGACCTTTGCGCCCGGCAACCTGAGCTTCACAGGAGTTCACGGAGGAGCCTCGCCGGCAGCGCAAACGCTGCGCATCAACGTAGCCCAGGGCTGTACCACCAGCCAGAACTGGAGCGCCTCGGTGCGCACAACCAGCGGCGGCGGCTGGCTCCACTTGAGCCAGACGAGCGCCTCGACGCCGGCCTCTCCCTCGGTGAGCGTGAATACGGCGGGCCTCGCTCCCGGCACATATAACGGGATACTCACCTTCACCGTCAATACGGGACCGCAGATCGTGCCGGTCACATTGACGGTCAGCCCGATTCCCTGCACCATCTCGGCGCCCTCCTCGCTGACCCTGCAAGGAACCGCCGGGCAGGCAGGCGTGGTCTCCCAGGCCATCGCCCTCACCACCGCAGGGGATTGCCCGCACGCTCTGAACTGGACCAGCACGGTGAGCAGCGCGTCCTGGCTAAGCGCTACCTCTGGGGGCAAGCTGACGCAGCCCGGCACGGCGAGCGTGAGCATGCAGGCCAGCCTGGCGGGACTGAGCGCCGGCTCCTATACAGGCCAGGTGACAATTACTGCCGTCGATAGCGTCACCGGCCAGACGGTGGGGAGCGTGCAGACCTCCGTCACGCTGAACGTGCAGCCGCCTTGCACGCTGCAAACGCCAGCACCGACCTCGCTCACCTTTACCGCCAGCGCCGGGAGCACAACCACGCAGAGCGCGACCGTGACCATCGGCGTCACCGGCAACTGCGCCGGCAACGTCACCATCACGCCCTCCTCCGATAGTAGCTGGCTGAGCGCAGGGAGCGCGGCCAGCATCGCCAGCGGCGGCACCGCCACGCTCACCATCACCATAGATCCCACCTCGCTAGCCGCGAACACCTATACCGGCACCATCACCCTGGCAGCCGCCGATGGCAACGGAGCCATCACGGGCAGTCCACAAACAGTGAGCGTTACGCTGACGATCCAGTGAGGGCAATCCCCCATAGGAAATTCATCAATATTACCCATCCCTGTTAGTTCGCTCAAGCGTTCTGCCAGGCCGATCGAGATGATCAGCTTACTCCCGCTTGCAACTTTGCAAATGGTTGCCGGACTGTGCTATAATTCTACTGGTAGAATAATGAGAGACAGCAGCAGATGGGACACAATGGATGAACAAAAAGAAACCACCGTCTGTTTGGGAGGCGCTAGCTCAGGTTGGCGCACTCGGGTTTACAATCGCAATACCCCTGGCTCTAGGCACCATCCTGGGGTTATACCTGGATGGTCTGACCAACCATAAACCATTATTTTTGATACTCGGGCTGCTGCTTGGCCTGATTGTGGGAATATATGGCGCGTACCGTTTATTTGCACGCTTGTTGTTATAGACGAGAGAGGATAATAAACGGTCCCATTTATAACAGAACAACAGATCGGCAGGGCACGAATATTTTGGAGGATGCTGCGTGTTCTGGAAAATCATAAACCCAAACGTCCCGCCAGATCTTCTCTTTACCATCCCTGGGATTAACTTCCCCGTGACGAATACGCTCCTCTGCACCTGGATTGTGATTCTGGTGCTGATCGTGCTCGTCTACTTCATCCGGCGACGGCAGGACCTGGTGCCACGCGGCTTTCAGAATTTTGCCGAATGGGGGGTAGAGGGCCTGCAAAACCTGGTCGAGGGGGTCTCTGGGAAAGAGAAAGGGCGTAAGTTCTTTCCGCTGGTCGCGACGCTGTTTGTGTTTATCGTGCTGTGCAACCTGATGGATGTCTTTCCCGGCATCGATACGATCGGCACAGCCACCCACCCGGCTAATCCGACGAGCCTGGGCTTTATTCACCTGCTCTTCGGCAACGATTCCAATCAACTCATTCCCTGGTTTCGTCCGCCGACGACCGATCTGAATCTGACCTTTGCGATGGCCCTGATCGTGGTGGTCGTCTGCCAGGTGCTCGGCTTCCTGTGGCTGGGTCCAAAGATCCATCTGAGTAAGTACCTGAAGTTTAAAGAGCTATTCACGCACGGCGTCTCGGGACCGATCGAGTTCTTTGTAGGTCTCGTCGAAATTATCACAGAGCTCTCGCGTCTTCTCTCGTTTGCTTTCCGTCTCTTTGGCAACATCTTTGCCGGGAGCGCAGTGCTGGCAGTCTTTGGCTACCTGACGGTGGGCCTCGCCAATATCGTCTTTATCCCGCTGGAGCTCTTTGTCGCGTTCGTGCAAGCCCTGGTCTTTGCCCTGCTCACCCTGGTCTTCCTAGAAATGGCCTCGACCAGCCACGATCATGCGCATGAGAGCGAAGAGGAGGCGATGGCTGAGTACGAGCAGAACCGCGAGCGTGAACTGGCCGCGACTCACTAGTTATCCCATTTTCTGCGCTTGCTACTCGCCGAAGGGGTGATCTGTACCTTTGCGGCGATTGCATAAATTTACATTAACAGTTCGCTGTTTGTCCTTCTAAGGAGGTTCTTTAATCATGAGTGGCAGTATCAACATCATCGGTATAGCTCTGGCGATCGGCCTGGGAGCCATTGGACCGGGCATCGGCATCGGCATCGCGGGCGGTCAGGCGCTCAGCGCAATCGGGCGCAACCCTGAGGCGGCTCCGCTCATCCAGGTCAATATGTTCATTGCGCTGGCTTTCGCCGAGGCTATTGCAATCTACGCGCTGGTCGTCTCTCTCATCCTCCTTGGCAAGTAGGATGTCCATTAGATGGAGCATAGAGGCGCTCGCTCCGCTACGCGCGCCGCTTGCTCAGCTTGCGGCTATCTTGACAGGCAGTGAAAACAGGAGAGATAGATGGTTTCTGTGCTCCATCCCTGTCTATGGACTGAACTACCTCTGAGGAAAGGAGGCACATCCCGTGGTCTTTTCATTTATTCTCGCTGAGGGCGGAGGCGGCCTGCTGGGCGGTCTGGGCATCAACCTGTGGGCCTTTATCTCGCAGATCGTCAGCTTTGGCATCGTGCTCTTCATTCTCTGGCGGTTCGGCTTCCCGATCATTCAGAGAACGCTGGAGCAGCGGCGCACGATCATTCAGGAGGGCGTCGAGAATGCCGAGCGAGCGAAGCGCGAGCTGGCCGAGGCCACACAGCGGGCCGAGCAGATTCTGCGCGAGGCCAGCATCGAGGGCCAGAGGCGCATCGAGCAGGCAACCCAGGCCGCCGAGAAGGAGGCCCTGCGCATCCAGGAAGAGGCCCAGGCGCGCTCCGCTCAGTTCGAACAGCAGCAGATCGCACGCATTCAGCAGGAGGCAGCCCGCGCGCGCGCTGAACTCAGCCGCCTGGTTGTCAATCTCTCGATCCAGGCCGCCGGGAAGGTCATTAGCAAGTCTGTGGACACGAAGGATAACCGCCGCCTGGTGGAAGAGTTCGTGAACGCTAGCGAGGCAAAGGAACAGTAATGCTTAAAGGAGCGATTGCACGCCGCTACGCGGGGGCCATGTTCGAGCTCGCACTCAAGCAGGATGCGCTTGAGCGCACGCTCGACGATGTGCAGGAAATCGCCCGGCTCTTCTCCAAACGCACGCTGGCCTATCTCCTGCGCGAGCCAAAGGTGCCCGCCCAGCGCAAAGAGAACGTCCTGCGCGAGGCGCTGAGCAGCAGAGTGCTGCCGATATCGCTCAATCTCGCCCTGCTCGTCGTCCAGCGTGGCCTGGTCGACCTGATGCCGAATATCGCCGCTGAGTTGCAGCAGATGGTACTCGACTACAAGAACCAGGCGACCGCCGAGGTGACGACGGCGCAGCCGATGGATGAGCAGCAGCAGGCTCTTGTCAAGCAGGCGCTCGAAAAGAGAACCGGCAAGACCATTCTGCTCTCAACCAGGGTAAACCCGGAGATTCTGGGCGGCGTGGTGGCCCGCGTGGGCGACCAGGTGATCGATGGCAGCGTCCAGCAGCGTTTACAGGCGCTCAAGCGGCAGTTGCTGACCGGCGTCGCAATGTCCAGCATCGACGTGCTGGACGGTGGGGCGAATGTGAGCGCTGAGTCTCCGGCCCAGGCGTTCCAGGCTTGAAGAACCGGACGACGTGGGCAGGATAGGACAAGTACGTAGCACATCTGAGAAATATCCCCGCGCCATTCTCTCCCATAACAGGAGCGGGATGGGGCTACTCCCCTGGCGAACCGTGTGACAGAGCGGAGTATAAAGGGTTACATATTCTTACTCCGCGCGAGCAAACAGCTCTGATCAGATCGAGTGGGAGAAACAACGAACAAGTTGTTTGCTCGATCTGGATAAAAGACGGCTAGATCGCTGCTTTTGTTAGCTCGCCTGGAGAGGAAGATACAGGAGGAAGACGATGGCATCTTGGGCTGATGAAATCAGTGCCATCATAGAAAAGAACATCGCGGGCTTTGGAGGAGTCGAAACCTCAACGGCGAGCGTCGGCACTGTGATCGCGGTGCAGGACGGTATCGCCCGTGTCTATGGCCTGCAGGATGTGAGATACCTGGAACTCGTCGAGTTTCCGCGTACCGGGATCATGGGCATGGCCTTCAACCTGGAAGAGGAGTCGGTGGCCTGTCCGATCCTGGGCGACTACACGCAGATTCGCGAGGATGACGAGGTGCGCACAACCGGGCGCGTGGTCTCGGTTCCCGTTGGCGACGCGCTGATCGGGCGCGTGGTCGATCCCCTGGGCAATCCGCTGGACGACAAGGGGCCGATCGTCACCGATACGTTCCGTCCCGTCGAGCGCGTGGCCCCCGGCGTCATCACGCGCCGCTCGGTGAATACTCCCGTGCAGACGGGTATTAAGATCATCGACGCGATTATTCCAATCGGGCGCGGCCAGCGCGAGTTGATCATCGGCGACCGCCAGACCGGCAAGACCGCGATCGCCGTCGATACGATTATCAATCAGAAGGGTAAGGACCTGATCTGTATCTATGTGGCGATCGGACAGAAGAACTCCTCGGTCGCACGCACGCACGCCATTCTGGAAGAGCATGGCGCGATGGAGTACACCACGATCGTCGTGGCGGGCGCTTCGGAGCCGGCCCCTCTGAAGTACCTGGCCCCCTACGCCGGCTGCGCGATGGGCGAGGAGTTCATGGAGTCCGGGCGCGACGCGTTGATCATCTACGACGACCTCACCAAGCACGCCGAAGCCTATCGCAATATCTCGCTGATCATTCGCCGTCCTCCGGGTCGCGAAGCCTATCCCGGCGACGTGTTCTACCTGCACTCCCGCCTGTTGGAGCGCGCGGCGCGTTTGAACGAGGATTACGGCGGCGGCTCGCTGACCGCGCTGCCCATCATCGAGACAAAGGCTAACGATATCTCGGCCTACATCCCGACCAACGTCATCTCGATCACCGACGGCCAGATCTTTCTTGAGACCGACCTGTTCAACTCAGGCCAGCGCCCCGCCATGAACACCGGCCTCTCGGTCTCGCGCGTGGGCAGCAACGCCCAGACGCCCGCCATGAAGCAGGTGTCGAGCACGCTTAAGCTCGACCTCGCCCAGTTCCGCGACCTGGCCGCCTTCGCCCAGTTCGCCTCCGACCTGGATAAGGCCACCCGCGCACGCATCGATCGCGGTCGCCGCCTGATGGAGATCATGAAGCAGCCGCAGTACCAGCCGGTTCCCGTTGAGAAGCAGGCGATGATTATCCACGCGGCCAACAGCGGCTACCTGGATGATGTCGCGCTGGACAGGATCAGAGAGTGGGAGATCAAGTTCTATCGCTTTATGGACACCACCCATCCTGAGATCGGCGAAGAGATCGTCGCCAGGTCGGTGAAGGGCAAGGAGAAGATGTCCAAAGAGCTGCTGGAAAAATTGAACGCCGCGATTGAAGAGTACAAGCAGACAGCCGCGCCTCAACAGGCTTAGGCTGCTGCATCCAGGCGGGCGAACGAGCCGGCCCTCGTCCGAGCGAACATTGCTCTGGAGAAGCGGTCGGTCCGCTCGTTGGCCCGCGCGGAGTAGAAAGGAAGGCTGATCCATGCCATCAACTCGAGAGATCCGGCGGCGCATCTCTTCAATCAAGAACATCGCGCAGATTACCAGGGCCTTGCAGATGGTTGCGAGCAGCAAAATGCGCAGGGCGCAGGAACGAGTCGAGCAGGCGCGTCCCTACGCCGAGCAACTGCGCGCCCTGGTCTCGCGCCTATCGCGGGCCAGCGGCGTAGATATCGGGTCCGGCGCGGTGCTGATGGCCCAGCGCCCGGTGCGCAAAATTGGCTATGTGCTGATCACGCCGGATCGCGGCATGTGCGGAGCACTGCCCAGCAATATCAACCGGCGCGCAGCCAGTTCTGTGCAGGAGGTTCAGCGCGAACTCCGGGAGCAGGGGGCCGAGAGCGCGAGCGTTGACTTCGTGGCCGTAGGTCGCAAGGGCCGCGACTTTGTAGTGCGCAGTCCATATAACCTGCTGGCCGAATTCGTCAATTACGGCGACCGGCCCAGCCTGAACGACGCCTCGGCCATCGCCCAGGTGGTCATGGACGCCTTTATCAAGGGCGATGTCGATGTGGTCTACCTGGTCTATGCCCGCTTCGTGAATACCGCGACGCAGGTGCCGACTGTGGTCAAGCTGTTACCGGTAGAGCCTCCCGCCGAGGAGGAGGACGAGAAGAAGAGCGTCGAATATATCTACGAGCCCGATCCACAGAGCCTCTTCGAGGCCCTGCTGCCGCGCTACGTCGATTTGCAGGTCTACCAGGGCCTGCTCGAAGCGCTGGCCAGCCAGTGGTCGGCGCAGATGATCGCCATGAAAAACGCGACCGACAGCGCCAAAGAGTTGCTCGAAGATCTCAACCTTACCTATAACAAGGCCCGCCAGGCGAGCATTACAACCCAGATTCTGGAGGTTGTGACGGGCGCCGAGGCCCTGGGATAGCAAGCAGGAGAACAAGAAGCTATGGCAACGAGTGTGGGCACGAAAGGTACAGTCGTGCAGGTTCTGGGGGCGGTGGTGGACATCGAGTTTCCCCCGGACCAACTACCCGAAATTTATAACGCAATTACCGTGCGCCCCTCCGGCGCTGAGAAAGATCTCACCCTGGAGGTGGAGCAGCACCTGGGCAATAACTGGGTGCGCTGCGTCGCGATGGGTCCAACCGACGGTTTGCAGCGGGGAACCGATGCTTTTGATACCGGCTCGCCGATCACCATGCCGGTCGGTCCCAAGACCCTGGGGCGCATCTTCAACGTGCTAGGGCAGGCCGTCGATAACAAGCCGGAGGTCGAGGACGCGCCTCGCCTGCCGATTCACCGCGAGGCCCCCTCGCTGGAGGACCAGGCGGCAAATATCGAGGTGTTCGAGACGGGCATCAAGGTGTTCGATCTGATCTGCCCTTTCATGAAGGGCGGCAAGATCGGCGCATTCGGCGGCGCGGGCGTGGGCAAGACCGTCATTATCCAGGAATTGATCAACAACATCGCCAAAGGGCACGGCGGCTATAGCGTCTTCGCCGGCGTGGGCGAGCGCACCCGCGAAGGCAACGACCTCTACCACGAAATGATGGAGGCCGGCGTAATCGACCGCCTGGCGATGGTCTTCGGCCAGATGAACGAGCCACCCGGCTCCCGCCTGCGCGTGGCCCTGAGCGGACTGACCGTCGCGGAGTACTTCCGCGATGAAGAGGGCAAAGACGTGCTGCTCTTCATCGACAACATCTTCCGCTTCACTCAGGCCGGCTCCGAGGTCTCGGCCCTGCTCGGTCGTATGCCCTCCGCCGTGGGATATCAGCCCAACCTGGCGGAAGAGATGGGCGCGCTGCAGGAGCGCATCACTTCGACCAAACGCGGCTCCGTGACCTCGATGCAGGCAATCTTCGTCCCCGCCGACGACTATACCGATCCCGCCCCGGCCACGACCTTCGCCCACCTGGACTCGACGATCGTGCTGGAACGCTCGATCTCCGAGAAGGGCATCTACCCGGCGGTCGATCCGCTGACCTCGACCAGCCGTATCCTCGATCCCAATATCGTCGGGCAGGAGCACTACGACGTGGCGCGCGGCGTGCAGCGCGTTCTGCAGCGCTACAAGGAGTTGCAGGACATCATCGCCATCCTGGGCATCGACGAGCTCTCCGATGAGGACAAAGTGACCGTAGCCCGCGCACGCAAGCTGGAGCGTTTCTTCTCGCAGCCGTTCACCGTCGCCCAGGCATTCACCGGCGTCGAGGGTAAGTACGTGCCGCTCAAGGAGACGGTGCGCAGCTTTAAAGAGGTGCTCGAAGGCAAGTACGACCACATACCGGAAAACTACTTCTTCCTCAAAGGGGTCATCGAAGAGGTCGCCGAGGCGTATGAGCGGGACCAGCAGAAGGGATAAGCCATGTCTACCATGCAGGTTGCAGTAGTCACCGGCGAACGCGAAATCTACCGGGGCGAGGCCGAGGAGGTCATCGCTCCCGGAGTCGAAGGCGAACTGGGCATCCTTCCCCATCACGCCGCGCTGCTGACCGCCCTCAAACCGGGCGGGTTGCGTATCAAGCTCGGCGACGCGGAGGACGATCTGTTCGTCTCCGGCGGGTTCCTGGAGGTCTACAACAATACCGTGACTGTGCTGGCGGACGCCGCCGAGCACGCCGAGGACATCGATCACGCCCGCGCGGAAGAGGCGCGCCGCCGCGCCCAGGAGCGCCTGGCCGAGGTCAAGGATGAGCGCGAGCGCGCGATCATCAGCGGTGAGCTTGAACGCGCGATCGTGCGCCTGCACATTGTGGAGACCACGCGCCGGCGCAGCAGCCGCCGGATTCGCATGCCCTCCTCTTCGGAACAATAATCATAGCTCTCACAATTGATGGATGTGGTGCAAAAAAGGCGTGAAACGCAACACATCCATCAATTATAAAAGCTTAAAAATTCCCGCCGCCTCCACCCTGGTCAAAATCATCGCTGCCGAAGCCGCCGCCTCCACCCGCCTCCCCGCCGAAACTCCCTCCACCGCCGAAATCGTTTCCGCCAAAGTCGCCGCCGGGCGCGTTTTCGCCGAAGCTACCGCCTCCGCCGGCATCTCCGCCAAAGCTGCCGCCTCCACCCGCCTCCCCGCCGAGCTCATCATCTCTTTTTGGCTCACCCTCGCCCTGTCGCCTGCCCAGCTCGTAGCCCGCCAGGCCGCCGGCTGCCGCGCCAAGACCGCCCGCCGCCCAGGGATTCATCCCGCGTCCCTGATTTGGCTGTTCGGGATACGGCCCCTGGTCAGGCGGCAGCGGTCGTCCAAAGGGCGAACGACGCTGGCCGAAAGGATTCTGCCTGAACATCGTCCCGCCCATGCGTCCTCCGCGCCGGCTGGCCGCGAAAAGCGCCAGGAAGAGGATAAGAAGCAGAGGAACGATACAGCAGAACAGCGAAGGACCCGAGAAAAGCCCGCCGCCAGAGCTCGCACGCGAACGAGAACTCTCACTCATCGAAGTCCGCATCGACTGGAGCGCGGCCACAGAGGCGTTGGTGTAGTCCCCATTGTTAAAGCGCGTCGAAAACGAACTGACCGCCTGGTTAATCCCCGCGCTGGAGAGCGGGACGTTAGAGCCGCGCGCGATATAGAGATAGCGATGGCCGGTATCGATCGCCATCACAATCAGGTTTGGGTTTCCGTTGAGCTTCTGCATCGCAACCCGCTGAAAATCCGCTTGCGTACCCCGGAACGTATTTGTCGTGTAGATGGCGACCGGATTCGGCAGATTTGAGGCCGCGTTCTGCACCTTCGAGACATTCAGGACGCGCGCATTGTCGTACACCTCCACCGCAGAGCCGCCGCCACACGCGCTTAACGTCAACAAAAACAGCAAAGCAAAGAGTCCCAGCATCGGCACGCGGAGACGCTTTAACCTGGACAAGACACACATCATTTTCACTCTCACTTCCCTCTTCTCTCAAGAAACGCGAACGCGGGATAGCAAACAACACGTCACCTTTATTATAGCGACCGCTTTTGCTCTTTCTTTAAAGAGGTTTCAGGCACCTGTCCCAAAATGATGAGGTTGGTTGATGCAGAGCATTCCAGGGAAAAGAGGAGGGGACCGGTGAGGCGGCGCGCCGCCTCACCGGTCCCCTCCTCCAACTCGTTTTACGAGAAATAGCCGACGAGAGTGTTACTTCTCGGCAGCCGAAAGCGTCGAACTACTCAGGAGAGCGTCCAGGGTAGTTTTCTTCACGCGATAGCCGCGGCGTTTGCCCAGGTGGGGCAGAGTAACCGCGTCGAGAACACCGTTATTAATCCAGCGGCGCACCGTTGTGTCATCGACACGCAGGCGACGGGCGACCTCATGGATCGTCAGGAGATCATCCGCTGGCTGGTACGTGTATTTCTCTTCTTCTTTATCCATAACTGCTGTATTTTTGCGACGTGGCATGGTTAGTCCTCCTACTAGAAAGCGAAGAAACAGTTTCACCTTCCCGATACGTTTCATTGCAGTACTCTCAACCGTTATAATATCCTGAACGGATACCTTAATAGGATGGTTTACTGCTTCTTATGCACAAGTATAATACCTCTCTATGAACTGAATCTGTGAGTTTCCTGAGAAAAACCTGAGAGAACAAGAAAATATACGTAGCGCAACTAAGAGCGGATAGAGCGAAAGCACGGTGGTTTCCCCTTTTTCTATTGGATGAGAAAAATATGAGCAAACGGACAGGCAAATAACATAAATCTCAAGATTTAGCGCGCGGTTGCGGGGCGGGCAGGCCCATTTACAACCTTGAAACACTGTGTTACACTTCAAGTGTGACTTGAAGCGGTTCATAGGGGTTATTTTCTAAAGGAGGACGCTATTATGGCTGGCTGGCAGGAAGAACTGGCCGAGCTACTCCGTGGGCTAGGGGTTACGCAAGAAGGGCCCCACACCAGGCTTCGCTCTCCGGGCAAATCGACGCGTAAAGATTCCAGGTGGCGTTTGCGTGCAAGCAAGCCGCTGGAACGCCTGACCGATCCCTTCCTTTCTGATGACGCTGATAGCGATGATTCCGATGCGTGGCCGATGGATATGAGCGCAATGAGGCGCGAAGTAGATTCGATTGTGCGGCAGGTGATCCAATTGATGCAGAATGGCGAACTGGATCAGTCGGCGAAGGAAGATGTGCTTGAGGTTCTGCACACCCTGCGCCGATTTTCGGCGGTCGCACAGCAAGTCGGGCCGGGTGATGAAGCCTATCTGGAATCCGTATCGGCTATGTTACGCTTCTGCCGCCTTGTTTTACGTCTGAGCGAAACGGCGATAGAAGATTTCTGAGTGCGTTTTTACTTTATTTCCTGAATACAGCCGGAAATGTCATCTTTGTGACTTCTTCTGGCTGTATTGCGTTTTGAATAGTTGTGTTGCGCGTCCATATGTATACTCGAAAGGGGCCGTCCGCGTTACAGAAATGTGCGCGAGAAGGTCCGGGCTAGCTCCTGACATAGGCAAGGGAGAGAGCTATTTTTGTGAAAGGCCAAACGAGGGAATGCCAGAAAGGTCGCTGGTTACGCGTGGCGCAGCTTCTCTAAGGTGAGAAGAGGCGATGCGCGCCTTGTTCGAGTATCTGCGCCGGTTCCGGGCACATGCAAAGAGGCGTGAGCGGGACCGCAGAGGCGCAGACGAAAGAGGACGGGACGTACAGTATGCAAACAGATTTTTTTGAGCGGTTAGATTCTGTCTCCCAAGAGAGTCGGGAGAAGTTGAACGAGCAGATCAAGCGGGTTCAGGAAGAGGCCAGAAAGCTGCGAGCCCAGGCGCGCCGCTTGCGGCGTGCGCAGCAGGCGGAGAAGAAGCAGCGCAAGCGATTGTTGGAGCAGATTGCGCAGTCGAGCAGGGCCTGGGGCCAGGGAATGCGGGAGCGAGGTGGAGAGCTTACCTCTGCGGCGGGCTCTCAATTAAAGGCCGGCCAGCAGATGTTGTTTGAGCGCGGCGGCCAGGCTACGCAGAATCTGGCAGATTGGGGAGACGAGACAACGCACCGCCTGCGCAGGCAGGGGAAGCATCTCACTCAGAACGCGGCAGATTGGGGGGATGAGACGGCTCATCGCCTGCGCCGCCAGGGGCAGCACCTGGTCGAAAACGTGAGCGATTGGGGGGATGAGACGGTTCACCAGTTACGCAGGCAGGGACAGCACCTGGCGCAAAATCTCGGCGAGCGGCGCGAAGAGGTCGCGCGCAAGTTACGCAAGCAGGGTCGCTCCTTCAGCCGGAATCTCGCGCAGCAACGGGAGGAGATGGCGCGTCGCTTGCGCAAGCAGAGCCGCACGCTGAGCCGGAGCGTGGCCGATCGCAAGGAGAATGTCACCAGGCAGTTGCGCAAGCAGCGCGAGCGCCTGCTGGAGTCCGGCAGCAAACGCGGCGGGAAGGTCTGGTCGATTTTGGGCTTCATCGCGGGCCTGCTGGTGGCCGGCGGCGTCACCTACTGGCTGGTAAGGCGCGGACTTAGAAAGAGAGCGCCGGAAGAGGAGCAGATCGAGCTGCCGCAGCGCGAGACGCTTGACGGCTCCGGCACTCGTCCTGGCGGCGAGATTCGCTACGCCCGCCAGGGAGGCACCGCCGTGGCTACCCGGCCAGGCGCGACCAGCGTCGAGCCGACCACAAAATTCGTCGGCGTGCTGAGCACCCGGCGCTACTATCCGATCGAGCAACAGCCCGAAGCAACCGACCTAGTGTTTTTCACCAGCGAGGCGGAGGCCGTGGCCGAGGGATTCACCGCCGCCGACTGATAGCCAGATTGTGCGAGCATGTCTATGTTGGAGCCTGGGTGATATCAAATCCGGTTGGGAGGGGGAGAGAGAGAGGGAGAGGGAGAGAGAGAGGCAGGCAAGCTGCCTCTCTACTGTATAGGTGGAGGGCAGGCAAGCTGCCCAGGCTAGCCCTGCGGGCTGGCCTGGTGCAATCTCTCGATCCCGTCTCCAGGTGTGAGCTTGCCTCACACCCACCTATACAGTAGAGAGGCAGCTTGCCTGCCTCTCCTTCTATTCCATGCCCGGCGCGCGATCCATGCCCGGCGCACGTTCCATGCCCGGCGCACGTTCCATGCCCGGCGCGCGATCCATGCCCGGCGCGCGATCCATGCCCGGCGCGCGATCCATGCC
>Ga0070740_10003428_pt1 | contig 16847 bp, 9 predicted proteins | sample Coa_R2_FD_67286 | JGI IMG/M metagenome (GOLD analysis project Ga0070740, IMG submission 67286) | Surface soil microbial communities from Centralia Pennsylvania, which are recovering from an underground coalmine fire - Coalmine... | ecosystem: Environmental > Terrestrial > Soil > Unclassified ... | reverse complement strand
TTATTTCCAGATTTTCCATCGCGACAGCCAGGTTTTGCAGAAAATTCAGGATCCTTAATTTTAAATTACTCATTTTACCCAGCAGCAATTTGACGGTTTCGGTCTGACCAGTGAATACAGCCAGATGAAGAGCGGTGAATCCTGGTATGGAGTCGGGCAGGGTGCCGTGATGCTCATTTTTCAAAAGAGTTTCAAGTTTCTCACGCTGTCTGGACTGACTGGCAAAAGCGAGCAAGTCGGAAGTGTATACATGCGCTGCTATGGTGAAGTCAGCCTGTTTGCTGAGCAGCTTTTCAACAATACGCTGGTGCCCTTTTTGCGCGGCGAGCATGAGAGCGGTATAGCCGCTTGAGTTGACTGCATCTGGATTGGCGCTTTTTTCAATAAGTGTAAAGGCAGCATCAATATGATTGTTGTCTGTGGCAAACATGAGCGCTGTCCAGCCGTCGCTGTCAGTTGAATTCAGCGACGCACCTGCGGAGTGCAGTGCCTGGATTACCGCTGCACGGTTGTTTTGCGAGGCTGTCACAAGTGCTGTCCAGCCATTTAATTCAGCCTGATCCGTGTTGGCACCTGCCGCACAGAGTGCATTGATTGAGTCAGCGTGTCCGTTTTGTGCTGCTAGCATGAGTGGTGTCCAGCCGCTCAAATCCGCATGATCTGGGTTGGCACCAATTGCGCACAGTGCGGCAATTGATCTCGTGTGGCCATAGTATGCAGCGTGCATGAGGGGTGTCCAGCCGTCAACCTCCAGGTTCGGGCTGGCTCCGGCGGCATGCAGTGCGCTAATCATACGGGCATCGTTATTTCTTGCTGCGAGTATCATCGGAAGCAGGCTGTTACAGGCCTGGTTTGGGTTGGCGCCGGCGGCGCAGAGGGCTTTTATCGCCGCAATATGCCTGTTTTCTGTGACGCACATGAGTGGTGTCGAGCCATCAGAATAAAGCTGATCCGGGTTTAATAAGGCAAGCTTGCTTGTATTGGTCAGATTTTTGATCAGTCCAGGAATAAGGTGGGGGCTCACTTTGGCAAAAGCAAACAGGCCGCCATCCTGAATGAGTGATTCCGGATGCTGAATGAATAATTCATCATAATAATATCGGAAAGGTTTATTTTTGGGGCGATTGAAACACGCGATCTCAATAATGATATTGCTGCCCAGGACGCGCTGTATTTCATTAGCCAACGCTTCAAGAGAGCAAAAATATCTGGCTTTGCCGTCAATGTAGTTGGGGTCAAAGAAATACCAGGTTTCCTGCTGGTATCCAAGCTCGCAGGTATGAATGGGTGAATGCACCAGGCAGATATTGTTTTTGATCGTATCAATTGTGTCTTCGTCTTCCAGGGACTTGATGATATTGGTGACAGAAAGGTGTCCAGCCATTTGATAGTTGACTTTGATCCTTGATTTTTCGCCCCGTCCGTTTATTAGCAGGAATTGGCTGCCTGGCAGGAGGAAGTGGAATTGTAAGAGATTTGCGTGCGGATATGTCTTTCTGGATCCTTGATTGAAAACTAGGTAATGAATGATACGCTCAAAAATTTCTTGCAGGGTAATGGATGCATTATCTGCTGCGTCTGGCAGGTAGATTTTAGTCATGAGTGAGGAAGGTTGGCCGTCCCATGCGAGGATTTGTTCCATGGCGGCATCTCCCCACTCTTGCTTATGCAATATTCGCATCACAGCATGAAGCAATGAAAAGCCATAGCAATATCCTTGTCTAGGCAGTATCTGTAAAAAATCATCGACGCTGTTCCGGGTCGCGTTCAGGTATCGCAATAACTGCTTTTTGATGGTGAATTGATCCTTGCGGTTTGTCATCACGACCTCTTGAAACGATGGATCCGGAAGCTAGTGCAAATGATGTAAAAAACCATGTTTTTTTGCTGATGTAAACAAATATCTCCGGTCGTTATCTGGAGAAAAATATTTGTCAGCCAGTGACTTGAGCTCCACTAACAGCGCCTTGTAATGTCTTGATTTGCTGAGGACGGGATCTTTTTCAGCTTCAATGATTGCGTTGATGAGGCATGCGCTGATATTGTCTGTCATTTTACCGGTCTGCGCGGAAGTGGATAGGACAGTACAAATCTTGATGAGTCTGGCTATCTTTGCCGCGTCATCATCGCGTTTAATCATGAGCGAATTTTTGATAGAGTGAAGATCAGGCGCGACTGTCTGTTCACTGTTTCCGAAGTGTGGGTCGTTGCAGTAGGCCCTGAAAGCATTGAGTTTGTTCCTGGATATTTTTTTCAGTGCGTACGTTTCGATTTTTTGCAGCAGCTGCAAAGACAAGGATTTGTTTATGATGGCGGACAAAGGCTGCGATATGTTGTCGCATTCATTCATTTTCGTCCAGATTGATGGATACCGGGTCGGGGAAGACACTTGGTCATCGTTATTGTAGAGCCGTGCAATGGCCGCTCTGGCGTCATAAATATGTGAAAACAGGTCTATATAGTCATTCAGCAGCGACTTGTCATCCCGGGCCCTGGATAATATGGCTTCTGATATGTAAGTAAGAAACCTGATGAGAAAAAGAATGAATTGTGTTTTTGATTGCGGGTGCAGGTTATTGGTGTTCAGTTTCTCGGCACAACAAAGCCAGAGTTTTAATAGTTGCCTGTCCCGGATTTTGGGATTGCAGAGAAACTCAAGCGTGGTCATTTGATCTGTTTTGTGTTCATGAATTCCGGCCTCAGACAGGATGCTTTGTTGAATTAGCCGGTGGGCTTGACGTTTGATGCTTGTCAGGTGATTCGCAAACATGAGGATATGTTGGAAATCGGCCTCTCTGAGTGCGTCATAATGGGGATCTTTCTGGAGTGATTCAAGATGACTGATTTTGCCACGCTCTTCCAGATGGTTGATCAAGACCAGCCAGTATGGGTTTTGCAGGATTTGTTGTTTGTTCATGCTGATTAGCAGCAGCTTGACATTGTCGGAAGCCAGGTAAAGCATCAGGTTGGAGAGTGTTGATAATGTCTTGTAATCCAGGTTCGTTGGCTGAAGAAGCATCGCATCAATCCTGGATAATATCTCTTTGTCCATAAACGAAAGATACTGATTGATGTTCTGGTTTGTCAGCATTTGCCTGGATTCAATGTGAGTGATGGCTTCAATGATCGATAGTATCAGGTTATGCAGCTCGGGGTTGTCAGAGGATATCTTGAGTAGCGAAGTTTGTCGTTTGAGTACAGTGTGCAAATTGAAGTGCAGATGAATTTTTTTCTCGATTTCGTCCAGGCTGGCAAAGGTGCTTTTCGCCGGCTTGCTGGTTCCATATATCCTGAAAAATGTTTTTAACGGCTTGATGCTCGCAATTAACGAAATCAGACGTTTGTATTCCTCATTGGAAATCTCCTTTGCGTTCAGGTCGTTGTTGATCCTGAATAATTCCTGTAATGCCGATTCAAGCCGGACGATCAATTTTTTGCAGCCCTCGTCGCCATAAAAATGGTTGAAAAAATGCTTGATCGCGTCATCATCGTTCGGACTGTTTTCTTCAGCTGGCTCTGTGCTGCCTGCCAGAATTTGCATGCCTATCCATTCCTTCCCCAGATCGATGTGCTGATCGATGCAGTGCATGGTATGCATGAGGTGTAATCGCTGAAGCTGGTTATCTGTGCCGCATTTGGCAACAATCATTTCCAGCAGAATTGTCCACGGTTGTGTTGCAATGACGTTATCCAGATAATGCAGCAAGGTCTGGTCGCCAGCTGCCTTGATGGCGGGATCAATAATGCGTCCGTGAATGGATTTATGTGGGTTGATTGTTGACAGGAATTCCCTGAATTGGGCTTTCATCGTCAAATTGTCCAGCCTTGGATCAGCCCTGTTTGCCAGCTCGATAACACGTTTCAGGCGGTATTGGAATATTGCTGCGTCATCGCAAAATAGCTCTGCCAATATGGCTGTATCTAGCGACCAGGGCGAGACGGCGTTGTTCATGCTGGATAACAGAAAATTTCGAAGAGCACCGCGCGTGTCATCGATAAGCTCCGCGATGGCGGGAATGCCGCTATACGCCGCAAAAAAATGATAATCGTCAGGCGAGGCGGATCGGCTGAATTTAATAAAATCCAGGCGTTTCTTTGCATAATTGAGAAGCAGATCACCTGTTTTTTCTGTTTCCGCGGCAGGCAGAAGATGTGTCAGTAACCAGGAGAGATTGTTTTGGGTGCCGTCATAGGTAGATATATAGGTGACAAGTGTTTTTTTTAGATCACGATCGTCGTGGATTCCTTGCAGTATGTCTTCACCGGCTACGGCGTTCAGTTCATTAATATAGGAAATATCAAACCTTGAATTGCTTTCGATGACATTCAGACAGTAGTTTTTGACAAGCGATTGCACCGCCGTCGAGATCAATTCCAGCAGTGTTTTTTTTGACTCGATATCAGTGAAGAAGTTTTCAATCCGGTTAAGCAGTGATTTTAATTTTTCGATATTGATCAGCTGTGAGTTTGAGGAATATAAATAGCTTTTGAGAAGGAATAGATCGTTAAGCTTGAATCGAATGGCACGCTGCAGCCGGGTTCTGATTTCCGGTATCAGTTGCTTGTCAAGTGATGAGCTTGAAGTTTTCCCTGCCATGTCATTTTCCAGGTCATCCAGCAGGGCGCACATTTCATTTTTATCAAAATTTGTAAAATCAATATAAGGGGATATTTCGATAATCCTGAGCAGGACGTTTTTAATGTAACCGCTGATGGTCAACATGTATTTCTGGTCATCAGCAATTTTGCCTGGATTGTCGAATTCGTCATCCCAGGTCTCTCCATAAATAGCTGCGATATGGTGATGGCGGTATAAAGCAGTTTGCAGACGTTCCCTGGACAACATGGATGACTCAATGATATTGACAAGCAGATGTAAAAAACCGGATTCATTGTTCTCGTTGATCTTTTGTGCTGATTCGGGCAGTTTTGCAAGCGCTGCCTTGAGCGGTGCAAATTCTTCATTTCGTTTTTCGGGGCAAATCAATTTTATTACACTGATGATGTTGTTGATGTGGTACGGTGTAATGTCCTGATTGGTTGCCACCCGGATTTTTATCTTGTTCGCCAGGGCAAGAATGATATCCGTATATGAGCAGTAGTTCAGATCCATAAACTTCCTGGCGTAGCAGCCTGCATTTTTGATCTGTTTCAGTGTCGTGAGGATGATTTCATGATCGATATTTTTATTGGAAAATATGCTGTCATTGAGAAGATTGATCTGATTCTGAATTTCAATAGTAATCTTGAGGCTCAGCTGATCCAGAAGTGATTTATAGATTTTATCCTGTTCGGCGAATATTTTTGTCAGTGCGTTATGCAGCGGGTCTGTGGCTTTGCCGGGAATTTTCTGTTGTTCCAGGCGCGCGCGTTTCCATAACGATTTTAACTTGTTCAATACAAAGCCTTTGTCATTAAGCCAGTCAGAATTCAGGAGAATACTGGCGAGATTTGACTCCTTGTATGCTTCCATTATAAGGCTGGGAATGGCATGACCTGCAAAAACAATAACCGGGTATTGCAGCAATTTTTTCAGTGAATTGCCGTCTTCAGCGGTTTGCCGCCAGGTATCCGGCAGGGTCTGCATTCTAAGCCTGTCGAGATTTTGCAAAAGATTTTTTTCTGCCGGATTATCTTTGCAATAGTCTGAAATTGTCTTGACATATTCGGTGATAAGTTGCGGAGTCAGGCTGCGCCGAGGTTTGGGACGGACCCCGTTGTGAAGCAGATTGATATTGCATTTTTCAAATAGCTGGTCGCATGTATAGGTCAGCAAATCATCAGCCTTGATATCCTGATAATATTCGGCACAAACAAGGCGGGAGTGCATGGATAATAATGCGACCTTTTTTAATTCTCTTACTTCATAAAGAATATGTTTGATATAATCAGTAATCGCTGCCGGCCGTTTTTTGTGGCGATAATCGTTGACAGTTAATGATTCAACAAGCCAGCCCTCCATTTTGCAGATGAAGCTGGTGTAAAAATCCAGCAATCTCGAGCTGGAGCATCCGCAAAATATCTGCTGTGATATCCATTCGTTTTTGATATCGGACAAATTGTGTAATTTGTTTTTCAAATCGGAATCGCTATCCTGATTTCTGGTGCAGTCATTTTTGATCATTTCAGCGATGTCTTCCCAGAATTCAAGCTTTTTCAAGGTGCCGCTATTGACTGTCCACCATTCAATGGTCTGATTAAGGGGAATGAGTTCATGTTCATCCGCGACAATATTTTTCAGGTCCTGGATGGTAATATCCCCTTTTCGGCGCAACGCCTTGAACTCCCTGACGTTGCTGATGAGCCTTTGTATTTCTTCACTTTGCCTGTCATTCAGTCCCATCAGCAGGTTGAAATTGTTTTTGATATCGATGAACCTGTTATGCAAATCCGCCAATTCAATCAATGCCTTGTTTGCGGCAAATTCATTTTTGATCTCCGTTTTTTCTGATTCTGAAAGCGGTTTCCGCTGCCGTTCTTCTGCGAAGGTAATCACATGCTCAGCATCAAGCGCACTGATAACAGGTTCATGTATCAGGAATCGGGGTGTGGGCGATGACGGTGTTTTTTGACTGCCAAAGGTTGATTTACTCATAGGCTTACCCTCCTGGTATGTGTCTTTTGAAACAAATTAACTATGAGCTATCTTGATGTTTGATTTGTCGAGAAGGTGTCTGGCTATATGTCTCCTCATTAATTGCTGTTATCATTATGTTGTTCCTCTTAGCTTACCTGTGCATAAATTAAAGAAAGCTTAAATTGGCCAATTTAGATTGAATATTGATCATCCGATGAGCTATAACGGCTGCAATGCAAGATAAATCCTCTATAATGTTGCAATGATTTGAGTAACGGCTTATTCTGCATTGAGATATGCAAGATAGCAGGACCTTACGTCGCAGATTCTCATCGCGAAACGGGACAAACAGAATCTTCGCAGAATTGAGCTGGGCTGTGTGTTCTAATCGCGCCGAGGATAGGCGATAAGGCCCTAAATACAGGGAATGTGTATATAAGGAGAGCCCGCGGGCTGTTATAGGTTTTATTGATGTCAAAGAACAAGAGAAAGAAAGATCCATTTGCCGAGAGGGAGTCTCAGAAGTACGAGAATCCTATTCCCAGTCGTGAATATATTCTGGAATACCTGACTGAACGAGGCCGTCCGGCAACCCAGGATCAGATACAAGAAGAATTAGAGTTGAAATCGAGTGAGGAGAGAGAAGCATTGCGCCGCCGTTTGATCGCGATGGCGCGAGACGGTCAGCTATTCAAGAATCGTAAAGGTGCTTACGGTCCCCTCGAAAGTATGGAAATTATCGCAGGCAGGGTTATAGGCCATAAAGACGGCTTTGGATTTGTCGAGCCTGATATAGGCGGGGAGGACTTGTTCCTAAGTCCGAGACAGATGCGGACTGTTTTTCATGGCGATCGCGTATTGGCGCGGGTTTCAAATATTGATACACGTGGTCGACGTGAAGGCATTATTGTAGAAGTGCTGGAGCGCAATACACAGCAAATCGTTGGCCGGTTTTATACAGAATCCGGCGCGGCTTTTGTCGAGTCTGCCAATCAACGCATTACCCACGATATTCTGATACCACCTGATGCTCAAAATGGCGCCCAGCATGGTCAGTTTGTTGTGGTGGCCATTACAGATCAGCCAACTCCGCATACACGTCCTTTGGGAAGAATTGTTGAAGTCCTTGGTGATCACATGGCGCCGGGAATGGAAATTAATGTTGCCATTCGTAACCATGAATTACCTTATATTTGGCCTGATGATGTACTGCTGGAAGCCTCGCGATTTGCGCCAGAGGTAACCAGTCAGTCAATCGAGGGTCGTGAAGACTTGCGCCATTTGCCATTCGTGACAATTGATGGTGATGATGCAAAGGATTTTGATGACGCCGTTTATTGTGAGCCGCGTGCCAAAGGCGGGTGGACGTTGTTTGTTGCTATAGCCGATGTCAGTTATTACGTGCGTCCCGGGATGGCTTTGGATAATGAGGCATTCAAGCGTGGTAACTCGGTTTATTTCCCTGGCCGTGTTATCCCAATGCTGCCAGAAACACTGTCAAACAATTTGTGTTCACTGATGCCAGAGGTTGATCGGCTGGTCATGGTATGTGAAATGACTATTCATCCGACTGGCAGAATCATGAAATACCGATTTACCGAGGCAGTATTCAGGTCGCATGCACGTCTCACTTACAACCAGGTGCATGCGATGATGGAAAAAAATGACCGGCGCATGCGGGAACGATTCAAAGACCATGTTCAGCAGCTTGAAAACCTCTATGACCTGTTTCGTGTGCTGCAGAAATCGCGTAAGGCGCGAGGCGCGATAGACTTTGATTTGCCGGAAACCAAGATTGTGTTTGGCAAGAATCGCAAGATTGAAAAAATTGTACCTTACGAGCGTTTCGACTCTCACCGTGTCATCGAAGAGTGTATGCTGTGTGCGAATATCTGCGCAGCCAGGTTTCTGGAAAAACATAAGCAGCCTGGATTATATCGTGTGCATCAGGGCCCAACCGATGAGAAACTGGAAAATCTGAAACGTTTTTTGAATGAAATTGGATTGAGTCTTCCAACCCATCGTGAGCCTGTTCCTGGTGATTATGCGCACATATTGCGCGTTATCCAGGACCGTCCGGATGCTCATATGATTCAAACCATTTTGCTGCGCTCAATGAGCCAGGCAATTTATAGTCCGGATAATCGTGGTCATTTTGGGCTGGCATTTGATGCTTATGCGCATTTTACTTCGCCTATCCGCCGTTACCCTGATTTGCTGGTACATCGTGGTATCAAACAAATATTGACTCATAAAAAACCAAGCACGGATGAGGCATTCCTCTTGCGGGCCGGTGAGCATTGTTCGATGACAGAGCGACGTGCGGATGATGCGACCAATGAAGTGACGGATTGGCTCAAGTGCGAATTCATGATGGACAAGGTTGGCAAGGAATTCGCAGGCATCATATCAGGAGCGATGAGTTTCGGTGTGTTTGTCGAACTGGAAGAAATTTATGTGGAAGGCCTTGTGCATATAAGCACGCTTCCTGATGATTATTACCAGTTTGATGCGGTCAAGCATGCATTATTTGGCGAGCGTACTGGCAGGCGTTTTCGATTGGGCGACCCGATCAAAATTCAGGTCGCGCGCGTTGATTTGGACCAGCGTGAAATTGATTTTGTCCTTGCAGAAGGTGCGCGCACGGCCGGGAGCAAACCAGGCAAAAGCCGCAAGCAGGCAAGCCGCGCGAAAACCAGTGAAGAACGCGGAGGCGGGAAAAAACGCAAGAATGTTTCCCGTGAGAACAAGAAGAGAAAGCGCGGCGAACACAATGCAGGCGGCAAACGGAAAAAGAAAAGACGCTAGCGGCATCCCATTATTGTGCCAGAATGATGCTGTAATCCAGAGGTTGGCGTATGCATGATCCGCTATCGTGAGGCAGCATTGCTGCAGGCATTGTCATTGCAGGGTCATGTCAGCGACAGGCTGTGGCGATTCAGGATTCTGTATCCTGATACAATATGAAGGTTTCATCAATAATAAGCAGCATAAAATAGATATTATGACTTCCAGTAAACAATTTATATTTGGCCTCCACTCAGTTGAGGCTTTATTGCAAAATCAGCCTGAAAGGGTGATTCGCCTGTATGTCTCTCAAGAGCGCAGCGATAAAAAAATCGAGTCCCTGGTTGGCATCGCAAAAAAACTCGGAATTTCAATCGAACAAGTCTCCCGTCAGGAATTGGACCGTCTGACTCAGGAATCCAATCATCAGGGCGTTGCCGCGTTTTGCAGCAGGGCCAGGACCTATGCTGAAAATGACTTGAAATCGCTGCTTCGGAATCTGGAAGTGCCATTTGTGCTGATTCTGGATGGTATACAAGACCCGCATAATCTTGGCGCATGTTTTCGTTCTGCGGATGCTGCGGGCGTGCATGCGATTATTGCACCAAAGGACAAATCAGTCGGGTTGACACCCGTGGTGAGCAAGGTTGCGAGCGGGGCAGCTGAGACGGTGCCTTTTGTGCAGGTAACCAATCTCGCGCGGACCATGGAAGAATTAAAAGAATTGGGAATCTGGATTTATGGTGCCGCTGCGGAAGCGACACAAACATTGTATCAGGCAGAGTTGTCTGGGCCGGCTGCATTTGCATTGGGAGCCGAAGGAGCAGGATTGCGCAGGTTAACACGTGAGCATTGCGATGTGTTGTTGAAAATCCCCATGTATGGATCAGTATCCAGCCTGAATGTATCTGTAGCAACAGGAATATTCCTGTTTGAAGCTGTCAGGCAGCGGGCAAGACAGAAAAGCAAGTCGTAAGAAAGACTGTCAACGACACACTGTGAATTTTTTAGTAGCCAATTTTTATTGTATGCCTGGTGGATGATTCAGGTAACGGTATATTCCATTTTGCACAAAAAACCTGGACTCCTGACATTCTTACCTTGTCACACAGATCCTGATTTAAACAGGCGTCAGTTAATTCCTTCAGCTCCTTTTGTATCTGCTTGCGTGTGTGAACTGGCTGGTTGTTATTTAATATTTGCAGATCGATTTCCTGGATGATCTCTGAAGGAGTGAGATTCGGCATGTCTGCGGCGTTAAACTCGGGCGATTTGAAATTTAGCAGTTCCAGATAGGTTTTAATCGTGATTTCACCGGATTGGTAAAGTTGTTCCAGATAATCTCTGTCGTTATCAAGGCGGTTATCGCTGGATTGGGATGCATACTTGAAGAAAGCAGGAAACGAAGTTGATCGCGGCTGAATTTTGGAAGGAGTAGCCGTGGAAAGAGGCTTCCTGTTTTGGTCGGTGTGCAGAAGTTTTCTAAGCATGGGGTTGCTTCTCTATTATTGCCTTATTACTTGCATCATTGAAATTTGTATATTTTTGACTATACGTTGAACCTGAAATGCATGATGTCACCATCGCGGACGACATAATCCTTTCCTTCCAGGCGCCATTTGCCGGCTTCTTTTGCGCCCTGTTCACCGCCAAAGCGGATAAAGTCATCGTATGAAATCACTTCAGCACGTATGAATCCTTTTTCAAAATCAGTGTGAATCACGCCGGCTGCCTGGGGTGCTGTATCGCCGGTGTGAATCGTCCAGGCACGCACTTCCTTTTCACCGGCAGTGAAATAAGTTTCAAGGCCAAGTAATTTATAGGCGGCATGGATGAGGCGGTTTAGTCCTGGCTCTTCGAGATTAAGTTCCGCGAGAAAAATTTCCTTTTCGGTATCGTCCAGTTCTGCAATTTCAGCTTCTATCGCTGCGCAGATGACCACAACCTGCGCTTTTTCATTTTCAGCAATTTTCCTTACTTCATCGAGGAGAGGATTATTGGAGAATCCCGTCTCGGAAACATTGGCAGCATACAAGGTTGGTTTCAGGGTCAAAAGGTGAAAAGAATTCAAGAGCGGCAGTTCTTCCTTGGTGAAATCAAGCGCGCGAGCAGGTTTGCCATGGTCAAGCTGCTTCTTGATTCGCTCCAGCAAGCCTGATTCGATAACAGCGGTTTTGTCACCGGACTTGGCGGCCTTTTGGACACGCTGAATCGCCCGGTCAACTGTTTCGAGGTCAGCCAGGGCCAGTTCGGTATTGATGACCTCGATATCTTGCGCAGGTGAAACTTTTCCGGAAACATGTGTCACATTGGAGTCTTCAAAGCAACGGACGACATGGACAATGGCGTCGGTTTCGCGAATATGCGACAAGAATTTATTGCCCAGCCCTTCACCTTGCGAAGCGCCTTTGACAATACCGGCAATATCAACAAACTCAACTGTCGTTGGCAATATCCGTTGCGGCTTGACGATTGCAGCAATTTTTTCCAGTCGTGGATCAGGTACACCGACAACGCCTACATTGGGTTCGATGGTGCAGAATGGATAATTCGCTGCGGCGACGCCCGCTTTGGTTAAGCAATTGAATAGAGTGGATTTACCTACGTTGGGTAATCCAACAATGCCGCATTTCAAGCCCATGTTTCTTGCTCCTCGAAAAAATGTCAAAAATCACTTTGCCATGCCAGCGAAAGCTGGCATCCAGTAAAACCATGGCGCTCCTAAATCCCGGTTTCGGTATGCAGTTTTTGCATTGCCTTCTGCATTTCGCCGCACATGATCAGCGGCAGCACATCTTCGATCCGCTGCAGCGCGGCATCAATTTTTTGCCGGTCGGCTTTTGAAGGATTGCTCAATACATAATCTACAACGTCTTTGCTGTGCCCCGGACGTCCAACGCCTATGCGCAGCCGATAAAATTGTTTTGTATTCAGATGACGAATGATGTCTTTTAGTCCATTGTGCCCACCATCGCCGCCGTCAAATTTTAATTTTATGACGCCAACAGGTAAATCTATTTCATCATGTGCTATCAATATCGCATCCGCGGGTATTTTATGGTAACTCATGCAGGCGCGGACAGCCTGACCGCTACGGTTCATGAAAGTTGTTGGGATGAGTAAATGACAGGGCTGGTCGTTAATCTGCGTCATGCTGTGCAAGCCATGATATTTTGCTTCATGCTTTAATTTTACATTCGATCTGTCTGCCAGGCTTTCGACAAGCCAGGCACCGGCATTATGCCGGGTATTTTCATATTCTGTTCCAGGATTCGCTAATCCAACGATCAATTGAACAGGCTGTGGCACATTTGCTCCTGGAGAGGTTATGAAGAATACGAGATGAATATGCACGTCATGCCAGCAAAAGCTGGCATCCAGGCAATTGTCACATTATCTCCGGATGCCAGCTTTTGCTGGCATGGCATACATATATCCATCTCGTTCTCGTATGAATTACTTTTCTTCGCCTTCAGACTCTTCGCCTTCACCTTTCTGTGCAATTGCTGGCACTTCGGAGGCTGCGGGAGCTTCGGTTTCTTCGGCAACAGGTTCTTCTTCAACGCGCGGCATATGGACAGAGACAACGGGTTTGTCATCGCCATGTACCAGAGCTACGATTTCAACGCCTGCTGGCAATTTAATGTCAGACAAGTGGAGAATCTGGTTTAGCTGCATTTCAGAGAGATCGATTTCGAGGAATTCAGGCAGGTTGTCCGGCAAACAGGATACTTCAACATCGCTCATGATATGAGAAACCATACCGCCAGCATCTTTTACACCCGGAGCCTTGTCCGCGCCGGTAAAGTGTAACGGGATATGCATATGCAGTTTTTCATCGGCACGTACACGCTGAAAGTCAACGTGCATGATGCGTGGCTTGAATGGATGGCGCTGTACATCTTTCAGAATGACGCGCTCGGATTCCGTGCCGGTTTTCAGTATCAAAATATGTGAATAAAAGGCTTCGTTCTCAAGAGACTTGGCCACATGCTTGTGTTCGAACGTAAGGGCAACGGGAGCTTTTCCACCACCATAAACAACGCCAGGAACTTTTTCTTCGCGACGCAGGCGGCGGCTCGCACCTTTCCCCATATCGTGGCGAACAGCAGCTTCGATTTCAAATTTTTGCTTCGATGCCATTGTTTTTACTCCACTTTATAAAGATTTAAATAATTGATTGACCCTCGTTCCGCGACCAGAACGAGGATGGCATATTTTACACAGAATTGGCCAGGATGGAAGTGGTGGTTTCGGAAGCGCTTATATGGGGTTTTTCAGCGGGAGGCTGTCATTTTTTCTTTCAGGTCGGTGCGTTGGTCTCGGTCTGCCATACTGGCTTGGATTCGATTATGGGCCCATAGCGTAAAAAGACTGCCTGCAAAGCCGCCCGCAACATTTACAAATGTTCGGGTTATCCCAAGCGGAGTGAAATTTTGTGCCAGGTTTAGCGTGCCTGAAACAAGCGCGCCAGCCTGGCTGGCCTGATGATCGCTAAAATTAAAGATTCTTAGCATTTCCGTTACCAGGATGCCGACAGAATTGGTTATCACTGTACCAGAGTAAATGATATAAAAGGCGTGCAGTACCTTTCTGGCAATGTGAATCATGTCGGGGTGACATTTATAGTGCCGCAGGATGTCTTCTGTCAGCGTATCCAGAAATGTGAGTGCACTGCCGCATGCAAATGCACTAAAGAAATCCAGTGTCAATTGTGCGGGTAAGTTGCCTATGGCTTTCCAGACTGTCATATCTTCATTCGGGATTGGGCAAGTGGTTGCCTGGCGCGTTCCGACAGCCGGATCATTACTTTCTGATATTGTGCCTGGTTTGATCTGATCCATATTGACATCAAGCAGCGTGATGGAATTTTGACTGTCGAATTCAATGGCGGTTGCGTTTCTTTGAGCAGGCATGGCCCGAGGTGAGTCGCATGCGGGTAGGCTTGTCTGCTTCATTTTCCAGGAGGCAGGCCGACCTTCGAGCTGGGCAAGAACAATTTTGTCACGATCAGGATGAAACCCGGTTACCGTATCCTTGCCATTATGGTATCGATCAACAAACAGGGTTGTTTGCTGTGAATGGAGCACATCGACATCATTATCCAGGTGATTTAGATAAATTCGATTTTGACCATGACTGCCTATGACGTTTTCGATCGCAATATTGGGTGTTTTGACAGTGCCATTCTTATGAGAAGACTGGCCATAGGGGCGAATATCCAGCGTAATATCATCATGAATCGTCTCGGCGCTCAATGTATCACTGCCGCCTGCATCCCAGGGTAATGTAGCAATACTCTCGAATTCCGTTGCATCATGGCTGATATAATCCGAGAAATCATAAACATCATTACCGGTATGAGTGAACAGATTTTTTCCATACAGGAATTGCGCAGCATCCATATCTGCGGGCATGGGAGTGATAGCGATGGTTTTCCTGCCTGTTGCTTCGTTAATGGCTGTATCGTAAGCCATTACGGTAAAGGAGGTTGTGTTAAATCCTGCTTTGGTAACCGCGCAGGGATCAGTAAATGGATGTTTGAGGCTGACGGCGTGGCCGGTTTCATGAAAGACGGTTTCCTGAATGATCGCCCAAGCCAGGGATTTCTGTTTAAAGTAGTCACAGTTGAATCCAATTCCATGGCTTGAAGAGGGATGCAGGAGTTGGGTGCCGATACCGCTATAGCCAAGGGTAACAATATCATCGAGTCGTTTGTTTTCGGTAAATGCGAAGATGCGTATAGGGTCATGCTGATTAGACTCGATAAAACGCAAGTTGACGGCACTTTCCCACCATTGCAGGGATTGTCTGACCATGCGCCGCATCTCCGCGGGCAATATCCCAAGCGGAATGGTCTTGTTGACGTAGTCAGGCTGGATTTGCAGAAAGTTTTTGGCGCTGACATCGTTTTCAGGTAAGCGGAAAGTGTAATGGATGACGGAAAACGGTGTCCAGGCGGTAGCTTCTGAGATAATTGCTTTTATATTGTCGCAGACTCGCGGTTGCCTGACGTCATAAATCGGTACTGGTTTGGATTCCGGTGATTCAATCAGGGAAATGAGAATATCTGTTGCAGAAGCAACACGGGATTTTTTTTCGTTTTGCCTAAACATTCTGGTTATGCTCGTTTTATGTCTGGCAATAATACATCCCAAGGATAGATTATGATATATATTTTATTCATTAAAGATCTGCAGTCTGGCTTAGAATGCCAGACTGCAGAAAGGGTTTCAGGACAAATGCAGGCAGGAGGGTGTTGATTCCGTTCCTGAGGTAGGAAACCGCGGCTTCACCATCCTGATATTGTCCGCAGTCAATTTCTTGCTGCCTTCTATGCCGATTTCAACCAGCGTTGTATTGTTATTGAGTGCGGCAATACCGGCAGGACCGATATTGTTGTTATACAGATAAAGCCATCTCAAGGTCGTATTATTGGCGATAGCGATCGCGCCTTCATCGCCTATCCTGTTATATTCGAGCCCAAGGTCAACAAGATGTGTATTCCTCGCAAGCGCAACGGCTGCAGCATCACCGATATTGTTGGAGCGCAGATAGAGGTGAGTCATGCCGGGGCTGTTTGCAAAAGCGCTCGCGCCTTCAGTGCCGATATGATTGTCATCAGCATACAATATGGTCAGTGTGGGATTGCCGGCTAACGCGATGGCGGCTTCCGGGCCGATGTTATTCTGTCCGATATCCAGTGATTTGAGAGGCATTTTTGCCAGCGATTTTCCGCCCTCAGGCCCTACGCGGTTAGCGACTATTTCAAGATGGGTGAGAGTGGGAATGCCTGAAATGAAGGCGGCTCCCTTATCGCCAATATGATTGTAACTCACGCTCAGCCAGGCCAGAGTGTGGTTGTCTGACAATGCTGCCATGCTATCGTCACCCAGATTGTTTTCGCCCAAATCCAGGGCATTTATGCGAGGGTGTTTTTCCAGATAGGCAGCAACTACGGGAATGTCCTTGTCCTGCAGACTGCAGCGGTTTAATGAGAGGACCTTGAATTTTCCGCCGTTGCCGCAGAGATACAGCGTGCCAATATCATCATCCAGGTTTTCCAGGCAGGAATTCACGTTGTGGTGTGTGTTTTTTGCCATTGCGCAGCCGGAAAACAGCGCGGCTGACAGCAGTAGTAAAGTTAAAAAAGGTGAAGCAGGATTTTTTTTAAACATAGGCTGTCCTTGTCCGTTTGAATATGGGAATCGAGAATGCGTAGCAGGCATTCCCAATCTGACCATAACACAAAGAAGCCGGATGTTCAGTCGTTTCGGCGGAATATGTTTTGGGCGTGTGTCTTTTGCAGTTTCCTGCTGTTTTAATCCAAGAACATCCTGCTTAATGAACCGGCGCCACTGATACGGCGAACGGCTTCCGCAATGGTATGAGACAGGCTGATACAGCGAATGCGTTTGCAGTTTTTCGCAGCCTCGCTTAATGGGATGGTATCAGTGACAACCAGTTCATCCAGTACGGAATT
>Ga0070740_10003426_pt1 | contig 16849 bp, 17 predicted proteins | sample Coa_R2_FD_67286 | JGI IMG/M metagenome (GOLD analysis project Ga0070740, IMG submission 67286) | Surface soil microbial communities from Centralia Pennsylvania, which are recovering from an underground coalmine fire - Coalmine... | ecosystem: Environmental > Terrestrial > Soil > Unclassified ... | reverse complement strand
CAACTGCTTAAGATCTTCATGCCAGTTTGCAGTAAGATCATTAGGATGAATACCAACTGCAGCATAAATGGCATGGTAGCTTTCGGCCAACCAAATACAATTGATACTCTCTATTAAACTAGTACCTACGTTTATGATACCGGTAACATCATCTAAATGTGCTTCATCAACTATGGTTTTGGCCGCTGCAAGTTCATCGGCTGTGAGGGCTCTGTCGAACTCTTTCTTGACCATCATATTAATATGGCAATGGGTATCAATAAGCATGGTTAAACCCGACTTTTTTCTTCTTAAATTTGACAAACCTTTAAATGGAATTACTATATGTTACAAGGATCCGAAATAAAATGGAAGGGAGTAATGAAGAAGCAGTGTATAACCATTTTTTTATCCATTGAGGAGGATGTATGAATAAAAGTGAATTGATTAATTCACTCAGCGAAGAGACAACCTTCAGTAAGAAAGATGTTTCTCGTGTGCTGGATTCTTTGACTCGTATTATCGAGCGCTCATTAAGAAAAGGTGAGAAAGTATCGATCACAGGTTTTGGTAGTTTCTGGATTTCTTGCCGCCCAGCGCGCAAAGGTATTAATCCTTCAACTAAAGAACGCATTGACCTTCCTGCTGTAAACGTTCCTCGTTTCAAAGCTGGTAAGAGTCTCAGAGAGATTGTAAGATCGGTTAAGATTGGTTAAATCCATAGCTTGATCTCACATAAAAGCTTTTGCTTGTTAAAGGTCGCTTTAAAGCGGCCTTTTTTTTTGTACCCAACTTTCACTGCGCTACAGCTGGGACACCAATATTACTACAAAGTAAAAATTTGCACAAAGTAGGGTTATACCATCACAGGATGCAGAACCCGCTCATTTTTCACAACAGAAATAAGTCGAGCTAGATACGATTTTACCGGTTTTTCTACCACATCCTTCATATTTGGCACTTCGTAACAAAACCGTACACTCTTCATTCCTTTAGATGTAGACGGTCCTGTAGCAAGTATATTGTCATGAGCATCAGTTTCTGGCTTACCACCAATGGCCGAATAAAATGAGATTAATTTGGCCAGTTCATTAACATAGGTTGTTGGATTATGATGGTAGAACATGAATTTACCATGCTCATCAACTTCAAAGGGGTCAGCACGCCAATAGCCTTTGCGGGCACCCAATTCAGGTAATTTATGGAGCCAATTTTGGAAAATCTTTTGGACTGGTACTTTGCCGCGATTTTCTTTCTTTAAGTAAAAAGTGCCGCCGGTGGCATATATGCCATTTTTGGAGCGATAAAAATCAAAATCAATAATGCCCGCTTCTTCTCCGGTATTTTTATTGATCATCTGAATACGGTGTCGTTCCTCGGGCAATTTGGGGCAAAATGGTTCTGAAATGGAATAAGAAAAAAATAAGCAAATGGTTACCAATAATTTGATATTCATGTTGTGTCCCTAAATTAGTTGTCAGTCTTTTCTATATTGCATAAAAGATCGTTTTATATAATACTGAATCAATATTCTGTATTTGGCAACAAAGATAATATTTGAAAGGTATGACGTATGAATTTTAAAATGATGAGCAGATTTTTTACATTGTTAATGGCTTCTTCTCTTCTATTGCAACCTAACAATGCTCAAGCAGGTGTTTCTAATGATGCTTTTAATGGGGTCTTTGTGATGGCAGGCGTTGGGGTGGCTGCTACGGTAGTGACTGTTGTGGGTGGCGGAGGCTATGCATTATATAGATTCTTAGGACCAAAAGGAGCGGCAGCTACTGGAGCAGCAATAGTTAGTGGATCTGTCCTGCTTGCTAATAAGAAAAAAGAAAATGATGAAGAGAAAAATAAAGCCTATCCAGAAAAGCACTGCAGTAATTGCGAGCATAATAAAAAATTAGCAGGCGGATAAATCTTATTGAGGGCTTTCTATGAAAAAGATCTATTCCTTATTATTAACAATCAGTTTGCCAATGACCTCATTTGCAATTCATAACTGCTCAAATAATGAAGAGAATGTTTGTACCTATACTCAAAATCAAGCACATAATACTACAGTTCTGAAACAAAGTGTTGAAAGTAACAAGCCTGAAGAAGTAAATGCAAGTTCTCAAACATTCGGTTATATTTTTAAATCACTGGTAACTACACTAGTAAAGAGAATCGATGCTCTTGAGGAAAAAGTCCAAAAACTTGAAGCGCAAAATAGCCGTCTGAAAGAGGCAAAATTAGTCCGGGAATCAGCTAAGGATTCAGTGGCAGATAATAAATTTATGCAGGCATAATCATGAATAAAACAATGTTAGGATTAGCAATTGGATTAATGGCGCAATCTACACAAGCGATTGTTGAAGAAGCGACGAAAGCTCAGAGATTTGTTTCGGCTAAAGCGCAAGAACAAGATGCAGCTGATAATCAAGCAAAAATAGATGAGTTTTATGAAAAGCTTGCTTGCAAAGAGCTATGTGCTGAGTGTGAAGCAAAATTGTTAGCACGAAAAGTAGTTGCTGCAAAGAAAAAACTTGAATTGGCTAAATTGCAAGCTGAGGCAAAAGCTGCTGGTGAGAAGCTGTATCCAATTGGATCAGAAGGTTTTGATCCAAATGAGGCAATAAGAAGACGTCATTATTTTGTTAGGGGCAAAAAAGCCCAAGAATTCTTTGAGCAGAATAGAAAATGGCTGGAAAGCTAATATCTTTATAAATTAATAGAATGGCCTTCAAGTGCTGCTTGAGGGCTTCTCCTTTTCAAATCATCTCTTTTGGCGTATCATAGTTATCTAAAATTAGCTTAAATATATGCTATTGGAGCTCCATTATGATCGATTTAGGATTGCTACGCCACGATCCCCAAGCAACTATTGATCTTATCAAAAAGAAAGATCCTGCCTTTGATGCGCAACGGTTATATACCCTCGATACCAATGTTAAAAAACTTAAGGCTGAAGTAGAAACCTTACGGCACAAAAAGAATGAACTTGCTCAACAAGCTAAAACGGGTATTACCGACGCCATCCGCCAAGAATCTATTGAAGTTGGCAAGCTACTTAAGCAAAAAGAAACTGATCTTCAATCTTTAGAACAAGAATTTAGGGCTCTCTATTTAGCCTGCCCGAATTTACCGCAACCCGATTTGCCACTTGGCGGAAAAGAAGCCAATAAAGTGGTCAAAGAAGTGGGCAGCAAGCCATCATTTACCTTTCCGGTGCAGCACCACCTTGAATTAGGTACCAAGCTTGGCTGGTTCGATTTTGAAGCAGCAGCCATGATGACTGGTAGCAACTTTGTGCTGTATAAAGGGGAAGGGGTCAAATTTATCTATTCTCTCATGATGTTTATGTTTAAAAACAATTTGAGACATGGTTATTTTCCTATGTTGCCGCCGTATCTAGTCAATGAAACATCATTGGAAGTTGCAAGTAACTTCCCTAAATTTAGAGATCAAGTATATGCAATGCCAGAAGATGGCTTATATCTATCGCCAACTTCTGAGGTTAATTTAACCAATGTGTATCGTAATCATATCTTTGCTGCTGATCAACTGCCCGTGCGCATGACTGCATGGACTAGCTGTTTCAGGCGTGAAGCGGGTAGCTATGGTTCACAAGAGCGTGGGCTCATTCGTATTCATCAATTTGAAAAATTAGAATTGTATACCCTCTGCGAGCCACAAAATTCTAATGATGAGTTAGATCGCATGGTAGCCTGCGCAGAAGATATTTTAAAACCATTAGGTTTGCATTATCGAATTAGCTTATTAGCTACCCAAGATTGTTCATTCCCATCTTCAAAAACCTATGATATTGAAGTCTGGCTTCCCGGCCAAAAAGCCTACTATGAAGTTTCTTCTTGCAGTAATTGCACCGATTTTCAAGCACGCCGTGGTATGATGAGATACAAAAAGACGGCAGACGGCAAAACGGAATTGGTGCATACACTTAATGCCTCTTCGCTTGCATTACCACGTTTAATGGCTGCAATCATGGAAACCTATCAACAAGCAGATGGTACTATTGCAATACCTGATATACTCAAAATAGAAGGTTTGCTGTAGCGAAGCGGAAGTCCGTCGAAGCTTGCCAAGCCGGAAGGCCTGGATAAGCGAAGACTGGATGTATCGAAGGGTAAGGAGTTTGTATGAAAAAACTATCATTAGATACGATTAAGAAGATGCGGCAGATAGAAATCTGTACGCGCAGATTACTTAACGGCTCATTAATGGGTGATAATCGTTCAGCAGTGAAGGGATCTGGTTTTGAATTTGATCAGATTCGTGATTACCAAATGGGCGATGATATTCGTTTTATTGATTGGTCTAGCTCGGCACGTGCAAATAAATTATTGGTCAAACAATATATTGAAGAACGCAATCGCACTATTATGATTGCAGTCGATATCTCTGCCTCTAGTTCTTTTTCTTCTAGTGAACAAATGCGCTCTGAGGTGATGGCACAACTGGCAAGCGTGTTAGCGCTTGTAGGAGATTATGGTAAAGATTATGTGGGATTAATCTTATTTTCAGACACCGTTGAATATTATCTGCCGCCAAGCAAAGGCAGATCCCATATTCATGCATTGATGGAAAAGCTCTATTCATTCAAGCCGCGCAGAACCAAAACAAATATCGCCGCTGCATTGCAGCATCTACTTAAAATTTCTAGCCGCAATGGTATTGCTTTTATTATTTCTGATTTTATTGATCAACATTCATTTGAGAAATCTTTGCGCACAGCAAGTAAGAAATATGATATTATTGCGCTTCGTTGTTTGGATGCACATGAACAAGCAATGCCATCTTTGGGTTTTGTGATGGTTGAAGATACTGAAAGTGGCACCATCCACGAGCTAGACTTGCGATCCAGTAAAGGTGCTGTGCATTATTTTTTACGCCAACGATCGGCAGCACAACAAAAAATGTTAAAAAAATATGGTGTTTCTTGTGTTGACATTGCATTAGATAAACCATTTATTGGCGAAATTATTCGGTTTTTTCGTGCACGTATGATGTATTAATAAAAATATTTAACGCGCTTTTGATTGACGTTAAAAATGGGTCCCAATCGCTAGATTGGGTATAAAGGATTCAGATGCAACAAGAATTGTATGGCATTTATCCGATGTGGCATGTGCCCTTCTGGCAAACAACCACCTTTTATGTGCTTATGGCATTGATAATTTCCGCGCTGTTAGTGACAGTGATTATTGTGTTGATCAGACGTGCTAAAGCGCGAAAAAACAAATTAATGATCTGGGATAAGGCATTACAGGAATTGCAAGAAATGCGGACCCAATATGATGTTACTCAAGCGAAAGAATATTATGCGGTTCTTTCATTAATACTCAAAAAATATTTACATGGCCGTTATGGATATGATGTGTACAGTAAAACGGATCAGGAATTACTGGAATATTTAGCAACAACCCCATTTCCGCCAGCGCTGATTGCACAATTACAAAGTATTGTTGAAGGGAGCGTTTTAGTAAAATTTGCCAATGCACAAGCTATTCAAGAGCAAATGCAGCGTGATTTTAATACAAGCATTTCGATTATTACTAAAACAATTCCGCCAAAAACTAAATAATTTTTAGGGACTCACATTGCAATATAATCATCTGGCCAATACCAGATCACTCTATATTCATTGGCCATTTTGCCCATACAAATGTCATTTTTGCCCTTTCGTTGCTATAGCAGGGCAAGATCATATGATGGCTCAATATAACAGAGCACTGTGTATGGAGATTGAACGTTATGGGCGGCAATTTATTGGCAAACAACCGATTGATACGATTTTTATGGGTGGAGGAACCCCAAGCACCTACCCGGCAGACCTGCTACTTGACACGTCTGGTACACTAAGAAAGATCTTTGATTTTAGTCCAACGATGGAATTCACCATTGAGGTTAATCCTTGTACGGTCACTCCCGAGCGGTTGGCGCTTTGGAAAGAGGTTGGCATTAATCGTTTGAGTATTGGTGTTCAGAGCCTCAAAGATCAAGTATTGCAAAATTTGAATCGTCAACAATCTGCAAATCAGGTGTTTTATGCTATTGAGCAGGCAAGTGGAATGTTTGAAAATATATCAGTAGATCTTATTATTGGATTACCAGATGTTTCTGCCAGTGATTGGAAAGCATTACTAAATACTATGGTGGCATTGCCCCTAATGCATATGTCCGTTTATTTTTTGACAATCCATGAAGATACAGCGTTGTATTATAAAGTAAAAAAACAACAAGTTACCTTGCCGTGCGATGATACAATTATAGATCTGTATCATTGGTCTATTGAGTTTTTGGCGCAGCATGGTTTTGTGCAATATGAGGTTTCGAATTTTGCTCGCCCTGGCTACCAATCGAGACACAATAAAGTGTATTGGGAGCGTAAACCATATAAAGCATTTGGGTTAGGTGCTTGCTCTTTTGATGGTTCTGCACGACTCCAAAATGAAAAAAATTTAACTGCGTATTTAAACGCAATTGAACAAGAACAATCAGTAACAACGTATTATGAACAATTAACTCATAAGCAAATATATATTGAAAGGGTGATGCTTGGAATTCGTCAATCACAGGGAGTTTTGGTAGGGGAACTACTGGATGATTTATCAGCTGATGATCAGATAAAAGTTAAAGAGCAGATTGCATCCTTGATAGATCATGGGTTTATTACTCAACAGCATGATCATATCAAGCTGACGCCGCTTGGATTATCAGTTGAGAATACAATTGCATTACGCCTCATGCTGTAATGTATGCACTAAAATAACATATAATTATTAATTTCAATTTCTCGGTGGGGATTTATTATGGCAAAACATGTTGGTGTTAAATTGCCCGATGAACTTATTAATGTACTTAAAAGTGGTAAAACGGTTGGGGTATTAGCAACATTCTCTGAAAAGGGATTACCTCATACAACACCAATTCAGTGTGTTTATCCAAAAGGATTAGAAAGTATTTTGATTTCTATCCATAAAGAACATACTGGCTACCATAATATGGTATGGCAAAAAAAAGTAATGATGTGTTTTATGGATGAAGGTAATGTTGCGTATAGTATCTTGGGCCGTGCAGGCGTTGTTCGTGCACCATCTAATGTTCATCCATTGATGAATATTGTGCGCATTGATATCATCGACATTAAAAGTGACCGATCAGTGTTGACCCGTGTTGAACAGGGTGTACGCTGGAGCTATACTTCATGGGAAGCTGAAGAATTATTAAAGGGTTTGTTAAACGAACTTAAAGAATTATCAAAAACATTATAAATGTGATTGAGGCAAAAGGAGTTATTGGCATGTATGCAGTAGTTATAGCATTGGGTATTATGTTCAGTACTATTCTGATCAATGCTCAAGAAACAGAAAAAAAACAGCAGGGTGGGCAAGCAAAAGCAAAAACAGAAGAAGCAGGCACCGCTAATACGACAGCTAATCCGCAACCCACTACCACATCAACAACAAATGCGTCAACTACTACACAAACCATAACTCCAGCAGCTGCAACAACTCAACCAACTAAGCAAACGGCAGCTACTCCAGCTGCAATCCAAGCAAGTCAAACAGGAAAGCAAACACAAGCTCCAGCAGCACAAACAGCAACTGCAACGCCATCAGTTCCTGCCAAAACTGCTCAGCAGGCTGGCGAGCAAACTGCAAAACCAGGAGCTCCAGTAACTCCTGCTACAGCTCAACAAGCTACAAAACCAACAACATCTACTCCAGCTGCTGTTCCTCAAGTGACTAAAAAGATAGAAGCACCAAAAGAAAAAGCAGCAAAACAGGAAGAAAAAGAAGCTCCAAGTTATGAAAAACTTGAAACTGCTAACTTAGAAGAACCTTCGGGTAATTGGCTCTATAAACGAATTTGGTATGAAAAGGCAGAGCAAAAATATGACCATATCAAAGAATTAATGAGTCAGATTATTGAAGCTCGGTCACCATTTCTTGCTCAGCGATCTGATGCAGAAAAAACGATATTTGATCCTCTCTATATATCTGTTGGTATGAGTCAGGGAGAATTATCAGTAATTTTATCTTATCTGATGAATGAGATGAATAAGTTGCGTGAAAAACAAGGCAATTTAACTCCCGAAGAACGTGAATTCTTAGAAGTATTAACCTTGCACCAAAAAACGCTTGAGCAACTACATTTGGATGTACAAGCATTAAGTAAATTAGATAATGATTTGGATGATGCATTACAGAAACTGATGGAACGTATTAATCTATGCCGCGGTTTTGAAAATCAAGCCTGGGAGCATTTTAGAGCTATAGCTAAAGAATTGAGTGATAAGACTGCTCGTGAATTATATTACACGATTGATGCGCTAGATAAGAGTGTTAATGACACATTAAAGTGGATCAAAGGAGAATATAGCGAGTATTTTGATAAGGTAATGAAAACGGCAAAAGACCAAGCAACCAGAATTGAGGCTGCAGTTAAAGAACTCAAGGAAAAAGGTATCGATTTTAATAAACAGCACGATAAAATTGAAAAAGAAGCTGCTGAACGTGAAAAAGAAGCACAAGAGCAAGCTAAAGGAAAAGAGATTGAAAAAGCAGTTGAACAAACAAAAGAAGAATTGAGCTGGTCTTATCGCCTCGGTACTTGGTGGGATTCGATTGTTGAAGGAACCGCATCAGTTTTTGAACATATTGGCAATGCTTTAGGATCCGCTTATGATTTAATCAAGGGGTTGTTTGCAGGATCACCTGAGCAGCCAGCAGAAGAAGAACACAGAGCACCTGCTCAAATGAAAACGCCAGCACCGACTACAGCAGCTTCTATAGAAAAACCTTCTGGGCCGGAAAAAGAAGAACAGATTGTTGCACCAATGATTGAAACGCAACCGGTAGTTCCTGGACAACTTGAGCAGAAACAATTGCCAGCTCAGCCTGCACCATCAGCTTCTCCGGTGCAATCGAAAGCTTCTTCAGATCTTGAAAAGGTTATCATGCACCATTCCAGAGGAGCTATTACCGCTGCAATGAATGATGATTGCGATGATCTTAATGACCATGAATTTAATGCTCAGTTAGCTCAAGATATTGAATTTGCATAAAGATTGAAATTATTCCCATAGTATAGGCGGCTTTGAAAGAGGCCGCCTATTTTATTAAACCCATAAAAAATCATTGAGGAAATTTGATAAAACTCGATGGTTATGATACATTGCCACATATGTTTTGAAAAAAATCGCCGAGGTGGTGAAATTGGTATACACGCAGCCTTGAGGTGGCTGTGGGAGAAATCCTGTAGGGGTTCGAGTCCCCTCCTCGGCACCAATCTTCACCTACGAGGGTTCGCCCTGAAGTTCTAGCTACTGCTACGATTGGCTGTCGCCAGCTTCTTAAAGGAATTACTTAGTGAAGATTGTCCGTCGTAGCTGATACTTCCTGAGGGTTTACTCCGAAGTAGGAGCGTCGACTGGACTGCATTGAAATATAACAATTCATTTGCCTTCCGGCTTGACAAGCTACGGTTGGCACTGCAGTTCTTATTGCTTTAAAAAAAAATATTAGATAATAATATGGTAATCAGCAAAAAAATTAGCTTAAAAAAAGGAGTTGTGCATGAATATTTCATGGCGTAATATGGCTTTCTCTGGTTTGTCAGTTTGGGTAATCATACTTGCGATATCTGTCTATTTACTAATGCCATTACGTCAGAAATTGACTTTTGGTATTGATCTTGTGGGCGGTAGCTATATTACTATCGAAGTGCAAACAAAAAAAGCAGTTGAAGCAGCGTTACTGGATAAGTTAGAAGGTATGGCTCATCGCCTTAAAGGCGCAAACAAACCAACTCCAGTATCTAAAGATGTTAAGGGTCATGACATTGTTATGACATTCAATTCGGTTGGTGAAGCTCAAGCGGCTGCACAAGTATTGAAGGGTGAAAAAGATATCACTATTGATACTGAAGGTGCAAGATTAACCGCACACGTTTTAGATCGTACAGTCAAGCAGATTGAAGATGATTCAGTAATTCGTACTATCGAAGTGTTACGTACTCGTTTAGATAAAATGAGTGTTGCTGAAATCCATATTGCCAGACATGGCGAAAATCATATTGTGATTGAATTGCCGGATGTTTCAGACCCACAACAAGCCAAAGCTATGATTGGAACTCCTGCAATTTTAGAACTAAAAATCGTTGAGCGTTCAGGTAATACTGCTGATGATATTTTGTATGAATATGATGGTCATGTTCCTGCAGGGATGGAGATTCTCCCGGGTTCAAAAGAAAATGGCGAGGAAAAATATTATTTGGTGCAAAAACGTGCATCAGTATCAGGAAAAGACCTGCGTGACGCAAGTCCACAATTTTCTGATAAAAAGGGTGAAATTGTAGTAGCTTTCCAACTCACTCCTGAAGGTGGTCAAAAGTTTTATGAGTTGACGAGCAGAAATTATGGCAGACAACTTGCTATAGTCCTTGATGGCGTAGTTATCACTGCTCCAACGATTCAAGAACCAATTAGATCAGAGGGTTCTATCAGTAAGCATAATGGATACACTCCTGAAGAAGCAAAAGAATTATCAGTATTGCTCAAATCAGGTTCTTTTGTGGCTCCCGTTACTTTCGAAGAAGAACGTCAAGTAGGGCCAACATTGGGTGCAGAATCGATTAGACAAGGTTTAATTTCATGCTTAGTCGGTTTAGTTCTCTTGTTCTTATTTAGTATTATTGTATATAAAATAGCTGGCATTTTCGCCTTTATTACCTTGCTTGCTAACCTTGTATTAATTTTAGTTGGTATGGCGTGGTTAAAAGCAACACTGACATTACCAGGTATTGCCGGTATGGTATTGACCGTTGGTATGGCAATTGATGCTTCGATTTTAATTTATGAACATATTCGTGAAGAGTTATCAAAAGGCATAGCATTAAAGAAGGCAGTGCATGATGGATTTGCCGATGCAATGCGCGTGATTTTAGATGCTAACATTACCACCTTTATAGTTGGTGCTGTACTTTATTATTTTGGTACTGGCCCAATTCAAGGCTTTGCAGTAACTATTATGCTTGGTATTGTTTCAACCTTGATAACAGGGTTATTCTTCCTAAAATCGATTTTCAATTTTATTTTGAATAACTTTAACGTGCAAAAACTGAGAATTTAACTATACTACTAACTGTTGAAATAGCTTAGGAAAGCGTGGCGATGTAGCTCAGCTGGTTAGAGCGGCGGAATCATAATCCGTAGGTCCGGGGTTCGAGTCCCTGCATCGCCACCAAAATATATGAGCCGATCTGAAGTTACTATGCCTACTGTGCTTACCTTAGCACGGTTAATAATCTCTCCCCTTATACTTCCGCTGTTATTAGTCCGATTGTTACCATTTAATGTTTTTTGGATCAATGGTGTGCTCGCTCTTATCTTTGTGCTGTTTGGGTTAACCGATTTTTTAGATGGTTATCTTGCGCGGAAACTAAAACAGGAATCACGACTTGGTGGCAGTCTTGATCACATAGCGGACAAATTTCTGGTTTATTCAACCTTGGTCGCATTACTGGCGATTGGTAAAATTTATTATTATTGGGTAGTTATCTTAATTGGCCGCGATTTTTTTATGATGGGATTACGGCAACTCGCATTAGAAAGTGGATTTGTTGTTTCAGTTTCTTTATTTGGCAAGTTAAAAACTGCAGTGCAAATGGCATTGCTTGCAGTGCTTATTGCAAACCCGTATCAAATGTTAGAAATAAGTGGCGCGCCATTCTGGAATGGATTAGAGCTTGTGCTTCTTGTAGCAACGTTGATGATGTCGGTAATTTCTGCATATGTTTATTATCTAGGATTTATGGCACAGTTTTTGCCTGCATCGCGCTCGATGATTATTGATGAATAGGAAGCGTTAATGGATGTTATTAATCTGATCGGTATTATTATCGCCTATCTAATTGGTTCAATTCCCTCAGGATTTGTTATTGCACGTATGCATAATATTAGAGACATACGTGAACATGGTTCAGGCAATATTGGTGCAACTAATGTAGCACGCGTATTAGGACTGAAATATTTTTTTATCGTTTTATTCCTCGATTTTAGTAAAGCATATCTTTGTATTCGTTCATTACAATTCTATGATTTTGATGTGATGTATCAGTTACTTGCTGGCATCGCATTATTACTTGGTAACAGTTATCCAATTTTTCTGCAGTTCCGGGGTGGTAAGGGAGTTGCAACGGTTTGTGGTATATTATTAGCTCTTAATCCCTATCTTATTTTGTATTCATTGTTTATATGGTTAGCGGTAGCAATAACTACTAAAACTATAGGCAAGGCTTCAATTGCTGCGTTCTGTTGTGCACCATTTATTTCTGCATATATCTTGCGTGATAGTTATTGGATGTTTATTGCAGTGTGCTTAATATCGCTCTTTGGTTTGCTCCGTCATCGCACTAATATGATGCTTTACTATCAACAGGCGTGGCGATAATAATTCATTCCTTCCCGCTACCAAACGTAAATACGTACGCAGAAACATTTTTTGGTACTTGCAACGTAAGAATATGACGACTATCAGTCTCTTTTAAATTTAGCAGGTCATACATACGCGATTCTTTGACCAAGATAGAACCGTCTGCTTGCATATCTTTTGTGTAGAATTCAGGTGGTACTGACTTATTGTCTAATAATAGGGTAACTTTTGAAGGTTCATCTGCAGCCATTACCGCATACACTCGATTGGCAAGGAAATTAATACTCAGGCGGGCATTATCACTCTTTGATTTAATGTATTCGCCAGAAACAAACCAACTGCCAGAAATACCAATCTCATTGCGCGCAAGCGGTGCAGTATATTTGTAGTCGGCGGTTTCCTTATGTTTTAACACAATTTCAGAAGTGTATTTTTGAGCTCTTTCATATCCTAAATAGGTTTCTGGCGTTAGAATCATATGAGGTACAATTTCAACATGCTCCTCCATTGGTGTTAAACCAACTAATGAGCGAATTGCGTTTTCAGTCTTATCATAATCTCCTTCGCCAAAATGAATATCACGAATAATTCCTTGTTGATCGATTAAATAATGGGCAGGCCAAAACTGGTTATGATAATTACGCCAGGTTGCATAATCACTGTCTAGTGCTACCGGATAAGTGATCCCGAAACGAGTGACTGCTTCTTCAACATTTTTTGGATCTTTTTCAAATTCAAATTCAGGAGTATGAACACCGACGATTACAAAATTATTATTTTTATAGGTTTCATACCATTTTTTCAAATAAGGAAGGGTGCGTACACAATTAATGCAACTATAGGTCCAGAAATCAACCAATACTACCTTGCCTTTTAAACGTTCAATCGTTAATGGTGGTGAATTTATCCATTCAATAATGCCAACAAAATCAGGAGCGTGACTACCTAGCACGGGTTCCGGTGATAAGTTCTGCATACCAGCCTTTTTTTGTAAGAGATCCAATTCTTTTTTGACCAAACGATTATTTTCTATTGTTACCACAGGAAAATATCTGATTGCAACTTGTTGTAGCAGTACATCAACATGAAAAGCGATTGCCAGAGCACCAAGTATCATCAGAATGCCAAAAAGTTTACGTATCAGTTCTGTATAGGGTGCGATTGCACTAATTGATATGCTTATTTTGTTTCCTCCATACATTATAAAGAACATTGGTAACGCGGTGCCCGTGCTGTATGATAATGTCATCAATATCACTTCAAATGTTATTGAACCCGTTGCTACCAGGGTGGTAATTGCTGCCAAAATGGGTCCCGCGCATGGTGCCCAAATAAGGCCAAGGGCACAGCCGAGGATAAATCCACCAATAAATCCTGATCCTGAAGGTTCTGCTGCTCCTTGTACTTGAGTGCCCAACCGAGCTATGGGTGCAGTAATTCTTGCGAACCATTGTTCTAATTTAGGAAAGATCATCGTGAGACCGAAAAAGATAATTAAGATTATTGCAATGGAGCGCAAAATATTAGGTGAAAGACCGGTAGCATGCACAATGGCGGTAAGAGCTAGGGTAAAAAAAGTAAAACTAAGAATAAGACCAGCAATAATACCATATTGCCGCCATTTGCCCTGGCCAATGCCTGCTGATAACAATAAAGGAAGTACTGGCAATATGCATGGCGAAAGGGCGGTAACAAGCCCAGCAAGAAATGCAAAGAAAAGTAAAATGAGCATAAGAATGTTCCTAAAATAATTTGATAATGTGAGATCTTAGATTATTGTAGGATTTAAAAGGAAGAGTTGAAATTATAACTTGCTCTTAATTTGTTGATATGTTTGCTTAAATATAATGTTTTTTTTCAGGTATAGCTGATAGGCAAGTTCAAATTGTTCTGGTTTGGTAAAATGAGATTGATTAGTTAAAAGGAACTTATTTATTTCATTTTTTAAGCCCATGAAACCAGAGATTAAATTTGAAAATGAAAATATTTTTGAACGTGCATGAAATATTTCTCCCCAGCCAAATAACCCTACCAGCGTTGTCAGAGCAGGTATATAAAAGAGATCATATTCTAGTTCTTTCAATCGGTAATTGCGCTTATTTATAGTGACTCCATAAAAATCGAGGCCAATATAATTCGTTAAATAATAAAATGGACAGGCAGTTTTATCAAAATAGAATCCAGCAAATACACTGTTGCCAAATGATAATGAATGGGCTGTATTTTTCCATTTACCAAATGTTGAGTCAGCTATCAACTTTGAACATCGCCAAATAAGCCACAGGCCTCTTCTATGAGCTTGATATTCTGTAAGTGCTATATGTTGGAAGAATTCAATGTTCTTTGGTTCTGAGATAAACTTTTTTAAAAAAATATTATCATGATTATTGTTAACTTGATAAACATCAATAATATTGTTCACAATTTGTGTTATAAAATTGAGATAAACATGCTTTTTATCCAGACCAATTTGGTTACTTGCTATTAATTTAATTAATTGATTATTATTGACGAGGTGAATTTGTTTTATCCATGAAATCTTATTTGCTGTGTCATCAATTGGGGCAGGAACGCATACCTTTTGTATTTGTCCATTAAGTTCATGTAATATGGCAGATAACTCATAAATAACCGTTGGTATAAATGCAATCTCAATTCCTTTTGGCAACTTACTTCTGATGAATGCTTCTTCATTGCGATCTAATAAAGCCAATTCTTCTTTGCTTAATTCTTTTTCCAGATCATGACACAAACTCATGGGGAACTGATATTTCATTAATAGAGGATACGCTTGTGCATGTTCGGCTTCAGTGAGCGGCTGCATCACCGTTTTGCCAGCAGAATTCGCGGCTTTTTTGAATAAAATGTATTCGGCATGTGCAACTTGCACTGTGCATAGAATGAAAATTGAGATAAGTAATTTTTTAAAGAAATTCATATTAACCCCCACCAGATTCCTAGACTGTCTGCACAGCAGCCTTTTCTTGTTTCTTGGTAGGCAATACGCCACTTGCAATCAGCTCTTTACGTGCTCGTTTTGCTTTCACAAAGTGCACGCCAGAAAGACCTGCATTCTGTGCACCAATAATATTTTCAAGCTGGTCGTCGATCATGTAGCAGTTGTTTGGATCAACATTGAATTTATGCTTCGCATGATGATAAATATTGGTATCTGGCTTAATCATGTTTACATCTGCAGAGATTACTACATCATCAAACAGTGCGAAGATTTCAGGGTATTGCTTTTTGAGTAGATCAATAAGTTCTGAGTCCATATTAGATAATAGATATACATAATGGCCATGCTCTTTGCATTCTTGCAGTAATGCTACACCCTTTTTATAGGGCTCATACAGATCATTACGAATATCTGGATTGAACATAATGTGGATAACTTTTTCTACTAATTTTTTTTCAAGATTGCTCTCGAAGAAGTCTTCTGTGTGCAGCTTTTCAATATGCGGCTCAAGCAGTGCTATGATCTCTTTTCCGGTAATGGAACCTTTCATCCACTGACACATAATGCGTGGTAATGGTCGATCATTATGCATCGGAATTAAGGAATCATCCGCGGTAAAAGTTGCTGGATCATCACCATGTAACTGATGAAGCATCAAGAATATGCGCTCTTCTAAACTGTCTTTTGAATTACCTGATAAGATATAAGAAAGGATGCTTGAAAACCCGATATGGGATAATGCTTTCTTTTTACTGATGGTAAAGAGCACACCATTAAGATCAAAAATGATATGAGCAGGTTTTTGCTCAACAATAGTGCCTGAACGTACGGTAAAAATTGGTGCTTTTCTATTTTGGGGACCACCCAGAATAAATAAACCTATAATGAGCGCCGTTGCGGCTAGCGCAAAAATAAATCGTGTGCTAGCTTTGTCAGAAAAGATCATATATGCCTCCATTTTACCACTGCATATAGAGAATTTTTATGGGAATGACCCTACCATTTACTTATATATAATTTTACCCTTTTAACGCTCTATGGTCAAAAGGTCACCCCTAAACCTGAGTGCTGGGGGTAAATCGGTGAAAAATAGAATAGGAGCCTATTCGCATGCCTACGGTACTTAGTATTGAAAAATTAACCAAAATATATCCTGCTCCCCGCTCATTTTTTGGGGGCAAAAAAGGGGAAGATTTTACCGCGGTTAATGGGATTTCCTTTAATCTGCAAGAGGGTGAAATTCTTGGGTTCCTCGGGCCCAATGGTGCGGGTAAAACAACAACGATGCATATGTTGCTCGGTACCTTAACTCCAACTTCTGGGTCCATTGTTTATTTTGGTAAAAACTTTAAAACCCATCGATCAGAAATTTTGCAATCAGTTGGTTTTGCTAGTGCGTATACTCGTTTGCCCGGAAGACTTACCATCTATGAAAACTTAGAGGTTTATGCACGCTTGTATAATGTAA
>Ga0070740_10003423_pt1 | contig 16871 bp, 10 predicted proteins | sample Coa_R2_FD_67286 | JGI IMG/M metagenome (GOLD analysis project Ga0070740, IMG submission 67286) | Surface soil microbial communities from Centralia Pennsylvania, which are recovering from an underground coalmine fire - Coalmine... | ecosystem: Environmental > Terrestrial > Soil > Unclassified ... | reverse complement strand
GATGCGCCGGCCCACCGGATTTTCGTTTCCGAAGTAGGTCCGCGCCAGCCGTTCGCTGATGACTGCCACCGGCTTGGAGCCCGGTTGATCGCGGTCGTCAATCTCACGCCCGGCGAGGAGCGGGATCTGCATCGTCGTGAGGAAATGCGGTCCGGCGGCCAGCGAGCGCGCGCCTTCGATGGTAACGGCGCCGATCTTCATTGGCCCGCTGACCGCCTGTCCGGTGCGAGGGGCGTTGATGATCGAGGATTGCGAAAGGGTCGCGCTCCTCACGCCGGGGATCGATTCGAAGCGCTGCCGCAAATTTGCGTAAAACGTGGTGATCTCCGGGTCGCGATGCCCGGCCTGGCGCGCATTCAGCGAAAACAGAAGGATGTTCTCGCGAGCGTATCCCAGTTGGACGGAGTGCAGGTTGTTGAGGGTCCGGACAAACAGACCTGCGGCGACCAGGATGACAAAAGAGATCGCGATCTGGGCGACGACCAGCGCGTGCTGCACGCCGCGGCGCGGTCCGCCCCCGCGCCCATTCTTGAGCGCGGGCATGACGTCCGGACGTGTGGACTGAATGGCTGGAGCGAGTCCGAATAGAAGGCCGCAAATCACGGAAAGTGCCGCTGTCACGGCCAGCACGTGCCAGTTCAATTCCGCGTGCAGCGTAAAGTTCTCCTGCCCGCCCGAGAACAGAAGCGTCAGCGCGCGCACGCCCCAGATCGCGAACAAGACCCCGAATGCTCCGCCGAGCGACGCCAGCATCACACTTTCGGTCAGCAGCTGCCGGACGATGCGGAAACGTCCCGCTCCCAGGCTGAGCCGGACAGCCATTTCGCGGCGGCGCGCGGCGGCCCTGGCCAGCAGCAGATTGGCGAGGTTCGCGCACGCGATCGCGAGGATCAATCCGACCATTGCCAGGAGCACGAGCAGCGGCTTGGAATACTGGCGTCGCAAACTGCCCAGACCGGCGGCGCCGGGACTTAGGATCAGGGCGGGCAGTTTGGCGCGCTCCCCGTCGGTCGTCGCGGTGGCGGCGACCCATTCATGGAAACGAGGAGCCAGCGCGGCCTGCGCCTGGGCCATGCTTACGCCGGGGCGCAGACGGCCCATCATTTCGAGCCAGTAGAAGTTTCCATCGGGATAGATACGAGCCGCGCGGGCGCCGTCCACGAGCAGATTCGTGTGCAGCGGAAGATAGAGGGCCGGCGATGCCGCCGGGTCGACTCCGAAGAATTCCGGCGGCGCCACGCCGATCACGGTGAAGGGCACGTTATCGACAAGAATCGGCTGGCCAATCGCATTCGGCGGTCCTCCAAAACGATTTTGGCTTATCGCAAAACTGATTACGGCGACCGGTGCGGCGCCTGGGCGGTCGTCATCGGCGTCGATCAGGCGTCCCGCGGCCGGCGAGACTGCCAGGCCGCGAAAATACTCGCCGGTGACGTACTCCGTGCCGGCGCTCGTGGCCTGCCCGCGGATGGTCAGGGTCTTGTTATGTCCGTTGCAATATCCGAAAAGCGTGGAAAAAACGGGATTATCCCGGCGAAGCGTCTCGAACGCCCCGTACGGGAATATCCCGGTGACCAGGGCGCCTTTCTCGCCCGGCCAAAACAAGCCCTGAAGCCCGTGCACTACGTGGACGAATTGCTTGTTAGCGTTCTGGGGAGGCGGGCTCGTCCAATTCAAAACCACCAGCGACTCGGGATCGGCCACTGGCAGCGAGCGCAACAGGATCGACTCCATGAAGCTGTAGATGGTCGTATTGGCGCCGATGCCGAGCGCCAGAGACAGGACCGCCAGCGTGCTGAACGCTTTATTGGCGGCCATGGTGCGACAGCCATAGCGGAAATCCTGGACAAGTTCCCACAGAAGGCGTGTCATCCAAATCTCCCGGGATTCTTCCTGCTTCTGGCCGACGTTGCCGAATCGCCGGCGCGCTTCGGTTCTGGCGCTCTCCGGCGTCATACCGTCTGCTTCGAGCTCCGCCGCCTTCTCCGCGAGGTGGAGTTCGATTTCCTCCCGCAGCGCCTCGCTGCGCCTGGCGCTCTCCATCCAATACCGCAGCCGCCGTGTCCACATGTCCGTCACTCCGCTGCCATCACACGGGCGATCGCCAGCGTGAGTTTGGCGTACTTGCGGGTTTCAGCCGCCAACTGTTTGCGGCCAGCCGCGGTGATCTTGTAGATCCTCGCCCGGCGGTTGTTCGGTGTTACGCCCCAGGCCCCGTCGATCCAGCCGTTGAGCTCCAGCCGTTGGAGAGCGGGGTACAACGAGCCCTCCTCGACGAGGAGTTTGTTGCCGGAGGACTGTTGAATGAACTGGACGATGCCGTATCCATGAAGGTTGCGCCGCGACAGCGTCCGCAGAATCAACATGTCCAGTGAACCAGGCAACGAATCGTTCTTTTGCGGCTTGCGTCCCATACCAAGAATTCTTAGCTTAGGCCGCGAGAGGAGCCCGGTCAAGTTAAGATTCGTAAACCTCGGCTTCCCGGCCCGGCGGCTGCCGCCGGCGCGGCGCTGCTTGGCGTGGCTTCCCTCGCCGCGGCGCTGGTTCCGGCGTTGCGGGCTGCGCTCCTGAATCCGGCGGACCCTCTGCGGCTCGATTCACAGCCGGCTCAAGGAAACGCGACCATCGCCACGGCCGCCGCGGTCATCACCCCGGCGGTCAGCCAGCCCAGCGAGCGCAGCCATGGCGGATTGGTATGCTCGCCCATCACCTTCGGGTCGCTGGTCAGAAGTACGAGCAGCACGATGAGCGGCGGCGCGAGCACGCCGTTGATCACGGCGGACCAAAACAGCATCTTCACCGCATTGACCTTGGCGAATTGCAGCGCCAGCCCAAGCAACAGCGTCAGTGCGAGCACGGAGTAGAATTTCGGCAGCACAAAAGGCTTTTTATCGAGTGAGGCGCCCCAATGCAGGGCTTCGGAGATCGCGTACGCGCTCGACCCCGCCAGCACGGGCACGCCCAGCATCCCGGTGCCGATCAGGCCCAGGGTGAACAGCCAATACGCGCCCGGACCAGCGAGCGGCCGCAGGGCCGCGGCGGCCTGCTCGGCCGTCTCGATGTCACGAATGCCATGGGCGTGCAGAGTCGCGGCGGTAGTCAGAATGATGAAGTACATGATCACGTTGGAGAGGAACATACCGGCGATCACGTCCCGCCGCGTTCCGGCCAACTGCTCGCATGTCGCGCCCTGGCGCTGCCCCACGGCGGTGCGGCCGGCGGCGCGCACCTCCTCCACTTCCTCCGCGGCCTGCCAGAAGAACAAATAGGGTGAGATGGTGGTTCCCAGCAAGCCTACGATCACGGCCCAGAAGTCGCCGGACCATTCGATGTGTGGAATCAGAGTGGAGCGCAGCACCTCACCTGCCGCCGGGCGGGTGATGAAGGCCGCCGCCACATACGAGAGCAGCACCAGCGTGAGCCACTTGAATACGCGAGCCACGCTGCGGTAGCTGGCTGCGAACAACAGGACGAGGATCAGCAGGGCGAACACCGGCGCCGACCACGCCGTGGGAATCCCGGCGACCATTCGGGTGGCCGCGGCCATGCCTGCGAGATCGGCGCCGATGTTGATGGTGTTGGCGATGACGAGCAGCAGGCACGCCGTCCACAGCACATACCGCGGATAGCGGAGGCGCACCACGGCTGCGAGCCCGCGGCCGGTCACCAATCCGAGGCGCGCGCACATCAATTGCACCGCGACCATGAGGGGGAAAGAGAATAGGGCGGTCCAGAGCGGGCCGAAACCGAATCGCGCGCCGGCGACAGAATAGGTTCCGATGCCGGAGGGGTCGTCATCCGCCGCGCCGGTGATCAAACCGGGGCCCAACTCGGAATAGAATTTGCGCACAACAGCGGACAGGGGGCGGCTCACGGTCCGGTTTCTGCATGTTCTTCACCACTGGCCGGATTCGTGCGGCTTGGCGCCCGCTAGGACCCCGGGAGGTGACGTAACGAGCAATGGCACGGCTCGTGCATTCTGGAGCCTCAATGGCCGTACACGATCTTGTTCCTGCGGAAGCCCTAAGGAGCGCGCCGTCGTGGGCCGGCGCGGCAGCGGGGCTTTCGGCGGTCTTGCGGAAGCGCGTGGAAGGCGAGGTCCGGTTCGACGCCGGATCGTGCGCGTTGTATGCCACCGATCTCTCGATCTACCGCCAGCCGCCGATCGGCGTGGTGATCCCCAAGTCGATCGATGACGTGGTCGCGACGGTCGAAGAGTGCCGGAACCGCGGCGTGCCGATTCTGGGGCGGGGCTGCGGCACGAGCCTGGCGGGGCAGGCGTGCAACGTCGCGGTGGTGATCGACTTTTCCAAATACCTGAATCGCCTGGTCTCGCTCGACGCGCAGGGGAAGACGGCGCACGTCGAACCGGGAATCATTCGGGACGACCTCGACCGCGCGGCCGAGCAGCGTGGCCTGACTTTTGCGCCCGATCCGGCTACGCACCAATACTGCACCGTGGGCGGGATGATCGGGAACAATGCCTGCGGCGTGCACTCGGTAATGGCGGGCAAAACGGCGGATAACGTCGAGGAACTCGACATTCTTACGTACGATGGCTGCCGGATGCGCGTGGGCCGGACGAGCGACGAGGAACTCGATCGCATCATCGCCGGCGGCGGACCGCGTGGCATCATCTACCGCAAGCTCCGCGACCTTCGCGACCGCTACGCGGTACTGATTCGGGAGCGATATCCGCGCATTCCGCGGCGCGTCTCCGGCTACAATCTCGACGAGCTGCTGCCGGAAAACGGATTCCACGTGGCGCGGGCGCTGGTGGGATCGGAGGGCACGTGCGCGATCGTGCTTGGCGCGACGGTGCGCCTCATGCACAGCCCGCCATACCGTGCGCTGCTGGTGATCGGCTACCCGGACCTGTTCGGCGCGGGCGACCACGCCGCGCCCATCCGCGAATACGGGCCCATCGGTCTGGAGGCGTTCGAGAAGCACGTCATCGACAACATGCAGCGCAAGGGAAAGGAAATGCCCGGCGCGAAACTCCTTCCCGCGGGCGAAACCTGGCTGATCGCGGAATTCGGAGGCGAAACGCGCGAAGAGGCGCTGGGCCGGGCGCGCGAGGCGCAGCGGAAGATCGACGCGACCCAAAAGGGGCAGCTCGGGATGAAGGTGATCGAGGAGACCTCCGAGCAGCACGAAATCTGGCAGATTCGCGAATCGGGCGTCGGCGCGAGCCGCGTGCCGGGAGAGGAAGAGGCCTGGCCTTCGTGGGAGGATGCCGCGGTCGCGCCGGAAGTCCTCGGCATGTACCTGCGGGAGTTCGACAAGCTGCTGCGCAAATTCCAATACCGCTGGACGATTTTCGGTCACTTCGGCGATGGCTGCGTGCATTGCCGCATCACGTTCGATCTCAAGACGCCGGAGGGAGTGCGCGCCTACCGGCAGTTCATGGAGCAGGCGGCGGACCTGGTGGTGCGGTACGGCGGGTCGCTTTCGGGCGAGCACGGGGATGGGCAGGCGCGCGCCGAGCTCTTGCCGAAGATGTACGGGCCCGAACTGGTGGAGGCGTTCCGCGAATTCAAGTCGATCTGGGACCCGCAGTGGAAGATGAATCCGGGCAAGGTGGTCGATCCGTACCGGCTCGACCAGAATCTGCGGACGGGCCTGGACTACCATCCGCGTCCGGTGCACACGTATTTTCAGTTTCCCGACGATCGAGGCAGTTTCGCGGCGGCCACGGAGCGCTGTTTCGGCGTCGGCAAATGCCGCGGGCTGGACGGCGAGACGATGTGCCCCAGCTTCAAAGCAACTCGCGAAGAAATGCATACCACGCGCGGGCGCGCGCACCTGCTCTTCGAAATGATGCGCGGCGATGTGCTCGCGGACGGCTGGCGCGATCCGCACGTGAAGGAATCGCTCGACCTGTGTCTGGCGTGCAAAGGCTGCAAGAGCGACTGCCCGGTTTCGGTGGACATGGCGACTTACAAGGCCGAATTCCTGGCGCATTATTACGAAGGGCGTCTGCGTCCGCGGCAGGCATACACGATGGGGCTGGTCGCGACCTGGGCGCGAGCGGCATCGCGCGCGCCGGCGCTGGTGAATCTGGTGACGCACGCGCCGGTGCTCGGCAGCCTGGCGAAGTTCGCGGCGGGGGTTTCGCAACAGCGCGAGTTGCCCCGCTTCGCGCGGCAGACGTTCCGCTCCTGGTTCGAAGAGCGCGCGCAGCGGAATGGCAGCGGCGAGCGGGTGCTGCTCTGGCCGGACACGTTCAACAACTACTTTCTGCCGGAGACCGCGCGCGCCGCGGTGGAGGTGCTGGAAAGCGCGGGGCGAAACGTAGCCATTCCCGGCCGCGTGCTCTGCTGCGGCCGGCCGCTTTACGACTATGGGATGTTGCGGCGGGCCCGGCGATGGCTGGTAGAAGCGATCGAAGCCCTGGGGCCGGAAATCGATGCCGGAACGCCGGTGGTGTTTCTGGAGCCGAGCTGCGCCGCCGTGTTCCGCGATGAGATGCTGGCCCTGATGCCGGGTAACGAGCGTGCGCAGCGTCTTGCACGGCAGACGTTCCTGTTCGATGAATATCTGGGCAAGATCGATTACCAGCCGCCGAAACTGGAACGGCGCGCCGTGTTACACGGGCATTGCCATCAAAAGGCGCTGATGGGGCTCAAGCCCACGGAGGAGATCCTTTCTGCCATGGGACTCGAGACCGAGGCGCTCGATTCCGGCTGTTGCGGCATGGCGGGATCGTTCGGGTACGAGAGCGGCCATTACGATGTTTCCATGAAAGTGGGCCAGCATGCCTTGCTTCCGAAGGTCCGCGTCACGCCGCCGGATGCCCTGATCGTGGCGAGCGGGTTCAGTTGCCGGGAGCAGATCGTGCAAGGCACGGGGCGGCGGGCGGTGCATCTGGCGGAGGTCGTACGAATGGCGATGCAGCCGGCGGCTGAAGCTGCTGCCGATCGGCGTCCGGCGTTCCGTTGGCAGCCATTGGCCGCCGCGACGGCGGCTGCTGCGATCGCGTTTGCGGCCGCAGCCATGATCCGCCGGCGAGGATAGCCGAGCAAAAGGAGCGCACATGGACAGAGTCCCAGGCGTCCGGAGCGGGCGCGCGCAGGCGATCAGCTCTCCGGGGCCGACCAACCGGGCGCTCGACACCGCGAATCCCGATTCGAGCGTGCCGCCGGTCTCCGATTCCGGCAGCATGCCCGGCTTCAAGTTCCCGTTCTCGCTGGCGAACAAGCGCGTGTACCAGGGGGGCTGGTCGCGCGAGGTCACCGCGCGCGAGCTGCCCATCGCCAAGGAGCTGGCGGGCGTCAACATGCGCCTGGAGGCCGGCGGCATCCGAGAACTGCATTGGCATAAGGCCGCCGAGTGGTCCATCATGCTTTACGGCGCCGCGCGCATCACCGGTGTGGACGCGCAGGGGCGCAGCTTCGTGGATGACGTCGGCGTAGGCGATCTCTGGTACTTTCCGGCCGGCATCCCGCACTCGATTCAGGGCCTCGGACCGGACGGCGCCGAGTTCCTGCTGGTCTTCGACGACGGCCATTTCTCCGAGTACGAGACGGTGCTGCTCTCGGACATCATGGCCCACACGCCGCGCGATGTGATGGCGAGGAATTTCGGGATCGACCGGCAGCGGCTGCAATCCGTGCCATCCGAGGAGCTGTTCATTTTCCAGGCGCCCGTGCCGGGACCGCTGCATCTCGACCGGCAGCAGGCCGCGGGCGAGAAAGAAGCATCGCCATGCGGCTTCTCCTTCCGGCCCGCCGGGCAATGCGATCTGAAGCGGTTTCCGGGTGGAGAAGCGCGGATTATCGACTCCAGCTCGTTTCAGGAATCGACGACCGTGGCCGCCGCCATCGTGACCGTGTATCCGGGGTGCATGCGCGAGCTGCATTGGCACCAGAATGCGGACGAGTGGCAATACTATATGAGCGGCAAGGCGCGGATGACCGTGATCGGCACCGGGGAACGCGCGCGGACGATGGATTTCGAGGCGGGCGATGCCGGTTACATCGAAAAGACGCTGCCGCACTACGTCGAGAATACCGGCAGTGAGCCGCTGCGGTATTTGGAGATGTTTCGCGCCCCACGCTTCGAAGACCTGTCGCTCTCGGAGTGGCTGTCGCATACGCCGGCGGAACTCGTCATGGCGCATTTGAACATCGACCGGCGCGCGTATGAGCAGATCCCGAGGGAGAAGCTGGTGGTATTGCGGTAGCTACAGCAACCGCGCATCTTCCTTGAGGGCAACGCCGGAGAGCCGCCGCGTGCGGGCGGCATTCATGAGGTAGAGGAGCTTGTGCGCTGCAAGCTCGTACGAAATCCCCTCCGGGCGCACGTTGGAGATGCAGTTCCGCTCCGCGTCCGTGCGGCCGGGGCGGGGATCCCAGGTGAGATAAATGCCGAGGCTATCCGGGGAAGTCAGGCCTGGACGCTCGCCGATCAGTACGACCGCCTGCTTCGCTCCCAGCCGCTCGCCGATCTCGTCGCCGATCGCCACGCGTCCCTGGGCCACCACGCAGAGAGGCGCGATTCGCCAGGATTCCTGCGCCAGCCGCGCGGATAGCGTCTCCCACACTGGCGCGGCGTGCCGGTGGACGGCTGTGGCCGATAGCCCGTCCGCCATCACGATGGCGGCGTCGTACTCGCCGGGGGCGAGGAGCGGGAGCGAGTCCGCGCTCAGCTTGCGGCCGAGATCGGGACGGCGGAGATATTCCCCGCGGTCGCGCGCCGCGCTGCGCAGCGCGATGTGCGGCTGCGGCAGCCATGCCGGGTTGAGCGGCTCATAGACGGCATCGCGGGCCCGCGCGTGGTCGAGCTGGAAGCGCAGCAGCTCCGCGGTGAGGAGGCTGTGGCCGGCGCGGCCGAGCGCGACCCGCGCCGGCGTAAAGGCTTTCAGGTCAATAGCCATTGCGCGGCGAGCAGATCGGGGCGCCGTTCGAGCCAGGCCTCGAATTCCGGCGCGGGCCGCAACCCGAGGACGGACCGCAGGTAAAGGGCGTCGTGGAAACTCGTGCTCTGGTAGTGCAGCATCACATCGTCGGCGCCCGGCACACCCATAATATAGTTCACGCCGGCGACGCCGAGCATGGTCAGGAGCGCGTCCATATCGTCCTGGTCGGCTTCGGCGTGGTTGGTGTAGCAGATGTCGCAGCCCATGGGAACGCCCAGCAGTTTGCCGCAAAAATGGTCTTCGAGGCCGGCGCGCAGGATCTGCTTGCCATCGTACAGGTACTCGGGTCCGATGAAGCCCACCACGGAATTGACCAGCAGCGGCCGGTAGCGGCGGGCGACGGCATAGGCGCGCGCTTCGCAGGTCTGCTGGTCGAGGCCGTGGTGCGCCCCGGCGGAGAGCGCGCTGCCTTGCCCGGTTTCGAAGTACATGACGAATTCGCCGCGGCCGAGTTCGAGCGCCGCCTGGCGCGCTTCGTCGAGCATCGCGAGGTTCACGCCGAAGCTGGCGTTGGCGGCCTCCGTGCCGGCGATCGATTGAAACACGAGATCGACGGGCGCGCCGCGGCGCAGCGCTTCCATCTGCGTGGTTACGTGGGCGAGCACGCAGGTCTGGGTCGGGATGGCGTAGCGCTCGCGGATCTGGTCCAGCATGCGCAGGATCGCCTCCACGGTCGCGACGCTATCGGTGGCGGGATTGACGCCGATCACGGCATCGCCGTTGCCGTAGGTCAAGCCGTCGAGGACACTGGCGGCGATGCCTTTGAGGTCGTCGGCGGGGTGGTTGGGCTGGAGCCGGGTGGCGAGGCGGCCGGGCAGTCCGATGGTGGAGCGGAAGCGCGTCACGACCGGCCGTTTCCGCGCGACGGTGACGAGGTCCTGCAGCCGCATCAGCTTCGATACAGCCGCGGCCATCTCCGGCGTCAGCCCGGGCGCCAGCGCTGCCAGGCGGTCGCCCGTGGCCTCATCCGAGAGCAGCCAGTCGCGGAAGTCTCCGACGGTGAGGTGCGCGACGGGAGCGAACGCGGCGGCGTCGTGGGTATCGCAGATCAGCCGCGTGACTTCGTCGATTTCGTACGGGATGAGCGGCTGATCGAGGAACGAGCGCAACGGCAGGTCCGCGAGGCGCATTTGCGCGCGCACCCGCCCCTCGGCGGTGGCCGCTGCGATGCCCGCCAGTTCATCGCCGGAGCGCCTCGGCGATGCTGCCGCGAGGAGCTGCTTCAGTTCCATGAGGCGACGCCTCTAACGAGCAGCGCTATTTGGGCGTCACATGGATCAGGGCGCCGGGATTCGCGTCTTCGAGCATCCAGAGCGAGCCATCCGGGCCCTCTTCCACATCGCGGATCCGGCGGCCGACATCCCATCGCTCGGCGGGCTTCGCGCCGCCGTGGCCGTCAAAGAGGATGCGGTTGAGCGACTTGGTTCCGAGACCGCTGACGAAGCCGCTGCCGTTCCATTGCGGAAAGGTCTTGGTTCCGCGGTAGAACATCAGGTTGCCCGGCGCGATCACCGGCACCCAGTAGAGCACGGGCTTGGCGAGGTCGGGGCGCGTGTCCGGCTTGGGAATGGGCACGCCGTTGTAGTTCTCGCCGTAGGAGACGAGCGGCCACCCGTAGTTCTTGCCGGGCTCGATCAGGTTCAGCTCGTCGCCGCCGCGCGGGCCATGCTCGACCTCCCACAATTCTCCGGCGGGGGAAAACGCCAGGCCATAGGGTGTGCGCACGCCGCTGGCCCACGTCTCGGAGGGCGTCAGGTTGGGGCCGTCAAATGTGTAGGTCTTGACCACTTTGGCGGTCTTGGCGGCTTCGGTGTCGCGGGGCGGATCGATCAGCGGAATGGTGGCGGCGCCGGTCTTGCCGTAGTTGGGATTGCCAGGGGCGGGCTTGCCATCGAGCGTGAGGCGGAGGATCTTCCCCACGGGCTGGTCCGGGTCCTGCGCGGGAGTCATGCGCTGGCGGTCGCCGACCGCGAGAAACAGATACTTGCCATCGGGCGAGAAGGCGACCTGTGCGCCTTCCTGGCCGCCCTTGCCGGTCGGCCGCTGGCGCCAGAGCACTTCGAAATTTTCCAGGCTGGCGGAAGTCGCGGTGGCGACCAGTTTGGCGCGGGCCAGCGCGAGGCCGCCGCCGTAATCGCCCGGCTCGGCGTAGGTGAGATAGATGCTGTGATCGGTCGCGTAATGCGGCGAGAGGAAAACGCCGTGCATCCCGCTCTGGCCCTGGTAATAGACTTGCGGTGTATTGGCTACCTGGATCTTTTCGCCCTGCTGGGACACCAGCCAGACCGGCCCGACCTTTTCCGTGACCAGCATGCGGCCATCGGGCAGGAATGCCAGCCGCCAGGGCAACTTGAAGGTAGCCACCGTGGTCATGGTGAAGGGCAGGCTGGCTTCGGGCTTCAGTTCGCCTATGTTGACCTGGGCCCAGGAGCCCGCAGACATCAGGGCGAGAAACAACGCCCCTTTCGCCAATCTCATGGTGATTTCTCCTTGCAGTTCGAGCCCGCGGTCTTCGGCGATCCGGGGCGCGGCGCTAATCGTTACAGTAGCATGGGGAATGCTGCGCGGGCAGGAAAGGCGGAAGGATATAATCAGCTGAAAGCAGGCGCAATGGCACAGGCCCGCAGCTCTACTGCAGCTCAAGTCGAGGACCGGTTCCATGCGGCGCTGGCCGCGTTGGTCGAACAGGTGAAGCGCGACCGCTCGGTTCTCGCGGCGATTCTCTGCGGCAGCCTGTCGCACGACACCGTGTGGTCGGGGTCCGATATCGACCTGGTCCTCGTGACCATCGATGACAAAAAGGCGGACCGCGAGGGCCTTTCCCTCTATGCGGACGGCATCAACGTCCATGCCAGCCTCATGACGCGAGGGGAGTTTCGCAAAAGCGTGGAAGGCTCGCTGGCGAACTCGTTCATCCATTCCCTGCTGGCCAAAGGGCGCCTCCTCTACACTCATGACGAGACCATAGCCGCGCTCTGCCAGCGGCTGGCGCAACGGGGCGAACGCGACACCCGCGTGCAGCTTCTGGCCGCGGCCACTCACGCCCTGCCGTGCCTGTACAAAGCGCGGAAGTGGCTCGTCACGCGCGGGGATCTCGATTATGCGGCGCTCTGGATTCTCTACACAGCGAATGCGCTGGCCAGGATCGAAGTGCTCCAAGCCGGCCTGCTGGTGGACCGCGAAGCGCTCCCGCAGGCTTTGAAGCTGAACCCTCACGTATTCAAGATTCTCTACACCGATCTGCTGAACGCGAAGAAGAGCCGGCCGCGCGTCGAGGCCGCGCTCTCGGCGATCGAAGAGTACCTGGCCGCGCGAACGCAGGCGCTGTTCGCACCGATTCTGGAGCACCTGGTGGAGGTCGCGGAAGCGCGCTCGGCTACGGAGATCGAAGATCATTTCCGGCGCAATTTCGGCATCGGCGGCGTGACCCTGGCTTGCGAATATCTCGCCGATCGAGGCCTGATCGGGAAAGCGCCCCTGCCGGTCCGGCTGACCAGGCGGAGCAACGTGGACGTCAACGAGCTGGCGTTCTTTTGCGGATCGGGCGAGGCCGATGCCTGGTAGCGCCAGAAGCGTTCCGGCCAAGACGCTGGCCCGCACCACGATCGCGGTGCAGGGCGCCCGCGTGCACAACCTGAAGAACGTTTCGCTCGAACTGCCGCGGGACCGCCTGATTGTGATCACCGGCCTTTCGGGCTCCGGCAAATCGAGCCTGGCGTTCGACACGATCTACGCCGAAGGGCAGCGCCGCTACATGGAATCGCTCTCCACCTATGCCAAGCGGTTTGTCTCGCAGGTGGCCAAGCCGGATGTCGATTTCGTCTACGGTCTTTCGCCGGTGATTTCGATCGAGCAGAAGACGATCGGCAGCAATCCGCGCTCGACGGTCGGCACCATGACGGACATGTCGAGCTATCTCAACCTCCTGTTCGCCACCGTCGCCGAACCGCACTGCCCGCGGACCGGCGAGCGCGTCCACAGCCGCACGCCGAACCAGATTCTGGAGGCGATTCTCGGGCTCCCCGAAGGCGCGGAGGTCGAGCTTCGAGCCCCGGTGTTTAAGGTGTACGGCGAAGAGATGGATTTCGTGTTGACGGAAGTCCGCAAGAAGGGCTGCCGCCAGATGATCGTCGATGGAAAGCGCGTCGATCTTTCCGAAGAGCTTTCCCTCGAAGCATCGGACGTGACCGATATGGATGCCGTGGTGGACCGCATCATCGCGGCCCCGAAGCACGAGAAGGCCATCAAGGCCGCGATTGGCGCGACGCTGCTGGTGGGCGACGGGCTCATGCAGATCCGGATCGTCAAAGGCGCGTCGAAGGGCGATGCCGCGCGGTTTTATGAAGCGCTGTGCAGTCCCACGCACCACTTCGTGTACGGCGGCATCGAGCCCGAGTACTTCATGTTCAACAATCCGGAGAGCGCCTGCCGGACCTGCGGCGGCCTGGGGGTCCACAAGATCACCCATCCGGAGCTGCTGATCCCCGATCCAAAGCGCAGCATTCGCGGCGGCTGTTTCGTCAAGGAAGCGTACCGCTACAACCCGGATACCTGGGACGGGCGCATCATGTACACCCTCTCGACGGCGCTCCGCTTTTCGCTCGATGAGCCGTGGGAAAAGCTGCCGGAGGCGGTGCGGAACTCGATCCTTTACGGGCTGGATGGCCGGAAACTGCGGACCGTGGCCCCGCCCGAATGTAAGGTGACACGCGAGAATTGGGACCGGCACGAGGTCAGCTTCGGGGGAATCGCGCGCCGCATCGAGCGGCAGTACCGGCGCTATCGGCAGCGCGGCGAAGCCAATTCCGGCATGGAGGAGTGGCTCGACCGCGTGATGGTTGAGCGCACCTGTCCGGATTGCCAGGGAACGCGGCTACGGGCGACCCGTCTGTTGTTCACCATCGCCGGAAAGAGCATCCACGAGATCGGCGCGCTGAACTTCGACGAGCTGTATGCGTTCCTGGGCGGCCTGAAGCCGGCCGGACGCGGCGCGCAGGCCGGCAAGCAGGTGATCGGCGAATCCGGCGCCGCGTCGAGTTGCTGCTCGGCATCGGGCTCGATTACCTGAACCTCAATCGCCGGTCGAGCACGCTTTCCGGTGGCGAATCGCAGCGCATTCGCCTTTCCACCCAAATCGGGTCGGGCCTGATGGGCATGCTGTACGTTCTCGACGAGCCCAGCATCGGCCTGCATCCCAAAGACAACGCCAAAATGATCGCGACCCTCGAACGGCTGCGCGATATCGGCAATACCGTCATCGTGGTGGAGCACGATGAAGACACCATCCGGGCGGCCGACCATATTGTGGAGATGGGTCCCGGGCCTGGAGTGCACGGCGGCAGCGTGGTGGCGCAGGGCGCGCTGGACGACATTCTGAAGTGCAAAGCCTCGCCGACCGGGCAGTATCTCTCCGGGCGACGGGGCATCGAAACCCCTTCGCGGCGGCGGCGAGGTGCGGGCAAAACGCTGCGCGTTCGCGGCGCGCGGGAAAACAATCTGAAGACGATCGACGTCGAGTTTCCCCTCGGGCGGCTGATCGCGGTGACCGGGGCTTCGGGATCGGGCAAGAGCTCGCTGGTCAACGAGGTCCTGTTCAAAGCGCTGTGGAAACGGCTCGTCGATACCCGGACGTTGCCGGGCGATCACGACGGAATCGACGGCGGCGACCACGTGCACCGTGTCGTGAACATCGACCAATCGCCGATCGGACGGAACAGCCGCTCGAACCCCGCGACCTATATCGGCTTCTACGACACGATTCGCGAGCTGTTCGCCGCCGCGCCGGTTTCGGCCGAACGCGGGTATACGCCGGGCCGGTTCAGCTTCAACGTCAAGGGCGGCCGCTGCGAGGAGTGCCAGGGCGAGGGCGTCATCACAACGCAGCTCTACTTCATGCCGGACGTGGAAGTGACCTGCGCGGTCTGCAAAGGCGCGCGGTTCAGCGCGGAAACGCTGGATGTGACGGTGCGCGGCAAAACGATCACGGATGTGCTGAACATGCCCGTCGAAGAGGGCGTCGCGTTTTTTGCGTCCGAGCCCGCGATCAGCAGGAAAATCGCGGTGCTGAACGATCTTGGGCTGGGCTATCTCACGCTCGGGCAGTCCGCAACGACGCTCTCGGGCGGCGAGGCGCAGCGCATCAAGATCGCGGCCGAGCTCGCGAAGCTGCAACGCTCGAAGCACACGCTCTACATCCTCGATGAGCCTACGACCGGCCTGCACCTTGCCGACGTCGAGCGGCTGCTGGAATGCCTCGCCCGGCTGGTCGACGCCGGCCACACCGTGATCGTGATCGAACATCATCTCGATGTGATCAAGACCGCCGACTATGTGATCGACCTCGGGCCGGAGGGCGGCCACGCGGGCGGCGAGGTCGTCGTCACGGGCACGCCGGAGGAAGTCGCGGCCTGTAAGGCCTCTTATACCGGCCGCTATCTGCAGTCACGGCTGCGGGCCTGAACCGGGCGCCGATCATCGCGCTGGCGAACCCGCGGAATCCCTTTCGCCTTTGCGGCCGAGAGTGCTGTGGCGGCGTCCGTACAGGAAATAAACCGCCTGACCGGCGACCAGCCAGATCGCCAGCCGGAGCCAGTTGGCGCGGCCGAGCGAGTACATGAGCGCGAAGTTCACGAGAATTCCGAGGATCGGCACGGCCGGCACCCAGGGCGTCCGGAATGGGCGCGGCTGCGCCGGGTTCGTTCTCCGCATGACCCACACGCCGGCGCAGACAATCACGAACGCGAACAGCGTGCCGATACTGGTCATGCGCCCGACCAGACTCAGCGGCAGGAACGCGGAGAACGGGGCGATGAACAGGAAGAAGAGGAGATTCGAGCGCCACGGCGTCCGGAATCGCGGATGCACGCGCGCGAATACCTCGGGCACGAGGCCATCGCGCGACATCGAATAGAAGACCCGCGACTGACCCATGAGCATCACCAGGATCACGGAACTGAAGCCGCACAGGACGCCGAATTTGATCAACTGGTTGAGCCAGACGTAGGGAGTGCGGTCGATGGCCAGCGCGACGGGCGCCGCAACCCCGAGCCGTTGGTAAGGAACGAGCCCGGTGAGGACCAGCGCGAAGGCAATGTACAGCACCGTGCAGACCGCGAGCGACCCGAACATGCCGATGGGCATATCGCGCTGCGGATTCCGGCATTCCTGCGCCGCGGTCGAAACAGCATCGAAGCCGATATATGCGAAGAAAACCGTGCCGGCGCCCATCATGACGCCGCTGATTCCGAACGTGCCGAAGGCGCCGGTATTGGGCGGCAGAAACGGGTGGTAATTGGCCGGATTGATGTACGACCATCCCGCGCCGATAAATACCAGCACGACGGCCAGCTTGATGACCACAATCACAGCATTGACCCGCGCGGACTCCTCGATGCCGATCATCAACAGGAGCGATATCAGAAACACGATGAGGACGGCCGGCAGGTTGGCGTATCCGGGCGCCGCCATGCCGTCCGGCAGGGCGGCTGCTTCGAACGGCCCCGCGATCCAGCGCGCGGGAAGGCCGATGTGAAAGCCGTGCAGCAGCGAAACGAGGTAGGCGGACCAACTGATCGACACGGTAGCCGCGCCGATAGCGTACTCGATCACCAGATCCCAGCCGATAATCCAGGCGATCCACTCCCCGAGGGTCGCGTACGCGTACGTGTAAGCGCTGCCGGCCACCGGCAGCATGCAGGCGAACTCGCTGTAGCAAAGGCCGGCCAGTCCGCAGCCGAGCGCGGCGATCACCATCGAGAACACCACCGCGGGCCCGGCGTTCTGTGCCGCCGCCATGCCAGTCATGGAAAAGAGGCCGGCGCCGATGATCGCACCGATTCCCAGGGCTACCAACTGCCCGGCTCCGAGCGTGCGTTTCAGGCGGCGCCCGCCCGCCTCGGCGTCCGCCAGGATGCGGCTCACCGGCTTCGTCGCAAAGAGACTCATATACCGG
>Ga0070740_10003422_pt1 | contig 16878 bp, 13 predicted proteins | sample Coa_R2_FD_67286 | JGI IMG/M metagenome (GOLD analysis project Ga0070740, IMG submission 67286) | Surface soil microbial communities from Centralia Pennsylvania, which are recovering from an underground coalmine fire - Coalmine... | ecosystem: Environmental > Terrestrial > Soil > Unclassified ... | reverse complement strand
AGTGACCATTCAAACCCACTGAGGCGGCGGACTACCACATAAATCAGAACGCCGTGAAAGACATACGATCCAAAAAAGGCGATTCCGGCGCCGGTAAGACCAAATTTATTCACGCATCCCCAGGCCAGCGCCAGGCTTGCTATGGCCCATGCCGTCTCGCACCAGAAATAGATCGCCTGTTTCGCCTTGGCAATGATAATGAATCCCATGGGCCAGGTAATGACCTGCAGAACTGTTCCGAGACAAATCCACCGAAGAACAGGAACGGCAGCTGTAAATTTGGCGCTGTAAAACAGCGAAAGAACCACAGGGGCAAAGGTTAGAGTTGCAATCACTCCGGGGCCGGCCAGCAAAAGTCCTACTCTTGCCTGCTCATTTACTAACCGGTTGCAGGCCGCATCATCGGCTGCAACAGCTGTGAGGCGGGGGTAAAAGTCCGCCCCCATTGCCTGAAGGATAAAGCCTACATAAAGGCCGCCCAAAGTCCATGCAGATTGATATAGGCCGGTTGCTTCATAGCCCACTTCGCGCAAAACCGTAATCCGCACAACATAAGCCACGCCCATTGTCATCAATCCGCTGGACATGAATGCCAGGCCAAGCTTCAGCAAAGCAGCTACTTCGCGAGTCGCTTCCTGCATACTTACCGAAGCAGCTTGTATTTCTATCTTGCGGCTGTACCACCAGGATGTAAGAAGAGTCATTCCCGCAACGATGATAAGCGCCGGGACTACTCCTCGATCACGAAGATAATAGACAACCGGAATGCTCAGGATCGTCCCGAAGAACGCGCCAAGCACATTCATTCTGGCTAAATCCGCAATTCTGCGCATACCCTGAATCAGGGCGCTCTGTCCCGCAGAAAGCAGTGTCAGCAATACTGCAATGGAAAGAATAGCTACAGGGGTGATATGTTGATGATCGCCAAACGTGACAGAAGATATTGGACGCGCAAAAACAATCAGCAACAAGGCGCCAATAAGCCCCAACAGGATTGACACCCGCCGCAGAACAATTGCGGTTTGCGCGATGCAGAATTCGTCCTTCGAGCCTGCGGCAGCGGCGATCTGGCGAACTCCGCTGCTGTTGACGCCCATTCCGGCGACAGTCTGTGTCAGGTTTACGATTGAATTGTAGATCCCAAATAATCCAAAACCCGCCGGACCGAGCAATATTGCCATTGCTTTCGTGCGCACAATGCCAATGACGATATTCAGCGCTGATGAGCCGCCAACGAGTGCTGAAGATTTTAATATCTGGGCGTAGGTGCCTTTACCGCTCTCTGCTGCTTTTACTGCAACAGGCGGCGACGCCAATATTTCTTCCTGAATCTCATCACAATGAATAGAAGACATGGCGTTCGCCTTGAGCGCAGCTTGACGCGTGATAAATGATCGATGGCGTGAACTTCAGAGCAGCGCAGTTTAGCATGCGCCCCGTCCCAGCAATACAGCCCGTGGTGTCATGAACAATATCTTCAGGTCCAGCCATAGTGTTCTGTTCTTTGCATATTTAAGGTCCATCCGCACCATTTCATCGAAAGTGGTGCGGGAACGGCCTTCAACCTGCCACAAGCCCGTCATTCCCGGCTTCAGTTCCAGGACCCGGCGACGATGCCACGCCTGGTATTTTTCATATTCATATGGCAGCGGCGGCCGCGGGCCAACCAAAGACATTTGACCAAGAAGAACATTGAATAATTGTGGCAGCTCATCAAGGCTGCTCTTGCGTAAAAATCGCCCAATCGGAGTGATGCGGGGGTCATTTTTCAGCTTGAAAACACCCTCGCCCTGCTGTAAGTCACTATTTCCAGCAATAAGTTTTTCGACAAACTCCCGATGTATCTTCGGATCGCTGTTGGCATACATCGTGCGAAATTTGAAGAAACTGAATTCGCGCCCATATTGTCCCAGCCTCTTCTGGCTGAAGAACACAGATCCGGAGGAAGTACACTTTACAAGCAGTGCTGTTATAAGAAAAACCGGAGACAGAATAACAAGTGCTGTAAGGCTACCGACGATATCCAGTGTTCTTTTTACTGCCAGTCCAACCTTTCCCGACCGGGACCGACCGGATACATCCGGATAAAGCACTGAATCATGATCTTCATCCTCATCCGACCATATGCTCTGCGGAAACACTCGAAATGTAAGCTCGATAGAGCCAAAAGTTTCGGTATCGACTGCTTGCCGTACAACATCCGATATCTTTTCTCGAAGCAGGTCAATCTTGGCGGTATCTACGCTGCCCAGCTCAGTCAGCAACAAGCCCATCGTGAGGTCTTGTTTGTACCAGCCAAGCACATCCGTTTCGCGCGTAGCCTTCGTAATTGCAGTTGCAATTCGATAGAACAGCAGACCGCGCGAATCGCGATGAAACTTCTCAGCTCCAATCAGAACGAGCACAAAAGGTCTGCCGGATCGCTCCGATCTCCGCCTCTCAAGACGAAGCATCTGGACAAAGAATGCCTCATAGACCAGGGGAATGTTAAGCCGTCTCTCAAAATAGGCGAGTGGCCCATTCTCGCCTGAGCTTTGTTTAACCGCCGGCAGAAATCCAGATTTCAAAGTGGCCATACAAACCTTTCTAAAGGAGGATCTGGACCGTACGAACAGACGATGATCGCCGGTACTTCTTGTCCTGTTTTATTGCAATTGATATGCCAGCACACATCCCTGCATGAATAAAAAACAGGCTGGCTTTTAGGGGAGGAAATGAAAATAATCGAGCGAAAATATAGACGACAATAGTACTCAGAACACTGTTTCAAGTCCTTCACTCTGTATCACTGCGTGACCTGCAATCACTATGCAAACAATTGCCTAAAATGACGAATGCAGTTCATTTTTCGACTGAAGGTTACTTCTGTTTACTTGACTCTACAGCCCCTTATAGCCCAAGGCCCTGAATTGCATCGATCACCTGGTCCTGCTGAGATTCTGTCATCTGATAAAACAGCGGCAGAATAACGCCTGTATCGGTGACGCAGTCTGTTACCGGAAGAATGGCGCTCGTATTCTGATAAGGCCGCTCGCGATGGATTGCCATAATAGCTCGGCGGGTAGAAATGCCTTTTTCCAGCAACGCCTGCATGATCGCATCCCGATTTGAAGCGGCTGGTCCCAGAATGCGGACCATATAAGATTGGAAATTGTGCACGCAGTTGTCAGGAACAACCGGCAACTGCAGAGCCTGAATCTCCCCAAGCCCCTCATAATATCTCGCGGCAAGATAACGCCGCCTGTCCAGCATTTCAGGAAGCCGGTCCAGCTGCACCATGCCGATGGCAGCCTGCATATCTGTCATCCGGAAGTTAAATCCTACTTCGTCGTATGTCTCTACTGTAACCTTCGAAGAATTATGGCGCGCCATGTCCGACATGCTCATGGCATGCTGGCGAAGCCGACGTAATCTCTCCGCCAGTTCCGGATCGTTTGTGGTGATCATTCCACCTTCGCCGGTCGTAAGAATCTTTCTGGGATGAAAACTGAAACAGGCCACCGTACCCAGAGGACGGCCAATTAACTCTCCATCGTAGTGAGAACCGATCGCGCAGGCCGCGTCCTCTATCACGATCAGATTGTGTTTGGCTGCGACTGCCAGCAGCGCATTCATCTCTGCCGGCAATCCAATTTGATGAACAACAAGAATTGCTTTGGTTCTGGCAGTAATGAGACTTTCAACGCTTTCTGCTGAGAGGTTATAGGTATCGGGATCGATATCTCCAAAGACCGGAGTGGCCCCGACATAGGCAATGGCGTTCGCCGTAGCAATAAAGCTGAGGCTTGGACAAATTACTTCATCGCCGGGTTGAATGCCGCAGGCAAGCATTGCCAGATGCAGCGCTGTCGTACAGGAAGACACCGCAACCGCATGGCCGCATCCTACGTATTCACAGAATCTCTTTTCGAATTCGGCTACGCGTGGACCCTGAGTGATCCATCCGGAGCGCAGTACATCAATGACTGCGCCTTCCTCTTCTTCACCGATATAGGGCCTGGCAACAGGAATTGTATTTATAACGGGAGCCGCAGCACTCATTTCACACCTCCTGCGGCGGCCATCTCTGCTTTGGCCTCTTTGTGCCAGGCAAGCAACGATTTAAGGCCGTTTTCCAAACTCACCTGAGCAGTAAAGCCGAGCATTCTTTCGGCTTTGTGCGTGGTTGAGCGCCGCGCCTGAACATTATTTACTTTGCGGGCCTCAAGATACTCAGGTTCAAGCGGTGAACCGCTGATGCTCAACAGCATGTGGCACAGCTCTTTCAGTGTCGTCTGCACTCCGGTCCCTACGTTAAAGACATCATCGGATACATCGGAAACAAGCGCGGCAAGGTTTGCTCGCGCCACATCTTCCACATAGACAAAGTCCATAGACTGTGAGCCAGTCCCGAAGATCTTGGGCCGGATGCCGGCATCGATAGCATCCATCCATCGCACCATGACCTCTGTATAAACTCCATCCAGATCCATGCGCGGCCCGTAGATATTGAAATAGCGCAGGGCGACATAAGGCAGGTTGAACATCTCGAAATATGCGCGCAGCATCTGCTCGTTCGCGATTTTGCCTGCGCCGTAGAGTGTTCGGTTGTTAAATGGATGCTCTTCATCTATCGGAAGATAAGAGGGCTCTCCATAAACCGAGGCCGAAGAAGCAGCGACTATCTTTTTAACCTTGTGCCGAACAGCGCTCTCCAGCACGTTGGACGTGCCGTCAATTAGCACCTGAACTGCTTCCCGCGGCGCTTCCGCGCAGCGGGTGATTCTCAAAGCTGCCTGATGAAAAATGTAATCAACACCTTCAACCAGGCTGTCCACAAGATCGGCGTCGCGTATATCGCCTTCAATCAGCAGAAGATTTCCTGTTTGCGCAGCATGCTCCAGATTACGCCTGCTGCCGCGAATAAAATTGTCCAATACTCGGACTTCGGCCGCTCCGGCAGCCAGCAAAGCATCTGCTGTTGTACTTCCGACGAACCCGGCCCCACCGGTAATCAGTATTTTTGCGCCTGAAATTTTATTCATAATATCCTTAGTTGTTTTAAAAAATAATTCAACGCTACTCTGTTACGCGCGTGGCAGATTCACTTCGTTCTGATTACGCATACGAATCACCCGCGCCGGCACTCCAGCTGCAACTGCGTACTCCGGAATGTCTTCTGTGACTACTGCCCCCGCGCCTACAATGGAATGGGCGCCTACATGGACTCCTGGCAGAATAGTTGCATTGGTGCCGATATCTGCTCCGAATCCGATGACTACGGGCTTGATGGTGAGAGCTGTTGCAATGACCGGCACATCGACCGGCAATCCAGTATGCGCCGAACCGAGCACCTTTGCTCCGGGCCCCCAGCCGACGTAATCTTCAAGCACGAGATCGCGCGCATCAAAATAAGCATGCGGTCCAATCCATACTTTGTTGCCAATGCGGCATTTCCCATCAAATCGGCCCTGGATCATTGTCTGCGCGCCGATAAATACTCCATTGCCAAGCTCAAATGTTTCAGGATGCTTTACCACTACGTCGGGACCGATCTGCAATGCGTGACCCGCTGTGCGGCACATCGCTCGAAAGAGTATGCGCCGCAATTGTGTCTCGAAAGGCCCTTCCTCGTGCCGCAATTTTGCATAGAGGGCCAGCAGTTCCCCGGAACTATAGGCCTGCTTCAAGTGCTCTGCATAGTCCCATTCCCATGAAGGATCATTCGCTGCCTGAGCATGACCGAAGACCGCAGATACCGTTCGCGCTCCTTCAGCAGCTTTGATCTCTGTTTCAACCGACATAGCGCACCTCAAGCAATTCGGCAGCGACACGCTCCACGCTCTCGGCTGAAATGCCGGGATACATTGGCAAGGAAACGATCCGGTTGGCAACTCGTTCGCTTACTGGAAAATCTCCTAGCTTGTAGTTCAGGCCCCGATAAGCTTCCTGCAGATGCAACGGGATAGGATAGTGCAGCCCAGTTTCAATTCCTGCCTCGCTCAGTTGGTCTCTCAACCGATCGCGACTGTCAGCCTGAATCACATAGAGGTGATACACGTGATGGTGATTCGGCATCTCTATGGGAATTGACTTGTCTGAATCGGCAAGCAACTTAGCATACAGCGCTGCCACCTCGCGCCGCTGATTGTTCCAGCGGTCCAGGTGCTTTAGCTTTACCGAAAGAATTCCACCCTGCAGTCCTTCCATTCGCATATTCATCCCAGGAAAGGCATGCTCATATTTCTTAATGGATCCATGATCTCGCCACATTTCGATACGGCGGGCCAGAGCAGGATCATTCGTTGTCACGGCCCCCCCTTCACCGCATGCGCCCAGATTCTTCCCGGGATAAAAGCTGAAGCATCCTGCTACTCCCATGGAGCCGGCCTTGCGTCCTTTGTACTCAGCTCCGTGGGCCTGGCATGCATCTTCAATGACCGGAATGCCGTGCCGGTTGGCAATTTCCAGGATCGGATCCATGTCCGCGGTCTGCCCATAGAGATGGACCGGGATAATTGCTCTTGTGCGCGTTGTAATGGCAGCTTCGAGCAACGCAGGGTCCATCGTGTACGAAACGGGATCAATGTCCACAAACACGGGCCGTGCGCCTACTGCGGAGATGGCCTCAGCAGTGGCTATAAATGTGTGCGGAACGGTGATGACTTCATCGCCTGGTCCAACGCCCAAAGCTGCCAGAACAAGGTGTAGTGCGGCAGTTCCCGTGCTCAGGGCAAGGCAATGCGCCGTGCCTGTGTATTCTGCAAATTCTTTCTCAAATTGCTTAACTTCAGGACCAAGGACAAAGGCTGAGCTGCGCAGCACTCTGGTAAAAACCTGCTGCAGCTCTTCTTCTATTTCTTCATGCAAGGATTTCAAATCAACGAACGGAACTGTCATGCTCTCTCCACCTTTTTCAGAAATCGCGCGGGGCTTCCCGCTACGACCGTATATGGGGGAACATCTTTCGTTACAACACTACCTGCGCCTACGATTGCGAATTCTCCGATGGTCACGCCGCAGAGAATCGTGCTTCCGGTGCCAATGGAAGCGCCTTGCTTCACCACCGTCTCAACCACACTCCAGTCAGCTTCTGTCTGCGGTGTTCCGTCAGCATTGGTTGCTCTGGGGTACTTGTCATTGATGAACGAAACATTGTGACCAATGAACACATTGTCCTCAATGCGCACACCTTCGCAAATAAAGGTGTGGCTGGACACTTTTACGCTTCTGCCGATCTCCGCATTTTTTTGAATCTCAACAAATGCGCCGATCTTGGAGTTATCCCCTATTGAGCAGCCGTAGAGGTTTACGAAAGAAAATATCCGTACACCTTCACCCAATTTCACATCGGGCGCAATGCGGCAGTATTCCCTTCCCGATGCGCGCGACATTTTCTCGCGTGCGTCTTCAACAGTTTCCTGCATTTCAAGTAGCGTCTCTGACATTTCACGCAACTCCCGCGCAGAGACCCAGGCCATCCGGAGCCAGCTCGACCAGTTTTCCGCGATGCTTCATGGAATACGAGGCGCTCTCGAGCAACTTCACTACCTGGAGACCAGCAAGGCCTCCGGTGATCGGCTGTTCCCCCGTGTTGATGCAATGCGCAAAATGCTGCAGCTCAACCTTCAGCGCTTCGGATACATCCAAGTGCGGGGCAAACATATCGCCTGAGCGATAGCTGATAAGTGAGCGATACAATGCATCTGTTCCATTGCTGAGCGTGATGCCCTTGTCGTACACCTTCACCTTCTCGCTGGGCTCCATATCGTCATAGACGATCATTTGCTTGCTGCCGCCAATCAGCGTGCGCCGAATCTTAACGGGCGAAAGCCAATTTACGTTGACGTGCGCAATCACATTCTCTTCAAAGAACATCGTGAGATAAGCCAGATTTTCGGTGCCGCCGGCAACGTGATTGATGCCGGTGGCTGCAACAGCGCAGGGATTGGCAGGGAGGATGTAGTTCATGATCGCCAGATCATGAACCGCCAGATCCCAGAGCACATCGACGTCGTGCTGGAACAGTCCAAGATTGACCCGCGTCGAGTCATAGTAGTAGATGCTTCCGAGCCTTCCGGACTCGACAATTTCTTTGATCTTGCGGACAGCAGATGTGTATACAAAGGTGTGGTCGACAAGAAGCGTCAGGTTTCTCCGATCTGCTTCGTCAATCAGCCGGAGAGCCTGCTCGCTCGATGCGGTCATGGGCTTCTCAACCATCACATGCTTGTCATGCTGCAAAGCAAGCAATGCAAGGTCATAATGACTTGATACCGGAGTTGCAATTGCGATTGCATCGATCTCCGGATTCTTCAGCATTTCCCGATAATCAGTCGTTACCTCGACTGATGGATAGCGGCTCTTTACTTGCCTGAGCCGGTCCTCACGTTGATCGCTTACCGCAACGACCTGCGTCTCTGAAACCTCGAAGAGGTTCCGTACCAGATTTGGCCCCCAATAGCCATAACCCACAACTCCTACTTTGATCACGCTTCCTCCCTGCTCCATCTCATTTCAATTCCCTCTTTGACTCGGCCCGAATACATCTGCTTCCAACTTGTCGCTACATGTATTGCATGTGACATGCCACAATCTGCAGAACGCCTACATGATGCTTTCCATTTCCGGATTGCTCTCCGCATCCCGCGGGGGAACTCTTGAGGGCCGCACCTGGGGAAGGCCGGCCTCCTTGATCTTGTAAAGAAGCGCGCGATAGCTGATGTCGAGTGATCGCGCGGTCTTCCGGCGGTTCCATTTGTTTGCCTGCAATACGCCAAGAATGATCTTGCGCTCCAGATTCTGCACCGCTCGTTTCGTCTGCACTCGCAATGGCGCGCTCAGATCGACTGTTTCCAGACTGGGAGCGTAGGTTTCATCCGGCTGCCGCAATGCGGACAGAACATACTCTTCGCCACCGAGGACAACAAACCGCTTCGCAAGGTTCTCCAGTTCACGAATATTGCCCGGCCAGTGATACGCCTCCAGCAGCCGCGATAACGATGCGCTCAATGTGCCGCGATTGCCGCCAAATCGTTCGCTGTAAGCGCGAATGTAATAGTTCATCAGCACCGGAACGTCAGACGGGCGCTCACGCAATGGAGGCATTTCAATCCTGAGCACATTGATCCGGTAAAAGAGATCGGAACGGAAACCGCCGCTTGCCACCTCAGCTTCAAGACTGCGATTGGTAGCACAGATCAGGCGAACGTCCACAGTTCGTTCTGTTAATGCGCCTAATCTCACCACCTGAAAATCCTGCAGGGCGTGCAGCAGCTTGGCCTGAAGTGCGAGATCAAGCTCTCCAATTTCATCCAGAAACAGCGTGCCTCGATGAGCTGCCTCAAACTTGCCGGCTTTGGCTTCCCTTGCATTCGTAAATGCGCCGGGTTCGTGACCAAAGAGTTCGCTTTCAAAAAGCTGATGAGGAATCGCCGGGCAATTTACCTTGACGAAAGCCTGTCCGCGTCTGTCGCTCAATTCATGTAACTGTCTCGCAGCGAGCTCTTTGCCCGTGCCGCTTTCCCCTGTAATAAGCACAGGGACACCTGTCAACGCTGCTTTCCGCAGCTCCTCTCGCACGCGAAGGATTGCCGGTGATTGACCAAGTAAGGCCGGCGTCGATCCTTTCTGAATTTCAGGCATGCACTCTCCTCGCCGGCTGAAGTTGCACGCAAATAACCAAAGCCTGTTAACAGTGATTGATCTGCTTCAGAAACGAGATCCAGCTTGTTTAGCGTTATTGGCGCAGAGCATCGCAGCAGAAACGATAAGTCGAATCAGGCTTCCCGGAAATGTGCAATATTTTGCATATTTTCGTAACAAATTAGTGTTCGTATGAATGTCCATGCATGTGTAACTGAGGGAAAGCTGCCAGCAAAACAACAGAATCTTTTGGTAATTCAGTTGCACTGGTTATCAGCAAGGAGGCAGCTGTCCAAATGAGATTTCAGCTCCGAATACGATTGTTTGCTACTATCTTCGCCTTGGGTGCTTTACCTATAACTGCGCTTTCACAGCAGATTGCAGATGCTCCGGCAAGCAGTAATGTTGAAGGCTCTAACGTTACCAGTGTTACTGACGTCACCACTTCAGCAGGCACCGAAAGACACACGAAGTCACCTGATCAGCTGTCGCAATATGCTATTGGGCCGGCTGATGTGCTTCACATCAATGTATGGAAAAATGCAGAGCTTTCGCAGACATTAACAGTGGACCCCGACGGTTTTATTTCCGTCCCTCTGTTGGGTGACATTCACGTTGCAGGACTCACGACGAACCAGCTCGCTACACAGCTTGCTTCAAGCTATAAGTCATACGTTGTAAGTCCACAGGTAACAGTAAGTGTTACTGATATCCGCAGTCGTCAGGTCTATGTCATGGGACAGGTAGGTAAAGCGGGAGGCTATCCTCTGATTGCACCTATTTCCGTCCTTCAGCTGATTGCTCAGGCAGGCGGCCTGAACACATATGCAAAGCGCAAGGACATCTATGTGCTTCGCGCACAGAACGGCCAGACGCAAAAGCTTCCCTTCAATTATGAGAAGGTCACCCACGGCGATACGAAGCAGAACATCATGCTCCAGCCTGGCGATACAGTCATTGTTCCATAGAGGAAATATGCAAAGTCCATTGTTGGTTCGCACTATTGCAGTATTGTTTATGGCGTTTGGGACGCAGGCCGTCCTGGCGCAGACAACCGAAACTGGCCAGTCTGCCTCAACCAGCTCGGAAGTATCGAGCGATGCTAGCAATACTTCAAACCAAACAGCTTCCTCTGATCAATCGCAGACGACTTATGTGCCTTCACTGGATGGCTCAGGGTTGATCGCGATCAACGACATGTTTCGAACAAGGATGCTGGTCGGCGCAAATTCCAGCGGTGGATGGGATTCGAACCCCGACAATCTGGAACAAGGAGCGGCGTCTGGAGCATTTATCTTCAGTCCCTATATTGGCGTCCAGGTAAATTCCGCGCGCGTCCAATATTTGTTCCAGTATCAGCCAACCATACGTCATTACACGTCTGATCAGTACGGAGGCGGGGTCCTGAATCTGGGTTCCGCTACTATCACCGGGAAATTGAGCGAGCGCTGGCAATGGGATTTTAAAGCCATCGGCAGCCATGGACAGGACTCAATCCGACTCCTTGCTCCCGGACAAACCATACCTGTAGGAAATATTGCCGGTGCTTCAGGAGGCACTTCTTCGTACTTCCCTAACGCGGGCGTTGTCACTTACCTCAGCGGCGAAGCGGGCATACATCATGACTTATCTCAAAGAGACATCATTGAGTTCACTGCCGCCAATTCTTACAGTGACTACACCGGACTGCATCAGAAGAGCAGCATTGCGACTGTAACTGCTAGATATCAGCGGGCCGTGTCACAGAAGCTCAGCCTACTCGTTTATGACCAGAATTCGTACTACTACGGAGCTATTCATTGCGGCAGCTTTGGGTTCGGTGGAGGCGTGAACTGGAAAATGAGAGAGAACACATCCCTGTCTCTGATGGGCGGCCCTCAGCTGGATGCGGCGGATTGCGGCAAACAGCAGGGTTTTTCCTATGCAGCTTCTTTCGGCAGCCGGTTTACTTCCAAGTCGCAAATTTATGCAACTTCTTCCCGCGAAATGACCACCACTTATTTAGGGCCGGGGTTATGGCAGGAAACTGTTTCCGGTGGCTACCAGCGCGAGCTTACGCCTTCACGAGTTGTCGGCTTTGATATCGGTTACGTAACCAGCGACGCGCTGACCGCGACCAGCTCCTATAAGGGCACATATTTCGGCGGCATATACAGCCATCGGATTGGACATGCTCTGGCTTTTTCAGTCAGCTATCGCAACTATACGGGCAACTGGGGTGAAACCAACTTCACCCGACGGGTTGCGCTCGTCTCCTTTTCCTGGACGCCGGGAGTCGGACATTTATTCCAATAAGGTTTAACCATTCGAGGAACCATGCAACAGAAGCAAGTAGTCACGGAAAGCTCAGCATCTGAAATGATTCAGCAGTGCCTCGCCATTCTGAAGCGGCATCGATATGTTGCGTTTCTAAGCGCGCTTTCGTTGGCTTCACTGGCAATTGTCGGCATTTCTTTGCTTCCCAATATTTATCGCGCCACAACGACGATCCTGGTGGACCCGCAGAAAATCCCTGAGCGTTATGTGGCGTCTACCGTTACTTCTGATCCGAATGAGCGCCTGAACACATTAAAACAGCAGATTCTCAGCAGCTCTCGACTTCAGGAAATCATCGATCGTAACAATCTCTATCCTAGGCTGCGGGGCAGGAAATCTCGCGAAGAGATATTGGACCTGATACGCAAGAGGATAAAAATTGAACTGGTGCAGGGCTCTGATCAGGGCCTGAGCAGCTTCACTATCTCCTATGAGGACGGCGATCGCTCCCTCGTAGCTCCGATCACGAACCAGCTCGCGGCCAGCTTCATCGACTGGAACCTCGCCGTGCGCCAGCAGCAGGCCCATGACACTGCTCAGTTCTTATCGGGAGAGCTCGAGCGCGCCAAGAAAAGCCTGGAAGAGCAGGAAGGTCGCCTGCAGGCGTTCAAAATGACTCATGTCGGGGCGACTCCTGATCAACTCGATGCAAATCTGCAGGCGCTCTCGCGTCTGCAGACTCAGATTCAGGCAAATACTGATAGCCTCAGCCGTCTGGAAGAAGAGCGCCTTCTGCTGACACAAACTAAGTCGCCCAAAACAAATGATCTATCCTCTCTCAGTGAACGGGGTCGTCTGCTCGAAGAAAAGCACCATCTTGAAAACCAGATCTGGGACCTGAGGAGGCAATTCACCGATACCTATCCCGACGTTGTTATCGCGCGGGATCAATTGAAAAACGTCAATGCGCGCCTGGCTGCCCTGCCTCCATCTCCTTCTGATCCGACGGATTCACTGGATCAGAACACGCAGGTAAGACTGTCGATCATTGACAAGGAAATTGAGCGCCGCAAACAACAACAGACTGCTCTGCAGCACCAGGTTTCTTCCTATCAGGGAAAGGTCGATGAAGTTCCTGTTCTCGAAACGCAATTGACGGAATTAACCAGAAACTACGAAATATCCAGACAGAACTATCAATCTCTGCTTGATAAGTCTCTCTCCGCAGGCATGTCACAGGACCTCGAACGTCAGCAACAGGCAGAGCGATTCATCGTTCTTGATCCTGCAGGAACTCCGGAAAAACCTGTCAGCCCCAAGCGGCTGCCTCTTATGGCAGGCGCAGTGTTGGTAGCGTTTCTTCTCGCGCCCGCCGCAGTCATTGGTATTGGATTGCTCAGCGGCACCCTGGGATCCGAAGACGAAATCAAGAAAATGTACCCCAAAGTTCCCATTCTTGGCACGATTCCGGCAATTTCGAGCAGGATCGATGTAGTACGCGGCAGGCGCGCTATTTTGGGAACTGTTTTGGCATCAGCAACGATCTGCATAGCACTCATACTCTTTCTGCATAAGGTGAAGCCAATCCTATGAAGCTGGAATCAGAAGTACACATTCAAAATGAAGAATTCCTTCGCGAAAGCGACTTTCCCGGTCTCTCTTCCGCAAAAGTAATAATTATTGAACCGAGTCAGCAATCGCGGCTGGCCTTCCTCACCGATCCGACCGGTCTTGCGGTAGAACAGTACAAGCTGCTTCGCCGCCGGCTGAACGTGTTACATCCGCGCGGAGGCGTTTTGCTGATTACCAGTCCCGGCCCGGGCGATGGGAAAACGCTGACGTCCGTAAACACGTCGTGGAGCCTTGCGAAAAGCGGTGAGAATACTTGCCTTGTGGACCTGGATTTCCGAGCGCCGGGCGTGGCGTTGGCACTTGGCCACCCCCCTGAAGTTCCAGGGGTGGAAACCGTATTGACCGGAAAAAGCACGATCCGCGAATCAATTCGCCAGATAAACGATCTCTCTCTCTACGTGCTCGGCATGGAAGATCATCATCCATCTCCGGACGAATATCTGTCTTCGACAACTCTTGTTCCTTTTATAAGCGAGCTACGGACCATGTTCCATTGGGTCATCCTTGATATGCCTCCAGCCTCGCCGATGTCGGATGTCGCTGAAGTGCTCCCATATGTAGACGGAGCGCTTATGGTAATTCGGGGTGGCAGGACAAAGCGCGCCCTCATTTCGAAGGCGGCAGAAGTCCTCGGGCAAAAACTTATCGGGTTCATCTCCAATGAATCGCCGGTTATCGGCAGCGATTACTACAGCTATTATGCGAGTCGCGGATCAAAAAAATAGCACGAACGACTCCATCGATGATGTCAATGCAGAAAGCATTGGCACAATCGATGGACGCCGTGCGAAGATTGGACTCGAATAGCATAGAAAAACGAGGCCTTTCTTTTGATCTTTCGCCATCGCATTAGTTTTCTTGCGGTATTGTTAACTCAATTTGTTGCCTTCGGTTTCGCCCAGCAGTCTGCGCCCGATGCGTGCCGCGCTGACTCATCTTCCATGGAAATGCAGGGCAATAAGTCCGCATCTGCCCAGGACAAAGCGAAGTCTCACTCAGTGGTGAGGACTTACTTCATTGCTGCCGATGAAGTGGACTGGGACTACACCCCCGGAGGCAGAAATCTGGCCGGCATTCCCCGCCCGGAATCGGGGGAGAATGAAACCGCCGCAGGACTCCGCCACCGGGTCTACCACAAGGCCATCTACCGCGAATACACGGATGGGACTTTCAAGACTCTTAAGACGCGTCCGTTGCAATGGGCGCATCTGGGAATTCTTGGTCCCCTGATCCGCGCTGAAGTTGGCGATACCGTTCGCGTGGTCTTCCGCAACAATACGCATCTTACCGTCACCATGCATCCTCATGGCCTGGAATACACAAAGGACCAGGAAGGCGCTGCATATAACGACGAAACGAGCGGAACGGTGAAGGCCGATGACGGTATCAAACCGGGCGGCACTTATACCTACATATGGAAAGTGCCGGAGCGCGCAGGTCCAGGTCCGATGGATCCGAGTTCCATCTTATGGATGTATCACTCGCATTTCGTGGAATCCACTGACATCAACACCGGCCTGATTGGCCCTATTATTGTCACTCGCAAAGGCTGTGCTCGACCTGATGGCTCTCCAAAGGACGTAGACCGCGAATTCATCACCGACTTTTCCATTTTTGATGAAACAGACAGCTGGTTTTTCACCGGAAATGTCGGAAAACAAGCCAGAATTGCGCGTCTTAAGACCATTGATCCCATCCTTCGCGACCAAAACCTTCTCTATTCGATTAACGGATACATCGAAGGCAATCTTCCCATGCTCACGATGAGAAAGCATGAACGCGTTCGCTGGTATCTGCTCTCAAACGGCAACGAAGAGGATGTTCATATGGCGCACTGGCACGGAAATACAGTGCTCTGGAACAACATGCGCATGGACACGCTCTTCCTCGGCCCCATGGCCATGGCCTCTGCGGACATGATTCCTGATGCGGAAGGCATCTGGTTATTTCATTGCCATGTCAACGACCATTACAACGGCGGCATGGTGGCCAGATACCAGGTCCTACCTTAGGCCCCCCGCCCCTGTGTTTGTACGGAGATCCTTTATTTTCTTATATTTACAGTGTCAATTCTGTACGGAGATCCTTTCTTTTCAGTAACTTACACCAGAAACAACTAAGGCATGGCGCATAGCCATGCCTTTCATCTTTCAATTCAAGTATATAGGTGTTGTCAAGACCCTCCGTTTTTAATCGACAAACCCATCCGTTTTAAGTTCTCATTTTGTTAGTTTGTCGTCTTTTATCGTGAAGCTGACGATTGTCGAATCCACAAAATTCCCGCTCGTTGCTTTCACGGTGACAGAATAGGTGTTCGCTCCCTGAAAGATTCCTCCAGTCGTGCCGCACCCTATAGCGCCGATTATCGCGATCAGGACGGCAAAAAGCAGCGCTCCCAATTTCGTCGGTTGTATTGCTCCTTTCCGCGGACGGATGTATTTCGCGCCGGCGAATGGCAGGAAAAACATTGTGAAGAATATAGGATTTGTCTGAATCGGTTTTCCAGGTAATGCAGGAGGATGCGCTATTGCAACTGTCGGCTTTGTGTGAATCGTAAGCGTAACGGTCTGCGTTCCGGCATCTGCTGGAACGGTGGACGGAGAAAAGACGGCCGTGGCCCATGAAGGCAGTCCTGTCGCAGAAAACGAGACTGGTCCAGGATAGATGCCATGCGTTGGAGCCACCTGGAAGGTAAAAGTAACCGGTTGACCGAGAGCAACGGTCGGCTCCGTGTTTGTAGTGACTATTAACGAGAAATTCAGAAGTGTGCTGAAGTTCACGCCAGTCACATTGCTGTTGGTGACGGTCACAGAACGACTTCCGGGCAGATATATATCCATGCCTTTGCTTGGCGTGACGGTATACGAACCTGCTTTTACGTTGGTAAAGGTGAAAGCGCCGGATGAATTAGCCGTGACTGTGGCGGTAGCCGCTCCGGTGAGTTTCACCGTTGCGCCGTTCCCACCTGCTCCGCTGATGGTTCCGCTGATGGTAAACACCGGTGTCGAGGTAAAGTTCGCCGACGCGTTCGCGTTATTCACCGTTACTGCCTGACTTGCCGGCGTAAACACGAAGTTAGCTTTGCTCGGAGTGACAGTATAGGAGCCGTTGACCACACTGAAGCTGTAGACTCCGGAGGCATTGGCAGTGGTAGTAGCTGTCGCCGCTCCTGTGAGATTGACCGTTGCGCCGTTCCCACCCGTTCCGCTGATGGTTCCACTGAGGGTGAAGAGCTGCGCGGAGGTGAAGTTCGCCGTCTGATTTGCTCCATTTACGGTTATGGCCTGGCTTGCCGGCGTAAACCTGAAGCCGGTTTTGCTCGGTGTTACGGTATAGGAGCCATTCACAACGGTGAAGCTGTACACA
>Ga0070740_10003421_pt1 | contig 16887 bp, 15 predicted proteins | sample Coa_R2_FD_67286 | JGI IMG/M metagenome (GOLD analysis project Ga0070740, IMG submission 67286) | Surface soil microbial communities from Centralia Pennsylvania, which are recovering from an underground coalmine fire - Coalmine... | ecosystem: Environmental > Terrestrial > Soil > Unclassified ... | reverse complement strand
CGCTGTTCGACCTCGACAAGATTCGCAAGGAGTCAGCCGAGGTGCCAATCGGCAGCCCGTGGACGCTGGTCGCCACGTTTCTGTTCCTGGTTGCGGTATCGGTGCTGGGCTGGCGCACGTTCGGCCAGACCTTGGCGCCGCCCGCTTCAGAGGAACAATCCCGGCGCGCGCCCGACCGCCAGGCGCGTTGAGTTGGCTCACAGCGCGGCGAAGGCGCGATTGCCGGGATTCCAGCGCGGCGCGCCGCGGATCGCGTCGAGCACTTCGCGCGGATGATCGACTACGGTCCACATCTGGGCGTGGCGCGGATCCATGAAGCGCTCCTCGATGGAGCGGTTGAGCAGCTCGATACAGGGTGCAAAGAAGTCGAGCGTGTTGACCAGCACGATCGCGCCCGAGTACAGTCCCAGCCGCTTCCAGGTAATCGCTTCGAACAGCTCCTCCAGCGTGCCGCATCCGCCGGGCAGCGCAATCACGGCGTCGACCTCGGAAATCATCCGCCGCTTGCGCTCGTGGAGGTCGTTGACCACGACCAGTTCGCTCAACCCGTTGTGACCCCATTCCAGGTCGTACATGAACTGCGGCAGGATTCCGATCACTTCTCCGCCGTGGGCCAGCGCCCCATTGGCCAGCGCGCCCATCGAACCGACCAGCCCGCCGCCGTAGACAATGGTGACGCCGGCCAGCGCCAATTCCTTTCCCAACTCGCGCGCCGCGTCGTGGTAGGCGGGGTTGCATTGGCGGCTTGACGCACAATAAACGCAGACCTTCCTGACGTTCATGACTAAAGGTTAGCGCCCGGTCCCAGGCTCGCTCAACGGTCCGCTCATCGGGGGAGCCGGTGCGGATTTAACCGGCGCGCAACGCGCGCTCGGCATCAGATAGCGGCGGCGTAATTTTGCGTTCAACTTCCCTTGCTACATCCAGGCGCAGTTTCACAACAGGAGGTTGGACCAAAGATGAGCAACGCGGGATTGAATTTTGTCCGCAGCCGGGCGCGGCGTGCAGTGGTGCGCGCAGCGGCGCTCGTGCTGGCAGTGCTGACTGGGGCGGGGCCGGCGGGCGCGGCCGATGCGCATCGGCGGCCGTTTACCCGCACCCCGATCAAGCACGTGATCGTAATCGTCGGCGAGAACCACAGCTTTGACAATGTTTTCGCCACCTACCAGCCTCGATTCCATCAGCGGGTCTGGAACCTGCTCTCAAAGGGCATCGTCGGCGCCAACGGCAGCCCCGGCGCCAATTTCACCGAAGCCGCTCAGCAGCAGGCCAACGATCAAGGCACCTACCGCATCGATCCGCCGCACACCGGGCCGTTTGCAACGCTGCCGCGGCCCAATACGACCTACGCGTTCGGCGAGCCGCAAAACGTCGCCGACGCGCGGTTCCCGGCGGCGCTGCCCAACGGGCCGTTTCAGATCAGCAAGTACGCGCCTTATTATGGCGGCTTTACCGGCGACCCGCCCCATCGGTTCTTTCAGATGTGGCAGCAGTTTGACGAGGGCAAGAACGACCTGTTCGTGTGGGTCGACGTCACGGTGGGCATCGGTCCGCAAAACGGCGCTCCCACTCCGACGCCGGGCAACACCTTTCAGGGTTCGGAGGCGATGGGATTTTTCAACATGGCGGCGGGCGATGCGCCCAAGCTGAAGTTCATGGCCGACCATTACGCGCTGGGCGACAACTACCATCAGGCCGTGATGGGCGGGACGGGCGCCAACTTCATCTTTTTGGGCACCGCCGACGAGGCCTTTTTCAGCGATGGCCACGGCAATCCAGTGACGCCGTTTGCCAATCAGATCGAAAATCCCAACCCGCGGGCGAGCACCAACAACTTCTATACGCAAGACGGCTATGCCGGCGGCTCCTACGTCAACTGCGCCGACAGTGCGCAGCCCGGCGTCAAACCCATCATGAGCTACCTCAAACAGCTTTCCTATGCGCCGTTCAACGGCGGCAACTGCGCGCCCAACACCTACTACCTGGTCAACAACTATGGGCCGGGTTTCAATCCCGATGGCAGCGAAAAGTCCATCGACGCCACTCATTTCACCCTGCCGCCGCAGACGCTGCCCAATATCGGCGAAGCTCTGTCCAAGGCCGGCGTGTCGTGGAAGTACTACATCGGCGGATGGAAGAACGGGCATCCCGACGAATCATGGTGCAGCATCTGCAATCCGTTCCAATTCATCCGCGGCGTGATGCAGACCGCCCTGCGCAACAACATCCAGGACATCTCCGACTTCAAGAACGACCTTCAGGCGGACCATTTGCCGGCGGTATCCTTCATCCGGCCCTATGAGGGCTACGCCGGCCATCCGGCTGATTCCAACCTGGCGGCCTACGAAACCTTCGTCGCCGATGTAATCAACAGCCTGCACAAGCGGCCCGAACTGTTCGACCAGACCGCCGTTATCGCCACCATGGACGAAGGCGGCGGCTACTACGATTCCGGATACATCGAGCCGATCGACTTCTTCGGCGACGGCACGCGCATCCCGCTGGTAATCGTCTCGCCTTACGTCAAAGAAGGCTTTGTCGACCACACCTATTACGACCACACCTCGATTCTTAAATTCATCGAGGCGAACTGGGGCTTGGCTCCGTTGTCGGGCCGCAGCCGCGACAACCTGCCCAATCCGGTGGCGGTGTCAACCAATCCTTATGTTCCGGTTAACGCGCCGGCGGTGGGGGACTTGATGAACGCCTTTGATTTCTCCCATCTGCGCGACGACGCCCCTTACATCCTGCCTTAATAAGTCAGAGGCGGGCGAAGTCGGCTTCGCCCGCCTTTTTCATTGTGCCTGCGGTGGTTTGAACACCGGGCGGCGCTGGCGTTGCGCGGCCTGGCTGATCTCCTTAAGCAGGCGCGCTTCCTGGCGGCCCTTGGAGATGCAGTTCATGTTGGTGGTGGGATGGAACGGCGCGTTGCCCGGGGTGGAGAACGTGGCCTGGACGGACACCTTGGTCGCTTCGGGACCGTCGGGGGCGAGGTAGAAGTTGAACACCGTGGTAGCCTCATCAGTGGGCTCCACGGGCACCTTGCCCAGCGGCGTGCCGACCAGGCCGCAATCGGCGTCCTCCAGGGTGAAATGGCGGCCCTGAGCCTCCACGATGCCGTGGACGGGATCCTGCGCCTGAACCTTTAGCTCGTTTTTCTTGACCACCTGCAGGGTCGCGTCCCACACCTCGTCATAGGGAGCGGGGATGCTGTCGCGTTCAGGTGCGGGTGCCTGCCGGGGGGCGACCGCGGCGTGAAAGCATCCGGCGGCGGCCAGAGCGAACAGCCCGATAGCGCAATAGCCGATTGTTGTCATAGCTTGGGGCGGCGGGGGCTTGCTCCCGCTCGGCCGGAGGTTATGGTATCGTAAAATCGTTTCAATTTCGCAAAGGCTGAGTCGACCATGTCAGGCCATTCCAAGTGGAGTTCCATCAAGCACAAAAAGGCGGCTACTGACGCCAAACGCGGCAAGCTGTTCACCAAATTGATCAAGGAGATCACCATCGCCGCCAGGCTGGGCGGTGGCGACGTCAAGGCCAATCCGCGCCTGCGCACCGCAGTGGCGGCCGCCAAAGCCCAATCGATGCCCAATGATAACATCGAGCGGGCGATTAAGAAGGGTACCGGCGAGTTGGGCGGCGCACAGCTTGAGGGTGTTATCTACGAGGGTTATGGGCCGGGCGGGGTGGCGATTATCGCCGAAGCGCTGACCGACAACCGCAATCGCACCGTGGCCGAAATTCGACACCTGTTTGGACGCCACGGCGGGAACCTGGGTGAGAGCGGATGCGTGGGCTGGATGTTCAAGAAAAAGGGCATCATCAGCGTCGACAAAGGCGCCGTTGACGAAGACAAACTGTTCGAACTGGCGCTGGATGCCGGCGCCGAGGACATGTCCTCGGACGATTCCGAAAGCTACCAGATAACGACCGCGCCGGAAAATTATCAGGCGGTGCGCGACGCCCTGGAAAAGGCGGGTATTCCCATCGCGCACGGCGAGATCACCCTGGCGCCGGAAAATACCGTGCGCGTGTCGGGCCATGCCGCCGAGCAGGTGCTGAAACTGGTTGAGGAATTGGAGGACCACGACGACATCCAGTCCGTGGCCGCCAATTTCGATATCGACGCCGACGAATTGGCCCATATCTCAGCCGCCTGAAAGGCGCCATTTGCCGCGCAGCCTGCGCAGCGCGGGCGGGAGGTCAGTGGATGCGGGTGATCGGAGTGGACCCGGGAAGCGCAGTGACAGGCTTCGGCGTGGTCGAAGGCTGCGGCGGCGCCCTCAAGCATATCGCGGCCGGGGTGATACGTCCCAACTCCCGCGCCGCCTATCCCGATAAATTGATGACCATCTACCAGCGCCTGTGCGAGCTTATCGCGCAACACACGCCCGATGCGATGAGCCTGGAGCGCAGTTTTGTCGCCGCCAACGTGCAGAGCGCGTTTCGTTTGGGTGAGGCGCGCGCGATGGCGCTGCTGGCCGCCGCGAACAACCGGCTGGAGCTGTTCGAATACGCGCCCGCGCACGTCAAGCTGACCGTCGCCGGTCACGGGCGCGCCGACAAAAGCCAGGTCCAATTCATGGTACGCCGGGCGCTGGCGATGGATGAGCGGCCGGCGTTGGCCGAGGACGCGGCCGACGCCCTGGCGATCGCGCTGTGCCATCTGAGCATGGCGCGTTTTCCTGCCTCGGGCGCCAACGCGCGCCGCATCGGAGTGCGCGCATGATCGCCACACTCAGCGGCAAGTTGGCGTTGCGCGAACCGGGCCGGGTGATAATCGAGACCGCGGGCGTTGGCTACGAGGTCGCCATTCCGCTCAGCACCTACTACCGGCTGCCGCCGGCGGGCAGTCCGGTGATGCTCGAAGTTCGCCAGGTCATCCGCGAGGATTCCTGGCAGCTTTACGGCTTCATGAGCGTGGCCGAAAAGCGCGCCTTCGACCTGCTGATGCAAGTCCAGCATGTCGGGCCCAAGCTGGCTCTGGGCGTGCTGTCCAATCTTTCGCCCGATGAGCTGGTCACCGCGATCGGACGCGAGGATGTCGCACGGCTTGATGCCGTGCCGGGAATCGGCACGCGGGTCGCCGAGCGAATCGTGCGCGAGCTGCGCGACAAGGCCGCCGACCTCAAGCTGATCGCGCCGGTGGCGGCGGCAGCGCCGGCGTCGGCGGCGGATGCGTTGGTCGAGGATGCGATCTCGGCGCTGGTCAATCTGGGCTACAAGCCGGCCGAGGCCAAACGCGCTATCGATATGATCCTGCCCGAAGACGGAGCCGAACAGATGGGCCTTGAGAACGTGATTCGCAAGGCTTTGGCGGTGCTTGCCGGTGAGCGATGAGACTCAGACCAGGTCCAAGCCGCGGCGCCAGGCCGTGACCGCCGCGGCCGAGATAGAGGAGGAGCACAAGCTCGACCTCTCGCTGCGGCCGCGCACGCTGCGCGATTTCGTCGGCCAGGAGCGGCTCAAGAAAATCCTCGGCATGTCGATTCAGGCCACCCGCGCGCGCGGCGACGTGCTCGACCATGTGCTGCTCTCCGGACCGCCGGGGCTGGGCAAGACCTCGCTGGCGCATATCATCGCGCGCGAGTTGGGGGTCAATTTCCGCCAGACTTCGGGGCCCGCCATCGAGCGCGCCGGCGACCTCGCCGCGTTGGTGGTGGACTTGCAGAACGGCGACGTGCTGTTCATCGACGAGATTCATCGCCTGGCGCGGCCGGTGGAGGAAGTGCTGTATCCGGCGATGGAGGACTTTCAGCTCAACATCGTGGTCGGCAAGGGGCCGGGCGCACGCGCGATGCCGCTGGCGGTCAAGCCGTTTACGCTGATCGGCGCGACCACCCGATCGGGCATGCTCAGTTCACCGCTGCGCGACCGCTTCGGCCAGCATTTTCACCTGGAATTCTACAACCGCAATGAACTTGCCGAGATCATCCGCCGCTCGGCCCATCTGCTGAAGATTGACGTTGACGGCGAAGCGGCGGCCGAGATGGCGTCGCGCTCGCGCGGCACTCCGCGTATCGCCAACCGGATGCTACGGCGTGTACGCGATTTCGCCCAGGTGACTGGTGCTGCCAAGGTGACGCGCCAGGTTGCGCTCGAGTGCCTGGAGCTGCTGGACATCGACAAGTGCGGCTTCGACCAGATGGATCGCGCCATCCTAAGCGCTATCATCGAGAAGTTTGACGGCGGACCGGTCGGCGTTGAAAGCCTGGCCGCGGCCATCGGCGAGGAGCGCGATACGATCGAAGAAGTTTACGAACCCTACCTGCTGCAGGAAGGCTTCATCGCCCGCACCGCCAAAGGCCGCATCGCCACCCAACGCGCCTACAACCATCTGGGCCGCAACCGCCAGGGCACGCTGCTCTAAGGGGCTCGAAATCGCCGCTCGCTCACAGCTTCGCCATCACCTCGTCGTGGAAGCGGTGCAGGCCGTGGATGTAGTCGCGCGGGATTTCGCCGGCGCGCAGCGCGCTGCCCATGATTCGGTCGACGCCCAAATCGGTCAGCCGTTTGACCGAATCGACGGTTACAGCTCCGATTCCGACCGTGATCTCCAGCGGCTTGCTGCGTTCATAGCGCTTTTCTACTTCGCGCAATTGCTTGATCAGCGCGGCGGCGTCCTCGAGGCTGTGGGTGACGCCGTACCATCCGTCGCCCAGGCGCGCCGCGCGCTTCATCGCCGCTTCGGTGTTGCCGCCGAAGATGAAGGGGGGGTGGGGCTGTTGGATGGTCTTGGGCTCGAACTTGAAGCCTTCGGTCTTGACCGTCCGGCCCTTGTAGACCGGATCTTTCTGGGTCCACAGCGCGGTCATCAGCTTGAGATATTCGTTGGTGCGCAGGGCGCGATCTTCCCACGGCATGCCCACCCATTCGAACTCCTCCTTGAGCCAGCCGATGCCGATGCCGAACAGGAAGCGGCCGTTGGAGAGCTGGTCGAGCGTAGCGATCTGCTTGGCCAGCGCGAACGGATTGCGCAGCGGCAGGATGAAGACGCCGGTTGCGAACTTGATTTTGGTGGTCAGCCCGGCCAGGAAGGCGAACGCGGTGATGGGATCGACGATCGGCGCGTCCAGCCGCACCGGCGGCCGCCCGCTCGGATCGTAGGGATAGGTCGACTTGAGTTCGGCGGGAAACGAAATGTGCTCGCCCATCCAGACCGACTCAAAGCCCAAATCTTCGGCGGCACGCGCCGCCGCCGCCAGCGAGGGTCCGCGATGCTGAAAAAGGAAAGCTCCGAATTTCATGGTGGTGGTCCTCAATGGTCCTGGACCATAGCAGCAGCATCGCCGATTTGGCCAATGGTCGTGGGTGCGAAATCATCATCTGATGATGGCGACTTTGACTCGCATTGGGGATGAAGCGCGGAGGAGCGGATACCCAAGTGGGGGTGGGCCTCTGCTGCGCCGGCGCCAAGTTGTTCATGGTCCGCCTGGTGCAGCGGCGCCCAGCAACGCGGGGCGGGCGCGCTGGTAGTCGGAGTCGAAGGCGTTGAAGAACTCGGCCAGCAGACGGCGTTGTTCTTCACGCACCTGGGCGCCGTAGGAGGGAGCAAATGCCGTCGCCATCCGCACCACCAGCGCGAGCGCAGGGGCGTTGCTCAGCTCGGCGCTGAGCGAGGTGGACAGCATCGTGCCGCCGCGTGGCCCGGGGAGTGCGGAAAACGACTGGGCCAAGCCGCGTCCGCCGTTGCCGCGCGCGATGCTGTTCAAAAACTCGCCGGCCAACAGCATCGTCAGCGGATGTATGATGCGCGGCGCGATCAGTTGCGGAACGTCGGTCATGTGGCCGGCAAATCGAATCGCGCCGCCGCGCTTTTCATACGTGGTAACGAAGCGAACTGCCTTCAGCCCAAACCGCATGCCGAAGTGCTGCACGGATACCGTGGTGTCGGTGTAAAAACGTCCGCTCTGTATTTGCTCGATCGCCACCGGGCATCCGGCCGGCCGCAAATCGGAGTCCATCGGGGTAAGCATCCCGCGGCGCAGCATGAAGGTCACGGTGAGACGGCCGCGATGCAATGCCGCCGACAGCCATCGGCGGCCCCTCGCGTCGCGCACCACCGAGTGCGCCTCGACGTGGTCGGCGATCTCACGCCAGAACGCTTGCAGATGGGGAAACCGCGCCAGCGACGCTTGCTTTACCGCGGCGTCGAGGTTGAACAGCACCCATGGCCCCGATGCGTCGCTGAACTCATCCAACAGGTTGTGAATCGCGACGTAATATTCGAGCCGCTCCGCGGTTGCCGGCAAGTCGCGCCTGAGGCGAGCAAGTGCGGCCTCATCGTGCTGGTTGAAAACACCGGGTCCGACGTCCCAGGGCGCAGTCAAGGTGCCGTGGATTTCCTGCTCAAAACCGGCTGCCGCCTCGCCCGCGCGAGACGGGACGAGCATGGCCGAAAGGTAAAGTGATACTTTAAGTTCTGCCGTAACGCTGTGCGGCGTGGGCGGGTGTCCCACCGGCATGACTCTGAGGGCACCCTGCAAATCGCCGGGCTCGGCGGGCGGATCGGGATGGTCCGCCAGGCTGTAGATATAATCGGTGCCGGACGGATGGCCTTGGAAGGCCACGTAGCGGGTGTTGGGCGGGGCGGATTGCCAGGGGACGGCGTCGCTCGCGTAAAGCAACGGCATCTGGAGGGGAACCAATTCCGAGGCCGGCAGGCTGTCGATAACGGCTTGCAACTGCGGCGACAGCACGGGATGCAGGCTGAGCTTGCGGTCGAGGTCGTGAATGTGGTCGAAGATCGCGACGGCCTGGGCCGGTTGGTCCGGTGCCAGGCGCAGCAGCGGGGCGAGCAGATTTTGTTCCGGCGGGGCAAATCCGGGCAAAGCGGAAACCGTCAAGACCGGCTGCGCCCCGGCGCGCAGCGCACAGAGAAGGCAAGCCAGCAGGCTCAGCGTAATTGTGCCAGCGCGGCGGGCCTGATAGTTTGTGAGATTACGTTTCGTGCTTAAAATAGGGAATATGAAAGCTGGAATCCATCCTTCGTATCGGCGATGCGTGGTCACCTGTGCTTGCGGCAACACCTTCGAGACCCGCTCCACGGTCAACTCGCTGCACGTTGAAGTCTGCTCCAAGTGCCATCCTTTTTATACCGGCCAGCAGCGCCTGGTGGATACTGCCGGACGCGTGGAGCGCTTCAAGCGTAAATACGGGTTGCAGTAAGCGGGGGCGGGCCGTCGGGCCGCACATCACAAGCCGCCTGGCACGGCGACCGGCGCGTTTGCTTTAGCGCCGATCTTCCAACGCTGCGATGCTGGATAAAGTCAAGGGAATCGAGGAACACTACGCCGAACTGGAGCGCCAACTGAGCGACCCGGCCACGATGGCGAACAGCCGCGAGTTCGCCCGCCTGGCCAAGGAGCGCTCTCAGCTCCAGGAAGTGGTGGAGTGTATCCGCGAGTACCGGCGCGCCGCTGCCGAAGTCGCCGACTACAAGGCCGCGCTGGAGTCCAATGATCCTGACTTGCGGGAGTTGGCCAAGGAAGAACTGCCCGCGCTGCGCGAGCGGCTGGCCGGTGTCGAGGCGCGGCTCAAGCAGCTCATGACCCCGCGCGATCCCAACGACGAGAAGGACGTCATTTTGGAAATCCGCGCCGGCACGGGCGGCGAAGAGGCCTCGCTGTTCGCCGCCGATCTGTTCCGCATGTACACGCGCTACGCGGAGGAGCGCGGCTGGAAGGTCGAGGTGCTGAGCATGAGCAGCACCGGGCTGGGCGGAATCAAGGAAGTGATCGCGTCGATCAGCGGACGCGGCGCGTGGAGCCGCTTCAAGTTTGAAGGCGGGGTCCATCGCGTGCAGCGCGTGCCGGCCACCGAGGCCGCCGGGCGCATCCACACCTCGGCCGTCACCGTCGCGGTGTTGCCCGAAGCCGACGAGGTCGAGATCAATATCAACGAAGAGAAAGACCTGCGCATCGACGTGATGCGCGCCTCGGGCCCGGGCGGACAGAGCGTCAACACCACGGACTCGGCGGTGCGGATTACGCATCTGCCCACCGGGATGGTGATCATCTGCCGCGATGAAAAATCGCAGCACAAGAACAAGGCGCGTGCGCTGAAGATCCTGCGCGCCCGCCTGCTGGAGAAGGCGCGCGAGGAACAGGAGGCGAAGATCGCCGAAAGCCGCCGCTCGATGGTCGGTACGGGCGACCGCTCGGAGCGAATCCGCACCTACAATTTTCCCCAATCGCGCGTTACCGACCATCGCATCAATCTGACCCTGCATCAGCTCGAACGCGTGCTTGACGGCGGGCTGGATCCGCTGATCGACGCGCTCGCCACCCAGGAACAGGCCCAGGCGCTGAGCGCTTGAGCGCCAATGGAATCCGACTTGGCAACTGGCGTGCGTCAACGCGCGGTGCGCTTGCTTGCCGAGGCTGCCGCGGCATTGCGGCAGAGCGGTGTGGAGAGCCCCGAGCTGGACGCGGAGCTTCTGCTCGCCGCCGCGGCCGGCGTCGAGCGCAGCAAGCTGCTCACCGGCTCATTGACGCTCGACGATCGCTGCGTGAGCCGCTTCAGGCAATTCCTCGCTCGGCGCGCCGCGCGCGAGCCGGTGGCGTACATTGTCGGGCACAAGGAGTTTTACGGGCTCGATTTCGAAGTCAATCGCGATGTGCTGATTCCGCGCCCCGAAACCGAGCTGGTGGTGGAAACCGCGTTAAAGTTGCTGCGCGGCAAGCCGCGGGCGCGGGTGCTGGATCTCGCCACCGGCTCGGGCGCGATCGCGATCGCAATCGCGGTCAACGCGCCGGATGCAGCCGTCACGGCGACTGACATTTCGGCGCCGGCACTGGAGGTGGCAAAGCGCAACGCACGCCGCCATGGCTGCGCGCAGCGCAGCCGGTTTCTGGTGGGCGACTGCTTTGCAGCGTTGCCCTGTTCGCATCAGAAATACGATTTGGTACTCTCCAATCCACCCTATGTGCGCGACGAGGAGATGGCGCGGCTGGCCCCCGAGGTCGCGTGCTACGAACCGCAGGCCGCGCTGCGGGGAGGCAAGGACGGCTTGGACTTTTACCGGCGAATAGCGGCGCAGCTCCCGTCGCATCTGGCCGCCGGCGGCGAGTTGGTGGTCGAAGTCGGAGCAGGGCAGGCGGCGGAGGTTACCCGCGTGCTGCAAGCCGGCGGATGCCGGATGGTGCAGACGCTGCGCGATTTGGCTGGGCATGAGCGCGTCGTGCGCGCCCGTTTGGCAGGATGAATTTACCGGGCGCTGAAGATGGACAAAATCGTTATTGAGGGCGGGGTGCCGCTGAGCGGCGCGGTGGCGGTCAGCGGCAGCAAAAATGCCGCACTGCCCATCATGATGGCGTCGGTGCTGACCGCGGAACCGGTTATCATTCGCAACGTGCCGCGCCTGCGCGATATCGCCACCGCCCTGACGCTGCTGGGCCATTTGGGTGTCCACAGCCGATGGCTCGGCGACCACACCCTGGAGTTGTGCGCGGCTCGTATCCAATCGCACGAAGCGCCCTACGAGCTGGTCAAGACGATGCGCGCGTCGTTCTTCGTGCTGGGGCCGCTGCTGGCGCGCACCGGGCGGGCGCGCGTCTCGACCCCCGGCGGATGCGCGATCGGGGCGCGGCCGGTCAACCTGCATATCCGCGGTATTCGCGCGTTGGGCGCGCGCGTCCAACTGCGCCACGGCTACGTCGAGGCACATGCCGAGCGGTTAGCCGGCGCGCGCGTGTGGCTGGATACGCCGTCGGTGGGCGCCACCGAGAATATCATCATGGCGGCAACGCTGGCGCGCGGGCGCACCGCGTTGGAAAACGCGGCGCGCGAGCCCGAGGTCCAGGACCTGGCGCGGATGCTCAACGCGATGGGCGCCAAAATCAGCGGTGCGGGCAATCATGTGATTGAAATCGAAGGAGTTGAGCGCTTGCACGGCGCCGACCATACGATCATCAACGACCGTATCGAGGCCGGCACCCTGATGGTGGCGGCGGCGATCACTGGCGGCGACGTGCTGGTTCGCGGAGCCAATGCGGAGGAGCTCAAAGCGGCGGTGGCCAAGCTGCAGGAGAGCGGCGTCGAGGTCACGCCCGAGGGCGACGGCCTGAGGGTCAGGCGCACGGGCGCGGTGCGTGCGGTTGAGCTGCGTACCTTGCCGTATCCCGGGTTTCCCACTGATTTGCAGGCCCAGATGATGGCGCTGCTGGCCAACGCCGAGGGCACCTCGGTAATCACCGAAACCATTTTCGAAAACCGCTTCATGCACGCCCTGGAGCTGCTGCGCATGGGCGCCGATATCGCGATGAAGGGGCCCACCGCGGTGGTACGCGGCGTGCCCCGGCTGTGCGGAGCGCCGGTGATGGCAACCGACCTGCGCGCCAGCAGCAGCCTGGTGCTGGCCGGACTGGCCGCGGAAAATACCACCGAGGTCCAACGCGTGTACCATCTTGACCGCGGTTACGAGGGACTTGACAGTAAGCTCAGGTCGTTGGGCGCGCGCATCGAGCGCGTGCCCGACCGGGGAGCATCATGAGCCTGCCGATCTTTTCGTCCAACACCCCCGCCTTCAAGCAATGGCTGGCCGACCTGCTGGCCCACCGCAGCGTCCTGGGCGACGGCGTGGAAGGGGCGGTGGCGTCGATAATCGAAGCGGTGCGCGAGCGCGGCGACCAGGCATTGATCGAGCTGACCGAGCGCTACGATCATGCGACGCTCGACAAATCGTCGCTGCGGGTGAGTCCCAAAGAAATCGCGCACGCGCTCGAGACGCTGGCGCGCGATGAGCGCAAGGCGCTGGAGATGGCCGCCGCGCGCATCCGCCAGTTCCATCGCCGCACGGTGGAGAAGTCCTTCAGCTACAAGGACCGGTTCGGGATGAAATTGGGGCAGTTGGTGCAGCCGCTGGCGCGCGTGGGAATCTATGTGCCGGGCGGCGCCGCTGCTTATCCGTCCACGGTGCTGATGAACGCCATTCCCGCCCGCGTTGCAGGTGTGAAGGAAATCGTGATGACGTGTCCCACCGCCGACGACGTGCATCCCAAGGTGGTGCTGGCGGCGGCCGCGATTGCTGGAATCGACGAGGTCTACCGCGTGGGCGGCGCGCAGGCGATTGCGGCACTGGCTTACGGCACGCCAACGATTCGCGCGGTGGACAAAATCGTGGGACCGGGCAACGCCTACGTACAGACCGCCAAGCGCATGGTGTATGGCGTGGTCGATATCGACAAGACCGCCGGGCCCAGCGAGGTGCTGATTATCGCCGACGACAGCGCCCAGCCCGCCTGGGTCGCGGCCGACCTGATCGCGCAGGCCGAGCACGGCTCGGGCGGGGAGTCGGCTATCGTGCTGACCACTTCGCGCACCATCGCGATGAACGTGGCGCAGGCGCTGGAGAACGCACTGCTCGACCTGCCGCGCGCCGAAGCGGTCAAGACGGTGCTGGAGCGGCGCGGCGCGGTGGTGCTGGTCAAAAGCCTCGCCGAGGCGTGCGAACTGGCCAATCAAATCGCGCCCGAGCATCTCGAGATCGAGGTGCGCAAGCCCGAACAGTTGCTGAAATCGGTGCGGGTGGCAGGCGCGATTTTTGTGGGTGCGCTGAGTCCCGCTCCGCTGGGCGACTACCTGGCGGGGCCCAATCATATCCTGCCCACCGGCGGCACGGCGCGCTTCGCCTCGCCGCTGGGAGCGTACGATTTCGTCAGACGAACCAGTATAATTCAGGCGACGCCGGCCGCGGTGGCGAGTTTGGGCCCGGTGGTCGCGCAACTGGCGCGGATGGAAGGCTTCGAGGGGCACGCACGTGCGATCGAACGGCGCCTTAACGATCATCCGGCGCTCAGGCGGAGGAATCGGCGCAATGGGCGGTAAGACGAGCGGCAACAGCGGCGCGCGTAGCAAGCTGGTGGGCACAAAGGTGATGCGCACCGATGCGGACGGTTCCGGGCGCAGCGCCGCACTGGAGCGCAAGACGCGCGAAACCCAGATCAGGGTCGAGCTGGCGCTGGACGGCAGCGGACGCGCCCAGATTGCCACCGGCGTGCCGTTTCTCGACCATATGCTGGACAGCTTCGCCCGCCATGGGTTTTTCGACCTCAAGGTCGATGCCCGCGGCGACGTCGAAATCGACGACCATCACACCGTCGAGGACGTCGGCATCGTACTGGGCCGCGCCTTCAGCCAGGCGCTGGGCGATCGCACCGGCATCCGGCGCTTCGGCAGCGCGACGGTGCCCCTGGATGAGGCGTTGTGTACGTCGGTGGTCGATTTAAGCGGCCGCTCCTTCCTTGCCTACAACGTCAAAATCAAGCAGGAGCGAGTGGGCCGGTTTCAGACCGAACTGGTGCAAGACTTTCTCAAGGCGTTGAGCGATGAGGCGCGGATGAATCTGCACGTCATCATGCACAGCGGCCGCAATCCCCATCACATGATCGAGACGATCTTTAAATCGCTGGCCAAGGCGATGGACCAGGCGACCGCCGTCGAGCCGCGCGTGCACGGTGTGCTGTCCACCAAGGGGACGCTGTCCTGAGCAACACGGCTTCGCGCATACGGCCCGCGTCGGGCGGCGCCGCGCTCTTCGATCGCTTCGAGTTAATTCCGGCAATCGACCTGAAAGCGGGCAGGGTGGTGCGCCTGCTGCAGGGCGACATGAATCAGGCCACGGTTTATGGCGACGACCCGGCGGCGGTGGCGCGCGGATTCGAGCAGGCCGGTGCGCGGATAATCCATGTCGTGGACCTTGACGGCGCGGTCGCCGGGGCGCCGCGCAATCTGGACGCCGTGCGCGCAATCCGGGCGGCCACGCGATGCGCGCTCGACGTCAGCGGCGGCTTGCGCACGGTCGGCGCGGCGCGCGAGGTCTTCGACGCCGGCGCGGATCGGATCGCGCTTGGGTCGGTGGCGTTTTTAGATCAGCCGTTGCTGTTTGAGCTGTGCCGCCTGTTTCCCGGGCGCGTGTTCGGATCGCTCGACGTGCGCGGTGGGCGGCTGGCGATCAAGGGATGGGTCGAGACCAGTCCGCTTGGGATTGAGGAAGCCGCTGCGCTCTTCAAGCGCGCCGGCGTGGCAGTGATCATCTACACCGATATCGCGCGCGACGGCACCACGGCCGGAGTCGATTGCGACAAGTACGCGCGGATGGCGCGGGCGTGCGGCGTACCGATTATCGCCTCGGGCGGCATCGCCACGCTCGATGACGTCCGGCGTCTGCGCGCGCGATTCAGTGAGGGGGTGGTCGGCGCGATTACCGGCCGCGCCCTGTACGAGGGCCGGTTCACACTGGCCGAAGGCCTTGCCGCCGCCCGATAATCCGCGGCTGCGGCCGCGATCACTCGCCCCATCATCAGCAAGCCAGGCGTCGAGTTGCGCGCCGCGCGAGTTCACCATCCGCGGACTCGTGCTGGGTCTGCTGCTGGCGGTGATTTTGGGTGCGGCGAACGCATACCTGGGCCTGTACGCCGGGATGACGGTGTCGGCCAGCATCCCCGCCGCGGTCATCTCGATGGGCGTCCTGCGCATCCTGGGCGGTGCCACCCAACTGGAAAACAACGTGGTGCAGACGATCGCATCGGCGGGCGAAGCGGTCGCCGCCGGCGCGATTTTTACTTTCCCTGCGCTGGTCATCCTCGGCCGCAGCGGCGACCTTTCCTACCGCGACGTGACGCTGCTGTGCGCGGTCGGCAGCACACTTGGCAGCCTGCTGATCATCATGTTACGGCGTGCCTACATAGTGGAGGAGCGTCTGCCTTATCCCGAAGGAAAGGCCTGTGCCGAGGTCATCCGCAGCGGCACCGCGGGGCGCACGGCGGCGCGGCCGCTGCTGACGGGCGGCGCAATCGCCGCGGTCATCAAGCTCGCTCAGGGAGTAGGCGGATTGCTTCCCGACGCGATCGGCGGCGCGCGATGGCTGGTTGGGATGACATGGGCAGGTTCGCTCGACCTGTCCGCCGCGCTGGCGGGGATCGGCTATATCGTCGGCATTCAGATTGCCGCGATGGTGCTGGCGGGCGGCGCAATTGCATGGCTGGTCGCGGTCCCGATTCTCAGCCTGATGTATCCGGAGCTGCGTCATGAGCCGGCGGCGAGCGCCGCAGCACAGTTGTGGCGCACGCAAGTCAGGTTCCTGGGCGTCGGGGCGATGCTGACCGGCGGGCTGACGACGCTATGGCGGATGCGCCGTCCGATTATCAGGGCGCTGGGCGACGTGCGGCGCGCCGAGCTGATCGCCGATGAGGCGCGCGCGCGCGAAGAAACCGATATTCCGACGGCGCAGGTCGCAATCGCGGTCGCGCTGTGCGTGCTGCTGATGTTCGCGCTCTACGGCCGCGTGTCGGGGAGTTGGGCGATGGCGCTGGTGCTGGCCGGGTCGTTGGCGGCGATCGCGTTTTTCGCCACCGCTGTGGCGGGCTATCTCACCGGACTGGTGGGCGCGTCCAACAATCCGGTTTCAGGCGTGACGCTGATTGTGCTGCTGGCGATCGCGCTGCTGCTCAAAGCGCTGGGCGCCGGCGCCGTGCTCGGTCCGCGAATCGCAATCCTCGCCGGTGCGGTGGTATGCGTGGCTGCCGCGATGGCGGGCGATTCGCTGCATGACCTCGCCACCGGATTCCATCTCGGCGCTACGCCGCGCGCGCTGGAATACGGCGTCCTGATTGGTGCGCTGGTCTCGGCGCTGGTCGTGGCGCCGATTTTGAAGGTGCTGATCGCGAGCTACGGTATCGCCGGGATGCCGCATGCACCAGCGCGTGCGCTGGCCGCGCCGCAGGCCTTCCTGATGGCGCAGGTGGTGCGCGGTGTGTTCGCCGGCGGCCTGCCGTGGACGATGGTCGGAATCGGCGCCATCGTGGCGCTGGTGCTTCATCTGATCGACGTGCGATTGGAAGGGGGCGCAAGCGGATGGCGGACGCCGCCGATGCCGCTGGCGATCGG
>Ga0070740_10003420_pt1 | contig 16887 bp, 12 predicted proteins | sample Coa_R2_FD_67286 | JGI IMG/M metagenome (GOLD analysis project Ga0070740, IMG submission 67286) | Surface soil microbial communities from Centralia Pennsylvania, which are recovering from an underground coalmine fire - Coalmine... | ecosystem: Environmental > Terrestrial > Soil > Unclassified ... | reverse complement strand
TTCCTGCCGGTGCCGATCGTGGGCAAGCGCGGGCGCAAATACCGCTGGCTCGACGAGCGCGAGCGGCCGCAGAGCATCGGCCGCCTGTCCGCGTTCATGGGCAATGCCGGCGTGCTGCTGCGCGCCTACGTCTATGCGCGGCTGTTGGGGCGCGAGGGCATGCACCGGGTGGCGGAATTCGCCGCGCTCAACGCCAATTATCTCGCCGCGCGGCTCAAGGAGAAGGGCTTCGATCTCGCGTTCCCGCGGCGCCGCGCCAGCCACGAGTTCATCCTCACGCTGAAAAAACAGAAAGCCGAACTCAATCTCACCGCCACCGACGTGGCCAAGCGCCTGCTCGATTACGGCTTTCACGCGCCGACGATCTATTTCCCGCTGCTGGTGCCGGAGTGCCTGCTGATCGAGCCGACCGAGACCGAGGACAAGGCCACCCTCGATGCCTTCGTCGCTGCGCTGTGTGCGATCTGGGAAGAGGCGAAAGCCGACATGGCCCGGCTCAAGGGTGCGCCCTACACCACGCCGGTGCGCCGGCTCGACGACGTGCGCGCCGCGCGGCAACTGGATCTGCGCTGGACGGGTCTCGCCGCATGAACGCGCTGATCTGCGGCTCGATGGCCTACGACACGATCATGGGTGAGGCCGCGCGCTGCGGCGATGACGGGCGTCATCGCCGGCGCGGCCGAACGCCCGAGGCAGGAGCCGAGGGCCGGGGTTCTTGGCGAGCGCCGGACGCGCGAGCCTAGAACCTCTGAGAAGACCATTCCGCATCGCTGGGGAGCTTGTGTAGAAATGTCTGCGCTGATCTGCGGCTCGATGGCCTACGACACGATCATGGTCTTCTCCGGCCGCTTCAAGGACGCGATCCTGCCGGACAAGGTGCACATCCTCAACGTCGCCTTCCTGGTGCCGGAGTTGCGGCGCGAGTTCGGTGGCACCGCCGGCAACATCGCCTACAACCTGAATCTGCTGTTGCCCGGCGCCGCGCTGCCGATGGCCACCGTGGGCAAGGATTTCGCGGCCTACGCCGAATGGCTGGACGCGAACGCCATCGACCGCCGCTACGTCAAGCCCATCCCGGAGGCTTACACCGCGCAGGCGTACATCACCACCGACCTCGACGACAACCAGATCACCGCCTTCCATCCCGGCGCGATGAATCATTCCCATCTGCAGGACATTCCCACCGCGGGCGTGCGTCTGGGCTGTCTGTCGCCGGATGGACGCGAAGGCATGCTGCTGCACGCGCGCCAGATGGTGGAGGCGGGCATTCCTTTCGTCTTCGACCCGGGGCAGGGCCTGCCGATGTTCACGCCCGAGGAGCTCAAGACTTTCATCGCCCAGGCCAGCTATCTGGCGGTCAACGACTACGAGTCGGAGCTTTTGACCGCGCGCACCGGCTGGTCCTTGAGCGAGATCGCCAGCCGCGTGGATGCGCTGATCGTCACCCGCGGCGCCAAGGGTTCGCACATCTTCGCCCGCAACAAGATTTACGAGATTTCCGCGGCGCACGCCGGCGCGCTGGCCGATCCCACCGGCTGCGGCGATGCCTACCGGGGCGGGCTGCTCTACGGATTGCTGCGCGGGCTGGACTGGGAGACCACCGGCCGCGTCGCTGCGCTGATGGGCGCGATCAAGATCGAACGCCCGGGGCCGCAGAATCATCGCTTCACGTTCGACGAGTTCCGCGCGCGCTTCAAGAAAGAATTCCGCTACGACCTCGGTTGAGCGGGGGAAAGCCGAGCACGGTCGTCGGCAACCCCTCCGACGACTTCCGGACGATCCGGCGCCGGCGCGGGATGTAAGGCTCGTCCAATGGATCTGCAAGCCTCACGGCTTGCCGGAAGCCTGCGCATCGGATTTCGGGGCGGCGGGCGCTGGAGGTTCTTGCGGCGAGGGCGGGGGCGGCTGATGCGACGCGGCGCTCGCCGCAGGCGAGGCTGCGGCGGCGAGTTCCTGCCCACCGTCCAGATGGGCGACATCCACGCGGTCCACGACCGCCGGGTCGTCTCGGAGCTTGAGGTATAGATGCCCGTCGCGCGGGCGCGGGACCGGCAGGCTGGCGCCGGGAAAGCCGGCTGCGACCTGCACCGAGCGCTTGAATTCGGGATCGTCCGACACGGCGTCGATCAGGAACAAATCCGTTCCCGAAAGCAAACAGGGTGCGCCCGGGTCCGCCGGGCAGCGGATCGAGTCCAGTCGCGGCAGGCGGGTCAAGGTGGCGAGCGGCTGCCAGTCCCCTGCCGCGGCGGCGGTCACGGGACGGAACTTCAGCGGGCCGAAGGCCGAGGGCCCGAAGGCTTTGCCCGCATCGAGCGTCGCGACCGCCACGCGGCTGTCTTCCAGGCGCAGACTGCCGTCGGCCACCGTCAGCCGGGTCGAGAAGGATTCGTCGGCGGATGCGACTTCGAGCGCGAGATCGCGCGGCAGACGCTCGGGCACGCGCGCGCGCACCGAGAACACGAGCACGGCGTCCTGCGGGAGCTGGTGGGGATCCTCGAGCTGGATGTTGCTGGAGCGGCTGGCGCTGGAGGGCAGGCGGTCTTCGGCGATCAGGTCCACCTGCGGCCGCGGCGCGTCCACCAGGGCCGGGATCTGGGCGCTGCGGCCATCCTTGAGCGTCACCACGGCGGATTGCGCCGCGCCGGGCGCGAGCGCGGCCACGGCCGTGGCGTCGGCGGCGGTCATCTGCAACTGGTCTTCGCCGGAGGCGCTGCTGAGCGTTCCCGGCACGAAGGTCGTGCCCGCGAAGGCGAGGCTCGCCACCTGATCCAGGCGCTTGCCCCGCAGGGTTCCGACGACATCGCCGGCGTGCAGCTCGAAGCGGTCGAGTTTGGCCGGGATCGAATAGGCGGTCAGCGGCACCGACACCGGCTGCGCTGCGCCGTACTGCGAGATCAGCAACTCGGCGGCGCCGGGCTGGGCGTCTTCCAGCGGCACCTCCACCGCCACCTCGTCGGGCTTGACCGCCTGCCACTTGAGCGCCGGGGTCTGTCCCGCGGCCGTTTTCAGGGCGATGCGGTCGATGCAGCTCACGTTGCGGCTGCGCAGGTGCACGGTGTTCGTGCGCCCCACCACCAGCGCGTCCTCGTCGCCCGCCGCCAGGCGCCAGGGACCGGGATCCGCCGTCTGCAGCGGGAACGAAGGACCGCGGTAGGGCTCGAAGCCCCAATAGCCTTCCAGCGTCCCGAGGTAAGTCTGCGCCGCGGGGCCGGACTGCATCCGGCGCGTATCGACGACGAAACCGCCCTGGGCGGCGTCGGCCTGGGCGGGCAGCCGGATCGGCGGACGGCCCTCGGCCGACAGCGTCAGGGTCATGTCGTGCGCGTAGCGGGTGGAGAACACCAGCGGCGCGCCTTCCACCGGCAGGACCAGATGCGGGTCGCTGGCGCAGGCCACCGCCGGCGGATCGTCCACGGGACGCAATTGTGGAGGCCGCGCCTGCTCGATCGCCGGGAGCGCGACCACGATCACCGACTTGGGGCTGTCGAAGGAGGGTACGGCGTTGAGGGCCAGCGCGAGCCGGTTGCCGCGCGGCGTGGCCAGCGCCGGGATGTACTGGAATTGCGCCGAGGTGAAGGAATCCAGGATGCGCACGATGTCCAGCACGGAGGCGAGGTAGGGACTATAGACCCCGTAACCCAGTTGCGGCGTGCTGGCGGCCGTCATCACCAGATCGGCGGCCGGGCCGGTGCTCACCGTGTGCGCCAGCGAGCTGGTCTGCGCGTCGGCGAGGATCAGGTTGTCCTGGTCGGCGGTCAGGCAGGCGATCTGCAGTTGCGGAATGCGGTCCAGGCATTTTTCGTCGAACTTGATGGCGAGGCTGCGCGCCAGCAGCGGCGCCTGTTTTTTCAGCGCCTGAGAATCGGAGACGCCGAGGGTCTGGATCGCATTCAAGTAGGAGGTCAGACGCGAGTGATCGAGCGCCGCCTGGTTCAGTTCCTGGGTCGCGCGGACGAAGGCGCCGGGACGGCCGCGCACCGCCTCGGTGATGGCCTCCACGTCACCCCGAGTGGAAGGCGCCAGAAAGATCACGGCCTGGCGCGCGCCCTTGGGCACCGTCACGGTCAGACCCCGTCGCGCGCATGTACCGGTCCAGGTCTTGCAGGGAAAGATCCAGTCGCCCGGCGGAGGATCGGTGGAGCCTTTCAGGAAGGCCGCCACCAGCAGGTAGTGCACGGTCTGCGACGGAGAGAAGGCCGTGGAGATCCACAGGCGGTCGCCTTCGGCGAGCGCAGGCACTTCGTCGATGGGCAGGATGGCGGACCCGCGCTGCACGTCCACCACCAGCGACGGGCCGGCGAGATCGAACGGCGCCGGAGCGGCCGAGGTGGTTCCCGCGGCGAGCGCCGCGGCGGCGATCATCAAACGGCGAATTCGCATGGACATCGGGCGGCTGCGAAAGCGGCAAGGGGTTTGAAGCCGCAAGCTTGGATGGGACCTGCGTCTCGAAGTTCGATCCGCGTCGGGCGCCTGATTATGAACTCGAGCCGCCGTTCACCAGCCGCGACCAGAGGGCTTGCGCGTCGGCGAGCAGCAAATCGACGGCGGCGTTTTCGGTTTGCACGCGTCGCTCTTCAAGCTGGGCGATCGAACCCCAGGCATCATCCAGGGAGCGGCTCGCGGTAGCGCGCGCCTGCCCCAGTTCCGCGCCGGTGCGCACGTCCAGGAAGCGGCCGTCGGCCACGCAGTCGATGCGTGCTCCATTCTCGGCCGGTTTGGCGGTCGGTAAGCGAGCGTCGGGCTCGAGGGCGCGGCCGCCGACCACGAAGCTCGTCTCCAGCGTATAGACGAACACGACGTCCGCCTGGATTTTGGCCGCCGCCCAGCGCAGATCGGTCAGCGAATCCAGACGGCTCGGAAGCAGGCCCGCGTCGAGCGCTTCGGCCTGGGCGATCGAAGGCCAGCGGGAAATGGCGTCGAGCATTCGTTTCGCAACGGCGTCGGTTTCCGCCACGGCACAGTAGCGTCCGCAGTTCGTGCCCTGCGCCGAGGGGGATCGATAACCGGGACCCTGCACGCGCATCATGACCAGGCGCGCGGGCGTCGGCACGACGGCGATCGCGCCATCCGCCGCCGGGTTCGGCGGCGTCATGACGTCCGCCGGCGCCGCACCGCCGGGTGTGCGATAAACCGCGCAGGCCGAGCCGAGCAGGATCAGCGCGGCGGCCAGACTGCGCAGAACGGGTTTGAAGGAGTGACGCGGAGGCAGTGCCACGGAAACTCGGCGGGGGGAAAACTCACTGCCCGCCCAGCACCGCCGCCTGCACCACCGCGATGAAGGGGGTGGGATAGACGCCGAGCCACAGCATCAACAGCATCAAGGCCAGCAGCATGATGCCGCCGGTGCCCCGTGCCCAGTTGAGCGGGGCGGCGTAGCGGCGTACCCAGGGCGCGCGCAGGTACAGTTGCACCATCGCACGCAGATAGTAGTACAGCCCGATCGCGCTGCCGAGCACCAGCACCGCGAGGAGCAGCCAGAGGTTCTTGTCCACGCCGGCGGCCACCGCGTAGAACTTGCCGATGAAGCCCGCCGTGAGCGGAATGCCGGCCAGCGAGAGCAGGGCCACGGTGAGGATGGCGGTGAGGTAGGGCCGCCGCCAGAACAGGCCGCGGTAATCCCACAGCGTGTCGGCGTCGTGGTCGCGATAGGGACTGGACATCATGGTCACCACGCCGAAGGCGGCGAGCGTGGTGACGACGTAGGTGAGCAGGTACACGCCCACCGCTTCCACCGCCAGCGGTCCGGCGGCGATGAAGGCCACCAGCACGTAGCCGAAGTGGGCGATCGAGGAGTAGGCCAGCAGGCGCTTCAAGTTGTCCTGCAGCAGCGCCAGCACGTTGCCGATGACGATGGACAGGATGGCGATGGCCGACAGCACGTCGATCAGCGCGCGGTGGTCATAGCCGCGCGCCTCGACGTAGTAGCGCAGCAGCAGGGCGAACACCGCAGTCTTGGAGGCGGTGGCGAGATAGGCGGTGACCGGCGCCGGCGCGCCTTCGTACACGTCCGGCGTCCACAGGTGGAAAGGCGCCAGCGACAGCTTGAAGGCGATGCCGGCCAGCAGCAGGCCGCCGCCGACCAGCAGGACGGTCTGGCCCGCGCCGGCGACGGCCGCGGCGCGCGCGCCGATCTCCGCGAACAGCAGCGTGCCGGTCTGCGAATAAATGAGCGCCATGCCGAACAGGATGAAGGCGGAGGCCACGGCCGACAGCACCAGATACTTGACGCTGGCCTCCAGCGAACGGCGTTCGCGTACCAGATACCCGACCATGCCGTAGAGCGGGATCGACAGCAGCTCCAGGCCGATAAAGAACGCGGCGAAATGGCGGCTGCACACCACCACCAGCCCGCCCAGCGTGGACAGCGCCAGCAGGAGATACACCTCTTCCTGGTTGCCCTTGTGGCCTTCCATGTAGGCGTAGCTCAGGGTCGCCGTGGCGAGCGCGGCGGCGAGCACCAGGCCCATGTAGAACGCGGCATAGCTGTCGATCACCAGCAGCGGCGTGACGAACTGCGGCAGCGGCGAGGGGCCGAGCAGCGCGTGCAGCGGCGCCTGCCAGGCCACCGGCAGCCCGTCGACCAGCAACGGCAGCACCAGCCAGGTGGCGGCGAGCAGGGCGAGGTTGAGGCCCACGGCGACCAAGGTCGCGTTCCACCAGTGATGGCGGCGGAAGGCGACCGCGATCATGGCGCCGACGATGGTCGCCGACACGATCAGGATCGGCGAGAGGGCCAGCCACTGGGCGGTGGTGAACATCGCGTTCATGGCATCCCCGGGGCCGCCGCGGCCGTTCCGGCGGCTTGCTGAAACAGCGTCTGCACCGCGTGCATCGGCGCGGCGGAAAGATTCAGGGCCGGCTGAGGATCGAGACCCAGCCAGACCAGGACCGCCATCAGGGTGAGCATGGTCGCCAGCTCGCGGCCGTTGAGATCTTGCAGCATCGCGGTGTCCGGACCGCGCACCGGCCCGTGGAAGGCGCGCTGCACCAGGATCAGGGCGTAGGCCGCGGCCAGCACCATGCCGCTGGCGGCAAACACCGTGACCAGGGCATCGACCTTGAACGTGCCGATCAGCACCAGGAACTCGCCGACGAAGTTGCCCAGGCCCGGCAGGCCCAGCGCCGCCAGCGCGAAGAACAGCGCGATCGGCGGCAGGAAGGGAAAGCGCGACCACAGGCCGCCCATTTCGCGCAGGTCGCGCGTGTGCAGGCGCTCGTAGATTTCTCCGCACAGGATGAACAGGGCGCCGGCGGAGATGCCGTGGGCCAGCATGTTGATCACCGCGCCTTGCAGGGCGGTCTCGGTGCCGGCGTAGATGCCGATCAGCACGAAGCCCATGTGGCTGATGCTGGTGTAGGCGACCAGGCGCTTGATGTCGTTCTGCGCGTAGGCGAGCAGCGCGCCGTAGACGATGCCCAGCACGCCCAGCCACATCGCGATCGGCGCGAACTCGCGCGAGGCGTGCGGAAACAGGGGCAGAGCGAAGCGCAGCAGGCCGTAGGCGGCGGTCTTCAGCAGCACGCCGGCCAGGTCCACCGAACCGGCGGTCGGCGCCTGCGAGTGCGCGTCCGGCAGCCAGTTGTGGAAGGGCACCACCGGGAGTTTCACCGCAAAGGCCACGAAGAAGCCCAGCATCAGCCACCACTCGAGGCGCGCGCTCATCGGCGTGGCGAGCAGCGCGCTGTAGTCGAAGGTGATGACGTGGCTCGCCTGATAGTGCGCGAACACCAGGCCCAGGATGGACAGCAGCATCAGCAGGCCGGAGGCCTGGGTGTAGATGAAGAACTTGGTCGCCGCGTACACGCGCCCGCGCCCGCCGGGCACGTTGTGGCCCCACAGCGCGATCAGGAAGTACATCGGCACCAGCATCATTTCCCAGAAGAAGAAGAACAGGAACAGGTCCATCGCCAGGAACACGCCGATGACCCCGCCCAGGTTCCACAGCAGGTTCAAGTGGAAGAAGCCGACGTGGCGCTGCACCTCGCGCCAGGAGCAGGCCACCGCCATCACGCCCAGCAGGCCGGTCAGGAATACCAGCAGCAGCGACAGGCCGTCGAGCGCGAGGTGGAAGCTGATGCCGAAGCGCGGGATCCACGGCACCTGGAACTCCTCGACCCACACGTGGCGCGCGCCGAGCAGGGTCAGCGAGTAGTCGCCGATGAACCACAGCTCGGCGGCGAGCGCCAGCACCACGAACATGGTGCCCAGCGCCACCCAGCGCGGCAGCCCGCGGCCGAAGCGCTCGATCTGCCAGCACAGCGCTCCGCCGATGAAGGGCAGGACGAACAGCCAGACCAGAATCATGTCGCCGCCCTCACAGATAAATCACCGCGGCGATGACCAGCACCGCGCCGGCCGCCATGCTCGCCGCGTACCAGCGCAGCCGGCCGTTCTCGCTGCGCACCGAGCCGCGATACAGCGCGCGCAGGCCCGCGGCGATGCCGGCGACGGCGAGATCGAAGACGTCGGCGGCATTGACCCGCGTCACGTACAGGAAGGGCCGCACGAACAGCCGGTCGTAGAGCCAGTCGAAGCCGAAGGCCGCGAACCACCAGCGCGACAACCAGCGTCCCGGCGCGCTCTGCGCAAGCCGCGCGACGAAGCGCCGTTCGCCGAGGAACAGCGCTCCGGCCAGCGCGATGCCGGCGATCGCCACCGCGCCCGACAGCGCCGCCACTTGCTGCTGTAGCGCGCCGCCTTCCTCGGCCGGATTGGCCGGCAACACTCCGGACAGCGGTTGGTGGATCATTCCGCCCACGAAGGTGGACAGGATCAGCAAGGCCACCAGCGGCAAGCCGTAGGCGAGGCCGTGGCCGGCGTGCACTTCGCCGTGGCCGCGGTACTCGCCGTGGAAGACGATGAAGATCAGGCGGAAGGTATAGATCGACGTCAGGAAGGCGCCGAACAGCCCGGCCCAGAACAGCCCGATGTGGCCGGAGGCGTAGGCCTGCCAGAGGATCTCGTCCTTGCTGTAGAAGCCGGCGGTGAGATAGGGGAAGGCGGCCAGCGCACCGCCGCCGACGAGGAAGCAGGCGTAGGCCAGCGGCAGCTTCTTGCGCAGCCCGCCCATCTTGAAGATGTCCTGCTCGTGGTGGCAGGCGAGGATCACGGCGCCGGCGGCGAGGAACAGCAGGGCCTTGAAGAAGGCGTGGGTCATGAGGTGGAAGATCGCCGGCTGGAAGGCGCCCGCGCCTTCGGCCAGGAACATGTAGCCGATCTGGCTCATGGTGGAATAGGCCAGCACGCGCTTGATGTCGGTCTGTACCAGGGCGGAAAAGCCGGCGAGCAGCAAGGTGGCCGCGCCGACTCCGCCGACCAGGTGCAGCGCGAACGGCGCCAGCTCGTAGAGCGTGTGGGTGCGCGCCACCAGGTACACGCCGGCGGTGACCATGGTCGCGGCGTGGATCAGGGCCGACACCGGCGTGGGGCCGGCCATGGCGTCCGGCAACCAGGTCTGCAGCGGAAGCTGCGCGCTCTTGCCCACCGCGCCGCCCAGCAGCAGCAAGGTGATCAGGGTGACCGTGGGACTGCCGGGCGCGAACTGCTGCGGCGCCAGACTGAGCGCCTGCTGGATGTCCAGCGTGCCGAGGCTGTGGAACAGCAGGAACAGGCCGATGGCGAACAGTGTGTCGCCGACGCGGGTGACGACGAAGGCCTTGCGCGCGGCGGCGCCGTTGGCGGGATCCTTGTACCAGAAGCCGATCAGCAGATAGGAGCACAGGCCCACGCCCTCCCAGCCCAGGTACAGGAACAGCAGGCTGTCGCCCAGCACCAGGAACAACATGCTGGCGACGAACAGGTTCATGTAGGAGAAAAAGCGCGGATAGCCCTCGTCGCCGCGCATGTACCAGGCGGCGAACAGGTGGATGAGGAACCCCACGCCGGTGATGACGCCCATCATGCTCAGCGACAGGCCGTCCAGGCGCAGCGCGAAACGCACGTCGAAAGCACCGGCGCTCATCCAGTGCCACAGCGTCTGCGTGTAGGCGCCGCCGGCGGGCGGGTGGCTTAGGAACTGCCCGGCGAGCGCGGCGGTGAGCAGGGCGGACAGGCCGACCGAGCCGACGCCGATGGCCGCCGCCAGCCGCTCGCCGACGCGCCCGCGCGCGAAAGCGAGCACCAGGAATCCGGCCAGCGGAAAGGCGAAGACGAGGTAGAGCAGGTCGTACATGTCAGCCCTTGAGTTCCCCGGCGGCGTCCGTGTCCAGCGTTCCGAAGCGGCGGTAGATCTGCAGCACCAGCGCCAGGCCCACGCTGGCTTCGGAAGCGGCCAGCGTCAGGATCAGGATGAACAGGATCTGGCCGTCGGCGGCGTGCCAGCGGCTGCCGGCGGCCACGAAGGCCAGCGCCGCCGCGTTCATCATGATCTCGATGGACATCAGCACGAACAGGATATTGCGCCGCGCGAGGATGCCGAGCAGGCCCAGCGCGAACAGGATCCCGGAAAGGATCAGCGCGTGCTCCAGCGGCAAGGTCGTCGCTTCCGTCATTCGCTCTATCCGTCTTCTTCCTTCTGGCGCGCCGCAGAATCGCGGCACGCTTTGGCCCGTCCCGCGATTCGGGACCGGCCGTTGCCGATTACTCGTTGCGCCCCAGGTGAAACGCCGCCACCAGCGCCGCCAGCAGCAGCATCGAGCCCAGCTCCACCGCCAGGAGGTAAGGCCCGAACAAGGCCGCGCCCACGGCGCGCGCGCCGATCGTACCCTCGCCGATGCCCGCCGCGGCGGGCATCCGTCCCAGCACGTGCAGCAGTTCCGCCAGCAGGACCAGCGCCAGCACCGCCGGCCCCGCCCACACGCGCGGGGTGAGCCAGCGTCGTTCCTGCTCCACCGCGGCGCGGCCGAGGTTGAGCATCATCACCACGAACACGAACAGCACCATGATCGCGCCGGCGTACACGATGACTTCCAGGATGCCGGCGAACGGCGCGCCGATGGCGAAGAACACCATGGCCACCGCGAGCAGCGACACGATCAGGTAGAGCAGCGCGTGCACCGGGTCCAGGCTGCTGATCGCGAGCAAGGTGGCGATCACGGCGACGGCGGCGGAGAGATCGAAAGCGAATTCCACGGTCGGTTCCGGTTCGGTCAGGGCAGCAGCGTCTTCACGTCCACCGGCGGCGCCTCGTTGCGCGCGGCGCCCTTGGGCTTGCCGGCGACGGCCAGGCCGGCCACTTTGTAGAAATTGTAGCCGGGGTCCTTGCCGGGGCCGCTGATCAGCAGATGTTCCTTTTCGTACACCAGGTTCTGGCGGTCGTATTCGCACAGCTCGAAGTCCGGCGTGAGCTGGATGGCGCTGGTCGGGCAGGCCTCCTCGCAGAAGCCGCAGAAGATGCAGCGCGAGAAATTGATGCGGAAGAACTCCGGGTACCAGCGGCCGTCCTCGGTTTGCGCCTTCTGCAGCGAGATGCAGCCCACCGGGCAGGCGGCGGCGCACAGGTTGCAGGCCACGCAGCGTTCCTGGCCGTCGGGGTCGCGGGTGAGCACGATGCGCCCGCGATAGCGCGGCGGCAGATAGACCGGTTCGTCCGGATACTGCACGGTGTCGCGCGGGCGGAAGCTGTGCAAAAAGATCATCCACAGGCTGCGCAGGTTGGTGTAGATGCCCACCAGGACCGCCCACAGTTGCGCCAAGAAATTCCGCACGGCTTTAGCCTCCCTGCCGCGCCAGGACGAAGGCGGCGGTCCCCAGCAGGTTGATCAGCGTGACCGGCAGGCAGAACTTCCAGCCGCCGGCCATCACCTGGTCGTAGCGCGGCCGCGGCAGCGTGGCGCGCAGTAGGATGAACAGCATGATGAAGAAGAAAGTCTTGATCGAGAAATACACGAAGCCGAGCAGCGGCCAGCGGTCGGCGCCGGGCCCCAGCCAGCCGCCCAGGAACAACGTGGCGAGCAGCGCCGAGACCAGCACCACACCCACGTACTCGGCGACGAAGAACATGCCGAACTTCATGCCCGAGTATTCGGTGTGGTAGCCGGCGGCCAGTTCCTGCTCCGCTTCCGGCAGGTCGAAAGGCGCGCGGTGCGTGGCGGCGATGCCGGCGACGAAGAAGGTACAAAACCCCAGGAACTGCGGCAGGATGAACCAGCCGTGGCGCTGGGCCGCGACGATGTCGCTCAAGGCGAAGGAGCCGGTCTTCATCACCACGCCCATCACCGCCAGGCCCATGAACACTTCGTAGCTCACCATCTGCGCCGCCGAGCGCAGCGCGCCGAGCAGGGCATATTTGCTGTTGGACGACCAGCCGCCGAGCATCACCGCGTACACGGCCAGCGCGGCCAAGGCCAGGAACAGCAGGATGCCGATGTTGAGATCGGGCGCCACGCCCCAGCCGGGCGCCACCGGCACCAACACGAAGGCGAGCAGAAAAGTGGACATCGCCACCATCGGCGCGATCCAGAACGCCGCCTTGTCCACGAACGGCGGTGTCCAGTCCTCCTTGAAGAAGATCTTGATCATGTCGGCCACCACCTGCAGCAGGCCGAACCAGCCCACGCGGTTGGGGCCATAGCGGTCCTGCCACAAGCCCAGCAGGCGGCGCTCGACCCAGATCAGCATCGCCGCGGTGACGACCAGGCCGAGCAGAATCACCACCGCCTTGACCGCAGCGATCAGCGCGGCGGCGACCTCCGGCGTGAATCCGATCGCACTCATGCCACGTTCACCCGCGAGAGTTGCACCGCCGTGCCCGGCGCGACGTACGGCATGCCCGCCAGTCCCGCGGGCAGGCCGACCAGGCCGCGCGGCAGAGCGGGTTTGAGTTTGAGCGGCAGACGCAGCGCGGTGCCGGGCAGGCTCACGTCGAGCAGCATGTTCTCGCCCACGCCGAGCGTCTGCGCGTCCGCGGGATTGAGCGCGACGTAGGGCTTGGGCGCCAGCTCGGCCACCGGCGCGGCGCGCGCGGACTGCTCCTCACTGCCGTAGATGTGCCACAGCGGCACATGCCGCCACACGCCGGGCTGGGGCACGAAGGCTTCCGGCACGCGCGCGAAGTAGCCCTGCGACGTGGAATGGGCGAGCGGCTCGAACAGGCGCACGCCGGCGTCGCCGGTGCGCAGATGCCCGCCGACCTCGGCCTGGAACTTGTTCCAGGCCTGCGGCGAATTCCAGCCCGGCGCCCAGGCGTAGGGCGTCAGCGCCGCCGGACGTTCGCCGGCCTCGTAACCGTGATGGCCTTCCATCGAGTAGGCCAGCGCCGAGTCGGGATCCTGCGGCGCGCGCGGCTCGTGCACCGACAGGTGCGCGCGCATCGCCGTGCGGCCGCTGTAGCGGTGCGGCTCGCGCGCGATGCGCAGGCCGCGCAGGCGGAAGCGCGCATTGGGCGCGGCCTCCACGATCCTGGCCAGCTCCGGAAAGGCCTGCGCGGTGGCGGCGGTCACGGCGTCGAAATGGCCCCAGTCCGGGGCGATCTGATGGAGCTGCGCGCGCAGATCCATGAGCCAGGCCCAGCCCGGCCGGACGGCGGCTTCGGCGTCGTAATACGTCGGGTCGTAGACCTGGAAGTAGCGCTGCGCGCGGCCCTCGTGATTGACCACCGTGCCGTCGTCTTCGGCGAAGCTGCCGGCCGGCAGGACGACCTCGGCCGCTTCGGCGGTGGCGGTCATCTGGTGATCGAGCACGATCAGCCTGGCGTTCTTGAGCGCCGCCTCCACTCGCGTGCGCGGCGCGCGGCGGTACAGATCGTTTTCCAGCACCACCGCCACGTCGGCGGCGCCGCTGGCGAGCAGTTGCAGGGCGTGCTCGAGGTCGTGGGCCGCGGCGTCGGCCGGCTGCAGCAGCGCGGCGCCGATGCTGTTGACCTCGGGCACCGCGAGCGCCAGCTCGACTTTCTTGCCGCGCGCCTTGAGAGCGCAAGCGACGTTGGCCGCGGCCTCCAGCACGCAGGCCGAGCCGCAGCCGGTGCCGGAGACCACCAGCGGGCGCTCGGCGGCGAGCAGGGTTTGCGCGATGCGCTGCGCCGCTGCCGCGAGCGGCGCGGCCAGGCCGGCGACCGCCGGGGCGCTGGGATCGATGGCATGCGCCACGGCGAAGCCCAGGCGCGCGAGGTTGTCGGGCGCCTCGCGCAGCGTCTCGACGGCGAGGTCGTCGATGCGCGTGGCATCGACGGTGGCGACGAAGATCGGGTTTTTCTGCTGCTGGCCGATGTCGGCCAGCGCCGCCGCCTGCCAGGCGGGGATGTGCCGCTCGGCGGCGAGCGCGGCCTGCTTGCCGCGCGCGGCCTGGCGCAAGGCCAGGGCGATGCGCGGCGCGGTGTTGGTCACGTCCTCGCCCAACACCAGCACCGCGTCGGCGTGCTCCATCACCCGCAGGCTGGGGATGCGCACCTGGCCTTGACGCAGGATCTGCACGGCGCGCGCGACCAGCGCGCCTTCGAGCGCGGCGTGGCCGTCGAAAAAGTTTTCCGCGCCGACCAGGGCGCGCAGGGCGAAATTCGCCTCCAGGCTGGCGCGCGGGCTGCCGATGCCGATGGCGCGCCGCGCGGACTTGAGCAGGTTGGCGGCGTGGGCCAGCGCTTCGCCGGGCGCCACCGCGCGGCGCTCGCCGTCGCGGCGGGCCAGCGCGCGGCGCGGGCGGTCCTTGCGGTTGACGAAACCGTAGCCGAAGCGGCCGCGATCGCACAGAAAATAGTGGTTGACCGAGCCGTTGTAGCGGTTCTCGATGCGGCGGATCTCGCCGTAGCGCTCGCCCGGCGAGACGTTGCAGCCGAGCGCGCAGTGCTGGCAGACGCTGGGCGCGAACTGCAGGTCCCACTTGCGGGTGTAGTGCTCGCCGTGGGTCTTGTCGGTGAACACGCCGGTGGGGCAGACCTCGGTGAGGTTGCCGGCGAACTCGCTCTCCAGCACGCCGTCGGTCTCGCGGCCGAAGTAAACGTTGGCCGCGGTCCCGAACACGCCCAGATCGGTGCCGCCCGCGTAGTCCTTGTAGTAGCGCACGCAGCGGTAGCAGGCGATGCAGCGATTCATCTCGTGGTTGACGAACGGCCCGAGGTACTGGTTGAGGTGCGTGCGCTTGGTGAAGCGGTAGCGCCGCGCCACGTGCCCGGTCATCACCGTCATGTCCTGCAGATGGCAGTGGCCGCCTTCCTCGCACACCGGACAGTCGTGCGGATGGTTGGTCATCAGGTATTCGATCACGCCGGCGCGAAAGGCGCGCGCCTCCGGATCGTCGATCGACAGGAAGGTGCCGTCGGTGGCCGGCGTCATGCACGACATGACGATGCGGCCCTGCCGGTCGTTCTCGTCGCGGAACTGCTTGACCGCGCACTGGCGGCAGGCGCCCACGCTGCCCAGCGCCGGGTGCCAGCAGAAGTAGGGCAGGTCGAAGCCGAGGCTCAGGCAGGCGTGCAGCAGGTTGTCGTCGCCGTCGACTTCGTAGGGCTTGCCGTCGATGTGGATCGTAGCCATGGACTTCCCGATTAAGCGGCGGCTTGCGCCGGCGGTCGCGCGATGCCGGCCTCGAATTCGGCGCGGAAATACTTGAGCGCGCTCTGCAGCGGTTCCATCGCGCCGGGCGCGTGGGCGCAGAACGTACGGCCGGGGCCTAAGAAGCGCGTCATCTGTTCGAGCGCCTCGAGATCGCCAGGACGGCCCTCGCCGCGCATCAGCGCCGCTAGCAGTTTTTCGGTCCACGGCAGGCCGTCGCGGCAGGGCGTGCACCAGCCGCAGGATTCGCGCGCGAAAAATTCCTCGAGGTTGCGCAGCACCGCGAGCAGATTCTGACGATCGTCCACCACGGTGATGAGGCCGGTGCCCAGGCGGCTGCCGGCCTTGGCGATGGTGTCGAAGTCCATCGCCAGGTCCAGGTGCTCGGGCAGCAGGAAGTCGGTGGAGGCGCCGCCCGGCAGCCAGCACTTGAGTTTCAGGCCGTCCTGTAGGCCGCCGGCGTGTTCCTCCACGATTTCGCGCGCCGTGGCGCCGAACGGCAGCTCCCAGCATCCGGGACGCTTGACCCGCCCGGAAACGCCGTACAGCTTGGTGCCGGCGTCCTTGCTCTTGCCTTGCGACAGGCCGTGGAACCAGGCCGCGCCGTTTTGCACGATGTGCGGCACGTTGCACAGCGTCTCGACGTTGTTCACCACGGTCGGCCGGCCCCACAGCCCGGCGATCTGCGGGAAGGGCGGCTTGGCGCGCGGGTTGGCGCGCTTGCCTTCCAGGGAATTGAGCAAGGCGGTTTCCTCGCCGCAGATGTAGCGGCCGGCGCCGGTGTGCACGAAAAGCTCGTAGCTCCACGGCGAGCCGAGGACGTTTTTGCCCAGATAACCGGCGGCCTGCGCCTCGGCGATGGCCCGGTTGAGCCGTGCGGCGGCCAGCACGTATTCGCCGCGCAGGAAGATGTAGCCGCGCGTGGCTTGCAGCGCGTAGCCCGCCACGATCATGCCTTCGACGAGCTGGTGCGGATCGCCTTCCATCAACAGGCGATCCTTGAACGTGCCGGGTTCCATCTCGTCGGCATTGCACACCAGATATTTCCGCCCGGCATCCGGGCCCATGGGCACCAGACCCCATTTCACGCCGGTGGGAAAGCCGGCGCCGCCGCGGCCGCGGAGGTTGGAATCCTTGACGAGCCTGGTGATGTCGCCCGGCGCCATCTCTTTGACGGCCTTGCGCAGCGCCCGATAGCCGCCGGCGGCTTCGTAGCCCTTGCGGTCGAGCGGCGCGGCGAGATCGATGCGCGCGGTCAGCGGATGGGTTTCGGGGGAAAGACGCGCGCTCACGGGGACACCTTATGGCGGACAGAGCTGTGCAGGCTGTGCCGTGAGCGGACGCGCGCCTCCCGCACCCATTGCGCTGCGCGCAAACACCGTGTCGGCGCGCTCACGGGTAACGCTCCAGCAGTTTTTCCACGTCGGCGGCGCGGAGGTTGCCGTGCGTGTCGTCGTCGATCAT
>Ga0070740_10003419_pt1 | contig 16892 bp, 11 predicted proteins | sample Coa_R2_FD_67286 | JGI IMG/M metagenome (GOLD analysis project Ga0070740, IMG submission 67286) | Surface soil microbial communities from Centralia Pennsylvania, which are recovering from an underground coalmine fire - Coalmine... | ecosystem: Environmental > Terrestrial > Soil > Unclassified ... | reverse complement strand
AGCGATCCTCGCGGGCCAGCGAAATCTCGACATGCTGTTCATCCACCTCCAGGCGGCGCGAGATCGCGGCCAGCAGGTCGGCCCTGATCAGTTCCAACAACTCTGGATTCAGTTTCACGCGGTCCTGGACCAGAACCACCTTCAGACGTTCCTTCGCCAGCTCGCCAGGAGTCGGCTTCTTCCGACCGTTCATAAAAGTAAACACACCCATATTCTAACGTTGCCTCCTTCGCAGGATGGCTATGAACGCACGCGCTTTTCAGCCAGCGCAGGCCCAAACCCCATCAAGCGCCGGAACCGCTCAAGCAGCGTCGGCGCCGCCTCTACCTCATCGAGGGGGACCTCCTCCCCCAGTATACGTTGAGCGGCGTTGAGAAAAGCGCGCCCGGCCCGCGAGCGCTTCTCATAGACAACCGGCTCACCTTTATTCGTTCCAATAATAATCAATTCATCTTCAGGGATAATGCCAATCAGGTCGATGCCCAGCACCTCCAGAACATCGGCGACATCCATCATATCGCCGCGCCGCACCATCTCCGGGCGCAGGCGATTGAGAATCAGGCGCGGCTCCGGCTTGCCCGCCGCCTCGACCAGACCGATAATGCGATCAGCGTCGCGCACAGAGGCCATCTCGGGATTCGTCACGATAATGATCTCATCGGCCCCGACGATCGCGTTGCGGAAGCCCTGTTCAATGCCTGCCGGGGAGTCGATCAGCACATAGTCAAACTCCTGGCGCAATTGCTGGCAGAGCTGCTCCATCTGCACGCTATTGATCGCATTCTTGTCGCGCGTCTGAGCCGCGGGGAGCAGGTAGAGTTCCGGCAGGCGCTTATCCTTAATCAGGGCCTGGCGCAGACGGCACTGGCCCTCGACCACATCGACCAGATCATAGACGATACGGTTCTCCAGGCCCAGCACCGCGTCCAGGTTGCGCAGACCGATATCCGAGTCCACAACGGCAACCTTCTTATTCTGCATTGCCAGTGCCGTGCCCAGATTCGCGGTGGTCGTGGTCTTGCCGACGCCACCCTTGCCCGATGTGATGGTAATCACCCTGCTGTCCATTGGCATCTCCCTAAAGCAAAGTCGCTTCCCGGCTTTGCCGTGTACAACTCCTCAAGGGACGAGCAAGCACGTACTCAATCCGCGCGAGGATACTGCAAGCGACGTAACTACACCTCTACGACCCCCTTCCCCACATCAACCCATACGACATAACATCAAATTTTCCGCCAGATTTGCTACTTGCGCGGCGGACGCCCGTTCACCCATGCTTCGACCACAATCTGTCCGTTGCGGATCGTCGCCACCTCTGGCCTGGGCTGAACCTCCAGGCCCTCCGGCGGACGCGAAAGCAGGTGGGCGATGCGCAACTGGACCGGAGCCAGCAGCAGCGAACAGACCATCGCGCCCTCGTCGTCGGGATAGCCCGCGTGAACCATGCCGCGCAGCACGCCCCACACGATGATATCTCTGCCGGCCACAATCTCGGCTCCGGGATTGACATCCCCCAGCACCACGATATTGCTGTGATGATGAATCGCCTGACCGGAACGCACGGTGCGCCGGAGAAATAGCGTATCGTCGAAATCGCGCAGGTCGCGCGTCGTTTGCTCCCCGGAGAACACTGCCTGACCGCTCGCACCGGCCAGGCGCGGGTCCGTCATGCCCAGATCCTGCGTCAGCGCCGGCTGGGCGGGAGTGTTTAGCGTCAGAGGCCCGGAGAGCGGGGCTATCGACATCTGATAATGGGCCAGCAGCGCCTCCAACTGGGTGCGCTCGCTCACCCGCAGCGTCCTGCGACTCGTATCCACCGAGAGCGACGCCCCACGAAAAAAGGCGGGCGCTTCGGCCAGCCGCTCGGCCAGGGCATTGAGCAATTCGCCAAAAGGCGTCTCTGGCTCTAACGTTAAAAGCAGGCCATTACGAGTCCCTTTGATCGCGATATATCCTTGCACAGGCTGCTTCTCCTCGCTCGCCAGTCCAGAAAGCCAACGTTCTTCAAGCTCCTCCAAACCATCCTCCCCACCAGATTCTTGAACTCATTCGTCTCCGAGGAGGCGAGGTTTCATCCAGCGCCGGGCCTTGCCGGCTCTCTGTAGATCATCCAACACCACTAAGTATAAGCATCTGGCGACTAAAACGCAATAGGATGGACTTTCTGGCCGTCAATCCCTGTGCCTCCTCAGCGGGCAATTACACTTCTGGGAGCTTTTCTTGCACAGGAGCCTGCCAGCCGTTTCTTGCTGCCGGGTAATCTTCGAGAAAATCTGCCAATCGGTCAGGCCATACTATTGGTTGCTCTATGTATCCCAGGCTTTGAAGCTCAGCATTTGCGCGCAATAAAACATTCTCTTTCTCTTCATACTGAAGCAGGGCGTGTAAATCGATACGCTGAAGCAATTTCTTTGTCACAGGTCGTTTGGCATCCCAGAAAATGATAGAGTTCAGAAAATCCATACACAGGCAACTCTGCAATAGACTGGCAACGAGCGCCGCTTGTTGCGCAGAGACGCAGGCAATAAAATAGCAAGTATCATCAAAGACCACCGGTTTTCCATCTACCGGACCAAGTGCGCGAAATTGGAGCCTTTTATACATACCAGAAATAGCAACCTTGTAGGGAGCAAAAGTGTATGGTCCCACGCCAAAGATAGCAAATGGTGGCTGTTTCTGGTAAATTGTGGATTTACGCTTATCAAAGGCGTCCTGGTGGCGCGACAGATATCTCCACAGCAGGGGCGCGGTGAATGCTAATTTCGATGTATCCTCTCCAATACGCTGCTGTGTCACAATTACAGCTTTTTTCGGCCTTACTTTCTCTATTCCCCCCAGATCAGAGCTTTTTAAGAGTGGGTAAATGTATTCAGACTCGACCTCTACAATCTCGCCGAGCTTATTCATAAGCTTCCCGGAGGAATCATAAGCAAGCTCCATGACCGGAGCCGCATCGTGTTTTATACCCTGTCGCCAGGACAGAGGACAGGTGCCATCCAGGAAGCGCCATTGTTTGCTGACAACAACATCCGCAACCAGACGTCCGTCGCTTACGCCAGTAAAGGACAGCGGCTCAGTTGCCAGAAGATCGTCGTACACTTCAGCTTGATACGAGGGATTATCCACCCCGAGCTTGAAACAGAACAGGCATCCATCGACAAAAGCCCCAAAAAACTTTTTGCTGTTAATCTTGCGAATTGATGCCTCTCCAACCGGTAAATTCGCTTTAAATGCATAGTGCAAGATATTTCGTGCCACCGATGTTTTGCAAAGGAAAGCGATAGTGGGCTGTTCGCATTCCAACTCTCTTATGAGTTTGAGCAGAATGTATTCAGCAATATCAAAATTTGACTCGCCTGTCATCGCTTCGAGGCCGCTCAAGCCCTTCAAATTACTCTTCGCTGGGAGATTTGTGCTTTCGAGCGAACCTAATGCAGCATTGGTTATCCAGGGAGGATTGCCTACGACGAGGAGTGGCCCGGACGTTTTCCAGGGCGCATCCACGCGCAGATTTACCTGAAAGATGTTTGCCCAGTGGATAAACACCTGTGAGAAATGAGCCTGTTGAACAGTATTCTGTGCCTGCAGAACATAATTATGTTGGAGCTCTATTCCCCAAACTTCGCGAGGGGGAAGCTCCAGTTCAAGCAAACCTCTGATAAAGTTGCCCTGTCCGCAGGTCGGTTCAAGTGCTCTGGTCCAACACTGGCCGGTTCTCGTAAGGCAATGCAGCACCGCGTTTACCAGGGCTGGCGGCGTCTGAAAGTCTCCCAGGTCTCTAGACATACAAACTCTCTACTCCCTCCGTTTCATCCATATTTTCAGCGGCAATCTCCAACTCGGCCAGTTGTGGAATTGTGCGGCAGCTCATCTCATAGTAATCGTTGTAGCGCTCTACGCCGATGCTGTGGAGGCCCATTGCCTCTGCGGCGGCTATAGTTGAGCCTGATCCCATGAATGGATCGACGATGATGCCCACCCCCAGCGGCAGGGAGGCATGGACGATCTGACGCAAAAAGGATTGAGGTTTAAGGCTTGGGTGGTCGGCCAGCTTTTTTTCTTGGGTGGGCGTTCTGCCGCTGGGCAATACATCGCTGAAAGGTTTGCCATCGGGCCTGCGCCTCAGGCCGCCTGTTTGATATTCTCGCAGGCATTCGCTCACTTTCATCCTGGGCGGGAGAGGTTTTCTGAACAGGCCTCAGGGTTCGTAACAGCCGCGAGGTAGAGAGACAACGCCTGAAAACTCTTCCTCGGCGTTTTTGGGCCGATCGCCGCCGCGCAGTGTACGCACCAGCCGGATGAGTTCTCCGCGGAATTCCAGGCCGCCCTCGATCAGGGAGGCGAAAACGAGTTGAGAGAGGAACGAGTTGCACGCAATAAATACATGGCCGCCCGGCCGTAATGCGTGTGCTGCCACTTTCGTCCATTCAAGGAAAAACCTGGAAAGGGCAGCTCGCTCTTTTTTATCAAGCGCGGTAAAGCGCGGCAAGGGGGAGCGGCTATGTCCATCGAAAGAGGGGGGAATACGCCAGATGCCGCCATTTCCATTCTCCCTTTTCTCAATCTGGTCAAACTCGTATTCCTTCACGCCGTAAGGCGGATCAGTCACGATAGCATGGATCGTATTTTCAGGTACTCGACTGAGCCACTCGAAGCAGTCCGCATGCAAAATACGGGAATGCCCTATCACGGATGTCTTATAATCAAAGGTCAGTTTTTCCATCACAAGGGTGTAATCGGTTTCCGGTTGGGTGATTGTTTCCGCCTGTTGCATGCGAGTACTCCTCTTTTTTAAAAGTAAGCACGCTCTTACTATACAACGTTCAACGTACCGGCGGGTCTAAATAGCAGAAAATGGCTTTATATTTATGTTTGCTAATCCTGAAGAGGAATCAAAAGTGCAGGTTAGCGGAGGCGCGCCTCTGCCAACCTGCACCTGTTGTCTTTGCGCTACAAGCCTTAGAGCTTCTTAAACGTACACTGGATCTTCCCGAATTGCAGGGTGTCGCCGTCGTTGATGGGCGTGGGCACGTTGGGTTCCAGGCGTTTGCCGTTGACGCGGCTGAAGTTGGTGCTGTTCAGGTCGGTGAGCTGGTAGGTGCTGCCGATGTGTTCGAGCGTGGCGTGGCCGCGCGAAACCGTGTCAGCGCCCTCCAGCGTGCCGAGATCGACCTCTGGCTGCACGCCGCCGAGATCGTGGTCATAGCGTCCGATCAGCACGCGCTCGCCCGCCAGGGTCACGGCGTTTCCGTTGGGGAGGATCAGTGTGCCCCAGGGCGCGTTTGGATCGACGGCCTGCTCGCTGACGGGCCGGGCCTTGATGGTTTGGGACGGCGCTGGCGGCTTCTGGGGACCCGCCGGAACGGTCGGCGGCTGAACCGGCTTGGGTGGGATATACACAGGCACCGGCGGCGCTTTGGGCGGCTGCTGAGGCGTCGCGGGCTTGGATTTGCCGGGAACCAGTGTGACCGACGGCTGCGGCACAACCGGCGGCTCCTGCGGGGTCGGCGGCACGTAGGGCTGCGCGGCCACCGTGGGAGCGGCGGAGGACGGCGGCGTGTAAACCGGCGTTTGCGGCTGGGGCGGCGTATAGACCGGTGTGGGCGGTTTGGGCGCTGGTGCAGGTGCAGGTGCGGGCTTCGCCGGTTGGGACGAGGTGGCCTGGAAGGTGTTCGCGCCGCACTTGGGGCAGAAGGCTACGCCGGGCTTGATCTCCGCTTTACAATTGGGGCACAGATTCTTCGGAGGAGTCAGCGCACGTCCGCAGCCGCTGCAAAAGGTATCACCCGGCTCGTAGGGCGTGTTACAACTGGGGCAGCGCGGCCTGGCCGGGGCCGACGGTGTGTAAACCGGAACTGGCGGCGTGTAAGTCGGCGTTGGGGGTGTGTAGACGGGCGTCGGCGGCACGTACTGCGGCTGCGTGTAATGCGGGGGCGGTGAGGCCCAGTACTGCTGGAACTGCGGCATTAGCGTCCCAGGAATCGGACCGACCTGGACGCCGGGATTCTGCTGGCGCACCAGCGCGTCCACCGTGTTCAACACCTGGTTGCCCAGGCTCGCCTGCTTAATCGCGCCCGCGCCCGCCGTAATCATCAGCGGCCAGAGAAAAGGCACAAAGGGCGCGGCCACCAGACCAACGGCCCCGACCGCCGCCTTGTCGATCCACTTCTGCTGGCCGATCATCGCCACTACGCCGCCGGTGGTGCGCTGCAGCGTCAAGGTCAACGCAGTCTGCAGACCGACCAGCGCAGCCAGGTCGCCGCCTTTCTTCAACTGCACCATCATCTGATCCTTCGTGCCAAGCTGCTGCGTCTCATAGCCTTGCGCGCGAAACATATTCTCCAGATCGGTCGCTACCTTTTCCAGATCTATCTCTTCGCTGTTATAAAACCTGGCGTCCATTCTGTATGCTCTCCTTACGCTCAACGTCGCAGGTCACAGGTCACTACCGGTCGCACTGCGCCGCTTGCCCTTTTTCTTATTAAAAATTGGTGATGTTCTCGAATAATGAATAGCGAGCTTGCAATCTCTTCACTGCTGTATACGTATCTGCGCCGGGAAGGTTAGAGGCTTCCTGCACATTGCCTTCTAAAGTATACCTCATATTTTATACGCAATGGGTGAGGAGTGATCTAACAGCGTGAAAGGACCCGATAGAAAGACATATCCCCTTGTTATCCGAGTTGGTGTCGGCTATACTCTAGCAAGTTCATGATTTCATGGCTTGTTGTTTGCCAGGGACCAAGCGAGATCGAGGGGAGCTGCTACTGGTTATGAATGTTACCGACTCTTTTACCACCTTTCTACAGAATTTCTTCGATATCTTCGCGGGAAAGAGTTTTTATGGCGGAGATTATCTCGCTTATTTGAAGAAGTCGGCGAAAGAACGCGAAGGAGATGAAGCCTCAATTGTCGATATGGCCATCATGAGTCCCCTGCTCGGTCTCTTAGGATTTGCGCCAGCAGAACGAGTCTATAACCGGCAGAAAGCAGATAACCGTCCTGATTTTGCTCCTCTGGACGCACTGTACGGCACCTGTTTTATGGTTGAAGATAAAAGCACAGCTCTGGCTCTCGATGTTAATTTAACGAATCCTGATGGTCATCTCTCACAATTGGTTCGTTATATGCGCAGCGCCAACGTCCATTCTGGGCTGCTTACAAACGGCATACAGCTTACAGCATGGCGGTTGCATGCTTCCGGCCAGATTGAGTGTGTCCTCGATATTGATTTGCCTGCGACGATTGCCCGTTGGCGCATGGCGGGGTCCGACGCTTTCCCTCGTACCTATGAAAAATCCTTGCAGGATTTGTTTGATCTCTTCCGCAAACAATCATTTACCGACCCAGGACGCCTTGAGAGGGAGATAGCAACCGACCTCGATGAATGGATTGCGCAGGCGCTTCCATTGAGCAGCAAAAGCGGCAATAAGTCCACACTTGTAGAAACGCTGCAAGTCCTGGTGAAAGATCTACAACGGGATGCGCGGCGTATACTGGAAGAGTATCTTATACAGTACGAGGAGTATAGTCAGAGGACGCAGCGAATTTATGATGATGATCTCACATTGGCGGCCCAACAGTTCAAGCAAATGCGTGAAGCAATTGGCGAAGTGCTGGCTGGCCAACTCTCCTCCGTGTGGGGATTGAGCGAGGAACAGAGAGCGGCCATCCTGGATATCCTGATCGATCTTGAGCGTGATGCCCGCCTGTTCAGCAGCCCAAGAGAAGTCGAGCAGCGTATTCTCGCTCTAATCAATGAAGCGCGTACACGGAAATACAAGGATAAACCCCGCTTGGCGCGCCCGCTAGAATCGTTGGGAGAATTTTCTGCCTTGCAAGATCGACTCAAATCCTACATTGATAAAAGCTTTCTCTGGCATCAGCGCCAGGCAGCGCTGCGCCATGATTTCCGTGAGGCTTTACGGATATATGATGACTATACCACCTGGAAAGCCCTGGTTCAGGAAACTATGCTTGGAGAGTTAGATGAAGAGCGCCGCCGCGACGAGTTTGCTCTGCAGTCCGCCTATGTGGTCTTTATTCGCCTGCTCTTAATTCGCATCTGCGAGGACAAGGGTGTCTTTCCGCATAGATTTCTCTCCGATGGCGGCCTCAAGCACTGGCAGGAAGATATCGAACGCTATTTTATTTTCGCACGTGGAAACCCATATTCTCCTTTGCTCGACATCGCATATAGAAATGCACAGAATATCTATTCCCACTTCTTTACCGGGCGAGAGCTTTTTAACTGGTATCAACTGGACAAAAAACGTTTTATTCTCACTCTCTATCAGCTTGGCCGCTTTAATTTTGCCGACGTTGATTCCGATATTATCGGCACCATTTACAACACATACGTTAATCGGGAGGAGAAGCGGAATAAAGGACAATATTATACTCCTCCTGAGATTATTCACTATATTCTTGACAATGTTGGCTACACAGGTACAAATATGGTCGGTCCGCAAAAGCGCCTGATCGATCCCGCCTGCGGCAGTGGCTCATTCCTGGTTACAGCAGCCAGGCGTCTTATTGCAGCGTACCGAGGAGCAAAAGAGCAAATTGACGACCCTGTGGCAGTTCTGGATCGTGTGCAACAGAGCCTGTTCGGCTTTGATCTCAACCCCTTTGCCTGTTATCTGGCCGAGATGAATCTCCTGATTCAAGTTCTCGATCTGGTAAAGCAGGCTCTGGCCGTGAAAAAGGATTTGCATCTGAAGCCATTCCATATTTATAATGTCGATGCTCTGACGCGTCCAAGCGGAATCTACTATTACATGAACTTCAACACCCTCCTGGCGGAGGAGAACGATGAAGTAAATCAAATCAAGAATCGTGCCGAGGATAGTCCCTACGCTCAGGGTTTCACCTTTGTTGTGGCCAATCCTCCCTACGGGGCGACATTGAGCGAGAGTTACAAGAGGATGCTGCGCGAGAATTGGAGCGATATTTTCTATGGCCAGCCCGATTCTTACACTTTTTTCCTCAAGCTTGGCCTTGAGTTGCTGGCGAAAAATGGCAGGCTGGGCTTTATTACGCCTAATACATACCTCATGGGCAGAAATACAGCTATGCTGCGCAGCAAGCTGTTGAATGCGGGGCGTATCGAGCAGGTTGTTGATTTGCCACAAAGTGTCTGGAAAGACGCTAACGTTGATTGCGCTTTGCTTTTTCTTGCCGCCGAGAGCGAGGAGGCAAAACGCATGCAGCAGCAGGTTCGTATCAATCTGCTTGGATTGAGAGATCCGTTGAGTAAGCTCGCTTCTCAAGACTGGTCTGAGTCGCTGACTCAGCCACAAAGTGCATGGCTTACTCACCCGCGTCATGAAATGAGTATTCGCAATGACCGGTTATTACAGCAGATTGAGCAAGCATGCCTGGTTTCAGTCAAAACAAACGGAAGTTCTGTTACAAAAGTGCAGAGGCTAGGTGATCTTACGGAGAGTACCCAAGGTATCATTCCTTACGTCACCCGCGAGGCAGGCGAGACAAACGCGTATATCAAGCCGCTTATGCAAAGACCCGCAACCGAGACAGACTGGAAACCTCTCCTCGATGGTGATAGTTTTATTGGGCGGTATGAGTTACGCTGGAGTAGTAAACGTCCCTATCTCAAATATGGCGGGTGGTTAGGCCGTCCACGCGAAGCAAAATTTTTCGAGTCACCCAAACTACTTGTGCAAGATATGCGCAATCGCGCGCTTAAACGCCGCCTGGTCGCTACATTTGATGATCAGAAATTCTATAATCGCCATAATTTTAGCAATATTATTATAAAAGATTCTGATTATAATCTTAAGTATATTTTGGCTGTTTTTAATTCACGCTTGCTAAATTATTGGTTCGCTCGCCAATATGACAATCTTCACATTAATCCTTCATATTTTCGCCAGATTCCTATTTATCCTGCTGATGCCATAACGCAGGATATTTTTGTCGGATTAGTAGATAAAATATTATCCAGACATGCGGAATTAAATGAATTTCGCGCGCAGGGCTATATCATTCAGGCTCAGAAGACGTATGTTCGTGTGCCATATGAGGTATTGTTACGCGAACTGCGTACAACCCGGCAAGATTTTCCAGTTTTCACCCTCTACGATGCGCAGGCAGTTGGTTTATTCAGCATTCCCGCAAATTGCGATCTGTCGGTCACTGTCAGTAAAAATGTTTTCAATCCTACGAAGTATCCGAACACGATTGTGTTGCGCCATAATAAACTCTGGTTTGAGGTGCCTGACGAGAGATGGCGTGGCTACCTGCTCAACTATCTTCAAAGTCCTCAGTGGCAGGGAAAAACCTGGGATAACTTAAAAGATACTGCGTTTGTCCCTGAAGACGAAAATGCACTCGAGGAGCTCTTTACTTTAGAGCAGCAGAAGCGAAAACGGATTTTAGCATTATTGAATGAGATTCAGCAGATAGATGCTGAAATAGATAACCGTGTGCTAGATCTTTATGGGATTACCGATCCGGTCGATAGGCAGCGCGTCCTGGGCAGCGCACCTCTTGAAGAGGAGGAACCCACCGCAGAGAGCGGCATAGAGACCGGGGATCAAGAATAACTCCGGTTAATTCTGCTGCCACCGATATTCCCGATACACATCCAGCGTGTGCTGATCGCCGGGGACGTAGCTGACCATCGAGTAGCTACTGACGCCGGTGAAGACCGTTGTGGCGGTGCGCAGGGCGAGATGGCCGAGCCGACTGTGCTGCACGTGAAAGACGAACGAGGGGGCCGGCTTGCCTTCGGGATAACTGGCCGCGGCAATGCGCCGAAACTCAGGCAGCTCGCGCAGGCGCTTCCATAGCTCTTTATATTCCGCCAGGTGGGTGATCGTGCGGGTGTTGTACTGGAAATCGCTGACCAGGCGGCGGGCCAGGCTCTCCCAGCCGTAGAAGTGACGCCTGCGGTGTGCGCCAAAGACCAGCTCCAGCAGATGGACGCGCTCATGGCCGGCGGTGACGAGCGCAGCCTCCTCCTCGGCCTCAAAGAGCTTGAGCGCGGCGTCGTTCCAGGAGTGGAGATACCAGAGTCGGTCAAGCGAATGGGCCGGGTAGGATGTGTTCAGCACCAGCAGCTGCGCCAGATGGCCGAGGTCCAGCAGCGCGCTTGTATCGAGTGGATCATCGTCAATCTGCTGGCCGGTCAGACGGGTAAAGGCAGCGTAGAGCTGGCGGCGTTCCGCGCTCTTGAGCTCCAGCGCGCGCGCAATGCTATGTACCACATGAGGGGAAGGATTGCTGCGCATCCCCGACTCCAGGTGGTAAATATACGTGCGCGAAAGCCGCGTCGCCTGGGCAAGCTGGCCCTGCGAGAGGCCGCGCTGCTGGCGCAGTTGCGTCACAATCTGGGCAAAATCTACACTGCTAATACGCTTTTCTTCCTGTCTTATCCCGAAAATTTGTTAGCTACCAACTCTATTATGCCTGAAAATTTGTTAGCTGGCAACGTTTCCTTCCCATCAGGGCCATTCTATAATTACCATAGACGGGGTGTGAATCCTTATCTCGATTCGGCGCCGAGCCATTTTCCTGGCTCGTCCGATCGGCAAGGAGGAAAGTTGTCCTGGCTCAGAGAGGAGCTGTTGCGAAATGTCTGATCCATCGGTCGTTCATAACTCTCAGGCGGAGCTTGACGCCTCCATGCTTGCTGCCCGGCCCTGGATAAAGTATTATCAGCCGGGCGTCCCTGCTCAACTGGAGATCCCTGATTATCCCCTGACCTGGCTGCTCGATGAAGCGGTCAAACGATATCCGCACCACACTGCTCTGATTTACTATGGCACAAAGATAAGCTATGCGCAACTCGCCACGCTGGCGAATCGCTTTGCGCTTGCTCTGTTGCGCCTGGGCATCCAGCGAGGCGAACGCGTAGCCATCGCGCTTCCTAACGTTCCCCAGTATCCCATCGCGTTCTATGGAGCCTTAAAGGCCGGCGCGGTTGTTGTACCGACAAATCCTCTGTATACCGAGCGCGAGATGCAGCACCAGATGGCCGATTCAGGCGCGCGCGTGCTTGTAATGCTCGATATGTTCTATCCCGTGGTGCGTGCGATCCGTGAGAAAACTCATCTAGAGCATATTGTTATTACCAGCCCTGCCGACTTTCTTCCCCCCGTTCTGCGTGTGCTCTATCCCCTGAGCCAGAGGAGAGCAAAGCTGCCGGAGCCGCGTTTGACCGCCCAGGAAATGCGCAGCGATGGCACGCTACACGCGATGAGCGAGCTGCTTGTGCCGAAAACAAAGGGAGGCGTCGAGGTCTTCAATTTGCCGGAGCCTGCGCGGAGCGAGGATCTCGCGGTCCTTCAGTATACCGGCGGCACGACCGGCCTCTCCAAAGGCGCGATGCTCACCCATCGGAATCTGCTCGCTAATGCGTTGCAGACACGTCACTGGACGCCGGAGGCGGCGCAGGGAGGAGAATCGACGCTCTGTGTCGCGCCTTTCTTTCATTCTTACGGCCTGACCGTCGGCATGAATCTCTCGATCTATGCTGGCGCAACCATGATTCTGCTGCCCAAGTTTTCGGCGAAGGAGGTTGTCAAGACTATCGGGCGCTATCGCCCGACCATGTTTCCCGGCATTCCCACGATGTACGTGGCGATCATGCGCGAGGCGAAGGGCAAGGCCAGCCTGCTCAGTTCTGTGCGCTTCTGCATCAGTGGCGCGGCTCCTTTGCCGGCTAAAGTGCAGGACGACTTCGAGCGCTTGAGCGGCGGCAAGGTGGTCGAGGGCTATGGTCTGAGCGAAACCTCGCCGGTCACGCACTGCAATCCGCTCAACGAAAACTGCGTCAACGGCAGCGTCGGCCTGCCCTTGCCCAACATCGACGCCATGATTATGGACCCCGAGACGGGCAAGCAATTGCCGCCCGGCGAGATCGGCGAGATTATGGTCAAGGGCCCCAACGTCATGAAGGGCTACTGGAATCGCGAAAAGGAGACCGAGGCCGTTTTCCACGACGGCTGGATGCACACCGGCGACCTGGGCTACATGGACGAGAAGGGCTACTTCTACATCGCGGACCGCAGCAAGGACCTGATCGTTGCCAGCGGCTTCAACGTCTATCCGCGCGAGGTTGAGGAGGTGCTCTACCGGCACGAAGCCGTCCAGGAGGCCGCCGTGGTGGGCGTTCCCGATGAATACCGGGGCGAGAACGTCGCCGCCGTGATCTCGCTCAAGCCGGGCTTCCCTCCCTCGGACGAGACGCGCGCCAGCATTATCGCGCATTGCAAGAAGGAATTGACCGCGTATAAAGTTCCAAAGATCATCGAGTTCCGCGAGGACCTGCCAAAATCTCTGATCGGCAAGATCCTGCGCCGCGAGGTGCGCCAGATGCTCGCGACGCCAGAGAAAGCGTAGTCAGGGGATCGCCGGACGCACATGCCGCTCGCGCCGATCGTCGCCAGCGCCCGGGACGGGCGGCACAACTGTCAATATGTGAAGGAGTACCAACGATGTCCACGACGATAAAACCGACGGAGGCGGGAACCGCTTTCCTCACAACACCGGTCAGCGAGAGCGCCGATCGCATCTTCACCCTGGAGCAGCAGGATGAAGAGCAGCGCTGGATCGCCGAATCCGCCTCGACCTTTGTCAAGCGTGAGGTGTTGCCCAATGTTGAAGCCATAGACCGCCAGGAGCCGGGCCTGTTGCCTTCGCTGGTCAAAAAGGCCGGCGAGCAGGGACTATTGAGCATCGACGTGCCTGAGGAGTACGGGGGCGCGGAACTCGGTCTGCTCACCAGCGCTCTGGTGGCCTCCCACCTGAACGAAGGCTCGTTCGCCGTGGCCTTTGGCGCGCATACCACCATCGGCACGTTGCCCATCGTGTTCTACGGCAACGAGGCCCAGAAGGCAAAATATTTACCAAAACTGGCGACCGGCGAATGGATCGCAGCCTACGCTCTGACCGAGCCGGGAGTGGGTTCTGACGCGATGAACCTCTCGACCACGGCCACACTCTCCGAGGATGGCAAATACTACATCCTCAACGGCACCAAGCAGTGGATCTCCAACGCCGGATTCGCCGATGTCATGATCGCCTTCGCGCGCATTGGCGACAACAAGCCCTCGGCCTTCATCGTCGAGAGCAGTTGGGAGGGCGTCTCAACCGGCGCGGAGGAGAACAAGATGGGCATCAAAGGCTCCTCCACGCGCCAGGTGATCTTTCAGGACGCGAAAGTGCCGGTTGAGAACCTGCTCGGCGAGATCCACAAGGGCTATAAAATCGCTTTCAATATCCTCAATATCGGGCGGCTCAAGCTGGGTACCGGCGCGGCGGGCGGCGCGCGTTCCGCCCTGGGCCTGGCCGCAGCCTACACCACCGAGCGCAAGGCTTTCGGCAAGTTCCTCCACGAATTCGGCATGATTAAGAAGAAGCTGGCGCGTGTCGCCGCCGAAACCTACGCTGCCGAGAGCGCGGCTTTCCGCACCGCTGCCAACATCGAGAACGCGCGCCGCAGCGCCGGCAGTACGGAGGAGGCTTTCAAGGCCATCGAAGAATACACCGTCGAGGCTTCGCTCGCCAAAGTTCACGGCAGCGAAGTGCTGGCCCTGGCGGTGGATGAAGGTGTGCAGATCTTCGGCGGCTACGGCTTTATGCACGATTATCCCATCGAAAAAGCCTATCGCGATGCCCGCATTCAGCGTATCTTCGAGGGCACCAACGAGATCAACCGCCTGGTGGCCGCCGGTACCCTCTTCCGCCGCGCTCTCTCCGGCAAGGTGCCGTTGATGCAACGCTATCCCGAGGTCGAGGCCCGCGTCAAAGCCGGCCAGCCCGTCGATGTCGCCGGCGAGACCATTCCCGCCGAATTGCGCGCGGCGGTCAATGCGCTTGAGCGCGTCAAAGACGTCACGGTGTACAGCGCCACCAGGGTCGCGATGAAATATATGCAGGAGTTGGAGAACGAAGAGGAGTTTATCGAATACCTGGCTAACCTGCTGATTGAGATCTATGCCATCGACAGCGCGCTCGCGCGCGCGACGCAGGCGGTGCGGCGCGGCGACGCGAATAGCGCGGTGCATGTACAGCTTGCCCAACTGGCGACCTGGCTGGCCTTCTCGCGCGTGCGCCTCAATCTCGATCAGCTCATCATGACCAACACCGAGCCGGAGAAGGTCGAGAAGGAGCTGAATCGCGTGCGCACCTACGTCGGCGATTACCAGATCAACGGCGTCGCCTTGCAGCGTGAACTGGCTGCGCTGATCGTCGAGAAACAGGGCTATCCACTCTAGGCGTTCCATCTCTGCACCGGCGTGCAGTCAATTCTGTGGAGAGAGCGACGGCCCTGGTACGCGTCGCATCGGACGCCAGGGCCGTCACTCTATTTACCTAGAAGCAGAAGGAGCAGGAGATGCAAGTAGGGGATATCTCGGCCTGGGAACGAACGTTCACGACTGAAGATGTCGAACAGTTTGGCAGGATTTCAGGGGATCTTGGCGTTCATCATGTCAAGCCTGACAACCAGGGCCGCCTTCTTGTCCAGGGATTACTGACTGCGACCTTGCCCACCAAGCTGGGTGGCGACCTCAATTTTATTGCGCGTGAGCTGACCTTTGAATTTGTGCGCCCGGTGTTTACCGGGGATACCATTCGCTGTGAAAATACCATCACCCGCTTGGAGAAGCGAGAAGGAGCTACCCTCATGGAAGCATCTTTCTCTTGCCGCAACCAGCATGGCAAAGAGGTACTGACCGGCCATGCGCGCGGGCTTATTCGTGATCAAGGAGAAACCATTCATGGCTGAAGCAGTCATTGTGAGCGCCGTGCGCACGCCGATCGGGCGGGCGAACAAGGGCGCGTTAAAGGATGTGCGGGCCGACGACCTGGCGGCCATCGCGGTAAAGGCCGCCGTCGAGCGCGTTCCGCAGTTGGACCGCTCGCTGATCGAGGATGTCATTCTGGGCTGCGCTTTTCCCGAGGGTGAGCAGGGCATGAACCTGGCTCGCCTGGTGGGTGCGCTGGCGGGATTGCCCGAGACGGCGGGCGGCGTGACCGTCAATCGCTTCTGCGCGTCCAGCCTGCAAGCGTTCAATATGGCCGCGCAGAACATCATGCTCGGCCTGGGAGATGTCATTGTCGCGGGTGGCGTGGAGAGCATGTCGCGTGTGCCTATGGGCGGATTTAATCCCAGCTTCAATCCCCGCCTGATGCCCGCGCGCGAGGGGGAGACGTATAGCTCGCCCTATCCGCCCTGCGAACTGGAGTATGGTTTTTCCAGTTATATTCCGATGGGCATGACGGCGGAAAATCTTGCCCGCGAGCATCATATCAGCCGCGAGGAGCAGGACGCGTTTGCCTTGCGCAGCCATCAGCGTGCGCTCGCCGCGATCGATCAGGGCATCTTCAAGCGCGAAATCGTGCCAGTGCCCCTGCCCGATGGTCGTGTGCTGGAAACGGATGAGGGGCCGCGCCGCGATACTTCTCTGGAGCGGCTGGCGAGTCTGGAACCGGCCTTCCTCAAAGGAGGCAGCGTCACCGCCGGCAACTCCAGTCCGCTCAACGATGGGGCCGCTGCTGTTGTGCTGATGTCAGCCGACAAAGCGAAAGAGCTGGGCATTGCTCCGCTGGCTCGCGTCATCACGATGGCCGTCGCGGGGGTGCGCCCCGACATCATGGGCATCGGCCCGGTCCCGGCGGTCAAGAAGGCTCTGCAACGCGCGAATCTCCGCCTGGACGACATTGACATTATCGAGCTCAACGAAGCCTTCGCCGCGCAGTCGCTGGCCGTGATTAAAGAATTGGGCATCGACCAGGAGAAACTCAATCCGCACGGCGGAGCCATCGCGCTTGGCCATCCCCTGGGCTGCACAGGCGCGCGTTTAATCGCCACGCTGGTCAACGACCTGCAAACCGCCAACAAAACGCTGGGCATGGCCACC
>Ga0070740_10003414_pt1 | contig 16908 bp, 19 predicted proteins | sample Coa_R2_FD_67286 | JGI IMG/M metagenome (GOLD analysis project Ga0070740, IMG submission 67286) | Surface soil microbial communities from Centralia Pennsylvania, which are recovering from an underground coalmine fire - Coalmine... | ecosystem: Environmental > Terrestrial > Soil > Unclassified ... | reverse complement strand
CCGATTTCTACTACGAACAGTCGCTCAAGAAGCCTTACGGCCTGTATGAAAGCGCGGCACTCAAGGGACAGCCGGCGCAATGAGTCTGCGTGAAGCGGAGAAAGGAGGCACCATGGGCCGAATCCCGATCCTACTGTGCGTGGCGGCGCTCACTGCGGCGGCGCCCGCGTTGGCCGGCGCGGCTGACGGCGACGCCATCCTCAAGCAGCAATGCGCCCCTTGTCATGCCCTGAGCAAGCCGTCTGACTTGAGTCTAGAGCGTCTGTGGAAGCGCAAGGGACCGGACCTGTATTACGCCGGCGTCAAGTTCAACCAGCAGTGGCTGGTGCAATGGCTGCAAAATCCGGCACGCATCAGGCCTGCCGGCGAATTCTACTTCAAGCATGTCAAGATGACGCCCGGCGGCGACATAGTCGACATCGCCGCTCTGCCCCGCCATCCCAGGCTGTCCAAGGCCGACGCCGAAGCGGCCGCGGCGGCGCTGATGGCGCTCAAGGGGCCCGACGCCATGGTCAGCAAGGGCGCGTTCAAAAAGCAGGCGGTGCCCGCGCTGATCGGTGCGATGTTCTTCGAAAAGCTGCGCGGCTGCGCGGCTTGCCACATGGACAAGCCCAACTCCGGCGGGCTGTCGGGCCCTGAACTGTACGACGCCGGCAAGCGCCTGCAACCCGACTATATTTATGCCTATATCAAAGCGCCGCAGCGCTTCGATCCGCACATCTGGATGCCGCAGCTCGATCTCTCGGAAACCGATCTGCAGCGCCTCGCCAATTACCTGGCGGCCCGTCAGGACGCAGCAGCGAAGTGAAAACCGGCCGCGGCCTTATGGCCTTATGCCCCGGCCCTCGTTGCAGGAAGGAAACCCCGATGGTGACACAGTATATCCGAAAGGTCGGTCTGTTCGTCTTAAGCGCGTCGCTGCTGGTGGCCGGGCTTCAAATAGGCGCCCGGGCCCGCGCCGATGATGACGCCAAATGGGCCGCCACCGAAAAACTGTACAACACATATTGCGTTCAATGTCACGGCATGAACCGCAACGGCAAGGGGATCAATGCCAAGTCGATGCCGGTTCAGCCGCGCGACCATTCCGACCCCAAGGGCATGGGCGCAATTCCTGACAGCGAAATCGTCAAGGCGATTACCTATGGCGGCCTGTCTGTAAACAAATCGGTGCTGATGCCGGCGTGGGGCAAGGTGCTCAGCGCCCAGCAAATCCAGGACCTCGCAGCATATATCCGTCACGTCTGTCAGTGCGGAGCGGAAGCAAAACACTAATCCAACAAAGGAGCCATACATGTCAGGACTCAAGCTCAACCTGCTCACCGCCGCAATTGTCGCTGCCGCGCTGTCCGCGGCGGCAAACGCATCGGCGAAGACCGTCAAGGTGACCCTTCACGCCAAGGAGGTGGACCTGCCGATCGACAACAAGGGCACGATGTACCGTGCCTGGACCTTTGACGGCAAGGTTCCCGGGCCGCTGGTCCGCGTCACCCAGGGCGATACGGTCGACTTCACCCTGGTCAATGACCCGGCCAACAAGAACTCACATGCGATGGACTTCCATGCCGCGCAATTGGACGTGGTCAAGGACTTCGGCTCGGTCAAGCCCGGGGAAAGCAAGCATTATACTTTCACTGCGCATTATCCCGGCGTCTTCTACTATCATTGCGGCGCCGACCCGATGATTCAGCACATCGCGCACGGCATGTTCGGCGCGATTATCGTCGATCCCGGGGATCCGCACGCGATGCCGAAAGCGGATCGCGAATATGTACTGATACAGTCGGAAGTCTACCCGAACCCTGACGATGTCGATTCGCTGATGGCCGACAAGTGGAAAAACGTCGTCTTTAACTTTGGCGTCTTCAAGTACGACCCGGTCCATGATTCCAACGCCACCAAGTGGCTGCAGGCAAAGCCCGGAGAGCGCGTTCGAATATACTTTGTCAACGCCGGTCCCAACGAGTTCTCCTCCTTCCATCCCATCGCCGGCATCTGGGATCGTGTCTATCCCGGCGGCAATCCGCGCAATGCAGTCTACGGGCTGCAAAGCATGACCGTAGGCCCGGGCGACGCCGCCACCTTCGATCTGGTCTCGCCGGTGGAAGGCGCCAACGCGATCGTTACGCATTCGCTGCGTTCGGCGCTCTCGGGTGCCATCGCGGTCATCATGTTCACCAAGGATGCCGATGCGAAGATGGGCCGCGGCGAGCAAATCATCGTCCGCTGAAGCGGCTCAACGGCACGCGCCGGACGTTCCAGGGTCCGGCGTGTGCCCTTCAAGCCGCCTCCTCGCTCGGCGCGGTCGGTTCGAGCCAATTGCCCACGCGCCCAACGGGCCGGTCCCGGAAGGTCGGATTGCCGTGTCCTGCCACTTTGAGGATTACTGCTTCACCCTGCGGCTGAGCCGCCGCCCCACCATTCAGCTCCACTACAGTTATGTGCTTGGCGCAAGTATAACCGGTGCGATCTACCATTGCGGGCGCGAGGGCGACTCCGGCTTCATTCAGACGAAGTTGATGATGCAATCAGGCGCCGTCAGCCGATCAGGCGCGCGTACTCGTCGAGCCAGCGCAGCGCCGTATCAGTGCCGGCCGGCGGGACGCCGCAAATCAGGCGGTGGGCGCCACCGTCTATCGCCTCGTCGAGCACGGCGCGATCCGGTGCCACCCATCCGCCGGTGACCGCAGCCCAGATCGCGGTGATGTTCAACGATAGCGCATCGCGGCCCGCCTCTTGCGCCATCCGGCGGAACTTCGCAACCAGGGCGCCGAAACCCGGCGTCAGCGCCGGAAGCCATCCGTCGCAATATTGGATCGCGGCGCGCATCGCCTTGAGGCCCTGGCCGCCAAAGAGAATCGGCGGATGCGGTTTCTGAACCGGTTTCGGTTCGCTCCAGATGGGATCGAAATTTACCCACTTGCCGTGATAGCTGGCCTGGGCGCCGGTCCAGATTGCCTTTATCGCCTGCGTCTTGTCCCGCGCGATTTCCCATCGGCTGGCGAACGGCGTCCCGTGATTTTCCATCTCCTCGGCATTCCACCCGGTGCCGATTCCGAACACGAAACGTCCGCCGGACAGGAAATCCAGACTGGCGGTTTCTTTGGCCAGGATGATCGGATCGCGCTGAATGACCAGGCAGATTGCGGTGCCGAGCAGGAGTTTACGCGTCACCCCGGCCGCCATCGCCAGCGCCACCAGCGGGTCTGTCATCGCCCAGTACTCTCGCGGCAATGGCGCATCGCCCAGCGGCCACGGCGTGCGGCGGGAAGCCGGGATGTGAGAATGCTCACACACGAATAGTGACTCGAATCCGCGTTCCTCGGCGGCGCGCGCCAGATGATCGATTCGAATCGCCTGGTCGGTGGGAAATATCACAACGCCGTATTTCAAATGCACCTGCCTGCGCACGCCCGCTTGCGGCGCGTGCCGCCGCGGGAGTATGGGATCAACGGATGCCGATGGTCAAATCTCTCAGCCTGGCATGATCGGAGGCGCAAAATGGGCGCAATTCATACGCGGCGCGGCGAAGCTATAGCCTGGGAGGAAAACCGCACTACCGAAGCCGGCGATTCGGCGCGCTGGGGCGTGCGCACCAAACCGTACTTCGAACCCGCCGAAGTGGGGATGATGCTGCGTGTGGTCGAATACGCGCCGCACTGGGTAGTTGAAGCGCACAGCCATGCCGCCGGCGAAATCGTCTATATACTGGACGGCGAGGTCAGCGTCGGCCAGGAGCGTTTCGGACCGGGTGATGCGCTTCATATCGAACCCAATACCGTTTACGGTCCGCTCAAGGCCGGGCCCCAGGGCGTGCGTTTCGTGCTCATGTTCACCGGCACGCCGGGGATGACGTCGGCAAGCTAAGCGGCGCAGCGAGTCAGCGGCGCCGCTTACGCGGCTGGCGGCGATGTCGAATCATTACACCGACTAAAACGTATCTTCCGCTTCACGCTTCTTGCGCCGCTGGATATAGCCGTCCTGCACCGCGCCATAAAGATCGACCGCGTAGCGATCGACGTCCTCGAACAACTGCAGATTGAGCGAGCGGTAGTTAACCGCCGAGGCGACCGTGGCGCCGGCCTGAGCCGGGAAGGAGACATACCACGGCAACGTGTAGCTCATCGGATTCATCGAGCCATCCACCACCCGGCCGAACGCATCGCGGATGGAGGAGGGACCGAAAAACGGCAGCACCAGGTAAGGACCCATCGCGACGCCGTAATGGCCCAACGTCAGACCGAAATCCTGGTCATGCTCCTTGAGCCCGAACCACGGGTCGGCGACGTCGAAAAAGCCCACACCACCCAGCGTACTGTTGATCAGGAAGCGGCCCACCTCCGTTCCGGCGCGATCCAGCTTGAGTTGAAAGAGGTTGTTGGCAAAGCGCGGAATGACGCCGACGTTGTCCCAGAAATCCCCGATATGACGACGCACGTCCTCGGGCAGGACGTCGGCATAACCGGTCGCCACCGGGCGCAGGATCCATTTGTCCAGCTTAAGGTTGAACCAGAACATCTTTTCGTTGAACGGCGCGAGCGGGTCCGCGTAAGTTTCGGAACCGGGCTGATCCGTGGCGCCAGCCGCAAACGCGACACCGCCGCCCAGGGCCGAAAGGATCAGCATAGCGATCAATAACTTTTTCACTTTAGTCCTCCCAGGGAATACCTAAACCGCTCGGCCGGCCTTCAAGGTATCCTATCAGGCGATTTTTTCGATCAAAGCGATTTAGCGACTGACATTTGAACCGGCTCGCGCCCTGGCGATCGACGCTGCCGACGTTGCGTCATCCACCGCTATCGATCGACTGCTGCTTCTGCCTGATCGCGGCGACCAGCTTGTCATAACCCTGCTGGTTCATGATGCGGTTGAACTGGTTGCGGTAATTGCCCACCAGGCTGATGTTATCGATCAGGACGTCGTAAACCTTCCAGGTTCCGCCTGATTCCTTAAGCCGGTAATTGACCGAGATCGGCTCACCGCCCTGCGGCACGATATTGGTATTGACCTGGGCCAACGAGCCGTCCTGCGTTTGCTTGACGTAGACGATCTTCTGGCCCTTGTAGCCCTCGATCTTGCCCATGTAGGAGGCCTCCAGCAGTCCGGTAAAGGCACGGACGAACTGGTCGCGCTGGGCTTGCGAAAGCGTGCGCCAATGGTAACCCATCGCTGAGCGGGCCATGTCGGAGAAGTCAAAGCGTGGTGCGATAATTTCTCGCAGCTTCTCGCGCCGCTCCGCAGTGGCCGACTTGTATGAAGGGTCGGTTACGATCGCCAATACCTGTTTGACGGTTTCCCTGACCGCGGCCATTGGATCGCCGGCCGCCGCCAATGCCCGGTGCGCCAGGCCCAACGCGAGCACCAGGCCGGCCGCTAACGCCAGGGCCCGGGCTGACCCGCTACTTCGATCCCGGGGCCTTGGCGCGGCCTGGATCGGTGATGGTTGGAGTGTCGAGTGCATCGCTTCCCTTCTCCGCACTTTGCTTCTTGCCGCCTCCCGACGTGCCGATGTTGTTGATGAACTGTCCGATCACGTCCTCCAAAACGACCGCGGATTCGGTCTGGCGCAGGACTCCGCCATTGGCCAGATACTCGCCGCTGCCGGGCAGAATCGCAACGTACTTGTCGCCGATCAGCCCGCGCGTTCGGATCGACGCGATCGCGTCGCTGTCGATCTTGACGCCGCGATCGATGCGCATGGCGACCTTGGCCCGCTCGCCGTTGAGCGTAATCCCGATTACCTTGCCGATCGCGACGCCCGCAATCTCGACGCTGTCGCCGCTCTTGAGCCCCGAGATGTTGTCGAAGTTGGCGTAGATCACGTAACTGGGCGGCGCGAACAGCTCCAGCTTGCCCAGGCGGAAGGACAGAAAGGCCAGCGCCGCCAGCCCCGCCAGGGCGAAAAGGCCGACGATAAATTGAGTGGTGCGGCTTGCGTACATTAAACTCTCGCCTCGGATCGGCCGCCGGCCGGCAAGTCATCATCGCCCGACCCCCTGCCGGCCAGAAAGCGTTCAAAAATTGGATCGTGTGCTTCCATCACCTGCGCGACCGTTCCGTTCAGCCACATCCTGCCCCGATGCATGAAGGCGACGCGGTCGGAAATCTCGAACACCTGCGGCACGTCGTGACTGACCATCACCACGGTCAGCCCGAATTTCTCATGGGTGCGCCGAATCAGCTCGTGGATAGCGCCGGTGCGCGTGGGGTCCAGCCCGGTGGTGGGCTCGTCCAGATACAGGATGTTTGGGTTTCGAATCAGGGCCCTGGCCAGCGCGGCCCGCTTCTGCATCCCGCCGCTTATCTCCGACGGATACTTGTGACCCATTCCTTCCAGGCCCACCGCGGCCAGTTTATCGTTGACTGCCCGCGCAATCTCCTCCCGGCTCATCCGGGTCTTTTCGACCAGCGGAAAGGCGACGTTTTCGAACACGGTCAAAGAGTCGAACAGCGCACCGCCCTGGAACAGGACGCCGAACTGCTCGCGCACCGAATCCAGCGCCCGCGAACTGAGCCTGGTGACGTCCACCCCGTTGATCACGATCCGGCCCGAATCCGCTCGCATCAGCAGCGTCAGATGCTTGAGAAAGACCGTCTTGCCGCATCCGCTGGGTCCCACGATGGTGGTGATCTGGCCGCGCGGGCACTCCAGATCGACCCCGTCGAGCACCTGCTGAGTGCCGAATCGGCGGCGCAAATCGCTCACCTTGATCGCGATCGAATTGGAATTGGCGGCCGTCATTTGAGCAGCAGCGAGGTCAGAAAATAATCGAACATCAGGATCAGCACGCTGGAGAGCACCACCGCCTCGGTGGTGGCGCGGCTGACACCGGTCGCCATACGCTCGGCATTATACCCCTTGTAGCACGACACCCAGGCCACGATCAGCCCAAACACCAGCGCCTTGTACAAGCCGCCGCTGACGTCGTCACCGGAGAGATTCTGCGCAATGCCGTTAAAGTAGCTGGCGGCCGGCGCGCCCATTAAGCCTACTCCCACGGCGTAGCCGCCCAGGATTCCGATCACGTCGAACATCGAGGTCAGCAGCGGAAAGCTGATCACGGCGGCGATAAGGCGCGGCGAGACCAGGTATTGAACCGGATTGATCGCCATCACCGTCAGCGCGTCGATTTGCTCGGTAACCTGCATCGCGCCGATTTCCGCCGCCATCGCCGAACCGGCCCGCGCCGTCACCATCAGGGCGGTCAGCACCGGCCCCAACTCCCGCACCAGCACCAGCGAAACCACGGTGCCCAGCGCGCCTTCGGAACCGAACTTGCGCAGCGTGAACTCGCCCTGCAGGCCGAGCACCATCCCGGTGAACATCGCGATCAGCGCGACCAGAAAGAAGGATTCGGCACCGATGGTGCGGATCTGGCGCAACACCAGGCGCACCTTGTAAGGGGGCAACACGATTTCCACCATCGCCGAGAGCAGGAACAGAACGAACCGGCCCAATGCGTTAACGCCCTCCAGGATGGCGGCGCCAAGACGTTCGATGGCCGCCACGAGCGGCGGGCTGGCAGGGCGGTCGATGCTGATGGGGCTATTCATCTTGCAAAGGCTGATGGGTGATACTCAGCGGTTGATTCTCAATTCAAACGTCGGCACACGTTGCGCGGCAAACCGCCCACCATTGAAGCCTGTGAACTATGACAATGCAAGCTCAAAACGGAGAAGTTGGGACAGAGTGTGCGAATTGTTAGCTACGCTTATGAAAGCGATCAGGTCAGCTACTTCGTCGAGATCCATCGCCGGCCCTGGCAACGGCAACACCTTGCACGGCAGGTTCAGCCGTGCGCACTCCGCGCGATGTAGCGCCAGGCTGCGTTTGCCGAAGCGTGTCGGGATCACATCGGCGGGCCGGCGCAGAATGATGTTGGTGCCGCGCTCGTCGCGCGAGGGTGCCAGCACCACGCCCCGCTCCCAGCACGCCGCGGCGAAGACCTGTTCGATGTCGGCAGCGCTGACCAAGGGTGTGTCCGACAGCAGCGTACACAGCGTCGTTACGCCGCCGGCGGCCAACTCGCGCGTCGCCATCGCCACCGCCGCGTTAAGCCCGCGCGGGTAGCGTTCATCGATAACCACCGCGCCGGCGCGTCCGGCCATCTCCAGCAGCGCGTCATCCGAGCTTACCACGGCCACGCATTCTGCGGCCTTGAAATTCATCGCCGCTTCCAGCACGTCGCGGAACATCGCCTGCGCCAACAGTTCGCGCTCGCGCTGGGGCAATCTGCCCAGGCGCGTCTTGGCGAAGGCCGTCTCCTTGGCCGCTATCAACAGGGCACGCACGGTCTGTCCTTTATACCTGATACGTACGGGAGTTGCGCAAGTATCTGCTCCACTGTTGACAAACCTGCCGGGGTTGAGCGCAAGGAAGATTTTTGCCGCAGTATAAGCTTGCCGCAATCATCGGCTGGACGACACAATTAAGGCGGATGTGGAGGCGGCTCCTCCCACAGGAGAGTGAAGATGACGGTTGAATTTGCCCGGCCTGCACGCGCACCGCTTGCGGCTTGCCTGCTGTTCCTTCTGCCCGCTCTGTTGGCGCCCGGATGCGGCCGGCGCTCGGCTCGCGATTACATCAAGTCCGGCGACCAGGCGCTGCATGACAACCAACTGGGTACGGCCCAGGAGGACTACGAAGCGGCGGTCAAACTGGCGCCCGACGACCCGCAAGCCCATATCAAGCTGGGTGACTTTTATTCCTACGAACACAATTATCCGGCCGCGGAGGCGGAATACGTCAAGGCCATCAACCTCAAGCCGCTGGACGCCTCCACTCATGCGGCACTGGCAAGCCTGTATTCCAAGCGCGGACAATGGAGTCAGGCCGAGAACCAGATGCGCGCCGCAGTCGTACTCAATCCGGCATCGCCCGAATACCGGCGCCAACTCGCCGCCGTTCTCAATCAGCGCAAGCAGGCGGGTCAGGCTGAAATCGAGCTGCGCACCGCGGTGGGTCTGGCGCCCGCCGACGCCAAACTGCATCTGGCATTAGCCAATTTCCTGGCCACGCTGCCCAACGAACGCGGCGCAGCCGATGAAGAGTTCGCGCGCGTGCGCCAGCTTGATCCCAGCCTGCTGCCGCCCGCCGAAGCGGCTGTCACTCCGCCGCCGGCGCCGGAAGGACCCCCGCCTGCCGAAGTCCCGCCGCCGGCCGCGCCTCCGGTTGCTTCCGCGGTCCCGGCTGCGCCAAAACCGGTTCGTCCGCTGAACAAGAAATTTTTGCTGACCCACAATTCGCCGGTCTACCAGAGCCCCGACGCCAACAGCGCCGTGGTTGCGCAAGTGCATCGCCACAAATACGTGCACGTCACCGGCATCAGCGGCAATTGGCTGCAGGTCACCTTGCGCAACGGGACCGTCGGCTTCATCCCGGCAAGCGCTGCGGAATGACGCTCGCGGCTACGGAAATCGGCGCCGGCGGCTCGCTGCGCTCATCCGCCAACCCACCGGCATCTTGGCAATGCGCCAACACGGTCTGCATCGGTATGAAGGGACCGTCGAGGAACACCAGCCGCCCTTCGTCGGCAGGCCGCTCGCGCAGCCATCGCGACACGATCAGCATCGGTTCCAGTTCGTCCCGGCCCGGCGGGCGGCCCCGATAGCGATCGTAATTGTCCGCCACGAAGGCGGTCAGCTCGCGTGCCTTTTGAGGCGAATCGATTTCGCTCCGATACGCCAACCTGCCACTGAGTACAACGTAGGCAAGCCCGCCGAGGAATATTATCAGGTTGTTTTCCTCCACCACGCGGCTCAAGCGCCGCTCGCCGGCGGCGAACGCGGCAAGCGCATCGAGGTCGCGCTGATAGCGTTGCGCTTGCTCAAAACGCATCGCGCGCGAGGCCTGATCGCGCGCCGCCGCCAGCCGGGTCAGCAGCCCAGCGCTGCGTCCACGCAGGAATTCGACGGCCTGGCGCACCTGTGCGTCGTAGCCGTCCTCATCGACGCTGCGGTTGCAGGGCGCAATGCAACGCCCCATCTGGCCATACACGCAGGGCGAAACGGACTCATCCGGCGTCAGGCGCCCGGCGCACACCCGCAGACGCATCAGGCGGACCAGGGCATCCAGACCACGCCGCGGACTGCGCCTGCCGATATAAGGCCCAAGTTGGAGCAGTCCTGCGCGCCGGCTGAGCGTGGTGCTCAAGCTTAGCTTCGGAAACGGATCGGTCATGTCGACCTTGACCAGGTAGGCGGCGGGCGAACTCTTCAACATCCGGTTGTAGGGCGGTTTGAGTTCGCGAATCAGCCGCGCTTCGAGCAAGGCGGCCTCCAGCGAATTGGGAGTGATGCGCGTCTTAACCGACCGGACATGGCCGACCAGCTCGATCACCTTGGGCCGCAGGCCCATCCCGCCGTTGAAGTAAGAGGCAACCCGGCGCTTGAGGTTGCGCGCCTTGCCCACATACAGCACGTCGCCCCGCTCGTTGTGCATCAGATAGACGCCGGGCGCCGCCGGCAGAGCCGCAATCGCCTCGGGCGGAACATGGCGCTCGATCCTGCGCCCCGACGCGCCCGCGTGTTGAAACTCCAGCAGCCGGTCCAGCCGCCGGATTCCCATCTGCGCCGCCATCTCCAGGAAGATCGACAGCAGTTCCGCCGCCATGCGTGCGTCGCCCAGTCCGCGATGGCGTCCTGCGGTGGACAGCCCGAAATACTCCGCCATCGCGTCCAGGCCGCGCCGGCGCATCGACGGCAAAAGCCGCCGCGCCAGGCGCAAGGTGCACAGCACCGGGTTGCGCAAGCCGACGCCAAACAGGCGGCGGAATTCGAAGTCCAAAAACGCGGCGTCGAACTGCGCATTGTGGGCGACCAGCACCGACTCACCAAGAAAATGCCGGAAATCCGGCAGGACCTCCTCGATCGGCGGCGCCTCGCGCACCATCTCGTTGGTAATCGACGTCATCGCGGCGATGAACCCGGGGATTCGCGTCCAGGGCCGCACCAAGGTCTGGTAGGTCTGCTCGATGCGCGCTCCGGTCATCCGGCAGGCACCAATTTCGATAATCCGCCCGCCGCCCGGCGCACCACCGCTCGTCTCCAGGTCGACCACTACGTAACTGGCCTCATGAGTCGGCACGCGCAGCGCCACCTGTTCGCGGCAGGCCCAGAGCTGATGTTCAGGGTCGTAAACGAAAGCCGGGTCGCCGCCGAGCAGTTGATGGACCACGCGGTCGCCGAGCTCGGGATCGGAGCCGCAGCCGGCGAAGATCGAACCCATCAGCTCGGCCGTTGTCGCCCCTGCGGGCCGGCTTTGCAACAGCGCATGCAGCTTTTCCCGAATCCTCATGCTCATCACCACACCTTCAACCGGCCCGAATCGCTGCGTCTGCCAAAAGGCTGACCGTAAGGCCGAACTCCCGCGTCTTCGTGGTTTTTTCGCTTTTATCAGATTCGCCGGCGCGCCGCCAAGCTCAGCCGGGCCACGGACTACCCCAGCGGTCCAAACAGGCCACCTCGCTTATCGGTTTGCGCTTGACCGGTCCGAACTTGTCCAGCGGATAGCCGATGGGCAGCAGCGCCCAGGTATCGACTTCGGCCGGAATTTCAAGAGCTGCTTTAACTTCGTCTTCCAGCACGGCGTGCAAAGTGGTCAGCACCGTGCCCAGCCCGAAGGCGCGGCAGGCCAGGATTATGTTCTGAACTGCAGGGTAGATGCTGGAACTGTCGAAGCGTGCCATCGCTCTCATTCCGGCCACAATCCTGTCGGGGACCGCCGCACCCTGCCAGTAGGGCGCCACCGGCTTGAGGCAGGCGACCAGCAACACCGGCGGCACGTGCATGTGCTCGAACAGGTAGAGCACGGAGTCGTTGAGTTTGCGCCGCTGACGGGCAAGCTGGGCGGGCGCGGCGGGGGCGCTCTGAAACAGATTGGCGATCACGGGACGGATCGCGTCGCCAACCTTACGGTAGACCTCTGCTACACGGCGGCGGCGCTCCGCATCCTTGACCACCAAAAACACCCAGTTCTGGTAGTTGCTGGCGGTCGGCGCGCGAATCGCCGCGTCCAGAATTCTGGTGATGATTTCGTCCGGCACCGGATCGGGTTTGAAGCGGCGCAAGGCGCGCGCCGAATAGATCGCTTCGAACAGACCAATTTCCTCCATGCTGATATGGCTCCCTTGGCAATATGGTTTGATAGCGCGAGGCCGGCTCTGCCGGCCAACCCGGCGGGGTCAGCGATGCGTGAACTGGAGCAGCGCTACCATCGTGGCGATGGTAGCGGCGAATCCGGCGCCCATCCAGCGCAGCATCCGTGTTTCCAGCGCGCCCATCTTGATTTCCAGCTCGGCGATATCCCGCTTAAGTTCGGTGCGGATCGCGGCGATGTCCTGCTTCAAATCCGCCCGCAGTTGGGCGATGTCCTGCTTCAACTCCGCGCGCAGGTCGGCAACGTCCTGCTTCAACTCCGCGCGCAGGTCGGCAACGTCCTGCTTCAACTCCGCGCGCAGTTCGCCGATGTCCTGCTGGAGCCCGGTGCGCAGCTGCGCAAGATCGGGCCGGGTGGCGACATTTTCCACCATCGCTTCGGCGACGGCCTCGGCCAGCGCTTCGGCTTGGGGCTGGGTAAAGTCAGCCTGGCGCAGCCGCTTGGCCAGTTTCAACGTGTCAATTGCGGCGGGCATTCCGGCAACCTGTCCTCCACTTTACTACCGATGCGCCGGGGCTTGTATACGGCCGAAATGACTTCATTCCAGTTTCATCAGCTTGTGTTTGATTGCGTAGCGAACGATCGCCGCCGTCGATCCCAGACGGAGCTTGGCGGCCAGATTGGTGCGATGCACTTGAACGGTCTTGGGGCTGATACCCAACCGCTCGGCGATTTGCTTGACCGCCAAGCCCTGGGCGATGAGCCGCACAATTTCGCGCTCCCGCCGCGTTAGCGACTGGCTGTTGCGCTCCGCCTTACGCCCGCTTCGCTGCAGCTTCTCCAGCACGGCCGGCGCCACGGCGGGACTGATGTAACGTTTGCCCGCCGCCACCGCCCGGATGGCGCCGAGCAGTTCAGCGGCGGCGTCAGATTTGATCAAATAGCCGGCGGCACCGGCCTCGCCGAGGGCTTCCAGCACGTATTCGCGGTCGTCGTACTGGCTGAGCATCAGGATCCTGGACCCAGGCGCCTCCTTGCGCAGGCGATGGGCGGCCTCGATGCCGGCGATTCCCTGCATCGCAACGTCCAGCACAATCACGTCGGGGCGGGCGCGCACCGCAACTCCGATTCCCTCGGGCGCGTCGCCGGCCTCGCCGACCAACTCGAATCCGCCCTCCTTTTCCATCACGGCGCGCAACGCCTCGCGCAGCATGCGATGGTCGTCGATGAGCACAACACGGATGGGCCTGGCCGGGTTCATCGCTCGGCCCCCGCGATCCACGGCGTTACGCGCCTATATTCAATTTGTAGGATACCTTCTACTTGTCGTAGCCGGACGCAGCACTCCGCGTGCGCGCCCGCTGCAACGCATGCTCGGACAAGCGGCAGCCCGATGGGCCGCCCAAGCGCCTGCTTTTGTTTGGCCACGCATCCCCCCCTTGGCATGGCTTAAACAGTGCGAAACTACTAATGTCCGACCGGACTCTGCAAGGCCTCTCCCAGCTTCTGCATCTCGGCGCCGAAGCCCGCCCAGTCGCCCGCACGCAGCGCCTTGAGTGCACGGTCGTAATGCTCGGAAGCGGCGCGCAGATCTCTGGCGACAGCGGGAGCACCGGCCGCCGGCGTCAGGCTCTGGCCGCTGACCGGTACTTCGGCCTGGACCACCTGCGCCGGCGCTTGCCCGGCTTTGAAGAGCGCGGCCAGGCTCAACTCCAGGTTGTCGGCCATCACGACCCGATCGCTGTAGGAGGCGATCACCCGCTGCAACTCGGGCAACTGCCCGTTTTCCGCGCGCAGGTACAACGGCTCCACGTACAGCAGCGAATCTTCGATGGGGATGACCAGCAGGTTGCCTAAAATCACCCGCGACCCCATCTGGTTCCACAGCGACATTTGGCGGGAGATCTCCGGGTTCTGATTGATGCGGGCCTGGATTTGATAAGGCCCGTAGATGAGTTTGTCCTTGGAAAATGCGTACTCAATGAGCTTGCCGTATTGATCGCCGTCGCAGCGCGCCGCCAGCCACGAGATCATGTTGTCGCGTCCCCGCGGCACCATCGGCAGCATCAGGATATATTCCTCGCGCGGCTCGTTGGGCAGCCGCATGATCACGTAATAGGGCTGCATCTGTCCGGTCTCGCCGCCGTAGTTCTCGCGCGGGAATCCCCATACGTCCTCCCGGTTGTAGAACACCTGCGGATCGGTCATGTGATAGGTCGCGTAGATGTCGGCCTGGACCATGAACATGTCTTCGGGATAGCGGATATGCTGGCGCAAATCGGCCGGCATCGCCGACAGCGGCTGGAACAGCGCGGGGAAGATCCGCTGCCAGGTCCGGATGATCGGATCCTCGGCATCGGCCACGTACAGCACCGTATGACCGGTATAGGCGTCAACCACCGCTTTGACCGAATTGCGGATGTAGTTGATCTGATCGGGGTTGCGCTGCGAGTAGGGGAAGTGATCGCTGGTGGTGTAGGCGTCGATAATCCAGGCCAGTTGGCCGTTGTGCAACACGATGTAGGGATCGCGGTCGAGCACCAGAAACGGCGCCAGACGCGAAATGCGGTCGCGGATGTTGCGCCGAATCAGGATCCGGCTCCGCGGCAGAATCGTATCGCTGACCAGCAGATTGAGATCGCGGTAGTAGTAGCTGAACAGCAGCCGCGGGATCAGCCCGCTGATCCGTACCCCGTCATCGCCCTGGTAATAGCCAAACACATTGTCGGAACCGCGCGGATAGTCGAACTCCGGTGTGTTGGTCTTGACCACTGCGTAGTTGTCCGGTTCCTCGCCGAAGTAGATGCCGGGCCGCGTGACGGTCAGCCCTACCTTCGACACCGGCGGGATGTCGCTCAGGTAGAACACCGGCAAACCCTCGGCGTCCTTGGCGTTGACCGGGCTCATCACGATGCCGCTGCCATGGGTGAACTTCAGATGCTGGTTGACCCAGGTGTGGGCGTTCTCAGGCAGCAGGTCCGGATTGAGTTCGCGCGCCGACAGCATCACTTCGGTGTACTTGTCGTCAATCCAGTAGCGGTCGACCTCGACGTCGCGGAAGTCGTAATAAAGGCGAATTTCCTGCAACTGCCGGTAGGTCGCAATCAACGGACGCGGGTCCCACAGGCGGATGTTCTTGACCGTGGGCGCGTCCTGCTCCAGCGAGGCCGCGGTCAGTTCGCCGCGGGCCGGAAACGGAACCACATCGACCGCGTCGAGCTTGTAGGCATGGCGCGTCATGCGGATGTTGTTGGCCAGGTAAGGGCGCTCGATGCGCAACTCGTCGGGCTTGACGCGCAGACTTTCAATCACCGGCTGCAGCAGGTTGAGCACCACGGCCGGCCCAAACACGATCACCGCCGCCAGCACCATCCGCCACGCGCCGCGCGCCCCCAGGTTGCTGAAACAGATTGCCGCGCCAGCCAGCGACAGGATGACCAGCAGCCACAGGCCCGGCCGCCACAACACGTCGTCCACGTAGCGAAAGCCGTACACCACGCCGTCGGTATGGAACAGCAGGTCGAAACGGCCCAACCAGTAAGCGTAGGCGCGCTGCAGGAAAAACAGCCCCAGCAAAACGGTAAACTGCCCCACTGCTGCCCGCGCAATGCGCGGCGGAGCCTCGCGGAAATCCAGTGCGCCGCGCGCCCAATACACGCCGGCGGCCAGCGCCGCGGCCAGAAAGATCAGCAGCAGTACCAAGTCGCGCAGCTCGTCGAGCAGTGGCAGGTTGAACACATAAAAACCGGTATCCTTACCGAAGGCCGGCTCCGCGATGCCGAACTTACTTCCGTAGATGCCCCTGAGATAGACATCCCAGTTGGAGGATTCGCCCACCGCCACGAAGATGCCCAGCAGCACTGCCGCCGCGCAAATCAGCAGCCGCCAGGGCATCCGCTCGCCCAGGGAACGGATTACGTCGGGCAGGCTGACCTGGCGTAAATCTTCGGGAAAGCGCACCACGCGCAGCCGCTCGCGGTCGGGCGAAGCGCGCAGCGCGTACCATCCGCTCAGGTAAAACGCCCCCGCCGCGATTACGAACACTGCGGCAAACACCGCCACCCGTGCGAAAAACTCGGTGAAGAAGACCGACCTGTAGCCCAGCGCCGAAAACCACATCAGGTCGACCAGAAATTCATCGGCCACGCCCAGCACGACCACGACGACGATGATCGCGGCGGCCAGCGCAAACAGCAACAGGCGGGGTCGCATCGGCGCGGTCTCAGCCCCGGTGCGCGATTCGCGCGACATGCTCGCGCACAACGTCGGGCGGGCAGAGCCAGACAAACACCTTCAGCGCCACCAACATGATCAACACAAAATCCAGTTCGCCCAGCACGGGAATAATCTCCAGTTCAAGGTTGGGGGGCGAAATCGCCAGGACCAAGCCCAGCACCGGCACCAGCTTCACCAGGATGGGCACCCGCGGGTCGCTGAACAGGCGGTAGAACAGCCGCACGAACTGCGGCAGGTAGGCCACTATCCGGCCCAGGCGGACCGGATTAAGAAAGTGGGGCCTCAGTACGTCGCGCAGCGTCATGACAGCCTGTCAATAACCTAGCACTTTTCCGAGCAAAAGCGAGCACTGCCATTCACGCCAACAATTCGCCGCCCCTGCTACAATAGGAAACGGGAAGAAAAGAGGACGGCAAGCGATGAAGAGACGGATGACTCTGGGCGATTTCGTGGTCGCCTATCTGCGCAAGATTGGCGTCTCCCACGTGTTCGGCATCCCGGGCGACCTGGCGCTCAAACTGTTCTTTACCATGGGCCGCAAGCACGGGCTTAAGATGCACACCCTCTCGCACGAA
>Ga0070740_10003413_pt1 | contig 16910 bp, 17 predicted proteins | sample Coa_R2_FD_67286 | JGI IMG/M metagenome (GOLD analysis project Ga0070740, IMG submission 67286) | Surface soil microbial communities from Centralia Pennsylvania, which are recovering from an underground coalmine fire - Coalmine... | ecosystem: Environmental > Terrestrial > Soil > Unclassified ... | reverse complement strand
ACGGCAATCCAGGTGCCGCCTGCCGGCTCGCGTGGAAATATTGCGCGCCGGCCTTCAAGCTCGACAACCGCTGGCGCGAGCGCGGCAAAACGGTCTCGCTTTTCGTCGCGATTCATCGCGAGGTAGAAACTCTGAGGTCTTGGAAGAAATGAAACCGTGCACATCAATCCGCCACTGGATAGGATAGCGCAGCGGCGGAATATTGTCGCCAGTTACGCCAGAGCTCTGCGATCAAAGAAGGCGCGTGACCGTTGGCCCTGTTCCTCGCGCCGATGGCGAAAACCAATCTCCATTGTCGAAACAGCGTCCGATAAGCCGAGAAGAGCGAGTTACGTGGATCGTAAATACTCGTCGCTTCGGAACTAGCGCCATTCAGTTCGACGATCCGGAAATTGCGACCGCGCTTGAAATCTTCCTCGTTCTCGTAACGAACGTCGTATCGGCCGATAAAGAAGCCGGGCACGCTTTGCGAAATCCGATCGATTGACCGCTCCAGTGCTTGCGTGTGCAGATGCATCCCATCGTGAAAAATGCAGCCCTGGGCGTGATTGCCGGTCTCAACCAGTTTTAAAATCTCGCCCGGCGCCAGCACGTGATCGCGAGATGACGCAAAACGCTGAAGATAAATCCGCGCCATCAGGGCCGCGCGCTGATCCGCCCGAATTAATTCTTCCAGCGTACGAACTCCGTCTCCGGTGATTATCGGAAACATTTTCTCTGTGATGGCGAAGATGCGTCCACGCGGTTCGCCCGGAAACCGATAGTAAAAGATACCGGCTTCAAATGGCCCGGCAGCGTAGCGCTGAAGAATCACCGGTGCCTCGACCTCTTCCAGATATTGCAACGCCGCGCGCAGCGATCGGATAACTTTGACGCCATTGCCACGCTGGCCGACATCCGGCTTCAAAATAAATGGAAGCTCGACTTCATGTTTGCGACAAATCTGGTGCAGTGAAAGCAACCGATCCGTCGTAGTCCCGCCCGCAATCAAGTACGCGTCCGCGACAAGATCCGCATTCGCCCGTTGGAGTTGCTGAAGAATTTCGCATTTCGATTCGCCAATAAATCCGCCTGTGGCAATTCCGGGATTTGCCGAAGTCGGAACGCTGAAACCACGATAACGAACTGCGAGCCACAGATAGTAAGCAGCCACGGGAAGGTAAAACAGCCATGCCGGCCAAAACTCCCAGTGCGCCCAGCGCCTAATAAACACTGGCGGCTGTAGCCGGCGTCGGTGACGCCGGCTAGCCGTGGGTACGCGAGCACCCGCGTGGCCGGGGTCAGCGCCCCCGGCTACAAACGCGAAGCTCACCATTCTAAAAACAACTAGCCCTCCGGCGAGAAAGAGAGCAGTGAAAATGATCGCCGCGATTTTACCGTGAAAGAGAGAGAGCCAAAGCAGCGCCTGGGCACCGAGCAATTTCGCGATTGCGAAAATTCCTCCGATCCACAACAGCGCCGCCAAAGCGGTGACAACTGCAAAGCGCTTGACTGGCAGGGAGAAAAGCCCTGCCGCGACATACATTGGCAATCGTGTACCAGGAATGAACCGGCTGGCGAGCAAGGTCAGCGTCCCGTGCCGATTGAATAGCTTCTGACATCGGTCGATTGCGGTGGCATCTGCAAGTCGGCCGATCCATCTACTTTGCAGGATAGGTTTACCCATTCTGCGAGCCAGCGCGTACAAACCAAGGTCGCCCAGCCAGATTCCAGCGAAGCACGCCGCAAATCCAAGGGGCCAGGTAAGCGGTCCGCCAAAGATCGACAGCGCAGAAGAGATTGTTGCTGCGTCTTCCGAAATAAAACTAAGGAAAACGATTGCGGCCGCAGCGAGAAGCGCCTGTGCAATCATGACTGGCGTTCACGCCGCTTTTGGCTGATCGGCGTGATATTTTAAGGTTGAGGGCGCAACGCCGAATCCGTCGGGGACAGGCACATCAAGCAGAACGCAAATGACAGCAATCAATGCGTAATGATGGATCGCGTGCGCGACCGCATACATGAGTTCACGACCCACCGTCGATCCGATTAATGGCGCGGTGTCCAGCTCGTAGTTAACCTTGCTTCGCACGTTGATTGGGCAGTCCAGAAATCGCGATGGGATGGATTCACAAGCGCGCAGGATTCGACGAGTTTCAGCAAGCGCGAACATGCAATCGTTCTCGACCCAAAAATCCCGCTCGCGATGATCGTAATCTATCTGGCCAGCATCGAGGCCTAACAACAGACTCTTGAAATGATCCAGGCAATGTCGGTAATGCCCGCCTATCGTGGAACCAAATACAGCGGGGACCCTGCGTGTGTACTCGTCGTCGCTCAGGCAGTTCAAAAGGGATTCGCCCTGACGCAAAACTTCGGCGACGGAGTGATGTAAGGGCGATGCTGTAGCCGGCCGCGTCGAGGCCGGCTGACCGGGGTTAGCGCCCGCGGCTACAGAAGATTCGTGCAGTGGCGATCGTGTCACAGATAGGCTCCGATGATTGGGAGACGCCGACGTTGCAAAAACAGCAGCGCGACGCTGCATGCCGCGACGGCGAGCGCCAGACCAAACAGCAGTCCGCCGTCGTTCATCACCACGATGCCGAGCACCGTGAGATGGCTGAAAATCGCGCCGGCCATCACTGCCAGAGCGAGCCCGGCTCCCAGCCACGTTGTCGTCGGAACCAGAATCAAAATTGCGGCAAGCAATTCGGCGATGCCGGAGCCGATCCGTCCCCACGGTTCCAGTCCGACTTTTGTAAAAATGTAAACCGATTCTGGCGCGGCGGTGAATTTAAAGAATAACGTTTGGAGGAGAATCACCGCGGCGGTGACCCGGCAAATCCAAGCGATGATGGTCCGTGTTTTCGAAATCATAGGCGTCGTTTTTCATTGGTCGGAGTGGGCCGCTGTTCCTTACAATGGGCGCTTGCATCGCGGCTGGCAGTTGGAATGCGGGGCGTGAGATGGGCCGGAACTAGCGATGTTGGTTTTAAATTATGTTGCTTGTAGCCATGCTCTTAAGTTAATAATGGCCAACCATGCAAACGGCTGCGGGTGGAGCCAAACCGCAAGAGCGCGCGGATTACCGTGAATTGCGTCGCCTGAACGCTGAACGTGAAGCAGTTTTAAATATCAACCGCGCAATCGGCCAGCACCTTGATCCGAACGAACTGTTTGGTGCGTTGGCCCTCTGCCTGCAATCCGTGATGCCGGCTGAACGCTTTGGCATTGAACTTCCGCATGAAGACGGGCTCAAGGGCTACATTCTCACGTCCCAGCCTGGAGCAGCGCAACCCACTCAGATCACCTTTCTGCCGGCTCGGGGCACAGCGTGCGATTGGGTGATTCAGCAACGCGACTGGGTCGTTGCCGATTCGCGCCACCAGCTACAGGACCGTTTTCCCGGCACCTTTCGAGTCATGACTGAGCAAAATATGGAGTCGCTCTGCGCGCTGCCATTGGTGACGCGCGGTCAAACTCGCGGCGCGTTGTATTTTATGAATTCCGCCGTTGGCGCGTACCGCCAGGCAAGACGGTCTCTGCTGGACCAAGTGGCGAGCGCGGTAGCAGTGGCGCTGGACAACGCTCTCGCCCACGAGGAGCTGCGGCGTTTGCGGGATCAACTCGCTGCGGAAAATGTGTATCTTCAGGAGGAGATTCATTCCGAACACAATTTCACGGAGATCGTCGGCCAGAGTCACGCCCTGCTGCAGGCACTGCGCAAAATCGAACAAGTGGCCGGCGCAGAGTCCACTGTCCTGCTGCTGGGTGAAACCGGGACTGGTAAAGAATTGTTCGCGCGCGCCATCCACAACCGCAGCGCGCGCAAGAACCGTCCGCTGGTGAAGGTGAATTGTGGCGCGATTTCAGCCGGACTGGTTGAGAGCGAATTGTTTGGACATGTGAAGGGCGCCTTCACCGGGGCACTGTCGAATCGCGACGGTCGTTTCAAGCTGGCCGATGGGGGCACGTTGTTTCTGGACGAAGTAGGCGACTTGCCGCCCGAAACTCAGGTGAAGCTGCTGCGCGTTTTGCAGGAACAGGAATTCGAGCCGATCGGCAGTAGCCGGACGATTCGTGTGAACGTGCGCATCATCGCCGCTAGCAACCGCGAGCTGGAAGAATGTGTCCGAACGGGCAAGTTTCGCGCGGACCTGTTCTACCGGTTAAACGTTTTTCCAATACGCGTTCCACCGCTGCGTGAACGCACGGGGGATGTTCCATTACTGGCGATGTTCTTCATGCAGAAGTTCGCTCGAAAGCTTGGCAAAAGCGTGAACCAAATCTCGAAGGAGACGATGGCGCGTCTCACCGGTTATGCATGGCCGGGTAACATTCGCGAGCTACAGAATATCATTGAGCGCGCGGTGATTCTTTCCCAGGGCTCGACGCTGACCCTGGAGGGAGGTGGCATTTTTGGATCGCCATCCGCAAAGGAGGATGTGCCGGCGGTGACGAAAGCGCCAGTCTCCCTGAGCGAAGCTCAGCGTCGTCACATCGAATCGGTTCTGGAACAGACATCCTGGGTAATCGAAGGCCAGCGCGGCGCTGCGAAACTGCTCAACGTGCATCCCAACACACTGCGCTTTCGGATGCGGAAACTCGGAATCACTCGTCCGCCACATGTCCCTTAGAGGCGATCACCTTGCCACGCGAAGCTGCGCTTCCAGGAACGGCGAGCAGTTTGCCAGCACGCTGCGCATCTGTTGAAGACGAGCGAGTAACTTCAGTCCCTCGCGATCAACAAAGCTGACCGCTGCCAGATCAAGCTGGAGTTTGTTGTCGTGTGCCATCGCGGCTTCACAGACGCGCCTCGTCTCCTCAACCCACGGACCGCTAAGCTCCCCTTCCAGGCGGACGTTGACGGAACCATCGATGACCTCATCGCATGAAATTCTTAGCATAAGTTTCTCCAGTTCGGCAGCAGTTCACGCAACCGTTTGCGGGCGCGATGCATCATCGTCCAGAGGTTCTGTTCGGAAATGTTCATCTGGCTACAAACCTCCGCGGTCGCGCACTCGTCCATTTCGTACAAAGAAAATGCCTGTGCGAAGCGCGGCGGAAGCTGACGCAACGCGCTCTCCAGCGACTCGCGGAAGTCGTTCAGGTCGATTCGGCGCAAAGGAGAGATGCATTCAGCTGCCATTTCGTGAATCCACAGCATTGCGCGATCGAATCGCTCGTGATCGTTGACGTTATCGTTGTTTGCTAAGCGCTCCCGGCACTTCCTGCGAAAATGATCGCAAATTTTGTGACGCAGAATACTCACCAGCCATGTTCGCTCCGATGCGCGGCGGTTGAAACGGTGGCGCGCGTTGAGCGCGGCCAGAAAAGTTTCCTGCACCAGGTCTTCGGCCTCGTTGTGGTCGCGCACCTGGCCGAAAGCAAAGTTATACAAATAATCGGCGTGTGCCTCAACCCACTCTGTGGGGTCTGGCCACGAATGTGCTGCCAAAGCTATCATGCTAGCCCGTACAGGCAGCTGCCATGCCAGAGCGCCCGAGCGAACGGTTTTGTGCGTTTCGAACCTGAATCCTTTAGAGGGCAAAACCGAAGAACGTTCACACACCGCGAAGCCAACCGGAAACGTCATCCACGATGTTCCGTGGGCGTTCCACAAAACGCCGTGGCGCCGTGGCTTGCCTAGCGGAAGCTATCGCCTCAGCGCGGCTTTCATGCGCTCTTTGGCATCTGCGGACAACGAGGCATCCGAGACTTCACCGATCTTCTCCGGGAACTCGCGCGCGACCGTGCGCATGTATTTGAGTTGTTTTGCGTAGCGTTCGCAGAATGAGCACATGAGAAAATGGAGGCGCAACTTGAGCCGCGTCATCAGCGGGAGCTCCTTGTCCATGCCTTGAGACAGGATGCGGACAACCTCCGGGCATGTGGGAGTTAATCGGCAAATGAGCAGCACAATTTGCAGTTGAAGCCAGCTACGATGCTCTTGAAAAACAGAGTCGTCGTCCGGCGGCCGAGGATTCGGCGTCCATTCTGGAGCTGGCTTTAGCTTTTTAATTTTGCACCTCCGGATTCTCCCGCTGGTGTTGACGTTGTAGCCGGGGGCGGTGACCCCGGTTGATACCGCATGCGGTAGGCACTGCCGGCGTCAACGCCGCCGGCTACAGGGTTTTCGAACCAGTTCCGGGCAAGACACTCACGCAGAGCCATGCGCGCGCGGTGTAACATAACCCAAAGATTGTTCTCGGAAATGGAAAGCGTCGCGCAGATTTCCTTGCCCCCGATTTCGTCCATCTCGCGCATCATGAAAACGGTGGCGACGCGCTCGGGCAATTTGGCCAGGCAATCGCGCAGCGTTTTCCAGAATTCGTCGCGGTGCATCACTTCATCCGCATCCGGTCGCCATTCCTTTGGTCCGCTCATGTGCACCCAATATCCTTCCGGAACAAATTTCTCAGCGTATTCATCCGCGAGAAACTCCAGGTCGGTGAAGGATGTTTCGCGTCCGCGTTTACGGTAGTGATCGCAAAGCTTGTGTTTCAAGATTCCGCAGAGCCAGCTGCGGATCGAAGATTGTCCTGCAAACCTTTCGTAACCGCGCATCGCTGCCAGGAAGGTTTCCTGGACGAGATCTTGGGCGATCTCTGGCTTGCGCACGCGTTCCAGCGCGTAGCGGTAGAGCACATCACCGTGTGCGTCAACCCAGCCTTCCGGATCGGTTGTGCCTGCGCTGGGCGCTGGGCACTCAACGGAGGACTCCGTAGCTCCTCCGGCGGGCCCGGCAGGCTGAAACGACATGTTGGCCATTTACGCGAATCCAATTGAATTGTGAAGCCAAATGTAAGGAGCCTCACCGTACCACGACTAAAGGCACAAATGAGAAAAATCCTTTCTTTGGTTAGCGTTTTTTGTTGCTCGTGGGTCCCGCTTCAAGCCGATCTCCCGGTAAAGAAAATGCTCACTCTGGAAGCCGCAAAGAAAATCGCAGCCGCTGCGGAAGCGGAAGCAAAAAAACGCCGCGCGACGGTTGTGATCGTCGTTGTGGACGACGGCGGCCATTTGGTGTTGCTCGAACGACTTGATGACACGCAGGTGGCGAGCGTCGAGGTCGGCATCGGCAAGGCGCGCACCGTGGCAATTTTTCGCCGACCCAGCAAAGTGTTTGAAGATCAAGTGCGCGACGGGCGCGTAGCTGCGCTTGCATTGCCCGGGGCAACGCCATTGCAGGGTGGCGTCCCGATCATTTTCGAAGGGAAAGTGATCGGCGCGATCGGCGTCAGCGGGAACACGCCACAGGAAGATGAGGCCATTGCAAAGTCAGGAGCTGCGAGCGTCGCTGCTGAAATCGCAAATTAGCGCTGGAGCACGGGGCAGCGCCCCCGGCAGTCATTCAGCCAGCGATCTCCGGCGATCAGCCAGCGTTATTGCCGCCGGTTACAACTTCGCGTCGCGATTTTTGGGTCGGCCGAAAATTTGTCCGGCCCACGAGCGCCATGTGCGGCGTCCGACGTGGACCGACTTGTTTTTCGATCTGGTGTTCGCAGCCGCAATCGCGCAGTTGAGCGCGCCACTCGATCACGATTTTTCTCTTTACGGCATTGCCAGGTTCACATTCCTCCTGGCATTAGTCTTCCTCGCCTGGTTCGGCTACACGGCGTTCTCAACACAGTTCGCTGTTGACGACGTAGCGGAACGCGCGTTGATCCTTGCGCAGGTTTTTCTGGTGGCAGTGATGGCCGCCAATGCCAGGGGAATGCTCGGGGGACGGGACGCTGCCGGCTTCGGAGCGGCTTATGGCGGAGTTCGCGCGATCCTGGCCCTGCAATACGCGCGCGTTGCATCCGGGGACGCTGACCCCGGCGGGCCGGCCTCATCGCGGCCGGCTACAGCGCTCGTTAGGCGAAAAATCACCGGGCTTTGTGTTGCTGTAGTCCTTTGGGTTGGGGCCGCTCTCCTTCCCGTTCCCTTCCGGTATGTCGGCTGGGCGATTGCGCTTTTGATCGACGTCGCGAATTCGTGGCCGGCATCGCAGAGCACCACCGCTTTTCCACCAGGGGCAACACATTTTCCCGAGAGGTTTGGGCTCCTCACTATTATTTTGTTAGGCGAATTTGTCGCGTCCGTGATGCGCGGCATCGAAAGCCAGATGGGCTGGAGTTTTCTGGCTGCTTCCGCTGCTGTGTTTAGCCTGGGGCTCGGTTTTGCGATTTGGTCATGTTATTCCGACGGCGCACTTGGATGGGAAACGCGCCATGTGCGTTCGCACAAGGATGTCGTTCGCTTGCGCGCGTGGATCGCGCTGCACTTCGCGCTTTTTCTCGGGATCGGCGTGCTCGGAGTTGGCGCGCAACGCGCGATCGGGTTGCCTCCGGGCGGCTATTTCAGCCCGCAGGAGCAATGGATCATTTGCGCGTCCACAGCCGGCGTGATCCTCGCGATCAAGGGAATCGCGGCAACATCCGAGCGACACTGTGTCAAAGCCCGCGCGTGGGTTTGGCTGTCGCAGAACGGAACTGCACTTTTCGCTCTGTCGCTGGGACTTCTCGGCGCTCACATCATCGCCGCAGCTGTCCTGTTTCTTTTGTTTGTCTGTTTCGCCGCGCAAACAGCCGTGCTGGTGGCAAATCGTCTGTAGCGGTGGCCGTTGCGCCGGCGGAATTCATCGCTTGCCTCCTCGATCGCCGGCGTCAGCGCCGCAGTTCGTCGTTTTGAAAAACGTAATCGACGGCAGCACGCGGATCGTCGCGGTCGAGGTGAATTCGCTGCGCCGGGAAGTAGATAGTTTGAAACGATTTGATCGTTTCTGTGCGCGACAAGCCTTCCTGGCCGCGTCCAATCGCTCGTTCCAACGCGGTTTTAAACGAACATTCAATCCAGATTTTAAGATCGAAATGGCCGCAACAACCGGACTTGAACAGGAAGATTCCTTCAAGCAGAACGACATCGATATTCCGAAAATTGTAGCAATGTTTGCGGTGAACAGTCGCCCTTGCATCGCCACAATCGGCCAGAACATCAACACTACGCTGGTTGCGCAAAGGAACAACCAGCCGGGTAAACATCTCATCGAGGCGCAGCGCGTGCTCGTAGAAGTGCTCGGCGGGATTTTCGGGGTTAATACAAACCTCCGGTAGATTGAGCCAATCATCGGCGGATATCAGCGCAACGTTCAGTAAGTTTGAGCGTAACGCGTTGGCGAGCTTAGCGCTTACAAAGCTTTTGCCGCTCGCATCGATCCCCGAGATGCCGACGAGCAAAGCGCGCGTGTTCGGCACACCTGTGTGTGCGTTAATGACGAGACGCACCAATCTGCCGAGCGCATTGTCGTAGCCGGGAGTGTTGAGCCCGGCGGAATTCATCGCTTGCCTCCTCGATTGCCGATGCCAGCGCCGCCGGCTACAGGATTTAACCAGCCGCCCGTCGCCTGAATGGGCGCTCCGTTTTCCGTAATCCATGCTGCCAGCGCGCCCCCTTCGTCGCTACCGATGCGCGTGGGAAAGGCGGCCGATCCCATCCAACGGCCCGCTTCATTTCCCATATCGATCCTGATGAGGTTGAGAACGACAAAATCGTGGTGCAACTTGCGGCCGCTGTTTTCGCCGCGTTTCACGTCGGACTCGAGCTCATTCCCCAGTAGTGCGACGTTCAACGCCAAAGCCCCACGTTGCGTTGTCTCTGGAACAAACGTTGCCGCGAGTTTTCCGGTTTCGCTTAGCGACACACGCAAAACGCCAACTTTTATCGACGTTGACGGCATTGCATTGTCGCCAAACCAGTTGCGCCATTCCTTGCCGTTAACGACAAAGCCCGGAGTGTAAACCGAGTCCCCGCCCCAGGCCGCAGCATAACGCTGTTGTCGCGCGCTGAATTCCGGTCGGGCGAATCGATCGCGCCAGCCGAGACGGTCCCAGTAGTCAACATGGAAAGCCACGGGAACGAATTTTTTCCAAAGATTCGGACTGTTTTTCAACTGGCTCAGCCATTTTTCTGCCGGTGGACAACTGCTGCACCCCTCCGAAGTGAAGAGTTCGATAAGCGAGTTTGCCTCTCGCCGCTCTCGAATGTTGTAGCCGGGGGCGATGACCCCGGCTGCTGGGCTAACAAGTGTGATGTGATTATACTAAGGGCGAGCGCAGCCAACGGAGCCGCTGTTGTCATATTGTCCAATCTAACGTTTGCCGGCGTCACCGCCGCCGGCTAAGCGGTCGTCATTACTTCTGGCTTCGCGCATGGTGCGCCCACTCGCTCCAGTAGATGATCGCCGACGCGCAGTGCGTTGGCGATGATTGTAAGCGCGGGATTCACCGCGCCACTGGAACAGAAAAAGCTGGCATCGACAACGTACAGATTGTCGAGCTCGTGCGCTTTGCAGTTGCGATCTAGTGCGCTGGTTTTCGGGTCGTCGCCAAAACGAATCGTGCCGTTCTGATGCGCTACGCCAGCGAGGGGAATGCGCTGGCCGAGAAACAAATTGCGGGCAAACAGACCTTCGTGACACTGGTGTCCGTGCATGGGGCATTTTGTCTGCTGTTGCATCAAGCTCTCAAGTTTTTTGATCAGGCGTTTGTGTCCTTCTTCGTTGTTGGGCTTGTATTGCAAAACAATCTCGCCATCGCGATTGATCGTGACCCGGTTATTGGGGTCGGGAAGGTCTTCGGACGTGAGCCAGAAATCGAGCGAATGTTTGCCCATCAAATCGAGCGTCCATTTCGGCGCCACCTTTGGCGCGCCGGCTTTGAGTGTGTCGCCGTCGAGCTTCCCCACAAATGAGATGTGTCCCATCGGAAATTCCCAATCGCGCGAGCGATGATAAAAATCGTTAACGGAAAGCGTTTTTTGAAACACGGTCGGATTCGGACACTTCGAAAGCGCCATCAAAACGGAATTGACATGCCCCATGTAGTGACGGCCGACAACGTCCGAGCCGTTCGCCAGGCCCTTCGGGTGACGATCGTTAGCCGATCGCAACAAAAGCGCTGCTGAATTAATCGCGCCTGCGGAGAGGATAACGATCCCGCCGGAATAACTTTCTTTTTCGCCGGCGCGTTCGACATGAACGTGTGTGACTTCGCGGCCCGAGCCGTCGGTGTCGAGATGAGTCACCTTTGCATCGGTGAGAAGCGTGACGTTTGGATGCTTCAGTGCCGGTACCACGCAACAGATATGCGCGTCGGCTTTTGCGTTCACCAAACACGGGAAACCGTCACACGTGCTGCAACGAATGCACGGGCTCTTCCAGCGATTTTTTTCGTCAAGCATCACTCCCAGCGGGGTGTGAAACGGATTTAACCCGAGGCGCGCGAAATCATCGCTCAATTGTTGGATACGCGCCTCGTGGCTGATCGCCGGATACGGAAACGGCGCGCTGCGGCGCGGCTCAGTGGGATCTTCCCCGGTTTCGCCGTGCACATGATAAATGCGTTCCGCCTCGGCGTAGTACGGCTCCAGCTCATCATACGAAATCGGCCAGGCCGGCGAAATGCCGCCGTAATGTTTTATTTCGCCAAAATCTTCTTCGCGAAGACGAAACAACGCCGCGCCGTAAAATTTCGTATTGCCACCGACATAATAGTTCGTATGCGGATGCAGCGCCGTTCCATCTGCGTTGCGCCAAATCTCCCGGGTGTTGTAGCGCCCGCGCGCATTCACCTCGAGCGAGTTCCAGTTTTCTTTCTCCCGCCGAACGAATGGACCGCGCTCGAGCAAAAGAATCTTTTTGCCGCTCGGAGCGAGGTGATAAGCCAGAGTACCGCCGCCCGCGCCCGAACCGATGATGATAAAGTCGTAATCGCTCCCGTTACTCATGCGAATTGGTCGCAGCGCGCGGGAAATCCTTACGCCGTTGCTATAGCCGGGGGCGTTGACCCCGGCTGGCGTTGAACGCCCGCGCATCTCTTCGGGCTAGCGTCACCGCCGCCGGCTACAACAGGGCCCGTGCATAAGCACCTTCGACGACTTGAGCGGGTTTGGATCACAGATCCAGTTTACTTCATCACCACCTGCACCTATCGCCGAAGTCCAATCCTCGCGTGCGCAGAAGTTGCTTCCATTCTGAAGCGGGAATGGAAGAGCGCACGGGATCGCCACGGCTGAGCGATCGGCCGTTACGTTATAATGCCTGATCACGTCCACTTCTTCTGCGCACCTGAGCTGGATGCAAAGACACTGCCGAAATTCGTCGGGTTTTGGAAAGAATGGACCAGCAAGCCCATCAAACGCCAACTGCAGGGAGCGAGTCTTGTTTGGCAGGAAGAGTTTTTCGATCACGTGTTGCGTTCGTCTGAAAGCTACGGCGAAAAGTGGAACTACGTTCGTAACAATCCCGTGCGCGCTGGGCTTGTCGAGAATGCGGACCATTGGTCCTGGCAGGGTCAGATCGAGGAGCTGCGAATGTGACCTGTAGCCGGCGGCGTTGACGCCGGCAGGTCTGGCGCGCGGGCAAATTTTTGGGGAGCCGGGGTCAACGCCCCCCAGCTACAGCAACGCCCCGGCTACAACGGCGCGAAATCGTCACTTGTAAGGAATCGCTGGTGATCGCGACGAATCCGCAAAACCAAAAGGAAAGCACCATGCCAACGATGTCACCAGAAGCTGCCAATCGTCCCAAACCCAAAGTGCCCTACGCCGAGAATGTTTTCATGGATTTACCGAAGCCGGTTGTTCCGAAAATGGAAAATCGCAAGCTACTCAAGGGCCAAAAGGCCATCGTAACCGGCGCCAGCTCTGGGATCGGCCGTTCGATTGCGCTCGCTCTCGGTCATGCAGGCGCTGACGTCTGTGTTAATTACGTCGCCGGCGAAGACAAAGCGCAGGCGATGGTCGATGAGCTGCGCGGCCATGGCCACACTGCGTTCTCGTTTCGCGCCGATGTTTCAAATGAAACGGAGGTTGCTGCAATGTTCGAAGCAGTACGCGACGAGTTTGGCACTGTTGACATTTTGGTGAACAACGCGGGCCTCCAGTCGGACGCGCCTTTTGATCAGATGACCCTGACCCAATGGAATAAAGTGATCAGCGTTAATCTCACCGGACAATTTCTCTGCGCGCGGGAAGCCATCCGCGAATTCAAGCGACGCGGCATCCGCCCGGAGATCTCATGTTGTGCCGGCAAAATCATTTGCATCAGCTCGGTGCACGAAGTGATCCCGTGGGCCGGTCACGTGAATTATGCCGCATCCAAGGGCGGCGTGATGTTGATGATGAAAAGCATCGCCCAGGAAGTCGCGCCTTACCGGATTCGCGTGAACTCAATAGCACCGGGAGCGATCCGCACACCGATCAACATGCAAGCCTGGGACACGCCCGAACATTACAACGAGTTGCTCAAGCTTATCCCGTACAAGCGCATCGGCGAAGCGGAAGAAATTGGCCGCGTCGCCGTGTGGCTGGCCAGTGACGAATCGGATTACATCCAGGGCGCAACGCTCTTCGTCGATGGCGGCATGACGCTTTATCCCGGCTTCGAGACTGGAGGTTAGAAATGCTTGCCATCGCAATACTGTCAGCTCTCGTGATTTTACTGTTCCGCTTCGATTCGACGGCACCCGATGAATCCAATTGATTCGGTTGTAGCCCGGGGGCGCCGACCTCGGCAGTCATGCGCGCCGCCACGCTCTGACGCGGCTGGCGTCAACGCCCCATCTTTACACCATGAATTCAACTGATCCGACTGTCGTCGGGCGCGATGAGCCCGGCGGACCGCGGAGGGTAATTACGCCGGCGTCAACGCCACCGGCTACAGCAAAGCCGATTGATCCTAACGCCGAATGGCTCGAGGCAGATGGCCTCGGCGGATTCGCGAGCGGAACAGTATCGGGAATTCGCACTCGGCGCTATCACGCGCTGCTGTTGGCGGCAACAACGCCGCCGGCGGAACGCGCGGTGCTCGTTAACGGATTCGATGCCTGGATCGAGACGCCGAACGGAACGTTTGCAATTTCATCGCAACGCTACGGCCCTGACGTAATTTATCCCGACGGCGCCTCGCGAATCGAGTCGTTTGAATACGAGCCGTGGCCCCGCTGGCGTTACCAGATCGACGACGATCTGGTTATCGAACAGGAACTGTTCGTCCCGAAAGGCGAATCGGCAGTTTTCATCTCGTGGCGAATTGTAGCCGGGGGCGTTGACCCCGGCTCTTCCAATCAGCCGGCGTCCCCGCCGCCGGCTACAACGCTCCGCGTCCGGCCATTTCTCTCCGGTCGTGATTTTCACTCGACGCATCACGAGAACGGCGCGTTCAAGTTCGACACGGAGCAAAATGGCGAGCGCATAACGTTTCGAAGTTACGACGGCGTGCCGGCTGTCATTGCCTTCTCCAACGGCCGTTACACGCACGAGCCAGCGTGGTATCGCAATTTTCTTTACTCCGAAGAACTCTCGCGCGGTCTCGATGCAAATGAAGATCTGGCGTCGCCGGGGGTATTTCAATTTTCACTTTCCGAAAAAGCTGCGGTGCTAATGTTGACCGCTGTAGCCGGGGGTGATGACCCCGGTTCTTCCAAGCGTCCGGCGTCGACGTCACCGGCTACAGAATCCATCGAAGCGCGTCATGCTCGGATCCGATCGATTGAGAAAGTCCGCCGCCAATATTTTTCGAGTCCGTTGGAGCGCGCCGCTGACGCCTATCTTGTAAAACGCGGAAAGGGCAAAACCCTCATCGCCGGTTATCCATGGTTTGGCGATTGGGGACGCGACACATTTATCGCGTTGCGTGGGCTGTGCATCGCCACCGGGCATCTCGAGGAGGCGCGCGATATCCTGCTGCAATGGGCTGAGACCGTTTCCGAAGGCATGTTGCCGAATCGGTTTCCCGATCGAGGCGACCAGCCGGAGTTTAATTCTGTGGACGCCTCGCTTTGGTACATCATCGCGGTGAACGATTATCTTCTCGCCGCGAAAAAAAGGCGAATGCTCATCGACGACTGTCACGAAAAAAAATTGCGTGCGGCGGTTGAAGCGATTCTCACCGGATACAACGAAGGCACTCGCTTCGGCATCCGCGCCGATCGGGACGGATTGCTCTCGGCAGGGGAACACGGCCAGCAGCTCACCTGGATGGATGCGCGTGTTGATGGCCGGGAGATCACGCCGCGCATTGGGAAACCGGTGGAGATTCAGGCGCTCTGGCTGAACGCGCTTGCAATCGGCGCGAAATTCTCCGGACGTTGGGAAACACCTTTCAAAAACGGTCGCGCGACCTTTGAGAGTCAATTCTGGAACGAACACGCCGGGTACCTCGCCGATGTGATCGACTGCGATCATCAACCGGGCGTGATCGATCTTACGTTTCGCCCCAACCAAATCTTTGCTGTTGGCGGTTTGCCACTCACGCTGCTCTCGAAAGAGAAAGCGCACCGCGTGGTTGACGCCGTGGAAATGCTTTTGCTCACGCCGTTGGGCCTGCGTTCACTGGCACCAGGCGAAGCGGGATACGCGCCGCACTACGAAGGTGATTCGCGTGCGCGGGATTCCGTTTATCATCAGGGCACGGTCTGGCCCTGGTTGATCGGGCCGTTCGTCGAAGCGTGGGTGCGCGTGCGGGGCTCCACTGCCGCCGCGAAAAAGAAGGCGCGCGAACGATTTCTCCCGCCGTTGCGCGAACACCTGAATCATGCCGGCCTCGGTCACGTATCGGAAATCTGTGATGCCGAAGCACCACACACACCACGCGGCTGCCCGTTTCAGGCGTGGTCTCTGGGTGAACTGCTCCGACTCGAGCGCAGCGTGCTGTAGCCGGGATCCGTGATCCCGGCCATCAATGAATTACGCGCTCGCCGGCGCGATCCTTGCAGGCTCCCAACACGCGATGCAGAAGCATCTCCGCAGGCTCGAATGCGCATGGATCAATTGGCCGATTTATTTCATCACAACGTGCACTTTTGAACGGCGACGGATTCTTGCCTCAAGTGAAGTGGCCAGGATTTTGGTCGATAAGTGGCAGAACGCCCGCCATCGTCATGGTTGGGCAGTCGGGCGTTATGTCATCATGCCTGATCCTGTCCATTTCTTTTGTTCGGCAGAATGGATGCTAAAGCGCTGCCACGGTTCATCCAGGCATGGAAACAATGGAGGAGCGAGCGAGTCAGCGGAGAGCTGAAGTTTGGCGCGCCGATTTGGCAGGAAGAACTCTTCGATCATGTGATATGCTCAAGCGAGATCTACAACCAGAAATGGGAATATTTCAGAGAAAATCTGCTGCGCGCCTGACTCGTAGGGACTGCAGATGAATGGCCGTGGCGAGGCCAGGTTGAAGAACTGCGATTGTAGCTAGTCGCTCCAATCACAGTTGACCTCGTACCGATGCAAGGTATGCGGGTGGCCGGGATCATCGATCCCGGCTACAACTCGCTGCCTAAAATATGTGCGCTTTCATCGCCACCGTCAGTCGGCCTGCTACCCATTTGTAAGCATTTCAACGCGTGCTCGACCAATGTGAAATGCCAGACAAGATTCGTGTCCTCATTCTCGGCGGCGGTTTCGGCGGGCTCTACGCGGCGCTGGAATTTGAGAAGCGTCGCGATCCGCGATTCGAAGTGACCGTGGTCAACCGGGAGAACTTTTTCCTTTTCACGCCAATGCTGCACGAAATCGCAGCGAGCGATCTGGATCTGACCAACATCGTGAATCCAGTCCGCAAAATGATCCGGCACGTAAATTTCTTCTGCGGCGACGTCGAGCACATCGATCTGGAGAGGAAGCAGGTCGTCGTCTCACATGGATTCGATCATCATTCGCACACGCTCCGATATGATCATCTCGTCCTCGCGCTCGGCTCGGTGACGAATTTCTTCGGGTTACCGGGCGTCGCGCAGCGCGCGTTGACAATGAAATCGCTGGGTGACGCCATTCAGCTGCGCAACCGACTGATCGCGCATTTGGAAGAAGCGGATACCGAGTGTGTGGGCGCGGAACGTCCGCCGCTGTTGACTTTTGTCGTGGCCGGAGGCGGTTTCGCCGGCGTGGAG
>Ga0070740_10003411_pt1 | contig 16912 bp, 14 predicted proteins | sample Coa_R2_FD_67286 | JGI IMG/M metagenome (GOLD analysis project Ga0070740, IMG submission 67286) | Surface soil microbial communities from Centralia Pennsylvania, which are recovering from an underground coalmine fire - Coalmine... | ecosystem: Environmental > Terrestrial > Soil > Unclassified ... | reverse complement strand
AGGGTGTGGGAAAGCAGCTATAGAGATCTCTGCTACCATGCGTTCGTGCTTGAGCAGTTGGGGCAAACGCAGGGCGATATTCTTTTGCACGGCGGCGGGGTCTACGGCGATCGAGATGCCAGCGCCAGGCGTATCTGCGCAAACATCGCCAGTCTGCCCGACAATGTGCGCCGTCACCTGCGCCTGGAGAATGATGAACGTTGCTGGTCAGTTCATGATTTGCTGCCAATCTGCGAGGAGACCGGGACGCCGCTCGTCGTCGATTCCTTGCATCATCAGCTCAACGGTCGCGAGCCGCTCGACGCGCTGCCCTGGCCGCGCATTCAGGCCACCTGGCGGGGATTGCGTCCGAAGCTCCACTACGCAGAGCAGGGCCCAGCCAAACGCCCTGGCGCACATAGCGAGTATGTGAGTGCGACAGCTTTTCTGGCGTTTCGCCGCCAGGTTCCTCTGGAAGAGTATGATGTCATACTTGAGTGCAAAGCAAAGGACCTGGCGCTCCTTCGTCTACGCACGGATCTGGCAAACCTGGAGCAAGATATTCCTGGTCTGGACCCATTTTTTTCGGGTCAAGACCAATAGCGCATTTTTGCTGCGAGAGGGGAATGAGCTCTCTGGAACTTTTGCCAGCGTTTCCCCTTTCTCGCGGCCACAGGCGTTGTCTTCAGGGGGCGGAATTTTTAACGTATGAAAGAGCCTCCTGGCGCCGCCCTGTTGCCGGAGGACTTATTTAACGCCTGGTCGATGTTATAGCAGGCGGTAATCAGCGAAAGATGGGTAAATGCCTGTGGGAAGTTGCCGAGGGCCTCGCCTGTGGGTCCGACCTCCTCGGCGAAGAGGCCGACATGATTGCTATAGGTCAGCATCTTCTCCAGCATGAGCCTGCCTTCATCCACACGCCCGGCGCGTGCCAGAGACTCGGCCATCCAGAAGCTGCACGGGCTGAACGTACCTTCCAGAGTGCCCAGGCCATCGTCGGCTGCCTCTGTGGGATTGTAGCGATGCACCAGCGAGTCGCTGGTGAGGTCCTTCTGGATGCGGTTGATAGTGTGGAGAATGCGCGGATCGGTTGCGCCGGCGAACTTGGTGAGTACCATCAAAAGCGCGCTAGCATCCACAGCCTCGCTGCCATAGTACTGAACGAAACTTTTCTTTTTCTCGTTCCAGCCCTGCTCCATAATTTGCATATAGATCTGTGCGCTCGTATCCATCCACTGTACCATAGGTCCGGGTAGGCCGCGCTGGCGGGCCAGGCGCAGCGCCCGATCGAAAGCCACCCAGGCCATCACCCGCGAGTGAACAAAGTGCTTACGTCCCCCGCGCACCTCCCAGATGCCCTCGTCGGGCTGGTCCCAGTTTCTCTCCAGCCATTGGAGCAGGCGGCAGAGGTTCGTCCACAGATCATACGAGATGGCGTCATAGCGGTTATAGATATAGATTGCATCCATCAACTCGCCGTAGATATCCAGTTGATTCTGTTTATACGCGCCATTGCCGATGCGCACCGGGCCGCTCTGGCGGTATCCTTCCAGGTGCTCGAGGGTGATCTCGGTCAGGTCGTGCTTGCCATCGATGGTATACATTGGCTGCAGCGAGCCGTTGGCCTTCAATTCGTGGCAGCGAGCCACCAGCCAGCCCATAAAAGCCTCGGCCTCCTGTGTAAAGCCCAGGGTCAGCAGGCTGTAGAGGGTAAAAGAGGCGTCGCGCAGCCAGGTATAGCGATAGTCCCAGTTGCGGGGACCGCCGATCGTCTCCGGCAGGCTGGTCGTGGGGGCTGCGACGATCGCGCCGGTGGGAGAATAGGTGAGCAATTTAAGGACCAGGGCCGAGCGATGTACCATCTCGCGCCAGCGCCCCGAGTACTGGCACTGGGAAATCCAGCGTCGCCAGTAGTTGAGCGTCTTCTGAAAAGCCTCGCGATACTCGCCGGCGCCGGGCAAGTGGGGCATCAGGTCGCCGTGACGCGCGCTCTCCAGCACGAACTGGACAGATTCGCCCGCGTGCAGTGTAAAGGTCGCGCGCACGCCTCCCTGCTCATCCTCATGCATGTTTACAGAAGAGGACAGGCAGAGGCAGAGCGCCTCGCTTTCAAAAACGACACCATGCTCCAGGAGATGAACCTTGTGGGGATCGCGGGCAAAGTTAAACGCGGGACGGCAGACCATCTCGAAGGAGAGCGAGCCGCGTACCACGGCGACCGAGCGGATAATATTATGCTGGTGGTCGACTATACGGCTGAGCTTGACGGGCATAAAATCGGTGATTTCGCCCACGCCATCGACGGTGAGGAAACGAGTAATCAGGATATTCGTCTCCGGCAGGTAGAGCTGTTTGCGTCCCATGCGCACATTGCCATCGAATATGGGGGAGATGCGAAAGAAGCCACCTTTGCGGGCATCGAGCAGCGAGCCAAAGACGCTGGGCGAATCGAACCGTGGGACACAGCACCAGTCGATCGAGCCATTTTTGCCAACCAGCGCGACGGTGTGCAGGTCGCCGATGACCGCGTAATCTTCGATGGGAAGATAGTCTTCCGAGGGTTTCCGGGATTCCTCTTGCTTTTCTGTCGCCATACACGTTCCTTTTGAGAGAGTGATAAACGCTGCTAACGATCGATGCCTGGAAAAGGGTATAATGGGGATCTGGATGGAAAAATGCTTGCACAGAGAGGCCGTCCAGGCATCTCTATAAGCGAGCAGATCCTTAGACTGGATTATACACTGCAAGTCGTTTGCTGGGAAGGAGGGCGTTCGCGTATGTCCACGCCCACACGTATTTTAGCCGTCGATGTTGGTACCGGCACGCAAGATATCTTGCTGTTTGAGAGCGGGCGCACGATGGAGAATAACTTCAAGCTGGTCATGCCCTCACCAACCGTCATTGTGGCCGAGCGCATCAAGCGCGCAACCGCCGAGGGCCGGCCAATTCTCCTGACAGGTGTGACGATGGGCGGCGGTCCCTGCCACTGGGCAGCCCGCGATCACGCGCTGGCCGGGTATCGGGTTGTGGTGAGCGAGGAGGCGGCGCGTACCTTTGACGATGATTTGTCGATGGTTGAGCGAATGGGCTTCGAGGTAGTCAGTGTGGATGAGGCCGAGCGCAGAAGGCGAGTCGGCAATCTGTTGCACATCGAGATGCAGGATTTTGCGGCGCAGGCGATCATTCCCGCGTTGCGAGCCTTCGATGTCAGCCCCAAAGTTGATGCGCTGGCCGTCGCGGCCTTTGATCACGGAGCGGCTCCGCCAGGGGTCAGCGATCGGCGTTTTCGCTTCGCATTTATCGAAGAGACGGTCAGGCGCGATCCGACGCCCAGCGCCTTTGCCTATCTGGCCGAGCGGACGCCGCCAGCGCTCACGCGCCTGCGCGCAATTGCGGGTAGCGCTGCCCGCTATCTCGAACTGAGCGGCTCGCGGCCCGATATTCCCCTGCTTTTGATGGACACCGGTTCGGCGGCGGCGCTGGGCGCGCTGGAAGATCCGCTGGTCCGTGCGCAGCGCGAGTGCATCCTCTGCAACATCGGCAATTTCCACACGCTAGCGTTCCATCTGATTGACGGGCGCATTGTCGGCACCTTTGAGCATCATACCGGCGAGATCACGCGCCAGCAACTGGAAGAGATGCTGGTGAAGCTGGCTCGCGCTACGCTGACCAACGATGAAGTGTTCAACACCAACGGGCATGGAGCGTTGCTTCTCAGAGCGCCTGGGGAGGGCAGCGAGGCTTTTCCTTTCCTGGCCGTCACCGGTCCCCGGCGCGAGCTTTTGCGCGGCTCGGCGCTCAAACCATACGAGGCCACGCCGCACGGAGATATGATGATCGCCGGTTGCTTTGGTCTGCTGCGCGCGCTGGCCGATCGGCGGCCTGAACTGGCCCCGGCGGTTGAGCCGGCCCTGCTCCATTGAGAGGCGTGCTTCTAGCCCTGCAGCAGGTCGCGTTCAGCCTTGCCCCTGCTCTTATCCACAATGCAGATCTGCATGCCGAAAGGGTCCTGAATAATCGCGCCCCTGCCCCTATGAACATCGAACGGCTCGACAAGGACCTTGCAGCCCTGGTCGGTATATCTCTGAATGGCGGCAGGCACGTCATCAACGAGATAGCGCACCTCTACCTGACCGGGGGAGATAGGGTTGGCGTGCAGAACAAGCACGGAGTCGCTGCCCAGGAAGAGCAGGCCAGCCTCCCCGGCCCGTTCGTCCTGCCAGATAGGCTTGAGGCCAAAGACATCCGAATAAAAGTCGAGCGCCTCGGCCATATCGCTGACGTGAAGGATAACGCTGTCAATTTTCTTAAGCATGGCATCTCTCCTCTTGATATAAACATTCTCCAGCTATCACGTGCGAGAGGGCAAGCAGGGAGAAGAAAATTTGCCGGCACTCACTATCAAACCTTACGCAGCGGAGCCGCGCGCCCGGCAAGGCGCGCTCTGTACATATGGGGAAGAGAGGACGGATCTACAACTGAAAATATCTGTGAAAGCAGGGCTATTGATTATTGGGTGAGCGCAGGGGGATAGGCGATTTTCTCAAGCGTTTTCTGGATCTGGAGGTGCTGGTGTCCTGTTGAGGTTGGATGCGGGAGACTTTTTCGCGTATCAGGGTTATCTGGGAGTGGACGGCTTGTCGGGACTGATGGAGTTTACGGGCGATATCCGAGGGTCTTTCACTATTGGCGAGGTAACGGCAGATGATTTCTTGCTTCTCTGTGAGTTCGACATCCGGGTGCTCGAGGGCCAGTCTGGCCATATCCTCTAGTCCACCGTACCTGCTGCGTCTATACTCGTTCAAATCATTGGGCGAGAAGAGCCAGCGATCGACTACACGTACACCGGGGATGCGGCCAGCTTCCACAAGATGCATAAAGTGCCAGTAACTCAGATCGAGATGTTTAGCAGCTTCGTGGGTAGTGAGCATACCATTCAGGTGCTGCAGGTTATAGTGTAGTTCGTCGCTCCTCAGGGCCATGGCCGACGCCTTTCTACGGTGAGCCGTGTGTACTTACGAGATATCCAATAAAGTTATACGTAGTCATCGTAAGTATACCATGAGCGGGCGGGGATAGCAATCCCAAAAAAGCGAAAGCCGGCCACCATACAAGGGGACGATGGCCGACTTGCTCCAAAGTATTCTGCGTCCAGGGTGCCTGAGAGGGAGGTTAACGCTTGACCGGGAAGAGTTGCTGGACCTTCATGGCCAGCATCATATCGCCGGAGAGTTTCAGCTTGCCGGTGGCGAAAGCGTTCATAGCGTCCAGTTTGCCTTCGGCGATGGCCAGCCAATCTTTGTCGGCGATTGTGAAGGTGACATCGGCTTTCTCGACGCCGCCGTTGATCAGTTCGCACGTTCCGTTGGCTACTTTCAAGGCATACTTGCCGGCCTCTTCGCCGGTCACGTTCCATTGGAAAGTCTTGTTCAAACTTCCTGCGGCGGAAGGGTTAAATAAGCTCACCATTGTCTCAAAGGTTTCGGCGACTGTCATGTATCAAATCTCCTTCTTGTTTTTACAGGAAAAGCCCCTGTTGGCACTGTGTTAAGTATAGCAGCATGGCGCAAACGCTGTCTAGTTTGCTGGTTAACACTTTCGGGCCTGCTCTTGTTTCGGGATAGGTTCAATGATATGCTTTCCCTGCTTCAGGTATTTTGAGAACAGGCTTTGGACCTGTGGTATAGAGGGGGCTTCTCTATGGAGAACACGATGATTTTGCGCAAGGTGAAGGTCGAGGGCGGCTACCTGCGCTTTAGCTCGGCGCATTTTATTACCTTCGGAGGCAAGTGTGAACGCCTGCACGGCCATAACTACGGCGTGCTGGTGGAGCTGGAAGGGACGCTGGGTGAGGATAAACTGGTCTTCGATTTTACCATTCTCAAGAAGCTTACGCGCGAACTCTGTCGCCGCCTGAATCACCGCTTTCTGCTGCCGGCGCACAATCCGCACTTGAAGATAGCTGAGCAAGAGGATGGCTGGGAGATTCGCTTCGGCGAGAAGCGTTATCTTTTCCCGCGCGAGGACGTGATCGTTCTGCCGATCGATAACTCAACCGCCGAGCGGCTGGCTGAGTATATTTGCCTGGAACTGTGTAAAGAACTGGCGGCCTATCCTACGGCAAATGTGCAGACGATCATGGTCGGGGTCGAGGAGGCCCCGACACAGATGGCGTATTACCGCACCCCTTTCCATAATCGCTAGAGGCGGCGTCTGCGGGCTTCTGAAAGCCTCTCACTCCTGGTTCATACCTGGGGATCGGGAGGTAACGCCTGGATGCGCATGGCGTTGTGCAGGCGCACCTGGCGACCTGTGCGTGGTTGGAGCGAGCGATAGATGGCCCGGTACGCGGGAAAGTCCCAACGCGCGAAAAATTGTTCTGCCGCGCGCTCTCCGCTACGATACAGCAGCTCGATCTGGTCCGCATGCAGATCGAAGCGCGTGCCGCTGATGCCATAGACCGGAATGGCGATCGTGCGCACATAGGCGTGATCGTCCAGGTAGAGGCGATCGTGCGCGCTGAGCATTGTATTCAGCAGTTCCCGGCTGAAGCGCAGAAGTGTCTCGCGCGTGCGGAGCTTTGGCTGGCAATCCGGCTGGACCGGGGAATCGACCAGGCGAAAGCCGAGCGTGGGATACGCGGGCGTGCCGGGCACGTCGAAGATACTGATGGGGAAGTTACTGAGCAGGCCGCCATCGACCACGCGGTAGATCTGGCCAGCGAGGTCGCGCCGGACGATTGGCGTGAAGAAAAACGGAATACTGGCGCTCATGCGCACGGCCAGGGCAATATCCATCTCGTCCGGGTCCTGACCATAGAGGAGACAGTCCTGGGGGAAGCGCAGCATGCGTCCATTCGTGATGTCGGAGGCGATCACCAGCAGTCGATAGCGAAAGTGCGAGGTTTTCGGGGTTCGCTCCTGGCCCGGCACAACCAGGTCCCCGAACGTGCGTTTCCCCCTGGCGTTCAGTAAGTCGCGCAGAAATGATTCCAGGGCGTTGCCGGTGTGCAGCCCGCCGCGCATCAGCAGCCGGGCCAGTTGCATGCCCCAACTCCCTTTGAGGCCGCGATCCCGCGCGAACCGCGCGAAATCGATCGTGCCCAGCAGCGAACGCAGCTCCTGCGCTGTATAGCCGGCGGCCAGCAGAGCCGCGACCAGCGCCCCGGCTGAAGTGCCGGCGCAGTGCTGCCAGCGATAACCCCTGGCCTCGGCCACGCATAGCGCCCCCACATGGGCAATGCAGCGCATCCCGCCACCTTCGAGCACCGCGTCCGCATAGCGTACAGCGCCGGGAGCATTTTCCTTGACATAATCCATAGAGCGCACCTCCATTGAGGACTGAACGAGTGGTAGAAGAACGGGAGGAGAGGCAGGCGTTTTTTGGAAGAGAAGAGATCTGTCAGGCATCATCGCCCCTGGCAGATCTCTGCTTGTTCAAGCGTATGATTTACGACTGATTCGTTGAGGCGTTTGGGGAAAGCGTACCGGAGGAGGCGTTTGAGGACTGCAATTGAGCTTGCAAGTTCGCAATCTGGGTTTGTAGCGCGGCAATATCCGCGCGCAGCTTGAGCAGTTCAGGGCCGCTCCAGGCGGTGAAAACGCCGCGAGCCGGCGTCCATTCCAGCGTGGTCCAGTTGAACACCTGCTGTGTGCCTGAGCCGAGCGCCGGATTCGACTCTTCCAGCAGACTGCGCGCCTGCTCCTCCTGCAACGGCAGGTTCGCGGGGTCCCAGGCGTGAGTAAGGACATAGCGCCGGAAGCCGAGCACCACCCGGTGCCCATTGGGAGCCGTGAGCGTTGCGCCGTCGTCGCGCCATCCTTTGGGAATGACCGGCACGAAATCGCTCTGTGTGGGATCGAAGCCAGCGGGTGGACGTGGCAGCCAGGGAGGAACGATAGCAGTCGCGCTTATCAACTGCATGCGCTGTGCGTCATAGACGCGCGGGCCGGGGCGCAGCGCGTTCGGATTGCTGAGGCTGGTCACATTTGCTGTGTCGCGCACCAGGAAATTGCCGTTAGCGGCCACGCCGGTCAGAACAATGATATGGCTGCCGGAGGGCTTCCAGGGGTAGGGAACGACATCGCCGAGCGCGAGATCATAGAAGCCGGTTTCCGCGCCAGCGACAATCACCGGATAGCCCAGGGCAAGCCATGCGCGCAATACGTGCGGATCAGTGCTCGAAGCCTGGAAGTGCAGCCCGATCTGCACGATCAGATCATAGAGCTGCTGCAGCGTCATGCCGTTCGTATTGCTGATAGCATTATTGCCATTGTATTGAGCGTACCACTGCTCGGCCTCGGCAATCATCTCCGCCGCGCTCTGCGTGGGCATTTGCCCCACAGGAGCCATCGCCTTCATAATGGCGCAGGCGAAGAAGCCACAGGCAAACTGCGTCTTCGCGGGCTGAAACTGATCGACATCGCGAAACGTGGCAATTTCGCCGGTTGATGAGAGGGGAATGGTCATGGGGAATCTCTCCTTGAAGTGAATAGTTGCCGGGCGAACCGGGCAGAAGAAGAATGGGTGGGCATACGAGGAGTAGACAGTGAAGAAAGCTTCCCGGCGGTAGGTCAGGCGAGCGGCCATGCTGGCCTCATTACCAGTATAGCAGGGATGGCAAAAGTTGTGCGGAGAGAGAAAAGTCCAGCCTGATTGTCACAATGGACAGGGCCGCATATAATGAGGACGTGACGAGAAAGGGAGGTCAGGGGTAGCAGCTATTTTCAATGAGACGCGAGGACTTTGTATGAATATTTTAGAGACAGAGCATCTGGTATTTCGGCCACTCACGCTCGACGACCTGGACGACCTGACGATTCTCTACGCCGATCCAGAAGTGATGCGTTTTCTAGGGGGACCACGCAGCCGGGACGAGGTGCAGCGCGTGCTGAACCGCTATATCAGGGAATATCAAATTTATGGCCACTCGTTCTTCGCCACTATTCTCAAAAGCGATGGGCGTTTTATCGGGCAGTGTGGGCTTCTGCACCAGGAGGTAGAGGAGCAGCAGGAAATAGAGCTGGGCTATGTGCTCTCCCGGCCCTACTGGCAGCATGGGCTGGCCGTCGAGGGAGTGCAGGCGCTGAAAGACTATGGATTGCAGCAGCTAGGTTTCCCGCGCGTAATCTCGCTGATCCCGCCTGAGAATCGCGCCTCCATCCATATCGCAGAGAAAGTTGGCATGCGCTACGAGCGCGATATAGAGCAATGGGGACAGCATTTCAGCCTCTACGTAGCTCGCCAGCCCAATCGCGCGGATAACTGAGAGGAGAACGCCACCGCCGCTGTGACTGAACATAGCAAAAAACCGAGCAACCTTGATCGGGCAACTATGCCCTCGCAGAGAAAACGCTTCCTGGCCGTTCCATACATTGCGTTGCTGGCAGGATGTCTTCTGCTGGTTTTGCTGGTTCTCTCAGCCGTTTTCATCAGGCAGCAAACCGTCCCTCGTCCGCCAGCGGCCATCCATCACTACGAATACATCTTTCCCGATGGATGGATGTACGTCTATGACATGGATCATAATCAGGCGTTGGTAAAAAGGGTTCACCTGCCCACGACAAAAGGGGTGAGGGGTCCGATTGCCAGCGCAGCGACCGGCATGCTCTACGTCAGCTATGGAAGCGATGGTCCGACCGGCACCGGCTATCTGCTCAAATACAACCTGCTGACCGATCAAATTGTGTGGAATCTCAGCTATCCCTATCCGGTCGATACCATCGGCATCACCCCCGACGGGAAGACAATCTACCAGGCGGGGGGAGAGAAGAATCCCCTCGGCATCTGGCATATCATTAATGCAGAGAATGGCAGAGAGATTGGCAATATAACCTCTCCTGCCGCTTCGGGACCTCATAACACGATTGTGAGTCTGAATGGCTCCCATCTGTATATGGGGGGATTAAACGCGGATTATATGGTTATCGCCGATACGGCTTCAAATAGAGTAATTGAGCAGATCGGCCCCCTTGCTCACGGTGCAGGCCGTCCCTTTACCATTAATGGGGGCGAGACGCTTTTATTTACCACCGGCTCCAGTTCCTTCGGTTTTCAAGTGAGCGATATTCGTACAGGCAAAGTTCTCTATACCGTGCCGATTCGCGGATTTTCCCCCTCGCGATCCTGTTGCGCGTTTAATCACGGCATCTCCCTTGCGCCGAATGAGAAAGAATTGTATGTGATGGATGGGCCGAACAGTTACGTCCATGTCTTTGATGTCTCTGGATTGCCTGCCCAGGAGCCGAGACAAATCGCGGATATTCCAGTGTCGCCGGTCACGGGAGACGAGACACCCTGTGTCATCAATTGTGGAAGAGAGGGCTGGCTGCAACACAGTCTCGATGGGCGCTTTGTTTATGTGGGGGACGCCGGCGACGTGATTGCGACCGCGACCCGCAAGGTTATTGCCCATCTGCCGCCTCTCAGAAACACGCGGAAATTTCTGGAGATCGATTGGCAGAATGGCGTACCGATCCGTACCAGCCAGACAAAGGGCGTAGGATACGTGACTCATCCGTCGCCGAGCTCGCCGCCGACTCCCCCCTTGAAGAACCTTCCTCCAACGCCGCTCGATACGCGAGGCGAGCCGACTCCGCGCTTCATCGGCATTGCCTGACTCTCAAGAAGCAGAGCAAGAAATCCCTGGACTCTCCAGAGTCGCAACCTTTTACTCTTATGAACGTGTTCTATTGTGCCGATTGAAGAAGAGAGGAGAAGCATATTCGGCAGAGAAAGGTTGGGATATTCTCTATGACGCAGGCGTATCATCCGAAGTTTCCGCAGACGCTTATCGGCTCACTGTATCCAACCAACTATATCGTTGCAGTGATCGATGACCTGGAGGAGGCGAAGCGGGCAGTCCAGGCTTTTCGCGATGCCGGCTACGAGGAGAACACTGTGCGCTTGATGGATGCGCAGGAGACGCTGGCAAAAATTCAGGAGCTGGAAGCGAAGAAAAATGCGTTCCAGCGTTTCTTCTCCAGCTTCCAGGGCGCGACCGACGAGACGGGCGCGGAGGTCTATCGCTTTGAAGCGAAGCTGGGCCACCATATTCTCTATGTACGCGCGTGCGCCTCGTCCATACGGACCTGTTCTACCGACGAGATCGGCCAGATCCGCTCTATTCTGAAAGCGCATCACGCGCATACGGTCAAATTTTTTGGCACCTGGGCCGTTGAAGACATTCCGCTGCGGAGTGCGCCGGAGCACTAGCTCGCGCGGCTTAGCTCAGCCCGTGCTGCTCTTGATAGATCGTCAGCGCTTTATTGATAAATTCACCGCCGGCCTCGTCAAAGGGCATCGGGAAGGGCCGCTGCTCGACGGGCATGCGTGCGATGCCATTGTACATATTTGCCAGGCCGCGCTCAATGCCTTTATCGCCGTGTGTAAAACCCTGAACCAGGTCGTACCACTCGCGGGCCAGAGCCTGGGCTGAAGGTCCCGCCGGATCTTCCTGCGCCGCTACCAGGCGTTTTAATTCTGCAAGGGCTTTTTCCCAGCGCTGGCTGGCGACCCTCTGATCCTCCTCCGTCCAATTCTTGCCCCACTCGGCGATCTGCTGGCGTTGTTCCTCAGTGTAATATTTCTTGCTGAAGTCCTGGGTCATTTGAAACATCCTGATGAGCCGTGCAATACTTTGCCAGTCCTCGCAGCCGTCTTGCAAGGCAGCTTCAGCATAGGAGAGAGCAGTGAGAATCCGCTCAAGCTCCGCGCGGCGCTCCTCTAGCATGGCCCTTTGCAATTGGAGCGCGCTGAGCATGCTCGCGGGACCGACGCGCAGGCAGCGGCGAATCTCTTCCAGCGAGAAGCCCAGGAATTTCAGGGCCAGAATCTGCTGCAAGCGTGCGAGGTCGGCGTTGGTATACTGGCGATGACCGGCCTCCGTGCGCGCCGAGGGCGAGAGCAGGCCCACGCGATCGTAATAGCGCAGCGTGCGCACGGTCACGCAGCCTAACGCGGCAAAGCGGCTCGTTGAATAAAACTGTTGATGCAGAACAATTCCCCCTTTCTTCCTCTCAGTATAAGGGGTGACGTTACGTCACATGCAAGCCCCTTGATCGTATCATCGAGGTCAATCTGCGGCCAGGACCTTTTTTTCTTTTAAAAACTCAGATATACTTACACAGTACCCTCGCTTTCAAGCACACGCAAGCCTTGACGTTCGGAACGAGTGGGATTACAGGGTAGTAGTCCCGTTTATAAGCTCAAAGGAGGATTGTCCAGATGAACTGCCACAGACGTCGTATCCCTGGCCTGACTCGCCTCAGCCTCTTAGGGGTAGTATGTGCGGCGCTCATTGCGCTGCTCTCTCCCCAGGTGGTTGCGGCCCAGGCTGCTCATGGTGGAGGAGACCAGCGGGAGATCAGGCCATTCCAGCATGTCTTTGTGATCATGATGGAGAACACGGGCTTCGACACGCTAATCGGGAATCCAAATGCGCCCTGGATTAATTTTGCGGCGGCGAGATATGGACTGGCGACGAACTATTTTGGCGTTACTCATCCCAGCCAACCAAACTATATCGCGGCTACCTCTGGCTCGACCAACGGCGTCGCCGATGACAATGACACGACCATCAATGTCCCCAACGTTGTGGATCAGCTTGAGGCGCACCACCGGTCGTGGAAAGGCTACATGCAGTCGTACTCGCTCTGCACGACGCAGTTAGATCACGCCTGCGGAAATCAGCTCTATGAGCGCAAACACAACCCCTTTGTCTCCTACCTGGATGTGCAGACGAATCCTGCCCGCATGGCGAAACTTGTGGATTTCAGCCAGCTTGCCACCGACCTGGCGACGAATCGTGTTCCCGACTTCTCCTGGATTAGCCCGGATCAGTGCCATGATATGCACGGGCGGGCCAGCACTCCCGACGATCCCTGCGATTTCTCCAACGTCCAGGATTTGATCGCGGCCGGCGATACATTCCTTCGGGATACGGTCAATATGATCATGCACTCGCGGGCCTGGAGAGGCAATTCGGCCATCTTCATTACCTGGGACGAGAGCGACTTCACCGGCAGCGGTCCCTTCGGCTTTGGTGATACCAGCGGCTGCTGCGATGCCAATCCGGGCGGCGGGCACGTCGTCTCGCTGGTCATTTCGCGCCAGGGCGATGATGCGCGCACGTCTGATGTGGCCTATAACCACTATTCGATGCTGGCCACCATCGAGGATTCCTGGCATCTTGGCTGCCTGGGCTTCACCTGCGATACGGCGAATGTGCAGCCGATGAGCGACCTGCTTGGCAGAGAGGATTAAGGCACAACGAGAAGAGACTCCATCAATCTCTGAATTGGTGGAGTCTCTTTTTTCTATGCGCCAGGTTTCTCGTAAGAGCTATTTCTGCACAACAAACACAATCTGCGCCTCATCCGTTGGCAGGTGATCGGAGCCGAAAGGGAGCTGGATCTGCGCGGCCTTAATGCCGGGGCGCGTGCTGAGATAGTTCTGGGCCAGAGTGAGAGACGCCCCCCTGATGGCCTGGCGCCACTGTTCCTCCATTTGTGCGGTGACAATATAGGCCCAGAGTCCGCTGGCGCTGATGCTCAGATAGAGCTGGCCATTATTGCCCTGTTGCTCAACGGTAGGGGTCGCGATTGAGAGAGGGCCGCTGAGTTGATAGCCGGGGCCGAGAGATTGCGTGGCCTCGTTGTCCAGGATCTGGCGGGTGAGGTCACTGGCCGTGCGGGTATTATAGACCAGGGCGGTGGCATTGACAGTGACGGTGACAGTCACCTGGTTAGCGGGCGAGCCAACGGGTGGATTAGAGGTGACATTCGTGCTATAACTGGGAGTGCCGGCCTGAACCTCGCCGGGCCGGAGCTGGCTATTGATCGCCTGGAGCGCCTGCTGGCGGAGTCCCGGTGTGAGCTCGTTTGCCACGCCATCGAGATCGTTTTGTGCCACCAGGTGAGTTACGCCTGTATCGCTTCCCCCGCTAAAAGCAGAGGGATTGCTGACGGTTACGCTGCCGCCGCAGCAGGGGGTATTGAGCTCGCCAGGGGGGATGTTGCCGCTCTGCCCCACCTCAACCGCGTGCGCCGGGGCGGTAATAGTTCCATCGGTGCCGTTGGCGTGCGGTGGCACGATGACAGTGATATCGAGCCGCACCTTCACCCCGTTGCTGGCGGTAAAGGTAAAGCCGGCTGAGACCCTGACCGGCGTATGGCTGCTATTGTCGAAGAGCAGGGTGCCACTGGCCCGCGTGCCTCCGTTCTCTTGCAGGCCAGAGGTAGGGACGGTTCGATTTCCGCTGGCCGTGCCGGTTGCGCTGCGGTCGGGAATGACGCGCGCATTAACGTCCTCTCGCGTGGCCTGGGGGGAGGCGGTGAGCAGAAATGTATCATGTACTGTCGTACTTTTCACAGTCAGGTTGATCGTAGCAATGGGCGACGCTCCAAAAACCGGAAAGCCGGCCGGCAGCAGGGAGAGTCCAAATACGCGCGGAAGAAGGAGGAGCAGAATCAGGAGCACGGGTACGGCAATCCCGACTGCTACTGCAAAACTAAAACGACGGCTGCGTTTGCGCGGCACAGCCGTGGCGGCGGAGAATACGCGTGGGGCAGCCGGCGCGAGCTTGCCGCTCAGAGAACGAGAGCGAGGCAGGACGGCTGCCGAGGCATTCTCCAGTCCTTCGGTTGCGCTGCGGGGACGGCGGGGGCGCGGTCCCCCGTCGTCCCCGGTGATGCGTGGACGGCGTATATCTGCCGCCGGTTCGTCCTGGTCCCCGGTGATGCGTGGACGGCGCCTGGGCGTTTGATTGTCGCCGGTAATGCGCTGGCGCCGTGCCCTTGCGGGCGGCGGTTCGATGAACTCAATCGGTTCGGGCGGTGGCAGATGCAGTTGCTGGCTGGCGCGCGGAGACTTTGCCGGGCGCGAGGGAGGCAGGGGACGTTGTGGCAGCTCATGGACGGCAAAATCGTCCTCATCGGCAAAGGGCAGCGCCTCAATACGCTCGACCGGTCCATCCACCGCGGCGAGAAAGGCGTCGCGAAACTCACCGACGTTGGCAAAACGATCCTCTGCGCGTTTCGCCATTGCGCGAGTGACTACCGCGCCCAGTTCTGCCGGAATCGAAGCATCGCGGTCGCACGGGTTGGGCACCGGCGCGTGCAGATGCATTTTAATGACCTCGATATCGTCGGCATCGTTATAGGGCAACTCGCCGGTCAGCATCTGGTAGAGCAGCACGCCCAGCGCGTAGATATCGGTCGCGGGCGTCACAATCCCCCGCGTTTGTTCGGGGGCCATATAGTGCGGTGTGCCGGGCACCTGGTCGAGCGGGATCGGGATGCCGGCGTAGCTCGACTCCAGGTCGGCCTGCTGGATCGTGCGCACCAGGCCAAAGTCGGCCAGGTAGGCGTAGGGAGGGCCGCTGCGCCGGGACTCCAGCAGGACATTTGAGGATTTAATATCGCGGTGAATCAGTCCCTCATCGTGGGCATATTCCACGGCGTCGAGCAACTGCAAAAAGATTGTCGAAACCTCATGCACGTCGGGCAGGTGGCGGCGCAAATAGCCGGTCAGCGTGCCTCCCTCAATAAAGGGCATAACCAGGTATAGCACCCCCTGCTCGTCGCCGAACTCGATCAGAGGCAGGATATGCGGGTGATGCAGGCGTGCTACCGTCTTCGCCTCGCGGGCAAAGCGCCGACGCATATCGGGATCGGTGGCGTAGGTCCCCAGAATCACCTTAATGGCCACGCGCCGGTCGAAAGCGCTGCGCTGGCGGCCCTCATAGACCGCGCCCATGCCTCCCGACCGGATGCGCCGGATAACCGTATAATTGCCCAGTTGCCTGCCTTCCAGAGACAGCATGCCGTGTTTTCAATCCTTTCCCCGCAAAGGGCTCTTAACTTCCCCCCAGGCCGTTCACCGGCGTGGGTGTCGGCGTAGGACCTGTAGGGAGAACGGTCGGACTGGTGCCGGAGGTACCGGTTGGCGATGGCTGGACTCCCGGCAGCGTCTGGATGGTCAGGGTAATATCGCTCGCATTCGTGGGCATCAAGTCGCCGCTAGAGATGCTGATCTTCGCTGCCGCCACCCCCATATCGTGCAGGAGAACGCTCAGCGCGCTTGCCTTCGAGAGTTTGACCAGCGAATTCTTGATATTCTGCTGCATCTGAGCGGTAAACTGGTAAACCCACAGGCCCTGTGCCTGAATCTCAATGCTGACCTGGCCCTGCGCGGTGACGACCGTATCGCTGAGCACGGTGGTGACGATTTTGCCATCCAGCGCGTACTGTGTATTGAGATCGGGATCGTTCTGCGCCTTCGTTTGCAGCAGGCTGGTCGCCATCGACTGAGCCGCCGCGAAGTCATAGACTTCCTCAGTGCATGTCACCTGCACCGTCACCGTCACCGTCTTCGCCACCGTGCCCGCCTTCACGCTCGGATTAACGGTCGGCTTGCACTTGAAGCTATTATCCACCACGCGCTCATTGCTCTTCACCTGCTTCTGCAGCTCGTTCCCCGTGCTCTGTGACAGCGAAGTGACCAGCGGCTGCGCCGCCTTGTCAATATCGCTCTGCTGAATCACGCTGTTGGGCTGCGCATCCTGGCCGCCGGTGAAAGGGGCTGTATTGTCTACAGACACTCCAGCAGCGCAGCAGGATTCGCTGATATCGAAAGCAGGGATATTCCCACTGCTGCCCGGGTTGACGGCGAAACCTGTTATAGTAGCTGTTCCCCCGGCTGGAATAGTTACCGATCCATTAAATGAAACTGGCACACCGCTTTTCCCACGAATGGGAGTGCTAAGAGAGCTAACGATTGTGACTGCATGCCCATTAATATTGAAGAATTTTAATGGCCCCGTTGCCTGCGTAGCCGGGATCGATCCCGTCGCATTGCCCGTTGCGGTGGAGGTGCCTGAAGTCTGGGTGAGCAGGCGGGCGCCGATCTGGCGCTGGGCGGGATCTGGCGTGCC
>Ga0070740_10003410_pt1 | contig 16916 bp, 15 predicted proteins | sample Coa_R2_FD_67286 | JGI IMG/M metagenome (GOLD analysis project Ga0070740, IMG submission 67286) | Surface soil microbial communities from Centralia Pennsylvania, which are recovering from an underground coalmine fire - Coalmine... | ecosystem: Environmental > Terrestrial > Soil > Unclassified ... | reverse complement strand
TTTCCACAGGCAGGTGAAAAGTTCGTTACCTCAGCGGCTGAAGGCGCAATGATTCTTCTCCCTTCCCCTTCAGGATGGTCAGGTCGTCAAAATGACGGCGGTTAAACCTACACCAAAGTACTCTCAAAGCCGGTGGTCTACACGGAGGTGCTTCGCACCTCGACCTAAAACGCTTCTACGCTGCCCTGCTTCGCGGCCAAAGTTGTGTTTCAGCATCCTCTGAAAGCCGGAGCTAGTATGTTGCCTGCAACCTGCGAGTGCGAGAAGGAATTTGGCATCTTTGTATGGGATGGCCTGGAAATGCCCTTTATAAATGGACATTTGTCTGCCTGCCATTCAATACAACTTCTTTTTCTGTTCCGCTTGCGAGGGCTACCCGAAATTTTCTTTGGTGGAGGTTTTGACCGGCGGTTCTTCTGAGCAGCAAATTTCCTGATGCATCCTGCCATTGCAGTTCCAGACGGGTGAAGTCGCCATGCTCGTGGGCGAAGCTTTCCCCGTCGTCTTCATAGAATGAGAATCGTCCGTCTGCTCCGGGATAGATGGTTAGTTTTATCGGATCAGCGGAGGGAGCAAGCGCATACTGCTTCACGGGACCGGTCGGAACGATTGATCCTGCTTTTACATAGACGGGCAGGGTTTCGAGATCAAGATTGCGTGTTATGAGCTTTCCGCCTGCTACTCGCTCCGCTGTCCAGAAATCCCACCACGTGCCCTGCGGCAGATACACTTTCCGCTGCTGCGCGCCAGCTTCGAGTACCGGAGCTATCAGCAGGCTGTCGCCAAACATATATGCATCTTCCACTGCTCTGGCTTTTTCATCATCAGAATAGTGCAGCCACAGAGCGCGCATGAGAGGCATGCCTGTGCGATGCCCTTCCTCGACGGCTGAGTAGATATAGGGCAACAGCTGATAACGAGTATTGAGATATTTTCGACAGATACGCTCGACTTCCGCATTGTGCAACGCATCCGGTTTCGGGAGCACTTCGGCTGCGTAATCCGGTTCCAGTTCGGCAGGGCCGTAATCGCCGGTGTTCCAGCCCCAGGGCAGGCGGAGCTTCCATGTGCGTCCATGCGAGCGGAAGAGCGGGCAGAAAGCGCTGAACTGGAACCAGCGCAGAAAAAGCTCCGCGGTAAATTCTTTTGTGGGAACAAAGCCGCCTGTGTCCGTACCCCAGTATGAAATACCGCACAGTCCTGCGTTGATGCCTACCATGACCTGCGCGGCCAGAGTCTTCCAGGTGGAGAAGATATCGCCTGACCAGAGCCATCCATAACGCTGCATGCCAGCATAGCCATTGCGATGCAATGCATAAGGGCGCAGATTTGGGCGCGCCTGGCGTTCGCCTTCCCAATACATCTCATTGCGAGCCAGGCGGGAGGCAACGGGAAGCGGATCGCCTTCGTCCGGCCACCATCCGTCTACGCCCATGCGCACGAGGGGAAGATGCCTGCGCCAGTAGGCTGCGGCGTCGCCGGGCTCCTCGGTTGCCGATCCAGTGTCTGTAACTTTGCCATGCAGATCGACCGGAGGATTGACGATATGCAGCACGACTTTGAAGTGGTCCTGATGCAGTTGGTGAATCATGGCTTCGGGATCAGGAAAGACTGCTTCGTTGAACACAAACGATCCATGCCCGGTGTTCCAGCCGGATGGACAGAATCCTGTTCCCAGGTAGATCAGGGCGTCGCAGGGGAGCTGCTTTTCGCGGAAGGTCTTTGCTTCCGCCAGTATCTCTTCGCGGCCGGCCAGAGTGCGATGTGATTGCTGATATCCCAACGCCCACAGCGGCGGCATATGCGGATAGCCGGTAAGCTCGGCCCATTCGCGCATGAGCTGTGCGGGAGTGTCGCCCAGAATTAAGAAGATATCGAAGCCGCGCGCGCTTTCGCCGGAATGAAATATGCCTTCTTCGCCGGTGAGATCGAAGCTGCCCCACGGCTCATGGAAGAACAGCCCCCAGCCTTCCGCGCCGAGCAGAAGCGGAATGGGGACGCGCGCGCCGTAGGTCCGCAGGTCGTCTCCCCGCTGCCCGTTTCGCATGTCGTCTTTTGTGCCGCGGCGGTCCAGCGGATGCACGCCCTCGCCGAGGCCGAATATCGGCCCTTCCCCATACCGGAAGCTGACGCGAGTTGTGCCGTCGAAACGCAGCTCCTGCCGGAGTTTGCTGTTTTGGTCTTCTATCGTGATGCGGAGAGGATCGGTCAAAACATGAATGCGCCGCCGGCCCCACGTGGTTGCCGGCACGGGCTGTGTTGTATGGGTTTGCAGCAACGGCTGCGGCCATGAGGGGGTGACGAGGCTGCCGTCGGAGAAGGTCTGGTTGCGGTCCACGTCGACTGCAGCGAGTGTGATGCGCAGCGTGTTTTCGCTTACGGAGGTCAAGGAAAGCTGCATGGCGGCATCGCCGGTGATGGCGGCATGCAGCAATGGCGATCGCAGCAGCATGGTTGCGCCTGCGCCTATTCCGTACAGTGCTGCTCTTCGTGAGATTGCGGGCATTTTTTCGGCTCCGATTTTGGCGGGTTGTTAGTAAATGTTTACTTGTCTCAAGAAGCCCTTTAGTTTTTCAAACAGGACCCGAGCTTAAAAAAGCTGCTGAAAAAAATCGATGAGCAAAGATTTCATTACCTCGGCGGCCAAAGCCGCCCTGATTCTGTACTGTATATGGCACGGCTGAAGCCGTGCCCTTACGAAACTTTGCCCAAATCCTGAGTTTTCCCCAGCCTCTAACAGCCGGCGCTTTTACCTGCCACGTCAAAAATGCATGCTTCGTAATTCACCTGGAAATACTTACCAGCTTCCCCGCTCTCCGAATACATCGATGACGTGCGCCAGGCGCTCGGCGCCGCGCTCCCAGTTGGTCTGCAGGCCACGCTCTACGCGGTCGGGGTCGCCGGCGGCGATGGCGTTGATGATCTCTTCATGTTCGGCAATGGAGAGATGCAGATCATGAATGATGGAGCTGGCATAGAGGCGCCAGTAGCGCTCCGTCTGCGGCTCAATGGCTTTGTGCAGAGAGAGGACGCGCGGGCCGGCTCCGGACTCAACAATCATGCGATGAAAGTTGTGGTCGAGATCGAAAATGCCGGCGGCTTTTGCAGGACGCGCCTTCACAATTTCATTGAGCTGCTGGTTGTAGCTCTTCAGGTGCTGCACGATCTCGGTACGCTCCGGCTTCGGCAGCGACGCGGTGCGCCGTCCCGCGAGACCCTCGACGCGACCGATGATGGAATACAGCTCGCTGGCGTCTTCTTTGGTGAGAGGTGCCACTACCATGCGCGATTTGCTGACGTTCTTGTGTTCCAGCACGTAGCCCTCGCGCTGGAGCCAGTGCAGAGCGCCGCGGACGGGGGTGCGGCTCATGCCCATGCGGTCGGCAAGATCGCCTTCGACGATCCATGTTCCCGGCGACAGCTTGCCGTGGACGATCAGCTCACGTATTTCCTTGAATGCCGTGTGCAGGCTGGTGCCGTGCTCGGCCCTGGGGGTGCGGGATTTTTTCTTAGCAGTTGCCATTCGTTCGAACCAATGGACAGAGTAAAGGATGTGAGCCGCAAGCGGAATAACAAACCAGTCACTCTGTGGTTACAGCGTCTGAAAAACAATAGCAGCAGACCCGAGTGTAGGTTAATATAAAATCGTATCCAATTTTGTAGACATTACCGATTTATGCCAACAGGAAAGCGCGTGCAGCGCGTGGAAGTAATTGATTCGCATACAGCTGGAGAGCCTACCCGGCTGGTGCTTTCGGGCGGTCCAGACCTCGGCAGCGGCCCTTTGGCTGATCGGCTGGAGCGCTTTCGCCAGGAGCATGATTCTTTTCGCTCGGCTGTTGTGAATGAGCCGCGCGGGTCGGATGTTCTGGTCGGCGCGCTGCTCTGCGAACCGCACGACCCCACCTGCGATGCCGGCGTTATCTTTTTTAACAATGTCGGATATCTGGGCATGTGCGGGCACGGAACTATCGGCGTGGTGGTAAGCCTTGCCTATCTGGGGAAGCTGCAGCCCGGAACTCATCGCATTGAAACGCCGGTCGGCGTAGTGAGCACGACGCTGCATGAATCCGGCAAAGTAACGGTAGCGAATGTGCCCAGTTATCGGAGCAGGAAATCCGTGGCGGTGAATGTGCCCGGATATGGCGAGGTCAGCGGGGACATTGCCTGGGGTGGCAACTGGTTCTATCTGATGGAACAGCATGGCCTACATCTTGATCTGCGCCATGTTGCCGAGCTAACGGATTTTTCCTGGGCAGTTAAAAATGCGCTTGCTGCTCATAACATCACGGGCGAGAACGGCGCAGAGATTGATCACATCGAGCTTTTCGGGCCTCCGCAAAACGGCCATTCGGACAGTCGCAATTTTGTGCTTTGTCCCGGAAAGGCGTATGACCGCTCTCCGTGCGGGACCGGAACGAGCGCCAAGATGGCCTGCATGTATGCCGAGGGCCAGCTTGCTCCCGGGCAGATATGGCGGCAGGAGGGCATTCTCGACACTGTATTTGAAGGCAGCATTCAGGTTGAAAACGGATTTGTTCTGCCGAGCATCACGGGCGCGGCTTACGTTACGGCTGAGTCGACGCTTATTCTTGATGCGAACGATCCGTTTCGCATGGGCATTGTGCCATGAGCTCAAGCTACGATGCAGTCGTTATCGGCGCCGGAATCGTTGGCGCTGCGTGCGCGCATGAGCTTGCGCACGAGGGACTGCGTGTAGGCATTGTTGAACGCGACATCATTGGCGGCGGAGCTACCGCCGCGGGCATGGGCCACGTCGTCGTTATGGACGACTCTTCGGCGCAGATCGCGCTTACGCAGTATTCGCAGTCGCTCTGGAATGAACTTGCCGATGCTCTTCCCGCCAATGTTGAATATGACCGCTGCGGGACGCTCTGGATCGCGGCTGATGAAGAAGAGATGCATGAGGTACGCAGGAAGCATGCGCTGTATACTGCCGCAGGCGTCCCCACAGAAATTCTCGATGCTCAGGCGCTGGCAGAGGCAGAGCCAAGTCTTCGCAAGCCTCTTGCGGGAGCGCTGCTGGTTCCTTCGGACGCTGTGCTGTATCCGCCTTGCGCAGCAGCCTGCCTGATTGCCGGCGCGCAGCAGAATCGGGCCGAGCTTGTACAGGGGAAGACGGTTCTCAGTGCGCATGAGGGCAACGCACGGCTGAGCGACGGAACCGTAATTTCGGCAGCATTTATCATTCACGCGACAGGCGCAGGAGCAACGGCTTTGCTGCCCGATCTGCCGATTAAGAAGCGCAAAGGCCATCTCATCATCACGGACCGCTATCCCGGATTTGTGCGCCATCAGCTTGTCGAGCTTGGGTATCTAAAAAGCGCGCACTCCGTCACGAGTGATTCGGTGGCGTTTAACGTGCAGCCGCGCCGCACCGGCCAGCTGCTTATCGGCTCATCGCGCCAGTATGGAGCTGAAGAATCACAGATCGATCATTCGATTCTTGCATCCATGCTGGAGCGGGCCGTGGAGTATCTGCCGGGGCTGGGCGATTTATCCGGAATTCGCGCGTGGACGGGTTTTCGCGCTGCCACGCCGGACAAGCTTCCGCTGATCGGCCCGACTGAAGATCCGACTGTATATCTGGCTACAGGGCACGAAGGCCTGGGCATCACAACTTCGCTGGCAACAGCGCGGCTGCTGGCTGATTCGCTTCTCAATCGGCAGCCGGCGATACCTATCGAGCCGTATCTGCCGGCACGATTTGCAGTGGAGACGGCGCATGCCTGATCGCATCGTGCTGACCGTGAATGGACACGCTCTCAGCGTAGAGCGCGGTATGAGTGTAGCTGCTGCCATCATGACCGCCGGGGCACATTGCCGAACCTCAGTCAGCGGTGAGTTGCGGGGCCCGCTCTGCGGAATGGGTATCTGCTTTGAATGCCGCGCCACAGTCAACGGTGTTCCACATTCGCGTACCTGCCAGATGCTCTGCGAGCAGGGCATGGAGGTTGTCAGCCAGTGAGAGAGCGCTACGACATTCTCGTGGTTGGCGCAGGTCCTGCGGGGATTGCGGCCGCTACGCGAGCAGCAGAGAGCGGAAAGCGCGTGGGCCTGGTGGATGACAACTTTGCTCCGGGTGGTCAGATCTGGCGCGGGGCTGAATCGGCGTCGTCTGATATTGCTGCGTCCTGGTATGCGCGGCTTGCAAAGGCCCGGATTACGAAGCTGCAGGGCTGGCGGATTTTCAGCCAGCCTGCGCCGGGCGTTCTTCGGGCTGAGAGGAATGGCGATTACATCGACCTCGGTTACGACAAGCTGATCCTTGCCACGGGGGCGCGTGAGCGCTTTCTCCCCTTTCCGGGATGGACTTTGCCCAACGTACTCGGCGCAGGCGGGCTGCAGGCGCTGGTCAAGTCCGGCTTGCCGATTGCGGGCAAGCGCGTTGTGGTTGCCGGCAGCGGTCCGCTGTTGCCGGCTGTCGCAGCTTACCTGAGAAAGCATGGAGCGCGTGTCGCGGCGATCTGTGAGCAGGCGTCCTTTTCACGGCTCGCACAATTTGCAACTTCGCTGGTTACACATCCGGACAAGCTCCAACAGGCCGCTGTTTATCGATGGCAGACGCGTGGAGCGCGCTATCATACAAGCTGCCGGCCGGTAGCGGCGCATGGCCAGGGAGAGCTTGAATCGGTCACATTGCGCAAAGGGAGTCGCGAGTGGACTGTCGCCTGTGATTATCTTGCATGCGGTTTTCACCTTGTCCCGAATACTGAATTAGCTGAACTGCTGGGCTGCGCCATTGCTTCGGGCAACGTAAAGGTCGATGAGTGGCAGGCAACGTCAATACCCGGTATTTATTGCGCCGGGGAGCCGACCGGAATCGGCGGCCTTGAACTGTCGCTGATGGAAGGCGAGATTGCAGGCTACTCGGCTTCAGGACAAACTGCAAAGGCTGGTGTGCTCCATCGCAAACGCGACAAGCTGCAGAAGTTCGCAGATCGTCTGGAGGCCACGTTCGCTCTTGATCCTGCTCTCCGGGAGCTTCCGCAGAGCGACACAATTGTCTGCCGGTGTGAAGATGTGCGGTTCGCCGCGATGGCGCAGAGCTCTTCCTGGCGCGCAGCCAAACTTCAGACCCGCTGCGGCATGGGACCATGCCAGGGCCGCGTCTGCGGACCCGCGGCAGAATTTCTATTCCACTGGCGAGCAGAGTCCATTCGCCCGCCTGTTTTTCCGGCACCATTGTCGGGCCTCACTGAGAAAGCACAACTTCATACCGTATAGGAGAAACAATGAACTGGTTCGGCGTAATGCCCGCAATGACAACCGCTTTTGATGAAAAGCTAAATGTCGATCACGCTTTTATGGCCCGGCATGCAGCCTGGATGGTTGAAAACGGCTGTACCGGCCTCGTCATGCTCGGATCGCTGGGTGAATCACCGACTCTGACTTTTAACGAAAAAGTAGCCATACTGAAGAACATTGTTGGCGCAGTGAAGGGCAGCGTCCCGGTGGTTGCCGCTGTTTCAGCTCTGTCCACTGCTGAAGCTGTTTCGCTCGCAAAGGCTGCCGCGGATGCAGGATGCTCAGGCCTGATGGTGCTGCCGCCCTACGTGTATCTTGGCGACTGGCGCGAGATGAAGGCACACATCGCGGCCATTTTTGAGGCGACGCCTCTATCGTGCATGCTGTACAACAATCCGGTCGCTTATGGGACGGACTTCATTCCCGAACAGATTGCCGAATTGGCCGCCGAACATAACAACTTCCATTCCGTGAAAGAATCGAGCACCGATGTTCGCCGCGTCACGGCCATTCGCGCATTGACAGGCGACCGTCTGAAGATCTTCGTCGGCGTCGATGACGCCATTGTCGAAGGCATCGCGGCAGGCGCTGTGGGTTGGATCGCCGGACTCGTCAATGCCATGCCGGCAGAATCCGTTGCGCTCTTCAAGCTTGCTTACGAAGAAAAGCACGACGAAGCGTTCGCGATCTATCGCTGGTTTTTGCCTTTGTTGCGCATGGATACGGTCCCTAAGTTTATCCAGCTCATCAAATTTGTTCAGCAGGAGCTGGGAGCCGGCAGCGCACGCGTCCGCCCGCCTCGCCTAGAAATCACCGGAGAGGAACTGGCTGCAACAAGAAAGGTGCTCGGCGCAGCCCTTAAGGACAGACCTAAAATTAAAGAGACGGCATTTGCAGCAGCGGCACGTTAAAGAATTAGCCAGCCGATGCTGAATACTTCGAAACGTGTAACAAGCTGCAGAGATCACAGGGATTCTACCTCCCCTTCACGATGTTCAGGGTCAGTCTCGTCAGAATGACGCGATAGATAATATAGAAATCATTATGTTTAAAGGGACGTCCATTCTCGGCTCGGCGCGCGGCTCCCAAACCGGGGCCCCCAACGCGCCGTCTTTGCGCGGTGGGATAGAAACCGGAGCCGCCTTCTATGGTGTAAATCCAGTCACAGGTGAGCAACTTGAACCTGTTTACTTCTCTGCCTCAAATGAAGAGATAGACAAAGCAGCAGCGCTCGCGGAAGCAGCCTTCTCCAGCTACAGCAAGCTCACCGGCCGGGAACGGGGCGCGTTCCTGCGCAACATCGCGGACGGCCTTCAGGCGATCACAGAAGACCTTGTCCAGCGAGCGCATCAGGAAACTGCTCTGCCCATTCCACGTCTTCAGGGAGAAGTAGCCCGAACAGCTAACCAACTGCGCCTCTTTGCCGAGGTCGTGGAAGAAGGCTCGTGGGTCATGGCGCGTATCGACACAGCCGATCCCGAGCGCAAACCTCTCCCGAAGCCGGACATCCGTTCCATGCTCGTGCCGCTTGGCCCTGTTGCTGTCTTCGGCGCCAGCAATTTTCCTTTGGCCTTCTCTGTTGCCGGCGGCGACACCGCATCGGCTCTGGCAGCAGGCAATCCCGTTATCGTTAAGGCGCATCCGGCACATCCCGGAACGAGCGAACTGGCCGGCAATGTCATTCGTGAAAGCGTTGCAGCATGCGGCCTGCATGAAGGCGTCTTCTCGCTGCTCTTCGACTCCGGCATTCAGGTTGGGCAACAACTGGTGCAGCATCCGCTCGTTAAAGCCGTGGGCTTTACGGGATCGCTGGCCGCAGGACGCGCGCTCATGGATCTGGCAGCCGCACGCCCTGAGCCTATTCCCTGCTATACGGAAATGAGTAGCGTGAATCCGGTCTTTATCCTTCCCGGAGCACTCAGGCAGCACGAAAAAATCGCCGCCGATCTCACCGCCTCCTACACGCTGGGAGCGGGCCAGTTCTGCACCAAGCCGGGAATGGTCTTTCTTCCGACACAGCCTGAATCTTCGAATTTAGTCGAGGAACTACGCAAGCGCGCTGCCGACCTTGCGCCCTTCACCATGCTTACCGCAGGCATCGCGGCGCAATATCAACGCGGTTTGAAGCAGAGAACGGAATCAGACCACGCACGCGCCATCGCGGTGTCAACGCAATCAGAAACATCGGCAAGCACAACCGCGGCTCTCTTTGAAGCCGATGTCGAGCAAGTCCTCAACGATCCATCGTTATCAGAAGAAATCTTCGGCCCTACTACTTTGCTTGTTCACTCCAGCACCCGCGAGCAGATGCTCAAAGCTGCGCAGGCACTGAAAGGCCATCTGACTGCAACGCTCATCGGAACCGAAGAAGACCTCGCGGCCAACCGGGACCTTATCGCCATTCTCGAACGCAAGGTAGGCCGCGTGATTTTCAACGGATATCCGACAGGAGTGGAAGTCTGCCATGCGATGGTGCATGGCGGTCCATATCCGGCAACGTCGGATGGGCGCTCTACTTCGGTAGGGAGCCAGGCCATCTTCCGCTTTGCGCGGCCGGTCTGCTATCAGAACCTGCCTCAGTCCGCGCTTCCTGAAGAGCTGAAGAATAGTAATTCACCTGGCATTCTGCGCATGATCAACGGAGTGATGACGCGCGACAGCATCAGTTGAGACCGGCGCGCGTCTTCACTCGCTGAATTACCTGCGATATGCGTCGAATGTATCGTCAACTACAGTGCCGGCAGGGCTGAGCCGCGGGCGAAGAATCTTCACCAGCACGGCTTGAAATTCTTTCCTTCGCTGTGCTCAGGACAGGCTCTCCCTTCACTACCCCATCAGGTGAAAACCGCACGTGCCGGGGACCACGGTTTTGGTCGTCAGAATGACGGCGGTTACACGTACACGAAAGTACTTTAGCTGCGGAGGGAATGTCTTTCTGAATTACACACTCTTCGTATTCACCTTCCAATAGACGCTGTAACGCTCATCCAGCAGCTTGTATAGCGGAATCAGATCAGTCTGTTTGCTCTGCCCTACGGTCCGGAATTTCAACTCGCCAGCCGTTGTCTTCTCAAACCATCCGACCGGCTGGTTTGCAGCCGTTGCCACTTCCGGCATGGGAATGTTTTCGTGCTTCTCATCCGGCCCGTAATCCCCGTAGATCATCTTCTGCGTCAGCCCTTCTCTTCCCATCTGCGCGGCCAGCACCAGCGGCCCATACATCGCAGCCTGCAGCGTCTGGTCGTCCGGCAGCGGCGCGGTATGCCGATGCATCGGCAGCGCAACTTCTACCTTGTCGCCGTCGTGCCATGTCCGTTTGATTTCGGCATAGCTGCTCGGGACAGTATCCACTCTCTCGAGTTTGCCGTTTACCTTGATCTGCACTCCCTCGGTGGCCCAGTAAGGAATGCGAATCTTCAGAGTCAGCGGAGTTGCCTTTGCAGCTTTAAAGATCAAGGTAGTTCCTTCTTCTTCCGGGAAGTTCGTGTCCTGCAGCAGGCGCATTCCCTTCTCTTTCCAGTCGACCTCTGAGCCGATAAACAGGTTCACATAGATGCTGTCATCGTCATGGAAATAGATTGAGTCATTTGTCTTGGAATACTCTTCCACACCGGTTCCCGTGCAGCACCAGAACGCACGATACGGAGAGCCAAACGTCTTCCAGAAGCCGGGCTTCAGCGGCACATAGTACATCAGCATTCCGTCCGGGTCCTGCGTGCCCAGGCGCACGTTGAAGAGCAGGCGCTCGTAGTAATCCATCACGCGCGCATCCGGATTCCACCCGAACACATGCCGTGAAAGCTTCATCATGTTGTAGCTGCAGCAGCACTCCTCGGCCGCCGGGCCGAGTTGATCGGCCAGTTTATCCGGGGCCTGCCAGAACTCGCCATTGCTTGTGCCTCCGGTTGCATAGGTGTGATGGCCGACGCATTGATGCCAGAAGTAGTCCGCAATCTGGTGAAAGCGCGCGTCACCGGTCAGTTCATATCCGCGCGCAGCCCCAATCACCTGCGGAATATGCGTATTCGCATGGATTCCAGCCAGATCATCCTGCCCTGCGGCCAGCGGGTCGAAAAATTTCTTCTTGCTGAACCGCTGCGCTACCTGCGCATACTCCTGCTTGCCAGTCAGCGCATAGAGATTGAACAGCACTTCCTGCATACCTCCATACTCGACATTCAGGATGCGTTGCAGGTCTGCGTCGCTGATGGGCTTCAGCCAGTCACTCGTCCATCCGGCCATCTTCTCCGCCGTGGCCAGCGCCTGCTTGTTGCCGCAGTGGACATACATGTCCACATGTCCAGCCATGATTTTGTGGTAGGTGTAGAAGGGCGCCCAGACCTTCTGGTGGTTCTTCAGGCGGTCGTAAAAGTCCTCAGGATACGCGCCGAGATATCCATTCGCCTTCTGGCATTTCGCCAGCTCTGCTACAAGCGCATTGCCCTTATCGCGAATGCCTTCGTCGCCCGTGCCTGCGTACATCAGCGCGCAGGCGGAAAGGTAGTGCCCGCCGGCAAAATGTCCGCGCAACTCGCACTTCGGGTCTTCCCATCCGCCCAGCGGCTCCACGTGCGACGGCAGCCCGGCGGTCACGCGGAACATGTGCAGGAGGCGGTCATTTGGAATGGTATTGAGATACCGAAGATTGATCTCCTGCGCCGTCTTCATAGGTCCGCTGCGCAGCCTGACTGCCGTCATGGGAAACGGCTGCGCTTTCCAGAAAACCTTTTCATAACCGCCCGCGCGATTGCTGTGTGGGACATCAGTCACTGCATCCTGCGCAAATGCAGAGAGTGATTCAGGCAGAAGAGCGGTTCCAGCAACAGCCGTGGAAGCAGCGACGAGAAAATTGCGGCGAGTAAGAGAATTCATGTCCTTTGGGCCTTTCACAGCGTGAGAATCCATGACGGCGCATCACCGCGCGGCCATTCTCAGCAACCGTTTAATCTCTATATACATCGCAAGCCTGTCTCTTGTATACAAAATTGAACTCTATTTTGAGGAACAAACAGCTGTGAATTTTCATCGGGTTTCACTCGCGCTCCTTGCAATCACCTTTTTTGCGGCAGAACATCTTTCTGCTCAAGCTGCGAATGCAAATATAAAGCTGCAGAGCGCTCTGGAGGCTGAATGGCAATATCAGCTCAGAACTTATCCAGAGATGGCCACCTACATCGGAGACACACGCTATAACGACCGCCTCAATGACTATTCTCCCGCAGCTTTTACGCGCGCACTGGAGCACGCGCAGCAGGCCCTCAGGACATTTGAAGCTATTCCGGACGCAGGTCTCAGCGACGAAGCCCGCCTCAACAAAACACTCATGGTCCGCAGCCTGCGCGAGCAGATCGAAGGCGGACGCTTTAAGGACTGGGAGATGCCAGTCAACCAGATGAATGGCGTTCATCTCGACTACGCCGCGCTCGCGTCGCAGATGCCTTTTGCCACCGTCAGGGATTACGAAAACTATCTCTCACGGCTGCGCCAGATTCCGCATGTTTTTGACGAAGTGATTGAAGACATGCGCCTGGGACTGCGCGACCACCTCATGCCGCCACGCTATTTATTAGAAAAAGTCGCTGCTGAGGCACAGGACATCGCCGGCAAACCCGCAGATCAGAGCCCCTTCGCCACGCCTGTGCAAAAGTTTCCGAAGAGCATCTCAGCAACTGACCAGCAGCGACTGACCACGGCCATCAAAGCAGCCATTCAGAAGGAAGTTGCGCCTGCCTATGCAAAATTCGCCGGCTTTGTAAAAACTGATTACGCCCCGCATGGCCGGTCTGAGTATGGTGTATGGGCACTTCCCGACGGAGCCGCCCGTTATCGCTTCGCTGTGAAATCCCAGACGACTATGAACCTCACGCCCGAAGAGATTCATAAGATGGGTCTCAAGCAGGTCGATGAGATTGATGCCGAGATGCTGAAGCTGGCAAAACAGCAGGGCTATAACGACCTGAAATCTTTCAACGATCACATTCGCAAAGACCCCGATCTTTATGGAAAATCAGGAGAACAGATTCTCGGGCTTTATCAGCATTACACCGACCAGATGTATACGAAATTGCCGCAGCTCTTTGGCCATTTGCCCAAGAACAGGCTCGAAGTTGTACCTATGGACGCCTTTCGTGCGCCTGACGCCGTACCCGCCGATTACTCACCCGGAGCTGCCAACCGCCCGGGCCGCATCAACGTTAACGAATACGACCCGACGCATCGTCTTCTCCTTAATGTGGAAGCGATTGCCTACCACGAAGGCATACCCGGCCATCACATGCAGTTCTCCATCGCGCAGGAGTTGAAAGAGCTGCCGCCCTTCCGAAAGTTCGGCAACTACAATGCTTACTCTGAGGGCTGGGCGCTTTACGCGGAACGGCTGGGGAAAGAAGTTGGCTTCTATCAGGATCCATACAGTGAATATGGGCGTCTCGAAAACGAGATGTGGCGGTCGATTCGGTTAGTTGTAGACACCGGTGTCCATGAAGAGCACTGGACGCGCGATCAGATGATCCAGTTCTTCCGTGACCATACGGCAATGGACGAGAAGAACATCGAAACTGAAGTTGACCGCTATATCGCATGGCCTGGACAGGCCCTGGCGTACAAATCAGGCCAGATGAAGATACTCGAACTCCGCGAGCGCGCCCGCCGGCAACTCGGAGCAAGGTTCGACATCCGGGCCTTTCATGATGCCGTCCTGGCTGAAGGCCCGATGCCGCTCGACATACTCGACGCACGCATGACCCGATGGATCGCCAGCCAGAAATGACGAACGGTGTGCACAGGACTACTTGTTGCGTGAATCTACCAGCTCTTTTTCTGCCAAAGCGCGGTTGGTCTTTGCCTGCTCGACTTCTTTACTTTCCGGGGGATGCTGAGAGGACTTTTCGGCCAAGTCCTCGACAGCCTTCTCGATGTGCTCTTTCTGCTGCTTCGTATTGTCCTGATTCCCTGCCATACACCTTCCGATGCCTCGAAGCAGGATAAGGTTGGGATACAGATATTTTCAGGATTTTATTCGGCTGCGCGCTGAGGAGGCTTCAACCCAAGCTCGCGCATGGCGATTTGCAGGTCGATCCAGGCTTCTTTCTTCTGGCGCGGGTCGCGCAGCAGGTATGCCGGATGATAGGTGACGACCAGCTTTGAGCCGCGCGCCTCGTGCAGGCGTCCGCGAAGCGCACTCAAGGGAGCCTTGCCGCCCAGCAGGTAGGTGGCAGCCGTTGATCCCAGAGCAACCAGCACCTCCGGGCGGATGACATCGATCTGGCGGAAAAGAAACTGGGAACAGGTATTGGCCTCGGCCGGCTCCGGTGTGCGATTTTGCGGCGGCCGGCACTTAACAATGTTGGCGATGTAGACTTCTTCACGCTTCAATCCCATTGCCGCGATCATGTTATTGAGCAGTTGCCCTGCCCTGCCGACAAATGGCCGTCCCTGCGCATCTTCATCCGCGCCCGGACCTTCACCAACGAACATCAGCCTGGCGTTTGGGTCGCCTTCGCCAAATACGACGGTGTGCCGGCCTGTGAAGGCCAGAGGACAGCGTGTGCATTCGCCGATGTCTTCCTGGATGACGCGCAGCGCCGCTGTGCGCTCGGCGGGAGGAAGCGCAGTCTGACTGGGTGTAAAGGGTTCCTCGACGGGAACAGCGGATTGCTTTCTGGGCATGTTCTCTTCTTGATAGGTAACAGCTGTAGTCACAGTTTCCGGAACTTCAGAATGGGCAACCACATTGCCGCGACGATAAAAGTCGAAGACACCAAGATCGCGGTAGTAACGGAGGCGCGCTTCCAGCGCCTGCTGTTGTTCAGGATTGAGAGGGGACATCACTAGCGTTCTGCGACAACTTTCTGCGGACGGCGCAACCCTATTACCTCTTCAAGGATGCGATCGGCTACCTCGCGCTTGCTCATCTCCGGAAGCTCGATGGCGGTTTGTTGAGTCAGGAAGGTCACAGCGTTCCGGTCAGAGTCAAAACCAATGCCCTCGCGCGAAACATCGTTCAGCACGATGGCATCCGCGCCCTTGCGCAGCAACTTGTCGCGCGCATGAGCAACCGCGTTCTCCGTCTCGGCGGCAAAGCCGATGACCAGCATTCCATCGCGGCGGCGACGGACGACCTCGGCCAGAATATCTTCAGTCGGCTGCAGTTCAAGCGTAAGCGGCCCGGAGCGCTTCAGCTTCTGCTCGGCGGGCATAATCGGGCGGTAATCGGCGACTGCTGCTGCCTTGATGACGATGGTTGCCTCATCAAGACGGGCCAGGACTGCTGCGCGCATCTCCTCGGTTGTGACGACAGGAACTACCTCAACATTTGCGGGAGCGCGCAAAGCCGTCGGAGCGCTCACAAGAATAACTTTCGCGCCGCGTTTGATTGCGGCGTCTGCCAGCGCGTATCCCATTTTGCCGCTGGAGCGGTTGCCGAGGAAGCGAACCGGATCAATTGCTTCGCGTGTGCCGCCGGCGGTGATCAGAACTGTCTCGCCGGCCAGATCATTACGCCGATTCAAAATGTCGAGCACAGCCTGGACAATCGCTTCGTTTTCGGCAAGACGACCGCTGCCGATCATGCCGCAGGCGAGATACCCGCTCTCGGGCGAGACAATGCGCACGCCACGCTCTTCAAGCAATGCGAGATTGGCGCGGGTTGCAGGATGGTTCCACATATTAACATTCATCGCCGGAGCCACGATCACCGGAGCCGTCGTCGCCAGATACATCGTCGTCAGAAAGTCATCGGCTATTCCCTGCGCGAATTTGGCGAGAATGTTAGCTGTCGCCGGAGCGACAATTAGCGCATCTGTAGTCTGCGCCGCGTCAATGTGCTCAATGGCTGAAGCCAGGTTGCTCTCATCGGAGTCTCCGGCCCAAAGGCTGGTGATGACCTTGTGCCCGGTAAGCGATGCAAATGTCAGCGGCTGGATAAACTGCTGCGCAGCTTCGGTCATTACAACGTGAACATCCAGCGCCTGCCGCTGCAACGCGCGTACAAGCTCTGCAGCTTTGTAAGCCGCAACGCCACCGGAGACTCCGACAGTGACTTTCATAATCATGATTTTACGCTGTATTCACATTCATCATCTATGCGGAACATGGCAGGATGCGTTGAGGAAAACCCGGTACAAATTAACCTAATGGATATGCGGACCGGCGTTATCTCGGACACTCACGGCCTGCTGCGCCCTGAAGCTATGGAAGCACTCCGCGGCGTCGAGCATATTCTCCATGCCGGAGATGTTGGCGACGCCGCAATCCTGGAACAGCTTCGCCAGCTTGCGCCTGTTTCGGCGATTCGCGGCAACATCGATCGCAGCGGTCCCTGCGCGCAATTGCCTGAAACGGAACTGGTTGAGCTGGGTGGATGCAGTATTTATATGCTGCACGATGTCAATACTCTTGATCTCAATCCGGTTGCGGCGGGCATTCAGGTTGTCATCAGCGGTCATTCTCATAAACCGCTGATTGAGTGGAGAAAAGGAGTTCTTTACTTCAATCCGGGCAGCGCGGGACCGCGGCGGTTTTCATTGCCTATTTCATTGGGATTTCTGGAGATTCTTAGCAATGAAATAGTTCCCTCTTTGAGGACACTCTCTTAGGGGCATCCTGTTCCTGAAGGCAATGAAGGGTAGTGATCTTCTCTACTTCAA
>Ga0070740_10003403_pt1 | contig 16943 bp, 12 predicted proteins | sample Coa_R2_FD_67286 | JGI IMG/M metagenome (GOLD analysis project Ga0070740, IMG submission 67286) | Surface soil microbial communities from Centralia Pennsylvania, which are recovering from an underground coalmine fire - Coalmine... | ecosystem: Environmental > Terrestrial > Soil > Unclassified ... | reverse complement strand
GTGAAAGCCGCAGATGAACTGCCGCTTCCTGCCGCAGGCGTGGTGGGCACCCTGCGGCGTGTCGACCAGCCGGCGGCCGCGATGGGGACAGACATTATGGTAGGCGGAGAGCTTATCGGGCGCCGTGCGCACGATCACAATCGAGTCGTCGAGGATGTCGTAGGTCAGGTAATCGCCGACTTCGGGAATCTCCTCAACGCGGCCGGTCTGCAGCCACACCTTGCGCCACAGCTTGTCGCGCTCCTGGCGCGCATACTCCGGTGAGATGTAGGCCTCGACGCCGATCGTTACCGGCTCGGTCAGGTCTTCGGCGGCTTGAACCAAATCCGTGATGTCAACCGGCTCGTTCATGACCTCCTCCTATGCGGTAAATCGCGACCTGTGGCATGACCCGTTGAGCACGGCGCTTCGGGGATTTGCGCGTGGAAAAAACATCCGATGCTGCCCTGAACTTATCAGCGATTTCGCCGCAGTCAACCTTAAGACACTCCGGAATCTCATGAAAACCAATCAAATTTGTCCGGACATCTTTCAACGCTTCATGGCGGCGCGGAAGGATTCGTCCTTGAGAAAGGCGGGCGTGTTATCCTCGGCCAGATGGGACCACCTCAGGTTGATGCCGCCGTCCACGATCAGGCACTGGCCGGTGATGTAGCTGGACAGGTCCGAGAGCAGGAACAGCACGGCACCGGCAATTTCTTCGGGCCGTCCGCGCCGTCCCATCGGGATCGCCCGCCGGTCGCGCTGCGCATCTTCGCCGACGTAGGTGCCCGAGGCCGGGGTTGCCGTCGGTCCGGGCGCCACCGCATTAACCCGGATGCCGTCTAGGGCCAGCTCCAGCGCCATCGTTCGCACCACCGACAGCATCGCCGCCTTGGCCGCGCCATAGCCGACGTGGAAAGGCGCCGAATTGACGCCGCTGATCGAGGAGATCGAAACCAGCGAGCCGGGGCGCCCCTGCGCCCTCAGTTCCGCGGCCACCGCCCCGCTCATAAAGAACATGGAATCGAGATTCTGAGCGAACAGCGCATGCCAATCCGCCCGCGAAAGCCGCGTCGAGCGGCCCCAGGTCGAGGGCGCCGCGCCGCCGGCCACGTTGACCAGGCCATAAAGCGTGCCGCGCGCGCTGCGCACGCATTCCATCACCGCGGCCACGCCTTCTTCGGTCTGCGCGTCGGCGGCCACCGGCGTCACCGCAAGACCCTGCGATGCGAGGGGCGCGATATGGCGCTGGAGGTTCGCCTGGGAGCGGCTGACCGCGATCACCGTCGCCCCCGCGCCAGCTACCATCCGGGTGACCGTAGTGCCGATGCCGCCGCCGGCGGCACCCGACACCACGACGATGCGGCCGTCGAGCTTCAGAAGATTGTCTTGCATTGGTCTGTTCCTCGACTTCGTCGAATTCAGCGACGCGTGGGGCCCGGGCGCAGGGCCAGCACGCTGCCTTCCGTGTCGGCTGAGAGGTAGAGCGTGCCGTCGGGGCCGGCGGCGATGCCCGCAAAAGGACCCTGGGGGCCTGAGAACGGCGGCAATCCGCGCAAGGGCTTGGGCGTCACGCCGGGCGGGGCGCCGACCGGCAGGTCGGCGGCGATGATGCGTCGCGCCCCGCTTTGCAGGTCGAAAGCAATCAGCGCCTTGGCGCCGGCATCGACGACCAAAAGTTCGCTGCCGCGCGCCAGCACACCTTGCGGCCGTTGCAAGCCGTCGAGCACCGTTTCGCTCCCGGCTCCGCTCAGCTTGACGACCCGGCCCGCTCCCATCTCGGACACCAGCGGAGCGCCGTCCGGACCGATCGTCACGCCCAGCGGTTCGCGCAGGCCGGCGGCCAGCACCCGTACCTCGCCCGACCGCACCGACAGAACGCGCCCCGCGCCCAGTTCCGCGACCACAAGAGCATCGCCCGACGCGACCGCTACGCCGTAAAGCTGATCCAGCCCATCGGCCAGCACCTGGCTTTGCTTTTCCGAAGGCCGGTACAGCGCAACGTGACCACCCGCGGTGGTGACCGCGAAACAGCCATCCGCCAGCGGCGCCACGCCGCGCACGAAGCCCGGATAGCCTGGGCTGAACAACATCCCGACCGACCGCAACGTGCCTCCGGGCGGGAGGACGTACAAGTTCGTGCCGTCGGCGACGTATAGTTGGCCGTCAGCGCCGACCGCCAGGTCCAGCGGCCAGTTCAGGCCGCCCGGCAACAGGGTGCGGGTTGTGCCATCGCCGAGGACTTCGGCGATGCGACCGTCGAAATTCGACACGAACAGTCGGTCGCCGACGAAGGTCAGATTGTCCAGCCCCGGAGTGAGGGTGGCCAGCACGCTGCGCCGGCCACTTTGCGGGTCGATCCGCAGCACCTGGCCAGTCTGCACCTGGGTAGAGATGATGTACCCCTGGGCGTCGAACTTGACGGCGTCGGGAATGCCCAGGTCGGCAGCCACGCGTTGGGGCGTGCCGCCCTGCGGATCGATGCGCCAGATTTCGTTGGCACCCATCACCGGAAAATACAGCCAGCCGTCGGGTCCGGCCTCCAGCGCGTTGGGGAGGGGGATGTTATCCAACAGCACGCGCGGCGCGCCGCCGGCCGGATACAGCTCCAACAAGCGGCCGCTGGGCCGGCATTCGTCGATGAACAAGCGGCCGCGGTAAAAGGTGATGCCGTTGGCGGAAGGCAAGTCGTCGCGCAGCACTCTGGGACGCCTATCGGCACCGATTACGCTCACCCGCCCGTCCATCACTTCGGTGGCGTAGAGATTGCCGTGCGCGTCGAAGGCCACGTCATCAGGGGCAATGATTTCGCCGCCCAACGGACTGATGGTCTCCAACTGGCCGGTTCGCAGATCGACGGCGCTGATCTGGCTGCCCGTCACCTGCGCCACATAGATGCGGCCGTCGGGGCCGGTGCGCAGGCCGTTGGCGCCGAACAGCCGGCTGGGCGGCGTCAGCCGTTCCAGGCTCCATCCTTCAGCGACGCTGGGCGGTCTGGGGGCCGTGTAGCGCCCGCTTTGCAGCGACATCCAATTCGTCTCCTTGCCTTGCAGTCTGCGGGCCTGGTCAATATCCGCGCCCGCAGGTTGCGTCCTTTTGCCATCAAGTCTCTCCTAACTGGCGGACAATTTCCAGCGAAAGCCCGATCGCGTCGGCGCATTTGTCCGGACAACTATTGCCGGCCTTAAGGCCCTCCGCTCTGCCCCGCCGCCAGCGCTTGTCAGCGCGCGCGCAATTGGTAAAAAGGGACCATGGCACCGAAGACCGGACTGAAGTCGCATCGGGCAAGGCCGTTCAAAGGCGCACCGCGGGCCGCCTACGCGTCCGGCATCAAGCCCGCCGAGCATCTTTATCTCCAGGTGGCGCGCACATTGAAGGAGGAGATCGCAGGCGGCGTATATCCGGTGGGATCGCAACTTCCGACCGAAGATGACCTGTGCGAGCGCTTTTCCATCAGCCGCTACACGGTGCGGGAAGCGCTTCGACGCCTGCGCGAGGACAACCTGGTATCTTCGCGGCAGGGAGCGGGCACCATCGTCCTTCCTCCCCGCGCCTCAGACCTCTATGTTCACGACGCGATGTCGATCAACGACCTGGTCGCTTTCGCCACCGGTACGCGTTTCGCGATCGAGTCAATCAAGATGGTTTCGATCAACGGCAGACTCGCATCCCGCACCGGACTGGGGAGCGGCGAAGAATGGCTGTCCGTATGCGGATTCCGGCATAAAGATGGCGTCGACGCTCCCTTGTGCCGGACTGAATATTACATCAACCGCGAATTCGCGGCGGTAGGCAGGCTCCTGCAGCGCTATAGCGGTCCGGTCTTTCCTCTAATCGAAGACCTGTTCGGGCGAATGATCACGGAAGTTCAGCAGGAAATCGGCGCCGCGCTGATTTCGCCGGCGCTGGCTGCCGGGCTGAAGATCAAGGCCGGAACGGCGGCGCTTGAAATACGGCGCACTTATAAAATGTCTGATGGAAAAATCGCCCAGGTCACCATCAACACCCATCCGGCATCGCGGTTTCGTCACTCGATGACGATGCGCCGGGTAAAAGGCTAGCCCGCGGTTCGACCTGGGTTTTCACCGTTCCTGTCTCTTTCCGCTGCCGCGATGGCGGCCGCCGGACCTGGCGGCGCCATCGCCTGCCGCAAACAATGTTCACTCCACAACGAGATCCTCCCCAAGGTACGGCCGTACGGTGGGACTGGCTATTGCCTCCGGATCGCCGGGCTGTCTTCCGTTCATGCGGCCGGCCGGATTGCGCAGCCAGGTCCAGATCTTCCTCACGTCGATTGGGCAGTTGGCCGCTGACCGTCCGCTGTCGTTCTTGTAGTAGTTATGGGCGCGCGGATCCTTGTAAATCATCAGCGCCTCGGCCCGATCCACCTCATCGTTGTACCGCCAATAGGCGTCCAGTGTGACGTCGATGACGCGCTTGTTTTGAGTAATCACACCGGCCAGGCATTCAAGCGCGAATCTCGTCACCATCTCCTCAAAATCGACAATTTGCAGGCCGCCGAAGTTGTTGGTGTTAGGCCCGTAGATCATGAAAAAATTCGGAAACCCGGGCAGCATGGTGCCCAGGTACGCACGTGCACCGTCCTTTGCCCATAACTCCTCGATCCGTTTGCCGCCCCGCCCCCGAACCTCCATCGGCCACAGAAAGTCGTTGGCTTTGAAGCCGGTGGCATAAACGATAATGTCAAGCGGGATTTCACCACCGCCTTCAACTTCGATCCCGCGCGGCGTGATCCTCCGAATCGGCTCGGTAACCAGCGTAACATCATCGCGCAGCAATGCGTCGTAGATGCAGTAATTCGCATCAACGATAATGGGCCGCGCCGAGTATGGAGGCGCAACCGGGATCATCTTCTCGATAAGGTCCGGCCGGCTTGCGAGCTTTCTTTTGATGAATTCGATTTGCTGCTCGCGGACCCTCTTGTTGCGTTCACTCCTTGCATGCTCATCTTTGAACTCAGGATCGATGCGCATGGTCTTCATGACGCTGTCCGGGCCCGTAAGCCAACTGACTCGCAGGCGGATAAAATTCCTGACGTAGGGGAAGTTCCGATCCAGCCAGTTCACCTGCGGCGGAAACGGCTCCAGATATCCCTTGGTGTCGAAGCACCAATTGGGCGTGCGCTGAAAAACGTAGGTATGGCCGACCAATTTTGCGAGCTCCGGAATCAATTGGTATCCAGTGGCGCCGGTCCCAATCACCGCAACCCGTTTGCCCTTCAACTCCAGATCGCGGGGCCAGCGGGCGGTATGGAATGCCTGGCCCGCGAACGTCTCCATGCCTTCGATGTTTGGCATGTTCGGCCGCGCCAGGAATCCAACGCTCGTGATCACCGCGTTCGCGCGCCAAACGCGTGGCCCGTCGGGCCCTTCGGCCCTGATTTCCCACAGCTTGGCGTCCTCATCCCAGATGAGCGACTTGACCTCGGTGTTGAACGTAATGTCTTTGCGAATATCGAAATGGTCGGCCACCCACTTGAAATACTTCAGGTTCTCACGCTGCGGGCAGTAAGCATTAGGATATTCGAAATCAACTCCATAGATATGCGTGTAGGTGCGGCTTGGAGAATCCACCCGGGCGCCCGGGTAGCGGTTTTCATACCACGTACCGCCAACCTCGTCGTTCTTCTCGATTACGAAATATGGAATGCCGGCATGCTTCATTTGGACGGCCGCGTTCAGGCCTCCCATCCCGGCACCGATCACGGCTACCACGAATTTTTGTAACTCGTGCGCCGGCGGCGGCTCCTGCCAATTCAGGCCCCGCGCCCATGGATCGAGCGCCAATTGCTCCAGCCACAACTCGAATTCGGAGTCGGGAATATCAATTCCAAGAGTAAGATTCATGCTGCGGCGCAGCCGTTCGGGCGGACCGTAAGAGATGTCACCGGCGCCCTGGTCCCGATAGGACTTCAGAAATGCGGCCGCCTTGGCTTGAATCAGGGCTACGTCGGCGGGGTTGGTAACCGCCGTTATGTCGGTATTTCTGATGGTCATCGTGGCGACCCTGGTGGCCGCGATGCTCTCGTCACCCGTGAGCTGATACAGAAGGCCGCGAAGCACCATGGGATCGGCATACTTCACCGCGTCGTCGATAACCTCATCTGTGGCCTTGAGCAATTCGGATCGTTCACTCATCTGTGCGGTCTCCTTATCGATAGCGGCTCGCCCACAGGCAACCCGGCGTACCTTTTTCTAGCCGGAACGTCCGCTCCGAGCTCAATTTCATTAGCCTGAAGGACCTTGCGCCGCAAGCTCTGCGAGCAAGGCACGGTCGACGGTGCCGACCGCGGCGCGGGCCGCTCGAGGCCCGGCGGCCCTCCACCGCTTATTGCCGTTGTGATTTTACTTCGAAGCGCGGCCTTTGGCGGCCATCTCGAAACTATACCGAATATGATCGGCATGGGCATCGCCGCCGGCGATGAAGGGCGCATCCATGTTTCGGATGGCATCGATCTGCGCGGCCACATCTTCAATCGTCCATCTGCCTCTGTATACACCGCGGGACTCGATGATCAGGGCCTTCGCAACACGGCCGGCAATGGAAATCAGCATCTCCCCCGAGATCGAACAGGATTCGTGGGCAAGCCAGGCCACCACCGGCGCCACCATTTCGGGCGACATTGGCGGATAAGCGCTGGTGTCCAAGCCTTCGGCCATTCTGGTCACGGCGGCGGGCACGATGACGTTGCACTTGACGCCCTCGGCGGCACCCTCAAGCGCGACGACGTTGGACAATCCGATGATGCCCGCCTTGGCCACGCCGTAATTTGCCTGGCGCCGATTGCCATACAAGCCGCCGATCGATGACGTCAGCACGATTCGGCCGTAACCTGCCTTGCACATCTGAATGAAGGCGGGCCGAACAACGTGGAAAGCACCTCGAAGGTGGACATCGAGCACGGCGTCGAAGTCTTGCTGCGTCATTTCCTTGAGTGACGCTGCGCGCACTATGCCGGCGTTGTGGATGAGGATGTCGATGCGGCCATAGCGCTCCAGCGCCGCCTTGATAATCGCGTTTCCTCCTTCCGGTGTGGCTACCGACTGCGTAGCGGCGATCGCTTCGCCGCCGGCGGATTTTATCTCCCGCGCCACCGCCTCAGCAGGACCCGCATCGATGCCTTCCCCCGCCAGGCTGCCCCCGGTGTCGTTGACGACGACGCTTGCCCCTCTGGATGCAAGCAGCACAGCATAGGCACGGCCCAGGCCTCTGCCCGCCCCTGTAATCACGGCTACACGCTTATCGAATCTGAGTTCCGGCAATTGACGCTCCTTTTGGGTTGGCAACGAGTCCGGCCCGCTAAATCGGCGCGTAGAGTGGAGAGCCGCGCTGCGCGCGCAGCGACGGGGGCACTTTCCCGTCGATGTCAGTGACCCCATAGCGCTGCGCCAGTTCGGCGGCGATGTGAGTGCCGCCCGATTGCTTCATGATGTCCGGGTCTTTGGCAAGCGCCGCGATTACCCGGCCGGGAAACTCAATGGACGTGGCAACATCGGGGTTCGTAACGGTCTGCGACGACATCTCAGGATGTTCTTTGAGGGCGCGCTGCGCGCGTTCGGTAAAGGTGAGGCCCAGCCACAGCGAAATCGAAGCTACATTGTGTGGCCGCAGCTCGATTGCCATGTCGCGTGCCATCCGATCGACGGCGGCCTTGCAGGTGCCGAAGACCACGCCGTAAGTGTACCTGACTCCGGTGTAGCCCGAGGTGGCCACGATCAGACCCGACTTCTGCGGGACCATAATGCGGGCCGCATGCCACGCCGCTATATAGTTGGAACGCACGCCGACATCGACCATCTGCCAGTACAAGAGCGGCTTTTCCCAAAACGGTTTGGGCTCGGTCAGGTCTTCGGGCAACGCGAAGGCGTTGTTGACCAGGATGTCCAGGCGGCCCTGCTCTTGCCTGATCTGCGCGAAGAGCGACGCGACCTGGTCGTCATTGCCATGGTCAACCTGCACGGCAATGCCCTTACCGCCGCGGCGGTCGACCTCCGCAGCGGTCTGGCCGATGGTGCCAGGCAGCGGCGCGGAACCCGGGCTGACGGTCCGTCCAGTCACGTAAACCGTGGCGCCCTCTTCCCCCAAAGCCAGAGCAACTCCCTTGCCGATACCACGGCTGGCGCCCGTCACCACAGCGATCTTGCCCGAAAGCGAACCCACAACACGTCCTCGATTCTGCACGTCGGCACTTTAAAGGGGATCCCCCGCGAAATAGCGGCGCGGATTGTGCACCATCATGGTCTCAATCGCATCCGCACTGACTCCGGCGCGCAAAAGTCCAGGAACGAACTCTTCGAAAAGATAGGTGTAGCGGCGCCGGGGCGAGGACTCCAGGGTCTTGATAAGCTGCGGCAGGTCCTCTTCGGCAAACATCCAGCATCCGACGTTATCCTGCGACAGCATGATCTGCTTTTCGTAGCCCGCGCGGGCCAGCGCGACCAGATTTTCGGCGCGGACCTGGTCGGGCGGGGTGTCGCTGAATCCGATGGTGTCGAAGCCGACATAGCATCCCCGGTCCATCAGCGAGCGATGATAGGCCGGATCGGGATTGATGTCGGAATGTCCGATCACGATGTGATGCGGTTTCATGCCTTCGGAGAGGAAGATATCAAGTTGTTCGCTACCCATCGAGCCAGCAGTGGTATGAGTGGTGATGCGCACGTCGAGGGCGAGCGCGGTGCGCGCCGCCGCACGCAGCGCGCGCTCCTCATACTTGCCAATCCGATGCGGTCCGGTGGCGCACTTGATGAGGCCGGGACGGATGCGCTGCGGACCGATGCCCTGGGTCAATTCGGTGGTATACACGCGCTGGATCTGCGCTTCGCGCATCGTTTTAAAGTACGGCGGAAAGCCGGCCAGCGGCAGGCCGTGCTCGATGTACAACCCGGTGGTGCAGATTATGTTGATGCCGGTGCGGCGCGACACTTCGGCCATGAAAGCGGGATCGCGTCCAATCTCCATCGGACACGGATCCACCACCGACATGACTGCAAACCGCTTGAGCGCCGCAAGTTTGGCCGCGACTCGGGCAACCTCGCGCTCGCGGTCGAAGACCAGCGTCGTATCGACCTCCCATCCCGGATAACAGGCGCGAAGATGCTCGTGCATCAGGGTCAGGCCAAGCCGATCGACCGGAATCGGACCCAGCACTGTCTGCACCGTCGAGGCCATCGAGGATCTCTCCCATTATATCAACTTACCGATTAGTATCTGTCGTCCTTCGATGTAGTCGCAAATCGTTGAGGGTCAATCGAAACGGTAACCAGCGCCGTTCCGGCAAATCAAGTCAGTGATAGGCCATATAATTCCGCCGCGTTGTCCCGAACCAGGCGGCGCGTCTCAGCCTCCGGAATGTCGGCAAAATCCTGCTCGATGCGCTCCTTGGAATGCGGGAAGGTCCCTTCGCTGTGCGGATAGTCAGAGCCCCACATCAGGTGATTGGGATTGAGCAGATGACGAACCATCACACCCGGTCGATCATCCTCGAAGGTCGCCCAAAACTGCTGCTTGAAATAGGAGCTGGGCGGCTCCTCAAGTCTCGGCTGCATCCATTTGTGATGATCTTCCCACCAATGGTCCATAAAGCGCAGCATCGCCGGAATCCACCCGATTCCGCTCTCCACCATCACAAAGCGCAGGCGTGGATGGCGCTGGGGGACACCGCCTGCAATCAGCCGCGACAGCCAACGCATCATGTTGACGATCTTCTCGTCCACCACCCAGGCGTTTATCGGCACCGAAGTCACGGCCAGGTCCAGTTGCTCTTCCTGGGTAGCGGTGTGGGCTACAACCGGCAGACCGATAGCCTCCAGAGCATCCCACAGCGGTTCGTAATAGGGATCGTGATAGGGGCGGGCCGGAAGGTTCGGGATCATCACTTCGCGCAGCCCCAACCTGGCGCAGCGCTCGGCTTCCGCGATCGCCCATTCAAGCGGGCCCCGAAACGGTAGCATCCCCACGCCCAGCAGGCGCTGGGGGTTGGTGGCCGAAAACTCACTGGCGAAGTCGTTATAAACGCGCAGACACTCGCGCTGGTAGTCGGCATCGGCGATGCCGTAGAACAGCAGCGCGTGGCCGGGATACAGCACCTCGGCGCCAATATGGTCGACATCCTGGTCGAGCAGCCGCAGATGTGGATCCAGGCCGCCGGGCCGCACCTGTTCGTGCCGTCCGCCACGGCCGGTATCCATCGCCGGCCGCTGCTTTTCGTCGGTCGCCGCCATCAGGGGACTGTCCTCCGGCGTTGCATATAGACCTTTCACCACCCAGGTCTTGACGCCCTCTCGCACCTCCATATGCGGCGCGTCGTCGCGAAACCGCCGATCCATACGCGTGACCCACAAGTCGTCGGGTTCATTGATGTGGCTGTCGGCCGACACGAAGCGATCAATGTTCAGCGCCATTGGCCTTACCCCCGTACCTGTTCTCAAGCGCTCATACGCAAAAATGCTTACGACAAATTCACCGTGCAGCGCAAATGGGGATTTCGCCGGACCGCACGCGTCACCCGTCCCCCTACCGGCCCGCCGGCCGCGTCAACACACGGTACCGCACCTCATCTGAATTTCCCGCACCTCGCGGTTGCGCCATCGCCGATACCGAAAGTTAGCACCGACTCCTTGGCATGATGCGGTTTCTTCTGCGTGCCGTCGCGTCCTGCACTCGAACAGCACGGAATTTTTGCATATACAATTATTATTGCTGTTGACAATTATCCAGCGTCGGCGATAATGCCGCCATGGCGACGCTGACCGACGCCAAACCCGCTTTGCATAGAACCGCCAAAACCGACGCGCGGGCTCTATTGTCGAACACTCCCGCCTCCCGGCGGAAAATCGCGGCAACCATCGGGGCCGCAGATATTTGCTCTGAAATGGAGAAGAGACCATGAAGCGAGTGATGTGGGTAGCCGTAATTGCACTGGCCACTACGCTGACCGCCGCGATCGCGGCGGCCCAGCAGTTCGATCCCAAGGTTTACCAGCAGATGGTCGATGCGTCATCGCCACAAACGATTCCCCCCGGCACCAGGATTACGTTGCACAATTGGAAAAGCTACAGCAACTTTTTTCCTTATTTCGTGCGGCTTGCGTTCGAGGGCAACAGCCATTTTCACGTGCTCGACAGTCCCGAGTACGTAGTAGAAGTCGGACCTACCGGAGATTACCCGATTCCCAAAGCGATGCGTCAGGACACCGAAAAATACGCCGGGCAGACGCGGTTAGTTCCCTACCCTGCCACCGGCGGCTTTATCTACACCGGCTACCAGGCGGGAACACCGTTTCCGAACCCGACCGAGCCGAACAAGGCGGCCAAGATAATGTACAACCTCTGGATGGGGTTCTTTCAGCCCTTTGTGCTGCATGAATTCAGCCATAACTGGTTAACCGACTCATTCGGCAACGTGCAACCGGAGGACACGGATGACGCCTTTTACCGCCTGATGCACATGAGCGACCCGCCCTACCCGATGAACCTTCCCGACGCGGCCGGCTATATCGTCGCGAACCGTTTCATCGAAATGATTCCTGAACAGGCTAAATATACCACCGCGCTGGAGCTGATACCGGAAGATCCGACCCGGCTGACCGAGGAGTATGCATTCCTGCCCAGCCTGCGCCGGTCGCTGCGGCTGTCGAGCGCCTCGCGCTGTGCGCCGATCCTGGGGACCGATTTTCTGGCCGATGACAGCGACTGGAAGCCGGCCTTTTTCAGGCCCGAATATCTGGGTGAAAAGAAGTTACTGGTGCCTTTCATCGACGAAAAGGTCGCCTTCACCGAAGGTGCGCGCTCAGCCTTCATGGGCGGCGACAAGAATACCGGGGTGGCTTTCCCGGGCTGGCCGAAAGCCGGATATACAAAATGGCAAGTGCGCAAAGTATACTTGATTAACATGCGCGCAACCGAAGCTTTGGGACGGGGCTACTGCTATTCGGACCGCATCTTTTCCGTCGATACGCAGACCTGGCAAACATATACCGAAGAGAACTACGACCGTACCGAAAAACTCTACCATGTAGTATGGGATTACCCTGGCACCGTAATGTATGAAGGTCACAGAACGGTTCAGCCGCGGGCTTTCGGCGGTGCGATGGGCTATGATTGGGAGAACAACCACGCCACGGCCAGCTACGGCTACGACCTGACGATCGACGACCAGGTGCCGGGCGAGTACCGGGCTCCCGGCGTATACACTCCCAGCGGTCTGGATCGCGTGATGAAGTAATCCAAATCGGCTGCGGCCGCGCCCAATTTCAGCGGGCGCGGCCACGGCCGTCCTGTTTTCTCACCTCAGGGGCAGTCTGATCTCGGCCGGCCCCTTGGCCATCAGCATCCCGCTCTGATTTTTCATCTCGAAATCCACGGTGACGATGCCGTTTTTGGCTGCCGGGTTCTGCTCTTTCTTGGTGACCCGGCCGGTCAGGAACGTGGCGTCGCCAACAAAGGCGGGACCGATATAGCGCGCGTTGCAATGGACTACGAAGCCCAGTTCGCCGCCCCAGTTGCTAAGATAATCGAGGATCCAGGCGCCCATCGTGGCGCCGTAGCCGTAGCCGCGCGGCACGCCAATCAGTTGCGCATATTTTTCATGCACGTGGCCGCGCGAGGGGCCGTAGTAAAGCCCGTCGGCGTAAGTGGGATCGATTTTGGCCTTCTCCGCGTCGCGCGACATCTCCGGCAGCCATCCCGCCTCCATCGATGTACTGGGTAATTCGTCCGGCTCATCGCTGCCCCACACCGTGAAGATGTAGGCGCGCCATTCGGTGGTGAAAGTCTGGATAGTGTGCGGGCCGATCGGCCGGACGGGCAGCTCCTGGCCTTCCTTGACGTCGTTGAAGTAACGAATCATGTGGTTCTGGAAGGTCTTGTAGTATTCGAACTTCTGCGCCTCGATATTATCGAGATCCTCCATCGTCCACTGCGGCGGCGTGCGCTGTTCGGCGAAGGAATTCATCGCGCGGGCGTTCTCCGCGCGGTAGCGGATTGAGGTCGAGCGCTGCTTGGCGATTACTTCGCCGCGCTGGTTGATGTAGGTGGTATCGCCGCGCGAGAACATCGTCGGCCCGGCGAACTTGGTATGCGTCACCCGGTAATCGAACAGCATCCGGTCCGACCGGATCTTGTCGCCGGCCCGGATGCGCGGGCCGTAGAACCACCACTCGTCGCCGCCGAACAGCATATGCGTGCCCGCGATGTAGCCCTGGATTGCGGGAACCGCGCCGTGCCCAGAGGTGCAGTTAACCGTGAAGGATTGCGGAGCAACGATTTCGCCGAGCGCGCTTTCAGCCGCATACTTCTCGTCGTAATATAGAGGGTTGGGATTCTGCATACCCTGCGCCCAGCGGCGAATATCGGTCAGCGTGATCGGTTCCTTCAACTGGCCGCCACCCAGCGGCACGCCGACCCATTTGTCGGTCTCAGTGGTGTCCAGCGGTTCCATGTTTATCTTGTCAACTTTCTCTGCCATCTCTACTGCTCCTCCGCTATGGCAAATGACAAAGCTGGTGTCTCTGAAATGGAAGCGTTACCACTCCCGGCGCCCGAGCGCTAGCGGGTTACGGAAAAAACGATTTTCCGCAACCTGCTCCCTCACGCTAGTCTCTCCCAGAGGGAGAGAAGTAAAGGAAAGCGGCCATCTTTTATCCAGGGTGCGGAACGCACGTGTCTTCATGAGGGCACAAGCATCCTTTTCCGCACCCTGTTAGAGCGTGATGCCCGCCTCCGCCAGCCGCCTCTGTTCCTCGGCGGACAGTCCGAGCACCTCGCCCAGCACATAGGCGTTGTGCTCACCCAGTTGCGGTGCGCCGTCGGTAACCGCTGCGCCGCGGGACATCCTCCAGGCGGGTCCGACGATAGGTCTGCTCTGCCCTGCCCCGCCGGTTACCGTACGGTAAAACTCCCTTTGCCAGAGATGCTGGTCGGAAATCAAATCAATCGAGTTCTGACTCTTGGCGGCCGCGATGCCGCGTTGCTGCAGCGACGCGGCCAGCGCCCGCGCATCGTGGCGCAAGGTCCATTGCGTAACCAGGCGGTCCAGCTCGCTCTCGTTGGCCTTGCGATCGGCGCGCGTCCTGAAGTGGGGATGCTCGGCCAGGGCGGGCTGACCCATCGCATCGGCCAGCTCCCTCCAGGCCTGATCCGAAGAAACCGCGATACTGATCCAGTCGCCGCCGCGACAGGGATATACGCCGTGCGGCGCCATCTCCGGATGGCGGTTGCCGTCGCACACCTGCAGCCGGCCATTGAGCGTGAAGTCCATGATCGTGTCGCCGATCATGCTGCTCATCGTCTCAACCGCGGAGACGTCCACGAACTGGCCGGCGCCGGTGCGGCGGCGATGCATCAGGGCGACCACCGCGGCGAAAGCGGCGGCGGTGCCGAAGGTTGCGTCGCCGTAGCGGATATTCATCCCGGCCGGCGGCTCCCCTTCGTAACCGACCATGAAAGTTACTCCGCCCAATGCCGCAAAGCTGGGCGCATAGCCGGTTTGATAGGCCAGCGGTCCCTCGCTCCCGTACATGCCCATCGATACGTAGACGATGTCAGGCTTTACGGCTTTGACCGCCTCGTAGCCCAGCCCCAGGCGATCGATGGCACCGGGCCGCAGGTTCTCGAGCAAAACATCGGACTTGCTCAGCAACTCCAGCACCAGTGCGCGGCCTTCTTTGGACTTGACATCGATCTGCACGCTCAGCTTTTGCGGATTGACCGCCTGGAAACCCGGAGCCTGGTTGACCTTGACGCCGCCGTAGCCTCGTGAGGGGTCGAGCGAGCCGAGGCTTTCGATCTTGATCACCTCGGCGCCCAGGAAGGCCAACAGCTTGCCGCCAAACGGGCCCGCCCACACCCGCGTCAGCTCGACCACGCGTACACCTTGTAGCGGTCCGCCCCGCGCCTGATTGCTCATGAGTGATGTTCCCCGCCGGCGCGCGCCGGCCCAGCCTCGGCAGTCGTGCCGGACAATGCTGCCAGCTTTGCTTCAGTATGCTGTCCAAGCAAGGGCGCCGGTCTGACGATTTTGGCGCGCGTTGCGCTCAATTTATAGGGCACGGTGGGATATGCGGCCGTGCCCAACACCGGATGATCCAGCTCGGCGAAGAATCCGCGATAGACATATTGGGGCGAGCGTTGCAGGTCGCCCGCATTTTTTACCGCCACCAGCGGCAGCCCCAGTTTCTGGGCTTGCGCCGATACCTCGTCGCGGCCGCGCGTCTTGAGAAATGCCCCAAACTCCTGACGGCACTTGGCAACGCGCTCGGGCGTACACTCAAGCTCCATCCAACGTTCGGGAAAGGAATTCATCCATTGCGGATTGCCCATGAGCTGACGCATCGCCGCCCAATGCCCGCGTTCGGACAGCCACAGATAGACGTAGCCGTCCCGGCACGCAAAGATCGTGGCCGGACCCCACAAATCGAACACGGTGCGCCTGGGCGTCGCCTCCATGTCGCCCGCCACCAGTTGTCCCAGGACATAGTCAACCCGGGAGGCCAGAACCGCCTGCGCGGACACGTCGATGAACTGTCCGCGCCCGGATTCTTCCCGCCCGTACAATGCCGCAACCACGCACAGCGCCGCATCCAGCCCGGCTTCGTAGCTGGGGAGGAAGCGTCCGGGCCCTTTAAGCGGCGGTTTGTTGTCGTCGGCAGCCGTTGGCGTGTGGTAACCCCAGCCGCTGGCGTGGAAGACGTTGAGGTCCTCGGCGTGCGCGCGGTCCGCGGGCGCATCCTGACCATAGGGCGTAATGGCGCACAGGACCAGTCGCGGATACCTGTCCTGAAATGTCCCAGGATCGAGCCCCACGCTCTTCAGCCAGCCCGGAGCGTGATCGTCGATCACGGCGTCGGCACGGGCCACTAACCTGCCCAGCGTCGCTGCGCCGGCCGGCGTCGAAAGTTCGAGCGCGACGGAATTCTTGTTGGTATTCAGATAGGCAAACAACCCGCTTCTTTCCACGCCGGCCTCGCCCGCCGCGAACGGGCCCAGGCTGCGGGTGGGGCTGCCGCAGGCGGGCCTTTCAAGCTTGATCACCTCGGCGCCGAAGTCCGAGAGCAGCTTGCCGCAATATTCGCCGCACACGCTTTCCGACAGCTCCACTATCCTGAAATCGCTTAAAGCAGACATCGCACAGGGCCTCAGGAGCCGCGGCGTCCGGACTGGCTCAGCCGCCATTCCGGGGGAAACTTGGCTTCGGTCTCTTTAACCATGGAGGCGAGCCCGCGTTTGAGAACCTCGGAGTTGAGCACAAACTCGCCCTCGTCGGCGTGCAGGTGCGCGCCCAACGATTCAACCAGTGAGGTGAGAATGCTCCCCATATATTCTCCCCGGTACTGTTTATATATTTCCAAAAACGTCTTCTGGACGACGATCCTGTCAGTCGGCCCGTTGCGCACGCATGCAAGTGCATACTTCTCAACTTCTTCTTCCAGCCGCGCACGCGGCACCATGCTGTTGATAAATCCGCATTCATACATCTCCTGGGCCGTGAACGGGCGTCCAGTGAACAGCATCTCCTGAAACTTCCGCAGGCCGATGGTCTCGATCCATGTCCACAGACGCGGACCCCAGCCGGAATAACGAAATGCCGCATGCCCATACAGGGCATCATCCGAGGAGATAAGCAGGTCAGCATCGCCGGCCTGATAGAAGTGCCACCCGTAGCAATAGCCCTTCGCTTCGACGATACTAATCTTCTTGAATTCCTGAAGACTGCGGCACCCGCCTCTGGTTGAGGCGTACAGCGAGCCGAAGTTGAAGCCGCGGCGGAAGGACCCGGGCGGAGGAGGCTTGACGCCCGCATCTTGGGGGAAGGCGTATTCGGCGAGCGGATCGGCGGCCATCTTCTCCTGCTGTTCCGGTAAATCGGCACCTGACCCGAAGTGATCGCCGGCGCCGCGAATCACCACCACCTTCACGTCATCGTCCGCGTTGGCCTGCCGC
>Ga0070740_10003401_pt1 | contig 16945 bp, 14 predicted proteins | sample Coa_R2_FD_67286 | JGI IMG/M metagenome (GOLD analysis project Ga0070740, IMG submission 67286) | Surface soil microbial communities from Centralia Pennsylvania, which are recovering from an underground coalmine fire - Coalmine... | ecosystem: Environmental > Terrestrial > Soil > Unclassified ... | reverse complement strand
TGGACAAACTCGGCGCTGATTTCCTGCGGACCGTCAAAACGATTGAAGACCGGTTAGGCGCCAATCCGGCAATTATGGTACTGCCAATTGGTGTCGAGAGTTCCTATAAAGGCAATGTTGATCTACTCACCCGCAAAACAATCGTTTGGGGGTCAGATGAACTCGGAGCAAAATTTGAAGTTTCTGATGAAATTCCAGCTGAGATGAAAGAACAGGTTGAGGAATATCGGAATAAATTGATTGAAAAGATTTGCGAGACTGATGATACGCTTTTGGAAAAGTATCTTAGTGGTGAAGAACCAGGTATTGATGAATTGAAAAAGGCACTTCGTGCTGCAGTTATTTCATATAAATTAGTGCCGATTTATGCCGGGACGTCACTTCGTAACAAAGGTGTGCAGCCGCTTTTGGATGCAGTGGTTGATTATTTGCCCTCCCCAATGGATTTGAAAGAAGTCAAAGGTATCAATCCAAAAACTGGTGCGGAAGAAGTCCGCAAGCTTGTGCCGGAAGAAAACTTTGCCGGTCTGGCATTTAAAATTCAAAATGATCCGCATGTTGGCAAATTAACCTATTTCCGTGTCTATTCAGGGAAAATTGCCTCAGGAACATATATATATAATAGTACAAAAGATACCAAAGAACGTGTCGGCCGTTTGTTACTCATGCATGCCAATAACCGCGAGGAAATAAAAGAAGCATATGCTGGAGAAATTGTCGCGATTGTCGGTTTGAAAGAAACTGGCACAGGTGATACATTGTGTGATGAAAGTAAACCGATTGTGCTTGAGCAGATTACCTTCCCGGAGCCGGTTATCTCGCTAGCGATTGAACCAAAAACAAAATCCGATCAGGAAAGATTGGGTTATGCACTGAAACGCCTGATGGAAGAAGATCCGACCTTCCAGGTCAAAACCAATCACGAAACCGGACAAACGATTATCTCAGGTATTGGTGAGTTGCAACTTGAAATCATGGTTGACCGGATGAAACGGGAATTTAATGTCGAGGCAAATGTCGGTGCGCCGCAAGTTGCATATAAAGAGACAATCGAACGTATGGCAGAGGCAGAAGGTAAATATATTCGTCAATCAGGTGGACGCGGACAATACGGGCATTGTTTCTTGCGAGTTGAGCCAAAGCCGCGGGGTGAAGGATATGAGTTTGTGAATGCAATTAAAGGCGGAGCAATTCCTGCTGAATTTGTCCAGTCAGTACAAAAAGGCGTTGTCGAGACAATGGAAAACGGGGTGTTACTTGGTTATCCGATGGTCGATATGAAAGTCACTTGCTATGATGGTTCGTATCATGAGGTAGATTCTTCGGATATTGCTTTTAAGATTGCCGCAAGTCAGGCACTGCAAGCTGCGACGAAAAAGGCTGGTTTGACACTGCTTGAGCCGATCATGAAAGTCGAAGTGACCACGCCGTCAGAATTTTTGGGTGAAGTCATTGGTGATTTGTCATCAAAGCGTGCGCAAATCAACGGTACAGAAGAGCGGGGGAATGCGACGGTTATTCTGGCAATGGTGCCATTGGCAGAGCTCTCAGGGTATGCGACACAACTGCGAAGTCTCACCCAAGGTCGGGCGAGTTACTATATGGAGCCAAGTCATTATGAGATTGTACCGAAAAATATCGTTGAAGGTTTGCTTGCCAAATCGACCTTCACAGGACGCGTCGCCGCTGCATAACTTTCATGCTACAATAGGTCTTATATGTCTATGACTCTTAATATAATTAATTCCATTATCAATAAGTCAGAGTTCATTACAGCACTCCTTCTTGTTGCTACTGCGCTTATTACTATAACCATAAAACTCAAACCCCGGGGGGAAATAGGCTGTCTAAATACATGGAAGTATTGATCATTATTATTGCCGCATTGATTCTTCTCTGGTTTTCTATCTGGTTGGCAGGTTTTATCTGTCTCAATGATTTTTCCGTACCGCCTATTCCAATCAACAGGGTTAAAAAAAGTCTTATCGTTTTTCCCCATGCAGATGATGAAGCGCTTACCACCAGTGGATTCATGCGCAAAGCCGCTCTTGCAGGCATAAAAGTAACATGGGTTATCTTAACCAAAGGTGAACGGGGAAATCCAACTGCAACTGTTGATCCCAAATTAAAAACGATTCGTACACAGGAAGTTAAGCATGTTGCGAAATTGCTTAACGTAACAAAAGTTATACAGGAAGACTTTGGTGATGGAATGGTTGCACATAAGAAAAAAGAAGTTGCTAAATTTTTAATGACAATTTTCCAAAGCGAGCAACCGGATCTGGTTATTACTTACGATCTTTCCGGCTGGTATGGTCATCCTGATCATATTGCAACAACGGAAATTGTTAATGAGATCCTACAAACGAAATTTCCTGAAATATCTCTTTGGTATGCTTCTCTTCCCAAAAAAGTCTGGGCACTTGCTGGAGGTCTGCCAACACATATGGCAAAAAATCCGAAATGGATACACGATCGCACATATCCAAATGGAAAAGTGTTTGTTGGGCTCAATGTATTGCAAACTGTTCGTGCGGTTTATCTCTATAAAAGTCAGCAGCAATCCTTCCGGCAAAGTATCCCCTTTGCGCCAGTTCCGATGTGGTTTTTTATTTCAATGGGGTGGTTTGTATATTTTTATCAGGTACGTTAGAATAATGGCTGAGATGCTCTGTCTGCACTCAGCATGACGGGAATCAATTAGTGTTTTTACTTTCAAGCAACCTGCCTTGACGATAAAACTGCAAAAACCAGTAGCCGAAGAAAAGTTGAAAAGGAATATTTGCCCAAATGCCCCAGGGAAGTTTGAAAATCGGCGTTGCGATAAGAAGCGCTAAACCAAAACCGCCGTTATCAATAACTGCAAACAGCATCAGGTACTTTGCAAGTCGGGTATGCGGTCGTTTGTAAATATAGAGATATAAAAAGAAATCCAGGAGAACAATAACACCCCAGATCCGCAAGAATAAAATTTGCGTTTGATTCAGATACAAACCGAAAAAGGGAAGGAGGTTTTGCGGAATTAGAAGTGGCGTTAGTCCCCAGACAAAGATAACCATGAAGAATTTGCAATACATGATGTTCTTAAAAAGGGCAGTATCGAGAATATTGGTTTGTTCGCGATGGATCACAATATTATTATAGCAGTAGATGAGACTTAGTCCTAATAAAAAAATATTTGACAAAGAGATATAATAGGGTATATGAAACCACTTGTTGCTGTTTTTGCCCATCCTGATGATGAAGCATTTGGTCCCGGCGGGACACTGGCAAAGTTTGCAAAGAAACGTGATGTATATATCATCTGTGTCACCAATGGTGATGCAGGGCAAAATAGCAGCAAAAAGACGAAAGAACTTGGACAGATTCGCAAAGAAGAAATGCTTGCATCGACAAAAATCCTTGGTGTCAAAAAAGTGTTTTTCCTCGGCTATAAGGACGGAACGCTTTGTAATAATCTTTATCATGAGATCGCAGAAAAAATTGAGAAAAGTATCAAACCTCTCCAACCGGAGATTTTGTTGACATTTGAACCGCGCGGTGTTTCAGGACATATTGATCATATGGCTGTCTCCATGATCACCTCATATGTATTTGAACGTTCAGATTTCGTCAAACAGCTGTGGTATTATTGCGCGAGTAACTCGGTGCGTAATCAACAGAAGCAGTATTTCATTTATTTCCCGCCCGGATATAAGAAGGCAGACGTTGATAAAGTAGTAAATGTTTCGGCGGTTTGGGAAACAAAAGTTTCGGCAATGCACAAACATGAATCCCAGCAGCATGATATTGATCCTATCATGCAATCACTTGCCAAGCGACCGAAAGAAGAATACTTCCTGATTTTGAAATAAGAAATAGTTTTATATGTTATACTTTTAGAGGCAGGTACTTTAAGTAATAGTATGCATACTGATGAGCGGGGAGAAGGGAATAAGCCAATTAATGAAGCACTAAGACGAAGCCTTGTTGAGAGAATAGGCTGGGTGCCAAGGTCAACACCAGATACAACGAGGATAATTCGTGGTGTTTGGGATCCAGAAGAGGGCAAACAAATTGCAAGCACAGGGTATGGATTTGATGGTATGGGATTTGCAGGAAATGGATTTGGGCTTAGTTCATATGAGGAAAATGCATTAGACGAAATAGCTCATACACATCGGGGTGCTCCAATTGTTGAGATTTTTGCACTACCAAATATTCGAGAAGAGCATTTACAAGCATGGCGTGAGGGAAAACTTCCAAAAGAGTTTCCTTTAGAGACATTATTTGCCCATTCCAACAATGCAGGAGAAGCTGTAAGAAGTTCAGGGGTTAACCAAGATGCCAATTTAATTCTCGATCCTATATTTTTCGAAGGATACTACAATAAACAAACGAATTCGTGGACTCCAAATCCTCAATTCTGGGAGAATGCATTAAGAACGCAAGCGACGCTGGAAGGGTGGACAGAAGAACAATTCCAGCAAAGAAGACAGGAAAAATACAATCAGCTCAAGCAATCTGCGCTACAAAATATGAATACTGCTGTACAAGCATATCAAGAATCGCAACGACTTTTTCAGCAACATTTTGATGAATCAACGTACGCAGATTCGGAGGATCCTCCTATCCGGATCCCTTAATGTAAATAAGCACCCGATGTCTAATAAAGATAAGGAATAATCCGTTTGGTTTTTGTTTGATACTCGATATACTCTTTCACCATTTGTTGCATAACCAGCTCATCAGACCTCATTGCTTTTATCGCAATAAGTATAAGAAGGAAGAAAGCAAGGAGACGGAAAAACGTCAGGTTACTTTGAACAAGCGTAAAGAGAAGAAAAAAGATGCCGGCATAGATAGGATGACGGATAATTTCATATGGTCCAGTAGTAACGAAAAAATACCCGCGGGGAAGTTTGGTAGAAGTTTTTTTACTATGTCTGATTGCAAGAAACGCCCAGATGATGAGTAAAGCACCTAGAATCTGAATAAGAACAAAAAGCATTGTTGAGACGATAATGGGACCTGAGATAAGCAGATAAAGAATGAGCATACTTTGGATGAGGATGAAAAAGGAGTGTGTTCTTGCTGGCGTCATAGTTTTAGTATAAAGGATTTCAGAGAGAAGATGTAAGAGGTTATTTGCAAAGTTATTTTTCTGTCTAAGATACTCTTAGAGATAAGATGGTATAATAGAAGTGTGAAGAAATTTTTGCTAGCTTGTCTTGTGCTTCTTGTTTTGGGATTCTTTGGGCTTGTGCTATTGAAAAATAAAGTCAGAACAGATGTGAATCAGGCTGCGACAATCACTCTTCCATCCCCTACACAAGAGCCAACAGTGCAAGTACAAAAAGGGAACAGTGGTGTGCGACAAGGCATTTTTGTACCATATTGGGCAGTCTCAGATCAACCGTTGGCAGTTACAGCCTACAATGATGTCATTTATTTTGGTGTGGCCGCAAGTAGCAGCGGGAATTTAGAGCAGGATGCGGGGCTTGCTACAGTGACAAAATTTTCGCAACAAGCAAGTAATAACAATCAACAGACATTTTTAACACTGCGGATGATTGGGAGTGATACTGATTTTACTATCTTACAAGATCCTACAAAACAGCAATCATTAATGAAATCAACAATTACAATGGCAAAAGACAATCATTTCAATGGTATTGTTTTGGATCTTGAATTGTCTGCATTGCCGTTTGACTCGGTAGAAAAACAAATTGATACCTTTGTGACGCATTTCTCGCAAACAGCAAAACAAAACAAGCTGCATTTTGCCATGTTAATGTATGGTGATACGTTTTATCGTTTGCGGCCATTCGATGTCAAATATCTTAGTCACCATGTCGATACGATTATGGTAATGTCTTACGATTTTTCCAAGGCCAATGGCGATCCGGGCCCGAATTTTCCGCTTACCGGCGCTGCTACGTATGGATATGATATGACAAAAATGATAACTGATTTCCTTCAGGCTGTTCCTGCTAACAAACTTACCGTTGTTCTGGGAAGATTTGGGTATGATTGGCAGATTGGGCCTAGCGGTCACAGTGTACAGCCAGCTTTGCCATTGACTGATGCACAAATCGAGCAAAAATTTCTTCATACGTGTCGTTATAGTGAGTGCATGGTACATCACGATCCTGTTTCTTCTGAAACAGAAATTACCTACACTGATAGCAATAAGCAGAAGCATGTTGTCTGGTTTGAGGATGAACAGTCGATTGCGGCAAAAAAAAGATATTTACAACAGCGGGGTATTACTTCATTTGGTGATTGGGCATATTCGTACTTTTAGTCTTAAAGTTCCAGTTCCCAGATCTTACCGTCGGACAAAAGGAGTATTTTTTTATCAGCTTCCTCAACCTCGAAATCTTTGGCATCTCTGATCTGTGCAGCAGCGTATTGTGATTGATAAGTACCATCTTTGTCGAGTTTAACAATACGGCTATTGCCGTTATCGAGCACATACACACTACTGGTAGTTGCATCAGTAAAAATTCTGGTGGGATTACGTAAGGGTGCAGGTAATCCCGAAATTTTGAATGCATCTGGTTGTCCGCTGGTAAATTTCAGCACTGTGCCATCTTGAAAAAGAATATAAACAGAACTGTCAATTGCCATAGAGACTGCAGTAGAAACATCAGGTGGAGTTTTGAAATAATTAGTTTTGCTAAAACCTGAGGAACCGGCAACGTATTTCAAAACAGCTTTTTTCGTATCCAGGATATAAACATTTCCATCATATGGTACGACTGCTTTGGGATCTTGCCACTGGCCGGAGTTGGTAATAATCGTTTTTTTTGTACCATTCGATTTTGCAATTGTAGTTACTGCTTTATCAGTTACTTCATAAATCATTGTCGTATCCTGACTATATGCCAGTCCGCTGGTATTTTTCTCAACCGCGAGTATATCGGTTTGTGGGACTGAAATTTCTTTAAGCTGGAGAAAATTTGCTGTTGATCCTGATGTTGTCAACTGATTATCGACTTGATTAAGCAAATTCTGCAATTGATTGTGCTCCGTTGAGTTTTTAGGAAATTTATCAATGGCAGCAGTAATTGTCGTATGTGCCTTCTGAAAATCCTGTCGGGCAAGATCTGGACGGATGCTGGACATTTCTTTGCCGGCAGTATAATTTGTTTGCGCGCTCGTGTAGGTTTGTTGGAAAAGTGCATGCAGTTGCGCATGTTGCTGTTTCATTTTTGTAAAAACAATACTAAGTACAAGCAGGATTATCAAAACAGCTGCAATACTTAAGAAAAGTTTCTTGCGGTGATTAAGATGTAGTCCTGAGAGTTTGCCCGGCAGGTGTGGCAGGGGGAAGGCAGGAAGTTTAGGAATAGTAACATGCCATCGTTTTGGGGGAGCAGTTGTTTCTTTGGTTGCTGTCATTATCTCATTTGTTTGTGTGATGGCATCGGCAAGCGATGGCTCTTCCGCTTCGCCACTGGTTTCAACTGTTTCATGTTTGGTAAAACCATGATAGATGAGGATAATTGCAGCTTGTCCGCCATCTACGGTAGCATGCATTTTAGGTGAGAGCGCCTCGGCAATATCATTTGGCAGAGTTAGTTCAAACGCGTCCGCTACATCTTTATCAGTGATGTTGTGCGCAAATTGAGCAGTCTGTAAAAGAATGCTGTCATCATTTTGGAGATAGCCTGATGCCGTTTGGATTTTATATGATTTAGTCGGTGTCATGTTTTCCAGTAAAACGCCAATCCGGTTGCCACGCTTCATAATGATTTTTCCCGATCCCGCAAGAAAAAGATACAAAACGTTTTCTTTGATAAAACCCAGACAAAAACTCGGGGTAACAGTTGGAGGAAGCATCTGTAGGCTTTTCTCAATGGCTGTTTTTATCATTGTCAGATTTTTTTCTTCCAGCGTAAAAAATTCAGCTTCGAGACTATTTAAAAAGTCCTTCCCGAGTGTCTGAAGGGAAATAGTTTCGTCAGGTTCAGCTGAAGCCAAGGAAAGACAAGCGAAAAGGCTGCCGGCATTATATGCCTGTGACCAGCCAGTCTCTGTTGGTATCGCTACCAGTTTGGCATAGGCGAGGGTGGGTTTTGCAAGGTGTAATGGGTCGGGCATTACTTATACTATAACAAGTGTTGCGACAAAAAGCGAGATTACGAGGAAGAAATAAATATACCCAAACATACGAATACCAAATGTCCAAACACGGGACGGGAAGAAAACAATTTGCGATAAAGAATGCAACCTGATCAGCAGCATAAAAATAAAGATGGCATACATACCCATGAGGATAAGCAGCGGAATTTTTACAATAAGATTGAGACTAATAAATTCTGACAGAAAAGGTACGGTTATCATAGATGTCAAAAGTCAAAAACTAAATGTGAAATTTTAAACGTTTTTATATATCATTTTTGCTATATAGTCTTGCCATTTGATCTTTGAGATTTGACAGTATCATTGTATCAGCTTGCTTATTATATCAACAACTTTTGCCGGATGGGGTGCCTGTTCAAAGACAAACGTTCTGCCGGGTGTATCTTCAATAATCAGCCTGACATCACCATAATCAAAAAATGATTCAGCGAAGCTTTTTTGCGAATACTCAACATTTTTAATATCATCAACTGACGTCGCTGAGACATTGATAGCACTGATATTGCTAAAACTAATATCAACGATCCGTTGCTGTGTCACAATACCCATGTTATAAAACCAGGTAAGAAAATTCGCAAATGCAAAACCAATGACCAGAAGATAGAAAAAAACTATAAGTAACGAAAGTACATGAGCTGGTAAAGCAGGAAGTGGTATATGAATAGTTAGTAGTATTACGAAAAAGGCCACTGGTGCAAGCAAAAGGAGGATGGTAGTGGTAATCCAGGAAAGATTGGTAATAAATGCTTTGTGCAGGAAAAGAATAACTTCTTCGCTGGGTGTCTGGTTGGCAAATGTCAGCCCTTTCGGGTGGGGTATAAATGCAGAGAGCGGCGACATTCTTTCCAGTTGCGGTTCAGGCGCAAGGGGTTGTGGTTGCGCAGGCGGTTGTTTCTCTGCTGTATGTTCGTCAAAAATATCGGGCATAGTATGAATTGAAAATTGCGTGTTTCAAACTGCATTATAGCAAGTTTAAAAAATAAAATCATTTGTGCTCGATGTTAAAGAAAGCAAAGCCGGATTGGGGAATCGAGAGGTATCCTGGTGCCCGCAGATCAAAAGCTGTTTTGAATGCTGAGCCGCTGAGTGAAATTGCCCCCTTATCAGTTTGAAAGGTGACTTGACTTGTTTGTCCATTGTTCCCCTGAGTCACACTCACGTCTGACACACTGGAAACACCACCGCCATATTTACCCGCAATTTGCCGCAATTCATCATGACTATACGGATTGCCCGGCCAGCAGGAAGTAGTTACCGGCGTTATCCGCGAGGTTTCGCTGCTGTTGCCATTTGCCAGAACAAGTGCCGCATTGATCAGATCTGCCATATCATCTGATGTCAGCCAGGGATTGTCCCGTCCACATTTGTCACTGTCAACGCTGTAACCTTTTGTATACCAGGCCTTATAAAACCATGGCGAACCAGCCATTTTCTCATACGCCCGGTCTGAAAAATCAGAGCCGCCATTGCCATCTGTTGTATCCCAACCCATGGTGTCCAAATAACCGCCAGCTGTTGAAGAAAAGTAGGTGACAACACCATCAATAATTTGTCCTTTCGTATCATCCACTGCTTCTTTCCACACAGCCGGAGGATTGGCAGCTTTACTGGCAGAGTAAACCTGGCACCCCTCATCAGTGCAGATTGATTGTCCCGACTGTTTATATCGGTACGCATATGTTCGCGCCGCTACTGCCTGGGCTTTAAGTGCCTCCATAGGAAAATCTGATGGCATCTCAGCAATACCATATAAATAAGTGGTTTCAAAATCTATAGCTCCTGAGCCATCAACATTGATTGTCCCGCTGGTATCAACAGTTGAAACGTCTTTACCGTAGTATGCTTTCAAAATCGCATGATAGTCCTGCCCCGCATTGGCGCGACCAAATGCGCCATACTGACTCATTCCCTTACGATGCGTATAAGCGCCAAACGAAAAGACAGCAAATGAACCCGAAGGTGCACTGGCACGGAAGCCGGCAATTGAAGCATTGTAATCATCAGCTAAATCACTATCACCAACACTCGCAGTAAATCCGCCGGATCGGGCATTAATAATTGACTGTTGCTCTGCCGAAAGTGATTGAATTTGTGCAGAAACATTTTGCTGGTAGGCAAGCGCCCCTTGAATAATTGTATTTAACTTTGCTGATTGCTGATCAAGATTTGATTGTGTCGCAGTAAGCCAATTCTCTTCCTGCTCCAGTTGTGCCTGTTCGTTTTGCAAGTTCGTCACGGTGAGTGCAATGTTGGTGATAATTGATTTATCCTGTTCTGTCTGAGCGCGCTGATACGCCAGGGTTTGTGTCACATCATTGGCAGTAGCGTTTGAGAAAAAAACAAGCAGCGGCGAATCATTATAACTATTGACATAATAATTACGGATGGTTTCGTTGAGAATTGTTTGTTTCTGCGCCAGATCTTTATAGCCGGCAGCAATTTGCTGTTTCTTTGTTGCAATATCAGATTCAACACCGGCAACCTGGCTTTTGATACTGGCAATCTGGTTTTGCATACTTTGTAACTGCGATTGTAATGGTTTTGTCGCGGCAATGGAATTATTTAATGCCTGATTAAGGTCAGCCAATTGTTTATTGATTGCATCCAGCGTACCGGATGAGGTATCTAGTGTTTGTGAGGAAACGGAGAACGGAAAGCATAGTTGTGCTAGGAGCAATACAACAATACTTACGCAAACAAATAGTTTTTTGCCTGGCATACTTGTATTATATTATAGCACGCTAAGAAAAGAATACTCCGGATAAAAATCCTCTTGACTCCAGAAGAAATAGTCGGGTATCATAACTATATGAGTCTGCCCCTTACCAAACGACAAAAAGAAATGCTTTCGATTCTTTACAACTATATAAAAGACACCGGCTACCCGCCAACATTTATGGAAATGCGGGAAAGGCTCGGTATAAAATCCAATCAATCTGTTATTGATTTGCTGTATAAACTGGAGAAAAAGCAGTTAATCAAACGGCAAGCCGGTGCCCGAAGTATTGCGATACTCCCGCTTGGTTATCAAATCCTTGAAAAAGAACCGTTAGTGCCATTTTTAGGAATTACGCATGCGGGTGCGCCTGTGAGCACAATTGAACTTGAAGGACAATGGCAACAGTTATCAGGAGATCTTGCGCGATTTAACCAGCATGTTTATTTATTGAAGGTATCAGGAGATTCTATGATTAATGCCGGCATTGATGATGGTGATATTCTTCTGGTAAAAGAACAAAAAGAATTTTCTTCAGGAGATATTGTCGTTGCAGACGTTGCCGGTGAGTCAACTGTCAAACGCTTTATCTCTGATGATAAACCACCGTATCTCTATCTCAAGCCGGAAAATCCGGCATATGATCTTATTCTTTTTACCAGTACTGTCGAATTGAAAGGAAAAGTCATGTTTGTCATGAAAAACGGACAAATGAAGGCTATCGTCTAATATGCCAACTGTTAAACCAAATAAAACACTTGAGATTATCGATAAAATTTTTAAAGATCCTACCGTTGTTTACGGACTGAAAGAATTTGAAGGGATAGATCTTGAAAAAGCATTATATATTTACGAAAAAGAGAAAGGAAGATACGTGGTAAAATGTTTGAAAACAGGACAGGAACGTTTCGTATACGATGAGGAAAAACAAACGGGTAAACCTGAAGAAATCATCCGCCAGCTCTGGCTTTATAAACTCCATCAGATCTATCGTTATCCATTCAATCGTATCGATATAGAAAAAAGTATCCACTTTGGCCGGGAGATCCATAAAAAAGCAGCAGATATTATTGTCTATAAAGAAGATGAAGTAACTCCCTATATTATCATTGAGGTAAAGAGCCCGACAGAAGAAAAAGGAATTGACCAACTCAAAAGCTATCTCAATGCCGAAGGCTGCGAAATAGGTGTGTGGTCAAACGGTAGTAAAAGAGTAATTCTCTATCGTAATTATCCTAACCAATTTGAAGATACCTTATCAGAAATTCCATCTTTTGGCAAATCAATTGACGACCTTCTTGAAGAGAAAAAAACACTCGGTTTTACTGACCCGAGAACGAATTTAAAAAGCATTATCGAAACAATGGAAGAGCTGGTACTTGCTAATGCCGGTGTCGATGTCTTTAATGAAGTATTTAAACTCATCTATGCAAAACTCTATGATGAGCTTGAAGCAGAACATCGGGAAGACAAGGAAATCCAATTTCGTAAATATAAGGATCCGCGAAGCACGTATAGCGTGATTAACGGGTTATTTCGTAAAGCAATACAGAAATGGCCGGGAATTTTCTATGACCAGGAAATTATCCGTCTAACTCCTGAACATTTATCAGTAGTGATTGGTGAAATGGAAAGGGCCAGACTCTTTGGCGCAGATCTTTCGATCATTGATGAAGCGTTTGAATATCTTATCCCTGAAGTTTCAAAAGGAAAGAAAGGACAGTACTTTACTCCCCGCCATGTTATCGCTATGGCAGTCAAAATGCTTAACCCTCATGCTGATGAATATGTCCTGGACCCTGCGGCAGGTTCGGGAGGGTTTTTGATTGCGGCGATGAATTGGGTAAAAGAAAAGTATCTCAAAAGTGACTATGAGAAACAGGAATACGCCAGGCACTATCTGTACGGCATTGATTTTGCTGATGAGACCACCAAAGTCTCACGTGCGTTGATGTTAATCGCCGGTGACGGAAGATCACATTTGTTTAAACTTAATTCGCTTGATCCGCGGGAATGGCAGGGAGAAGATGATGAAAAACTGCATGCGAGACGGGAATTGAGACAGCGGCTTCTGCAATTTGCTGATTATGCTGAGCAGGAAGAAAACGAGAAGCAATTTAAAGAGTTTGCATTTGATCTTGTTTTGACGAACCCGCCGTTTGCCGGTGAGTTAAAAGATCAAGGATTATTGCGGCAGTATACCTTTGGCAAGAAAAACGGTTCAGTTGTTCGCGCAATTGAACGGCATATTTTGTTTATTGAGCGGACGCTGGAATTTATCCGTCCGGGCGGAAGGATTGCAATTGTGCTGCCGCAAGGTGTTTTCAACAATACCAATATGGCGTATATCAGGCAGTGGTTATCTGAAAAAGCGAGAATTCTTGCCGTTGTTGGTCTCCATGGCAATACGTTTAAACCGCATACCGGCACAAAGACTTCTGTTTTATTCCTGCAAAAATGGGGCGGTGAAGCAGGAGACCCGCAAAATGATTATCCTATCTTTATGGCTGTCTCCAAAAAAGGCGGGAAGGATAATTCAGGAGAGTATATCTATAAAAAAGACACCAAAGGCAATCTTCAATTTGACGCCAAAGGCCGCAAAATGCTTGATCATGATCTTGACGAGATAGCCGATGCGTTTATCAAATTTGCGAAGAAGGAAGGATTGAGTTTTTGGAGATAATTTTTGCAGCATACAACATAATCCCTTGTCATTTCCGCGCACGCGGGAATCCAAAAGGATAAAAAGTTTTTATAGTGAGATATGGACCTATCACATCTGGATAAAAAATACTTCATTGACAAATATACCTATAATTGTCCTTTTGTAAACAGTAGGTCTTAGCGGAAAATAAAAATATGTATTGCGAGGATTGTAAAAAAGAAGTTTCTGTAATAAAAAACGAAATCGACAAGTACGGGAAAACACTTACATATTTTTCTTGTAGGCATATATTTGCTCAAACAAACATTCCAGATCAAGGCAAAGCGCATGAGCTAGCAGGTATTAAGAAGAAAGGACAAAAAAGGTTTTCAAAGAAATATAAATTTTACTCTGAAGTAATTTTTGGTGAAAAATTTGGGAAAGATGGCAATCTAGTTTTTATTAACAGAATAACAGACAGAGCGAATGACTTTTATAAAGAAGTAGTACAACAGGGAGAGAACATACTGAGAGATGTTGAAGAAAAATTGAGTGAACATTTTTCTAGGCACAAATGATTACTTATTCAATCATCCAAAAATCCCAACTCGAAGGCGCGACTCGATTAGATGCCGAGTATTATCAACCTGAGTATTTTATCGACTTTACAAAAGGTAAATGGCAACCAATTGGAGATTTTCTAGAAGTTTGTCAGTATGGTATTTCTCAATCTATGAACGAAGACAGCGTGGGTTATCCAATTTTTAGAATGGATGATATAAAAAATGCCTTTGTGGTAGATAATGAGGTTAAATATGTTGATATTCCAGAAGCAATATTTAATCAGTTCAAATTAGAAAAAGGCGACATATTATTTAATCGCGTAAATTCTGAGGAATTTGTCGGTAGAACAGGTATATTTAAACTAAATGGGGATTTTGTTTTTGCTTCTTATCTTATTCGATTAAGAGTAAAACAGGGAGGGGAAATATTAAGTGATTATTTAAACATATTCTTAAATTCATTACATGGAATAAAACAAATCAGAAAGTACAGACGGAGAGCAGTCAATCAGGCAAATGTTAATGCTGAAGAGTTGAAGCAAATAAAAATAGCAGTATTACCAATATATCTTCAACAAAATATATCTAAACTACTCAATGAATCGTGGAAAGAGCTTGAAGATTCAAAAAGACTCTATCACCAGGCCGAGCAGTTGCTTTTGCAAGGGCTGGGGCTAGAGGATTTTGAAGAGAAAGAAGATTTAAGTTACGTGGTGAATTTGTCGGATGTACAAAAAGCTCATCGCATGGATGCTGAATTCTTCCAGCCGAAATATAATAGACTAATCGAAAAACTCAAAACTAAAAATGTAAAACCGTTGACAGAAATCGTAGAAAATGTCCCTGCACATTTCATTCCTAAACCAGAAGAAAAATATACATATGTCGAGCTAGCAAATATTAATTCTTCAATTGGCGTTATAGACGGATTTAGTGAAATTTTAGGTAAAGAAGCACCAAGCCGCGCAAAGAGATTATTAAAAAGCAAAGACGTTATCGCCTCAAGTGTTGAAGGTTCTCTTGAGAAGGTTGCATTAGTTGAAAATGACCAGGAAGGATACATTGCATCTACCGGCTTCTTCCAGTTTAGAAGTAAAGAAATCTTACCTGAGGTCTTGCTGGTTTTGGCAAAAAGCATTGTATTACAAATGCAGTTACAAAAATATTGTGCAGGCACTATCCTTACCGCAGTTCCCAAAGAGTCGCTCAATACTTTTATCATTCCTGTAGTAACCAGTGAGATACAACATCAGATTGCAGAATTAGTTAAAAAATCGCACGAAGCAAGGAAGACGTCAAAAGAACTGCTTGAAGAAGCAAAAAGGAAAGTAGAAGAAATGATTAACCGGGGCAATTTTTGAAAGGACATATGGATATCACAACGGATGTAACGCGTTCCTGTTTAAAAAGATTGGGAAATATGCTAGTATTGAGATATCTCAACTATGGCTGAATCAGAGGTTCAGGAATTTCCCGGCTATGTACAAAAATCGTCGCACAAACCACGATTACTTCTTATTTTTGTGATTTTACTCGTACTGACAATCATTGTGCTTATCGGTTTGTACTTACTGGGTGCAAAAACGAAAAAACTCACAACATTTATTTCTTCTGTTCCCCATTTGTCGCCAACGTTACAACCAACATCCATGCCTTCTGCGACTGTTTCGGCAACAGTGACGACAGCAGCAACTCCCTCAGGCAAACTAACAATAACACCGACACTATCGACAACGAGCCGTAGTGCTCTGTCACTTGCCGTACTCAATGGCAGCGGTGTGCCAGGTGCAGCTGAAAAGGTTTCTGAAAAACTGACGGGTTTGGGATATAACGTTACGACAACTGGTAATGCAGATACATTTACTTATCAAGGGATAACAATAAAAGTAAAGAAAACTGCAAGTTCGTATTTGCCGCTTTTGAAAAAAGATTTAGCGAGTGAAAGCGCAAGTATCTCAGCAGGTATTGACAACGCTATCAGCGTCGATGCGGAAGTAATCGTAGGGAAGTAGCATACGAATGTATCCGAATTGCAATATTCCGGATAAAAATGTTTTGTTAGATTTGTAAAATTATATGAAGATATACATAGGTGCTGATCATCGGGGCTTCCAGATGAAAGAACAAATAAAGTCCTGGTTGGCGACACAAAATGTGCAGGTCGAGGATATGGGCAATGACAGACTTGATCCGCAGGATGACTATGTTGATTTTGCCCGGCCGGTAGCAGAAAAAGTCTCCACGGCTACAGATACCGATACTCGAGGTATTCTCGTCTGCGGGAGCGGTATTGGTGTGAGTATGACAGCAAATAAATTTAGCAATATCCGCTGCGGTTTGGGATTTGATGAAGAGCAGGTAGAAGACGGACGCAATCACGATGATATCAATATTCTAGCACTGGCCTCAGATCAGACTGATTTTGAAAAAGCAAAACGTTTGATCGCGATTTTTCTGCACACGCCATTTGCGAAAGATGAAAAATACAGACGGAGAATTGAGAAAATACAACAGGTAGAACATATAAGCTTATCCAAATAAATGAATATGTTCAAAAATGAAAATTGCGAGAAAAATTACGGTTCAATTAACAAAATCACAGTGGAAAATGCTGGCATCGGCGTTCTCCAATATTAGTCAGCCTTCTATTTTCGGCTGCAGCATTTTTTGTGCCGGAAGCGGTAGGTCTATCGAAAAATTTTTCTAAATTGCATGCATTATTCTATTTGCTTGGCGGCTTGATACTCTTACTTGGAGCTGTTATACTGGCAAAAAAGGAGGAATGATATGCATATTGACGTTATGGGAGGATTTATTTTTATGGGCATACTTTTTTCAATAGAACTTTTCTTGATAATTTTTGGTACAACAAAAAAGGAAAAAAACATTCTT
>Ga0070740_10003400_pt1 | contig 16945 bp, 12 predicted proteins | sample Coa_R2_FD_67286 | JGI IMG/M metagenome (GOLD analysis project Ga0070740, IMG submission 67286) | Surface soil microbial communities from Centralia Pennsylvania, which are recovering from an underground coalmine fire - Coalmine... | ecosystem: Environmental > Terrestrial > Soil > Unclassified ... | reverse complement strand
CTTGAAAAGTTGGGCTTGATTGCAGAAAATGAATCTTTCACCGGCTACTGCATTCGCGCCGCTGCTGCCGGATTTATTAACGGCTGGTATTACCCTTTTCTTTATCAGGAGCATATGGATGATCCTCGAGCACCGCACACCGGGATGCGCACGGACGAGGACTTTCAAAGGTTGCGCCCGCTGAGTGCAGGAACCTTTCGAGTCCGAAACCGGGAAGAGTGGATCCAGCGATTGAAACATTCCGCGTGGACTTTGCAGGCGTGTTCCTTTCAGCCGCGCGATTATCTTGGGTTAAAGGCGAAGTTGCGCCGAAAAATCGGTCAATGGCTGGGCAAGCAATTCCTGCCGAGGGCATAATTCGCGATTTCGGGTTATTTGAATGAGCGACTTTCTAATTAGTTTTGGACAAGAAGCTTCGCCTCGACGCCTTTTAAGATTATTACAACTCCCTTACGGCGAGTTTCGGCGAGAGGGATGGACGTGGCAGTTTTCCTGGGGATCCGTGGCCTTATTGCCGGAATTGACTGCCAATGGGCAAAATGTCTGCATTCAAAATGGAGCCGTTGCCGGCTGGGTGGGGGATTCTCCTTGCGGCGCTCGGGCCATTCAAGAGTTGTTGCACGAAATAAGCGATGGTGCTTCGAGCCGCGGAAACATGGAGGAGACTGTAAAACTCCTGGCTCGCAGCGCTGGAGTTGAACTCTTGCGTGGCGCACAGGCAGTTTTGATTGCGGCGCCACGATTCGTCTGCGTTATTACTGATCCAATGTCTGCCGTCCAGGTTTACGTTGCACGTATGCCGGATGACCGGATAGTTGCCTTAGGCACCCATCCCGATTTAGTGGCACTGGCAGGAGGGAAAACAAACGTGATTGATCCGGTATCTGTTGCCGAATTTATTAACACAGGCACTTCGTGTTGGCCCCGGACGATTTATCGGAATGTAACAGAACTTCAGGGTGGCAAAATATTCCTGGTCGAGATGCATCCAGATGGCCAACGGAAAGAGACAAGTCAGCCTTACTGGTCTCCACCGGTTGAAGAATCTGAAGAAAGTCGCTTCGACGAATTGGTTCACGAATTTAATCGCGCCTGGCGGTCAGCAGTTGAAGAGCGATGTGTCGGTAATGTTGTTGGCGTGCAACTTAGCGGAGGATTGGATTCGCGGCTCGTAATGGCGGCAATTCCTCAGTCCAGGGAATGCATTGGATTGACTTATTGCGATGAAATCAATCGCGAGGCTTCTCTTGCCCGACGAGTAGCCCGAGTTTATGGCCGAAAATGGCAACCCCTGTTTCGGAGCGTGGAATATCTGGCGCAGACCGCCAAGGATGCCATTCGCTTTACCGGGTGTGAGGGGGAATGGCATCACGCACACGCCATCGGTTTTGTGAAAGATATCGGCGCCATGGGTTTCGATTCAATTTTTACGGGTCTGTTCATGGATAATAATTTTAAAGGTTACTACGCGAGGGATATTCGACAGGTGCGGCGCTGGCGCGGGTTATTGCCGGCAACCTACAGTTGCGAGTCACTGGATTATGCTAATTTCCTTAATGATCTTTGCCGCCGTCATCTGACGGCTGACGCTCAACTAGGGATTATCGAACGTCGAAGGCAGTTTTACGTACACCACTTTGCCCGTGGTCGGCAGAGTGAATGGGAGTGGCTGGATGGGCATCCATTGACGCAGGCAAGCGACAACACCGGCTGGATTGTGGAGCGGCGTTTATTCCCTCTGCGTCTGCCGGTCAATGATCGCCGGCTGATAGATTTGGCTTTTCGCGTTCCAGCGCTTTGGAAAGCGGGAGATCGTTTTTTTGCACGCGCGGCATTGGAAATTCTCGGTGTGGGTTGTCGCGTGCCCAACGCCAACGATGGAGTTCGGCCTGGCAGCGGGTGGGTTGCCAGATTGACTTATCGTTCCGTGCGAAAAGCTGAAAATTCGTTTCGAAAAGCGCTTCACCATCTGGGGATGCGCACGTCGGTGCCTCATTCCTGGCATGATTACCAGGCTTACTGGCGAGAAAGCCGATTTCTGGAGGCGCTGCGGCGCGAACACGGAGGAAATTTACGCGAATTTGAAGGTTCGGTTTTTGTCTGCAATCCCGAATCGCTTTTGTTTGCAAAAGAAATCCCCTGGCGAATTGGCTGCCGGCTGCTCCAACTGGCTGTGTGGCGCAGCCTTTTGAAAGAGTATTCTGCTTCGTGGCTCGAAATGGCGAGGCTGGATTCAAAGCTGTGCGCAGTGGCACAGGCTTGACAAATTGCTTCCGAATCTTTATGCCCCCTGGACCTCTCAAACCGGTGCGGCCTTCCCTGAAAGTGAATGCCATCACCAATATCGCGGTGATGATTTTCGGCGCCCTGGTCGCCTTCGTCATAACCCCGGCAATGCTGAGGTATCTGGGTGAGCGCCGATACGGAATGTGGACGCTCGTTTCTTCGTTGGTGGGCTACTTCAGCCTGCTGCAATTTGGGCTGACTTCAAGTGTTTTTTATTATGTCCCGCTGTTTCGAGGCAAAAATCAGCCGGATAAAGTCAGCGCGGTCGTCAGCAGTGCCATGGCTTTTTATCTGCTGGTGGGGACGGTGGTTGTGGTGGCTGCTCAATTGTTTGCCGTGAATTTGGCGCGTTTTTTCGGGGGAGGGCCTGAGCTAACTGCCTTGATTCGCGTTGTTGCTCTGGCATTTGCGCTGGGTCTGCCGGCAAACATCCTGAATACGGCGGTAAAAGGTTATGAAGGTTTTGCCTTCGTCAACATCGTTACCTGCATTACCTTGTTATTGCGGGGTGGTTTGTTGCTGGCCTGTGTTTGGGCTCATTACAGCCTGATGGCAATGGGATGGGTCCTGGTGATAGTGAATGGCGCGTCACTTTTGGGGCAATGGATTGCCTTTCGGCGCAAATGCCCGGGTATTGATTTGACGCTGCGTTCTGTTCACTGGAATGAATTCCGCCTGCTGCTTGTGTTTGGTGGCGTAATCCTGATTGCCACCACGGCCAATGCACTGGCTGTGGAGTCACCCAAACAAATTGTTGGCAAAATCGTATCTTTGGAGGCGCTGGGAGTTTTTGCAATTCCGCTGATGATGATTAGCTACTATCGCCAGCTTGTTTTTACTGTAACTCGTGTTCTGACGCCACGTTTCAGTTATTTTTCCGGACGGGGTATGAAAGAAGAAATTCAGGCTCTATTTTTGCGGTCGAGCCGTTACGTGGGCATTATTGCCACGGCGGTTGCTTTGATCTTTTGGGTTGCCGGGCCGTCATTTTTGTTGCTGTGGACGCATCGTCCACAGATGGATCAAGCCATCCCTGCCTTGCTTGTTCTCGTAGCTGGAAACGTTGTTCTGCTTACTCATCGGGTCACATCTGATTTACTTTTGGGGTTGGGTCGTCAGGGAGTTCTGGCGGCATTTGAAATGGGTGAGGCCTGCGTAATTGTAGTGCTGGTAATCCTGTTGACCCGGCACATGGGAGTTACCGGAGCGGCTCTGGGCATGGCAATCCCGTTTGTAGTTGTGCGGGGCGTTTTGCAGGTCATCTGCGTCTGTAGAATGGCTGGCGTGAAATTGCGGAACTACTATTGGCAGTGTGCAATTGGGCCGTGGTTTATAGCCGGCAGCCTTTTGCTGCTTGGGCGTTTCTTGGGTGTTTCCCATGCGAGTCAAAGTTGGGCGTCATTGGGGATTGTTACTTTGGCTTACCTGGCGTCCTACGCGGTTTTCTCATTCATTTTCCTGCTTACTTCACAGGAGCGAAAACGGATTCAGGACGGTTTCTTTCATCTGGCCAGGCGCACGGGGGGAATTTGTGGCAGTGTGGCGAGCACCATCTGGCGAACTTCATGACCCGCTTGGCGTCTTGAGCGTTCCCGATTGTGAAAGTTCTCCTTCCATTTATTTAATAACTTATGGAAAAAATTTCGCCAACTGAAAAAACAATGAGCTTTGGCCCAAGCTTGTTTGAGGCTTTATTGCGTGATTTTCAAACCTTATCTAATCCGATTCCTTTTCGGGAGGCGAAATCAGTTTTGGGCAGGACGCGAAGCCAGTTGAAGGCAACCTTGCTCAACTTTGCTCAGCGAAAAGGTTTTTTTTGGTTGGAGCGACCGGAGAGAACATTTCACGAGCTGGACTACATTGGCAGACATCTTGCAGAATTCCAAAAGGTATTCGACTTGTTGTCGGACTTGTACTCCAAAAAACAGTTGGTTGAGGCGATCCGGTTAAGAGTGTTGGGTCCATATTATGTGCGGGCCAGTGTGACCGGGGGAGATTACTGGGACAAGCAGCAGGCCATTGAGAAAACGTCTCGGCGGCGGCAAAACAGTCTGCGTTTGCCTGGATTTCCAACCCTTAATTACTATGAATTATTGCGGCCGAACCGGGTATTGAGGTGTCACTCGTCGCCATTCGGAATAGCCACTACCTTTTTGATCGAGCAATATGCTTATCGAATGCCCGGCGAGACCATTTGCGTCCGGGCGGGAGATGTTGTGGTGGACGGTGGCGGATATTTGGGTGAAACGGCTCTTTATTTTGGAGAACGGGTGGGTAACGCCGGCAGAGTTTATACGTTTGAATTCAACTCGACGGCTCAAATCGGCTTGAATGAAAATCTTCGTTTGAATCCGGAAATCGCCCCGCTGGTTCAAGTGGTTTCGCGCGGGCTTTGGCGCACCTCCGGTGAACGATTGGCCTATGTGCAGCACGGCCCGGGGACGACTCTGAAAAATGCATTGTCGTCCGGAAAAAACACCGCAACAACCATTACCTTGGATGATTTTGCCAGGGCGGAGAAGCTGGATCGCCTTGATTTTATCAAGATGGATATTGAAGGAGCCGAGTTGGGGGCGTTGCAAGGAGCCGTACAGGTGCTTGAGCAATTCCGGCCTTCCCTGGCAATAGCCTTGTATCACGATGTCCGGGATTTTGTGGAAATCCCGACATTCCTGGCCTCATTGAATCTGGGCTACCGATTTTTTTTGCGGCACGCCTATGTGGACAGCACGGAAACGGTGTTGTTCGCAACAGCGAGGAATACCGATGGGGCGCCTGTGGACAGGCCTCTGTGAATGGCAGAAATTGGTAAAATTCTCTTACTGCCTGTTGTGACTTTAACCTAAAAGCAGCGCATTTTGATAAACATTTTCATCATTATTATTGCGGCGTTCATTGTCCAGTTTCTCCTGCGTCGAGACCTGGACAAGGGGCTGGCGGCAGCAGTTTTTTTTCTGGTCTTCCTTCCGGTGGAAGTGCAGATTCCCATGCCCGGAGCGCTGCCGCAACTGACGGCGCACAGGGTAATCCTTCTGATTGTGCTGGCGCATTGCTGGCCGCGCATTCGAGGTCTGGCAGGGACGCCGGTGGCGGGGGTTTTGGTGCTTGCTGCTCTGGTGGCCGCCTGCCGATTGTGTTCAACCGTCATTGCTCTCAGTCCGTCGGCCAGCTTCAAGGTGGTTCTCGATTTCCTGATTGAAACGGTTCTTTACTTTGTTCTCATCCTGGCTGGGCTGAGGAGCCGACGGAGCATTGAATTGATGGCTTGGAGCAGCTTGGCGGCTCTGGTCGCCGTGGCGGGGATTGGAACGATTGAAAAGTACACGGGAATCAATCTTGCGGCCCAGGTTGTTCCCGGGATGGCGGATTTTCCCAATACGGTTTCGTCCACATTCCGTCACCGGATTTTGTTTGGCTACGCGATGGCGATGGCATTTCCGTTGGCGCTGGCTTTGGGAGAAAGGGCGGATACGCCGTGGCGGCGCCGCCTGGCTGGGATCGGTTTTTTCATTGTACCGGCGGCGTGTTATTTCAGCAACAGTCGCGGTCCCTGGGTGGGTTTTGCGCTGGGGACGGTCATTATTGGGGCGCTTGGCGGGGCACGCCTTCGTAAAAAATTGCTTTGGGCGGGGGTGCTGACGGCAGCGGTTCTGATTCTCCGTCCCGGCGTCAAGGAAACGATTGTGGACTTGTGGCATCAGACATTTAACGACGATTCGGTGAAGGGTGAGTCGGCCAGTTACCGGAAAAAGCTGTGGTGGGTGGCTTACAGCGAATTGAGCAAATCACCGGAACGGTTGGTGTTTGGCTATGGGGGATACAGCACGCAGATGATGGATTTGAGTGAATACTTTGACCGTGGAGCCGGCGGGCTGGCGACGGTGTTGGGATATACCAGTTGGGACAGTCAGTACGCATCGGATTTCATGCAATATGGTTTTTTGGGGTTTGGTCTGGAGGTAGCGTTTTACCTGGCAGTGCTGGCCACGGTTCTTAAGGCCTGGCGACCCGCTGCCGAGGCGGATCGTCCTTTTATTGCAGCCTGCATTGCGTCAACAGGCGTGTTTTTATTTGCCATGGCCACCGTCGCCATTTTCAATCCTCAACTGGAGTTTCTATTCTGGGCCTTGGTGGCTGCCTGCGGACGTTTTCAATACCTGACGGCATGGGAACCAACAGCGGGCGACCCCCTGAAAGAGGCTTCCCTGACCGATGCAGAGGGTTCAATGGCTGGAATGTTGCCTGCCGGCACTTCGTTCAAGAACGAGATATAATGCTTTTGCTGATGGCACGGAAAATCAGAACTGTCAAGGGTATTGTGGACTGGCGGCTATGCCTGGGCTGCGGCGCCTGCGCCTTTATTTGCCCGGAGCGTAAAATTGAACTGGTGGACGTTTTGGAGGAGGGGATTCGGCCGCTGGTGACCAATGAGATTTGCGGGACCTGTTCGGCTTGCCTACAGGTTTGCCCGGCTTGGGAAAACGATCACCGGCCGTTGCAGGGGCGTCCGGGAATCATTTCCGAGCTTGTGGCCGGCTTTGGTCCGGTTCTGGAGATGTGGGAAGGGTATGCGACGGACCCGGAAATTCGCCATGCCGGTTCCTCCGGGGGCGCATTGACGGCGCTGGCTTTGTATTGTTTGGAACGGGAAGGGATGTATGGCGTCCTGCACATCGGCGGCGACCCCGACGCGCCGTTGTCAAACATGACTCGAATGAGCCATTCACGCGAAGAACTCCTGCGCTGCACGGGGTCGCGCTATGCGCCGGCTTCAGCCTGTGATCGTCTGGAGATGATTGAAACGGCTCCCGCTCCGTGTGTGTTTATCGGGCAACCGAGCGAAGTCACCGCGCTGCGCAAGGCCCAGGCGCTCCGTCCGGCGTTGAAGGCCAAAGTGGGAGTGGCGCTTTCGTTTTTTTGCGCCGGTTCGCCGGCCACCCAGGGAACCTTGGAATTGTTGCGGACGGCCGGAATTGATTCGGAGGAAGTGGAGGAGGTGCGTTATCGCGGGCTGGGATGGCCCGGAATGTTTGCCGTAAGATGCCGGAGAGACGCGACATTGCGTCCATTTTTCACTTATCAGAAGTCGTGGGGATTTCTGCAGAAATACCGGCCGTTCAGCCAGCATCTCATTCCCGATGGTTGCGGGGAGGATGCGGATGTGGCTTGCGGCGATCCGTGGTATCAGCCGCCGTCCGGTCACGAAGAAGGGCGTTCGCTGATTTTGGCGCGCACCGAGTTGGGGCGGCGATTGGTTCGCGCGGCGGCAGCGGCCGGTTATTTGCAATTGAAGCCGGCATCTCCTGCCCATCTGATTCAATCTCAAATCAATCTGCTGCGGAAACGCGGTGCGGTTTGGGGGCGTGTGCTGGCTTTGAAGATGCTGGGATTGCCGGCGCCGCGGCTTCGCGGTTTTTCCCTGTTTGAAAATTGGCTGAAGTTGTCCTTCCTTGAAAAGGTAAAGTCCATTTTCGGCACGCTTCGGCGAATCGTTCAGCGGGGCTACTTCCGCCCCAACAATCTGGCCGCCCGGCGTTTGGTGAAACGCTCCGTGCCGGCGGCAAATGTCGCAGCCGTCTCCCGATAGACGGCGGCCGGGAAGGAAGAATTTGAAATTTATGTCCAGGATTTCCGCAAGGAAGGTCTGCCTGATGGGTGCTTCGTTGGAGAGCGGCAACCGGGGGGTGGCGGCGCTGGGAGCTTCGCTGATCAAACTGGTTTCGGAGGGGGATGAAAAGGTGGCTATTACTTTTCTTCTTGGGCGAAAGGCTCCGACATTTTTTGAACTGCGCGCACCGGGAGGGAAGCGCCGCTTTCCGGTTATCAACTATCGCCTGACGCCGCGGGCGCCGCTGGGGGAGCAGTTGGGAGTCATTCTGCTGTTGGCTGCGATTTATCGTTGGGTGCCGCTGCAGAGCGTTCGGAGCCGGATTGCGAGGCACCCGTGGTTTCGCGCGATTTTGGAGGCCGATTGGGTGGGGGACATTCGCGGCGGAGACAGTTTCAGCGACATTTACGGTCTGAAACGCTTTGTCGCTGCATCGCTGGCGGTCATTTCGGTGATTTGGGTCAAAGGAGGCATTGTGTTGCTTCCGCAAACCTGCGGGCCGTTTTCCTCGCGGCTTTCGCGGGTGTTGGCGCGCTACATCCTCCATCGCGCCACAGTGCTTTTGTGCCGCGACAGTGAGAGCCTGGCGGTGATTGAATCGCTCACGCGTGGACGACGCCGAGGCCGATTCTGTCCAGACGTGGCCTTTGCGCTGGATTCTTTACCGCCGGACGAGCTGCAATCGGAACCGCCGCTGAAACTGGCGGATGACGAAATCCTGATCGGTTTGAATCCGAGCGGGCTGCTTTATTACGGCGGTTACAACCGAAACAACATGTTCGGGCTGAGCCTGAATTACCGGGAATTTTTGCGGCTGGTGATCCTTCGATTCCTGGCCGACGCCCGTCACCGCATTTTGATTATTCCGCATACGTTTGCGCCGCCGGAAAGTGTGGAAAGCGATCTAACGGCCGGCCGCAAAATTCGGGAACTCCTGCCGGAAACATTGCGCAACCGTGTTCATTTGGTGACCTCTGATTATGACCAGAGCGAAATCAAAGGCGTTATTGGCCGCTGCCAGTTTCTCATTGGCTCCCGAATGCACGCCTGCATTGCCGCGTTGTCTCAGGGAATTCCAGCGGTCGGCGTGGCCTACAGCCGGAAGTTCCACGGCGTATTTGATTCGGTAGGCGCGGCGCAGTGGGTGATAGACGGGCGGGGGACAACCACCACAGATGCCGTCGAGAAATGTCTTGCGCTCTTTCGGGACCGTCATGAGCTTGGGGCCATCCTGGCTCGCAACCTCCCTGCCGCCCGGCAACAGTTGAACGTTGTTTTCAGCCAGCTCTTGAATGTCACTGGACCTGCAAAACCGGCGGCCGTAACCGGAGAGGAGACCGGCCTGGAGACCGCCGACCGCCGGCAAACAAACGCCGGCACCATTCTATGAAACCAAACTCAAACATCTTTGATCATCTGGAATCCGAGGTTCGCTCGTACTGCCGGGCCTTTCCGGCGGTTTTTCAGAAAGCGAAAGGCCCGTTTCTCTACGACGAAAACGGCCAGGAGTATCTCGACTTTTTTTCCGGAGCCGGCACGTTGAACTACGGCCACAATAATCCGGTGATCAAACAGGCGGTCGTGAATTATCTGGAGGAAGACGGCGTGGTGCACGCGCTGGATATGTGGACGAAGGCCAAAAGGGAATTTCTCGAAGCCTTTGAGCAAACCATTCTGAAACCGCGTCAATTGGATTACAAGGTTCAATTTACCGGCCCCACCGGCGCGAACGCGGTGGAAGCCGCCTTGAAGCTGGCCCGTAAAATCAAGCAACGGGCCAACATTATTGCCTTTACCAATGGTTATCATGGCTTGTCCGCCGGCGCACTGGCGCTCACCGGCAACCGCCATTTTCGCAACGAAGCCTTTGTCAGCCGGTTGAACGTTTCTTTCATGCCGTTTGACGGTTATTGCGGAGAGGGCGTCAATACACTCGATTATTTGCGGCGTTGTCTGGCGGACAACAGCAGCGGTGTGGACGTACCGGCGGCGGTGATTGTGGAAACCATCCAGGCAGAGGGCGGCATCAACGTGGCACACAACGAGTGGTTGCGCGGTCTGCAAACCATTTGTCGGGAATTCGACATCCTGTTGATTGTGGATGACATCCAGGTGGGTAATGGGCGAACCGGAACCTATTTCAGCTTCGAACCCGCCGGCATCCAGCCGGACCTGGTGGTGTTATCGAAGGCGATCGGGGGTTTGGGCTTGCCCATGTCGCTGGTCTTGATGAAACGCCATCTGGATGTCTGGAAACCTGCCGAACATACGGGAACGTTTCGCGGCAACAATCTGGCCTTTGTCGCCGCCCGCGCCGCTCTGCTGCACTACTGGAGCAATGATCAACTGGCGGCGGAAGTCGCCCGCAAGGGCCGGTTGCTGGAAGAGCTGCTAACAGCCATTCAGAAAAAATTCCCGGCGCTGCAAATGAAAGTCAGAGGCCGTGGCCTCATTTATGGTCTGGAGATTCCCCAGCCGGGTTTTGCCAAGGCTGTCTCGCGCCAGGCCTTTGCCCAAAACCTCATCATTGAGCTGGCCGGTGCCGAAGATCAGGTCTTGAAGTTTCTGCCGCCGCTCGTCATTGACGATAATGTTTTGAAGCGCGGCGTCAGCCTCATTGAAGACAGCATTGCGACTGTCCTCGGCCGGTCAAAGACGTTTGTTCAGCCAACACCCGCATCCGCGGAATGATGGCTCGCTGACGGGTGTTCAAGAGGCCAAAAGCAAAGCAGGAGAGAATGAAAAACGGAATTTTGAGAGGGCCAATTACTGCGATCACGACGGGAGCCCTGATTCAATCCGCCGCGGCGGCAGGACTGCCGGCCATTCAATCGCTGAATCAAAACGGACAATTCATTTGGAGCAACGCGATCCCGGGGACTTTTACCATGATCCAGCGTGCCACAACCTTGGATGCGCCCGTGTGGGAACCGTTCTGGTATGACACAGCCGACGTGGGGTTGCATACCAATTGGCCGCCTGACGCGCGATCGTCGCCCGCTTTCTACCGGCTGGCCGTGGAAACCAATGTCCCAGACCCCAGCCTGGTTCTCTACCTGCCTTTTGATAATGATTTCACAAACAGCGGCGAAATTCTTGATGCTTCCGGCTATGGAAACAATGCGCTTCGATACAGTCTGACCAACTGGCCGACACCGGCGGTGGGTCCCGATGACAGCATGGCGGCGGAGTTTGTCCGCGCTACCACCAATACGCCCTTTGAAGGCGGCGGTGATTACGCCGGCATACCGTGGACGACCAACGCGCCGTTTTACAGCTTGACCAACGGTACCCTGCTGGCCTGGGCGCATTACAATGCCAACAGTTATCACGCTTCGGTTATCATAGACGGCTCCTCGTATTCTATTTTTCCGTATTCCTGGTTTTTGGGGCGGGACTACAGCTCCATGACGCGCTTTGAGGTGTATAACGCGAGCGGAGGTGTTTTTCACGCAGTGACTTATCCGGATTCATCCGCCGGAGACACCGGTGGATGGCATTATTATGGAGTTACCTGGGATGGAACCAATTTCATCGGCTATTATGACGGCTTGCCGATCAGCACGAATTCGCAGGCAGGATTTCCCGCCCTGGTTCTCGGCGGCAAGGCAAACGCCCATTGGATCGCCATCGGCTGCCTGACTCACAACGGCACGCCTCAAATTGATGGCGATGGCTATCCCAATAACGGCTTTTTTGGTGGTGAAATTGATGACATCCGACTCTACAATCGGCCCTTGAGCGGCGCTGAAATCCAGACGCTTTACAACCGGATGCACAAATTCTAAGATGCTGAATTGACGGGCGGTAAAATGGTTACCCTTCTCATCGGCGCCGACCTTTGTCCCATCGAAGGCAATCGCCGGTATTTCCAATCGGGTCAGGCGGAAATCCTGTTCAACGATTTGTTGCCGGAGATGCAGGCGGCGGACCTCGTTATCGCCAACTTGGAATGCCCGCTGATTGAGCAGCCTAGCCCCATCCTTAAAACAGGTCCGGTTTTTGGGGAAGGCAGCGATTGTATCAACGGGATCAAGCAGGCTGGCATTGACGTGCTCTGCCTGGCCAACAATCATATATTGGATCACGGTGCGCCGGGCTTGAAAAATACGATGAAGGTCTGCGCCGAGGCGGGAGTTAAAACGGTCGGCGCCGGCGAAAACCTTGCCGTCGCCAGGCAGGTCCTGGTCCAGGAAATTGCCGGAGTGCGGGTGGGCATTCTGGCCATGGCGGAACACGAGTTTTCCATCGCCACAAAAAATTCCGCCGGAGCAAACCCGCTGGACGTCATGGACTTTGTCCGCAACGTGGCCCGGCACAAAAGTGAATTTGATTATTTGGTCGTTCTGTTGCACGGCGGCGATGAGTTTTATGTGCCGACGCCGCGGCTCAAGGACACGTGCCACTTCCTGATTGAAATGGGGGCCAATGCCGTGATTGTTCAACATCCCCATGTTCTGGGCGGATACGAAGAATTTTGCGGCGGCCATATTGTTTATGGCCAGGGAGCCTGGATTATGGACGAAGCCATTTATCGCGATTCCCGATCCTTCCACGAAGGGTTCCTGGTCAAATTACTCCTGGATGACAGCCGGAATTCCAGAATGGAAATCATTCCTTTCGTTCAATCCGTGCCGCCGCCGGGAGCGCGGCGACTGACGGGCGAGGCCGAACAACAGTTCCGAGTTTCCCTGGACGCCAAATCCGCCGCCCTCAAAAATGACCTGGTCCTTGAAGAAGAATGGATTAAATTTTGCGAACGCAAAAAGCACGCTTATTTGAGTGCTCTTTTAGGGCATAATCGTTGGCTGGCCAAATTAAACGCGCAAGGCTGGGTCGAACGTATCATTCATGGGCGCCTGCCGCTGTTGCGCGCCAAAAACATGGCCTGTTGTGAGACGCACCGCGAAGCCATAGAAACCATTTTCAACCATGGCTTGCTCTGAACCCTCTTCGGTCACTGCGTTTAAGGAATGCGATGAGGCTCAACGATCCTATTCTCCTTGCAGGCGGCAAAAAGCGCCTGGCTGATGATAAGCAACAAACCGCCGGCTTCCAAAAGCCAGAGAAATGGGATTTGATCCCAATTCATACCCAGCATCTGCTCTACACGAACGATGGCAATGGCCCGGACCAGGATGTATACCGCAATCATCAGGCAACCGGCCAAAACCAAAGGGAACTGGCCAACGAGTATCTTAAGCGCCTGGCGACGCCAGTACACCACTGCGGCAAAAAATCCGAAGAACATCAGAATGCAGGCGAAAAACAGTAAATGCCATTGGGCGCCGTGGGCCGATAGAATTTCCCGGCTGGCCAGACGGCGTCCCAGTTCAATGAGGCGGGTTTGCAGGTCAATCACCTTGTTCAACCCTAAAGCCGCCAGAATGATGCCAAGCCAGGTCCAAAAGGAAGCAGCTTGAGCCGGGTGCTGCTGGCGGAACGAAACCATCCTTGCGCGAATCGAACACAGCGCCGCAAGAGCATAGAGCGCAAACATCCCCCAGCCCAGAACAGTCAAATGCCCCGCATCGTTGTGCATTGCCGAGTCCATGTATTTCCGGTCAAACAGCCGGCCAGACTAAGCTTGTTGCTTCCAAGTGGAAAGAGAATTTCAAAAACCGCTGGAACAGTCGGGGAATTTCGCTTGCCTTGCTTTGCTCCGTGGCACCGCTGCTCAGCGTATTTCAAAGCCAATTCACATGGCAACCAGAGCAAAACGTCGGCAATTTTAATTTTTGGGCGACTTGATATGCAAGTTATTGTAAAAAAGTATGTTACATACGAAATCTTTCGCATTCCGACCAGAAACCGTCGCCAGAATTTACAATTTTTTTGAATCGGACGGCTCTGGTTTTGGGGCCGGAAATTTGTTGCAAATTGTTTTAAGTATTTGATTATTAGATTGTTGCGACATGATTATTCGCTCTTGGCTCAACGGATGAAATCACTTGGCATGGTTGTGGCTAACGGAAAACCAAGTGCAATTCAAAAACAAACCAAACAAGCAAGTATGAAAAAGACAACGAAACTGATTTTAGGGGCAACAATCGCCGGCGTGGTGACTTTTAGTGCTGGAGCGACGACATTGTTGATTTCAAAGGTTCCTGGCTACGGCGGTGCAAGCTTTTCCGGCGGGGAATTCAACGCCTACTCGACAGATGATCCGGCTTTTAACAGCGCGTGGCAGAGTGAGTACGCCAGCGTGGCTGAGGCTAACAATCCTAACAATGGGCACTTGGGATTTGAAACGTTCTGTTTGGAGGTTCATGAATCTCTTTCCAGCATTTCGATAGTGCAGAAGATTCAGCAGAATGCCGTTTATGGCGGGGTTGGCCCTGCGGGTGACCCGATTTCGCTGGGCACGGCATGGCTGTATTACAACTTTGCCAAAGGTCTTTTGAGCGATTATGATTATACGCCGGGTGCCGGACGAGTCGCTGACGCTATGACTTTTCAGTATGCAATTTGGGAGCTGGAGAACGAAGTCACGTTGACCTCCACCCAAATCGCCGCGAACAAGTTTCTGCAGGATGTCATCACTCAGTTCGGGAGCTTGGTGAATGCTCAACAAGACAACAACGGCCTCTATCACGTGGCGGCGATGAACCTGCTCAAGCCGGATGGTTCCAGAGCGCAAGACATGCTGATCCTGGTTCCCGACGGTGGAACGACAGTTATTCTCCTGGGCTTGGCGCTGGGTGGGTTGGTGTTTGTGCGTCGCCTGCGCGTAGCTTGATGTGACGTCGGTTTTCAGATTATTCGAAAAGGCGGCATTCAACAGGAATGCCGCCTGTTTTTTCCAATAAGTCCGTTCCGGGAAGGGTGAGGGACGTCTTTGCAGATGAGTTCTGCCTTGATTTCAGGGGGTCAATTCCGAAAATCTCTGTATTTTTCTTGATTGCGAGTGGATGCGTTCTGGCTCGCAGTGCCGAAAAACCGAAATCATGAGTATTGACTGGCAGGAAATGGCGGCCGGAGAGTTTGCCGCTTTTGAACAGCTTTTAGATCCGCATATTGTCTTGAGAAACGACGTCTATTGGCGACAGGTACGTCCCTTTTTTTATCGGCCTTTGTTGCCCTTCCGCGAATTGGTACCGGCTGCAGTCAAGCCGCCGCCTCTAGCGCGCCTGGGCGGTTTTCAACACGCCGTGCCGCCCGGTGAGAGGGCCAATTCCTGCCTGAACCTCTTACTTTTTGAAAATGCCGAAGCTTATTCGCTGGAGCAACTGGATTACAATCGAAAGCGCCAGGTCAAGCAGGCCGCCAAACAATTTGTCATCCGGCCCGTCGCCGATGTTCGCGAGTTTAAAGAACAGGCGTATCCGGTTTATCTGTCGTTTTACGAACGGACACACTATCAGCATGGGGCGCAGCGGCAAAACCGGGCGTTTTTTTTCCAGTGGGCTGAGGATTTGTTTCAATTACCCAAGGTCGTTATTCTGGGCGGTTATCGAAAGGGAATGTTGGAGGGTGTCAGCGTGTCTCTTTTGGTTGAAGAAACTCTCTGTTACGCCATGTTTTTTTGCAATAGTGAGTCGCTGCGCGCGGGACTTTCTGACCTGATGCTGCACACGGTGCGCGACGCGGCGGCCCAATCGCGTCGTGTCAAGCAGATATTTTCTGGCATGTATAAAGGGGGCAATGGTTTGGATGATTTTTATTTGCTCCGCGGCTGCCAAGTCGTCAGAAAACCGGCCCTGTTAAATGTTAACCCGCTGGCGGCATTTTTTTTGAAGCATTTTCTGTCGCGGTACTATGCTCATATGCGGGGGGAAATCCAAAAGCAGGGTACTGGTGGAAATCTTCCAGGAAAGGTTTTTATCGCAATGTCCGGACACTTTTCGAATTCATCTGTTTCACGGGAACGCTCAAAAGAGAGCGTTTCTCGCTCGCTTACTTTAGAAAGCCGATAGGCGTTCTCAAGACAGAACCCGTCCGAACTCCGTTTTTTTATTCGAAAGAGGCTCTCTGTTCATTTTGAAAGTGTTAAGAGGATGAAAAAGATTCCGACAAATGCCCTCCTTCCTCGTAAGCGTTTTGTAAAAAATAGGTTACGTTTTTGAAGCCTGTAATTCCAGGCTTTGCCTGTCGGCAGAATTTACAAATTAAATCAGCCTCGGAAATGAGGAAAATTTTTTGTCTCAACAGTAACCTATTGAGAGCAAATTTGTTAGACCGGGTGTGAATAAGTTTTTTTTGAGGCAGCACGAAAATTGCATCACTTGAAAAGCAAGCCGAGTTCGTTAACGAGTTCTGTGTAGTCCATTCAACCTGGAAACTGATCAAAACTGAAATGGAATGAAAACGACTCTTCTTGCGACCTTGCTTCTGACAGGCTGCATTTCTGTGCAGGCAAATACCATTGCGTTATGGACGTTTGAAACGAGCCGTCCAGCGAGCGCCGGGCCTTTTTCTCCCGAGATGGGCAACGGTTCGGCTGCCGGGGCTCACGCCAGCCTTTCAACCGCGTGGAGTTCGCCAACGGGCAATGGTTCAACTTCTTCCTTTAGTTCGGATCATTGGTCGCTGGGAGATTACTGGCAGTTTCAAGTCACCACCCTGGGATATGAATCCCTTTCCGTGAGTTGGGATCAAATCAGCAGCAGCACCGGGCCGGGGGTATTCGGGTTGTATTACAGCACGGACGGAAGCACATTCATTCAATTCGGTGCCAATTACTCGGTTTTGGCCAATGTTTCGCCCAATGCGTGGAGCAGTTCCGGCAGCCCCAAGGCAACATCGCATTATGTGTACGATTTAAGTTCAGTTGCCGCTTTGAACAATGCCTCCACGGTATATTTTCGACTGGTGGATAAAAGCACGAACAGTCCGAGCGGTGGCGCGGTGGGGAGCAGCGGCACCGATCGCGTGGACAATTTTCTGGTGGCCGGAGCGGAGATTCCCGCTATGGTGCCGGACTCTTTGCCGGTGGTTTTCAGTGCCGGAATGATTTGGCTGTGGCTGGGAGTTTCCCGTCGTTTTGCGGCGCAGAATTCATCGGCGCCGCTTTTGCCGATGAGGAGGGGGGAGCGGTTCCACGTGCCTGAC
>Ga0070740_10003396_pt1 | contig 16962 bp, 17 predicted proteins | sample Coa_R2_FD_67286 | JGI IMG/M metagenome (GOLD analysis project Ga0070740, IMG submission 67286) | Surface soil microbial communities from Centralia Pennsylvania, which are recovering from an underground coalmine fire - Coalmine... | ecosystem: Environmental > Terrestrial > Soil > Unclassified ... | reverse complement strand
CTGAAAGAGCAGGCAAAAGGGAAGGGCCATCTGAGCCTTCCTGGGGCCAACTTGGAGACGACTTGCCAGAAGATGCCATTGGTGAGCAGGAAACGAGGGGTCAGGGATCAGTCACTCCCCAGCGCTCCCCAAAAGTCCTACCCACGACCACGCGCTCTTTCCCGAAAGGGGAAAGGCTCCTTCGTTTCGTTCTCGCCCAAAAAAGTGAGAACTTCTCACTTTTGCACATCAAAACTCAGGTATTCTCTGGGTGCCATCGATCACGGGGGTGGGGAGAGCCTATGCCGAGCGAGCCACAGAGCGATGATCAAGGACCACGTGTCAATTTAAGCGGGAGACAGATCCGCCGCTTGCGTCGCAAACGGGGGTGGACGCTCGCTGATGTTCAGGCTGCTCTTGAGGAGTATCAGATCTATCTCGATCGAACCAGTTTGGGACGCATCGAGCGCGGGACCCAGACGATTACCGATCGGGAGTTTGGGGCCTTGCCCACGTGATGCGCAACGAGTTTTACCTTTCGGGTGAACTGGCATGAGAGCGTCCTTCATCGCTCTCAAGTTTCCAGAAGAAAGAGGCATTTCCACTCTTTTGCTCCAACGAAGTCAGAGTACTGAACGGGCATGTGAAGCCACTTTCTCCAAATAGGCATCTCGTTGTGTATGACTTCCCGTCATCGACACCACAAGCTGTGAATTGTTTTCCTCCCTCGACACCCCAGCAGTTCGAGCAGATCATAACTTTTGAGCAAGTGAGCGGTAATAGGCATGCTTGCGTGATTTCAAGCTACTCGGTATACTTGCAACTGGAGGGGATCTACCTACTCACCCGGCTGCCGATCAAGCACCTCGTGCGCCGCCAGATGCCCTTAGAGCAGTTCATCGCAGTCATGCTAGAGCAGGCCCACTCGGAAGAGCTCCTGCGTCTGGCCCTCAAAGCCCAGTGGCGCAAAGGAGAGTGGGACCCGACTCCGTAATGCTCGCTTCATACCCCAACACAGGAGCCAGCCCGCAGCCAGTTCTGACTGCTGGGATACCTTACTGTTGTCTTCATCGAGCAGAGACGTCTTTCCTTCACCCACGGGTTGCACAACGAGATATACTCAAGGAGGGAATGCGTATGCATCCGTGTTTGTTCGGCAGCAGAGAGAGTCCTTATAGGAGAGAAGGAGCTGGAGTGAACCCATTTTGCCGGACAGCGGAGGAAGTCAACTTCCGGCAACCGAGGCGTAGGTTGCCTCGAACTCAGCAGGTGGAAGATATCCCAAGCTGGAGTGCAACCGCTTGGTATTATACACCTGTTCAATGAATTCCTGCAAATTTGCCTCTGCATCCGCAAAAGACTCGTACTCTTTGAGATACACCTCCTCCATTTTTAAGGTCTTAAAGAAGCTTTCCGCTTTGGCGTTATCATACGGATTGCCCACCGCGGACATGCTGATCTGAGCCCCGATCGCCTGGAGCTGCTCGACGTAGTCATGACTGGCATATTGCACGCCCCGGTCGCTATGGTGGATCAAGCCTGGAGCCGGCTGACGCTCGGCCATAGCCTGGCGCAGGGCGGCGAGCGTCAGCCGGGTCGTCATTTCCCGTGAGAGAGCCCAGCCCACACAACGGCGCGAAAAGGCGTCCAGGATGCAGGCCAGGTAGACGAAGGCAGCCCGCAGACGAATATACGTGAGATCTGCCATCCAGGCTTGGTTGGGCGCCGTGAGCGTGGTTTCGGCTAACAGGTTCGGATAGATGGGCAAGCCATGCCGCGAGTTGGTCGTCATGATCACGAAGCGCTTTTTCAGATGGCACAACAGCGATTCCTCACGCATGATGCGCAAGACGTGTTTGTGATTGACGCGCCAGCCTGCCCGCTGCAGCGCCCTGGTCACTCGGCGGTAGCCGTAGCCGGGAAACTCCAGGATCAGTTGCTCAATCTGGTCACGCAGAGCTGTTTCCTGCTCATCCACACGTTCCTGTTGCGCTTCATAGTACCAACTGCGACTGACTTCGAACAGCTCACAGAGCCGCTGGATGGACAGATCTGGATGTTCCTGGTGAGCCTGGATGATCATGGCGTGCCGCTCCGCAATCCTCTGCTCTGGAACGCTTTTTTTAACACTTGATTCTCCAGCGCTCATTGTCCACAAAACCGTTCGAGTTCGGCAATACGCTGAGATTCCGAGATCCCTGCTTCTCCCTCGCGAGGCAGAAAAGCGGCCTCACCGCGCTCCTGGTATTCCTTGCGCCAGCGGGAAAGCACGCGTTCGGCCAGATTGTACTCGCGGCATGCCTGGGCTGGTCGAAGTGCGCCCATGCTGACGCGGCGGACCACATCCAATTTAAATTCCCGGCTGTGTTGTCGTTTCTGCATCGTTTCTTCTCCTTCGCTTGTTTATGAGTCTACAATATTTTCAGCGAAGTTGACTTCGATGGCTGTCCGGTGAAATGGGTGCAGTCCAAGCACTCAACAATGACCCAACCTATCATTGTTCCAGGAAGACAAGCACGGGCAGAGGGACAGCACGCCATCTCCGCACGTGGGCAGTCCTTTGTTATTCACGAGTGGAGCGGAAGCGGCCCCGACTACCTGCACATCCACCATGCAGATGACGAGGCGTGGCACATTCTGGAGGGACCCCTGACGTTCCGGTTTCGAGACAGAACCATCGAGGTCCAAGCCGGAACCACCGTGTTTGTGCCAGCAGGAGTCGCCCACACCTATTATGAAGCGACAGGTCCGACGCGCTATCTCATCATCATGCCCCCACGACTCCGCGAATCAATTGACGCATTGCACGGGGCTCCTCGCGCAGAGCATGGGACGATCTTGCGCAGATTTGCATCTGAGATCGTGGAGGAGGGAACCGACACGCAGGGCTGACGGCATGCCCTGGCACGCTGCCAGCTCTCGCGTATGGAAACTCATTGCGCAACCCGTGTGACGGTGATGCTATAGGGATAGGGGAAGAACTGGATCTGTTGCTCACATTGGCCGCTGATCGTCAGACTCACCGGGGCTACTGCCGCCCGGACTGTCTCCGTTGGCAGCCAGGGTCGGTTGATCTTGACTACCACCAGTTGTCCAACTCTATCACCCAGGAAAGCAAAGGTCTCGGAGATCATTCCACGATAGGGTTCGATAGCAAATTGTCTGGACACCAACTCTGCGAATGCAGACACATCCTCGACAGGCAAACCGATCTCGCTCACATGAAGTACAGAGGTTGCCCCAAAGGCTCCTGGGGTCTCGCGGTCCAGTTCGTAATGCACGATATATTCCAGGATGTTGCCGGCAGGATCACAAAAGTAGAATGAGCGTGCGTTAAGATTGGCGAAGAAGAGTTCATCCTCGCCCTGCCTCTGGAGCAAAGGCACACGCTGTTGCACCCAACATTTCGCCTCGGGAAATGTATTGCGTGGAATCGTCACGGCGAGATGATAAAGAACGTCTTGCTCTGTTTGTTGAAAGCAGAGGCGGGTAGTGCCGACCTTGACGGTGAACGAGTCGGGGCTTTCAGAAAGCAGCGGCCACCCAAGGGTGCGGCTATAAAACGTTTTCTGAGAGGCAACATGGCGGGTCTGGAGGGTCAACTCTTGAATCTGCATGGCATTTCTTCCTTCTCAATAGCAAACAAGATTGAGTCACTTCTTAGTTTACTCTCTCCTGACGCCCTTTTTCTTCTTCTGGCGTCTGTGCATCAGGTATCGATGTTGTCCTTAGATCACTTTTGCTCTTCCAGTCCAGAGTGTCACCCCTACCCAGAGGTCAAAGGCAATCACTAAGATAAAGGTAGGCAGGTAGGCAAGAAAACCCAGAACAGCGAGCGGCGTTCCGTTCGTGAAGACCTCTAGGAGCGTTACGACCCCAGCGAGCAACCCCAGCCAGCCAATTGCTACCGGCAGGGCTTTTCGTGAGATGATCGCCCATCCCGTTCCCACAAGCATGAAGCCGAGCAAGGCATTCCCCAGGGCTTGATATCCACTGGTCATGAGCGCAAACGCATTCCACGTCTGTTCTGCTGCTCCGTGATCCTGTGCGGCAAGAGCCACGAGCTGAGGGAAGCCAATATAGAATGTGAGGGCCACCAGCCCGTGACCAAGACTACCCAGGACACCAAAGTACAACGTTGCCACGGCTTGTGTGGGGGTTTTTTCGCGCAACACTGCCGCTAAACCCGCTACATAGACGATTCTTACCAGGGCGCCTGCTAAGCCAAAAATCACCGCGAGTCTCAGGAAGAGATCACCCTGGTGCTGCAAAAAAGCCAGGGCTGCGGCAGCGCTACCAAAGTTCTGCGGTGAGTAACCACCGAGGGTGAAGAACGTAAATTCCAGCGCCAATCCAAGGCCAGTCAGCACTCCTGCGATTCCCGCATGTTTTAAACGTGGGTTCATCCTGCTTCTCCTTTCCTATCATCCCTTTCGGGACGTACAACGACTCACCATGTTTCGTCGTTTTTTTCTCCAGGCTGGATGTGAGAGGGTCGGTTCGCCACCAACCTCCAGAGTGGCTGGACTTACGCCACCATTGCCTGCTTCTGCACTTCGACCGCTTCCAGGAGGGCCTGGAGCAAGTCGCGGAGTTGTTCGCGGGTGGCAGTGTCCTTCAGGTTCCCCTGATCATCGAACTTCTCCCAGGCGTTGGCAATGTAGACTTCTGGCTGCGTGAGTACAGGAATGGCCACGCCAAAGCGGGTGAACATGTGGCGCAGATGGGCCTGAGCGCTGGCTGTTCCACCACGCCCGCCAGCGCCCGTGAGAGCGACCGGCTTGCCTGCCAGCACCGATCTTCCAAAGGGACGCGAGGCCCAATCCAGAGCATTTTTGAGTACTCCAGGGGTCGAGCCGTTGAACTCTGGGGTGGCGATGAAGAGAGCATCCGCGCGGCTGAGCTTCTCCTTGAAGCGGCGCACGGCTTCTGGCTCGTCGTCTTCCAAATCCATGTTATAGTGCGGCAACACGTCCAGGGAGAGGATTTCCATCCTGACCTCTGCTGGCAACAATTGCTGGACAGCGCGCAATACTCCTTGATTCACGGAGTGCTTCCGCAAACTTCCAGTGAATCCAACAAGATAGGTAGGTGTAGACATCTGCTTGCTCCTTTGTAAGACGCTTCACGTTCAAAAAGGCGAGCGGTGACTCGCTCTAGGAGGAAGTATAGTGAGAGGAAGCCTGTGGGGCATCTGTAGAAGAACGTATCTTCATGACGTATGTGTGGTTGCCAGCAACGTGACTGTGATGAGAGGAACTAGGTAGAATCACTTAGGTCAGGTGATGTTCGAGAGCATAGCGAGTGGCAGCCGCTCGAGAAGAGACGGAGATCTTGCTATAAATGGAGGTGAGGTGGGCGTTCACGGTGCGAGGGCTGATGACGAGCTGTTGCGCGATCTGGGCATCGGTCAGCCCTGCTGCGACCAGGCGTAAGACCTCTACTTCCCTGGCGGTCAAGCCATCCGGGTAGGAAGGATGTTTCCTGGAAGAAGGAAGCACGCGCGCCTCCTGGGAGGGTATGACGTTGGTAGTTGAACGCTCTGGGGCGAGAATCTCTTCTAACCTCATCCTGCGTCCCCGCGCCCAGGCGTCTACAAAAGACTGTTCTTCGAGTTGGGTACGGACTCTTGCGATAGCCTGTTCATAAGCCGCACGTCCAGCAGGCATGAGAGGCATTCCAAGCGTCTCCCGCAGCGCCTCTGCGGCGCCCCAGAGCTGAGCTGCTCTTATGAGTTTTCCCTGGAGGGCTACCGCGGCAGCCCACTCCTCTAAGGCCGCGGGGATATGGAAACGGAACCCGATGGTGTGCAGGAGGTTCAGGCTTGCCTCACAGAGACGGGAGGCTGTTGCCCCATCCTGCTGGCGAACCGCCACACGCGCCAGGGCAATGAGCACGCGAGCCTCGTTGGCTCGATCTCCGACCCGCTGAAACAACGCCAGGCTCTGCTCTAGCAAGCGCTGCGCCTCGTCCACAGCTCCTTGTGCCAGGCGAATGTCTCCCAACAGATTCAGCGTTCCTGCGCTCTCCTGCTGTTCTCCCAACTCTCTCCAAGCTATCAGGCATGTTTCGGCGAGAGCGGCAGCGCGTTCGAGGTCCTGATTCGAGACAAAGAGCAGCAAGGCGAGAGCGCTGAGTGGCCCTGGAGCTGAGATATCCTCTGCTGCCTGGGTCAGGCGCACACTCTCTTCGAGCAGGGTCTGCGCCTGGCGATAGTCCCCCTGGGCCATGCACATTCCGGCCAGGGAGGCGAGGCATCGCGCCCGCTGGACGCTCTCTCCAGTTTCCTGGCAGAGGGCGTCTGCCTCGCGCAGGTGCGTCCACGCACGATCGGAGGCCCCTTTCGACCCTTCGACCTCGGCCAACGCTACGAGAGCTGCCGCGCTGCCGCGCTTGTCCCCCAGGCTCTGGAAGAGTGCCAGGCTTTCCAACAGGTACGCTTCGACCTGCTCATACGCATCCAGGGTCATCAAGAGGCGTCCGAGCCGGTACAACGCCTCTGCCAGCAGCGCCTCTTCGATACCTGCTCGGTTTTGCAGGGAGCGTTCAAAGAACGTCACGGCCTCGCGGACAGTGCCCCGCAGCCGCCAGTACTCAGAGAGTGCCAGGCAGAGACGCAGGGCGCGCAAGGCGGCGCTCTGCCGTCTTGCCTCCTGCTCGCCCTGGGCACGTTCCAGGAGAAACGAGAGGGCCGCATGCAGGTTGTCATGCTCCTGTCCCAGGCGCTCATGCCACTGTTTCTGCTGCCTGGCCGTGTTGCCTGTCGAAAGGGACTGCTCTGCCAGTTGAAGGTAATAGGCTGCATGGGCCTCCCTGGTTGCCTCTGTCTCTCCCGCACGCTCCAACTGCTCCAGGCCAAATTCCCGGAGCAATTGCAGCATGCCAAAGCGCGGTGGCCCTCCGTCGTCTTCTCGTGGCCGCAACAGACTCTTATCCACCAGCGAGAGCAGCCCCTCCAGGATCTCTCCCTCGAACGGACTGGCTGCGGTGCAGATGACGGTCGCTGCCTGGACGTCGCAACTGCCGACAAAAACGGCCAGGCGGCGGAAGAGTTGCTGTTCCTGTCCAGGTAAGAGCAGATAGCTCCAGGCAATGGCTCCCCGCAAGGTCTGCTGGCGGGCGGGCAGATCGCGCGCTCCAGCACTCAGCACAGAGAGGGCGTGATCGAGTTGCGCGAGCACCTGGGAAGGGGAGAAGTACCGCAGGCGCGCAGCCGCCAGCTCGATGGCCAGGGGCAGTCCATCCAGGCGGAGACAGATCGCTGCCACGGCTCCCGCGTTGCCGTCGGTCAGCTGGAAATCAGGGCGCACGGCCTGTGCTCGCGTCACAAAGAGGGCCGCTGCTTCATACTGCGCGAGGCTGCTCGCGTCTGGGAAGCTGGTGGAACTAGATGTCGCAAGGGGGGGAACAATATACTCATGCTCGGCTTGCAGATGGAGGCGCTCCCGACTCGTCACCAGGACCTTGAGCCTCGGGCAGGTCGAGAGCAGCGTCGCGACCTGGAGTGCCGCCTGGGCTACCTGCTCAAAGTTATCCAGCAGCAGCAGCACCTGTTTGTCCATAAGTGCTGCAGCGAGGCGATCGAGGGGCGAAGATGTGCCCTGCTCGCGCAGTGCAAGCGCCTGCAGGATAGCGGGGACCACCTGATCGGGCGCAGTCACCGCAGCCAGCGGCACGAAAAAGACTCCGTCGCTGAATCGCTCGATCAGCTCGGCTGCGAACTGCAACGCCAGGCGCGTTTTGCCCACTCCTGCCGGTCCCGTCAGGGTCAGCAGGCGCACCTCTTCGCGGAGGAACAGGGTACGGAGCCGGGTGAAGTCGTGTTCCCGCCCGAGGAAGGCCGTGGGTTGGCTCGGCAGGTTGTTCGGATAGCTCTCCAGGGTTTTGAGGGCAGGAAACTCGGCGGGCAGTCCGTCGATGATGAGTTGAAACAGGTGGGTGTGCCAATGCAAGTCCCTGAGCCGATGGAAACCGAGATCGCGCAGATGCACCTGTTCTGGAAGATACGCTTCCACCAGTGCTGCCGTTGCCTGGGAGAGCAACACCTGCCCTCCATGCGCGGCGCTCATGATCCGCGCAGCCTGATGCACGTCAACCCCGAGGAAACCATCTCGGGCCCGGTGAGGTTCGCCTGTATGCAGCCCGATGCGCGCACGGATGGTGACTCCCTCAGGCCAGGGATGGTTAGCCAAAGCCTGTTGAATCGCGCTCGCCGCTGCAACAGCATCAGTTGCACGGGCAAACATCATGAAAAAAGCCTCTCCCTGAGTATCGACCTCCTCGTCGTACCGGGAGGTGCAAGCGGTACGCAGCAGGTGGCGATAGTCGGCGAGCACCTGCGGGTAGTGTTCTTCTCCGACTTGTTGGAGCAGGGAGGTGGACCCTTCCAGATCAGTAAAGAGGAAAGTCACTGCTCCCGCTGGAGCATGCTGCATCGAATCCCTCCTGGCGAAAGTGTGCTTGTCAGGCTTTCGTGCGATGACAGCGCCGCATCGGTTGGATCGCGCAGCGGCAAACCCTTCCGCTGGCTCTGCATTTCAGAAGGCTCATCATCGGTAGCGTTTGATCCACTGCTGCACCGTACTGGGGGAGAGGTGGTGGGTACGGGCCACCTGTGCCTGAGTGACTCCGTCTTCGAGAGCCGGACGAATAATGGCAAAGCGCTCCAACGCTTGCGTTCGTTGGGCCTCGGAAAGAGCAGTGAGTGGCAGGAGACGTCCACCATGCTGAACCTTTCTCACACAACGGGGACCAACACCATCATTTTCTCCCAGTATACCCGATGACCAGAGCAATTGCAAAGAATCCACCAAAGTAGGCAGGGCTTTCCCATTCTAATAAGCTGTACCGGAAGAAGAAGTCTGGCCTATTCAGCCTCCATAGGCAAAAAAAGAGAGCTTTTCTTGTAAACTACAAAAAACGCCTGCATTGCTCTGTTTATTAGAATGGGAAAGCCCTGCCTAATGGGTGATTCGCTGCGATACCTTCTCCACTTGTACCGTCATCTCGTGCAGATCGGCTGCCGTGTACCGCAGATCGCCAGACTGATGACGGTTGATTCAATCCTGGGTCTCCCTCCTTCTGCCTTTGCCGTCCCGATCCGATCGGGACTCTGCTCCTAGAGAAGCCGGGACATATTTCCCGATCTCATCGGGACCCTGCTCTCATCTCAACGGGACGCCTGGTCCGCTATCCTTAGAGACAGATGGCACCCTCGATGCAGAAGAACCACGTTCTGCTGAGAATCACAGGGTGCATGCTCAATGGGAAGGAGATCTTGCTTATGCTGAACGTTCAAACCCCGTCAGAACCAGACGATCCTGGTCGCCCGATGCGCTCTCGTTTCTCCGCACTTGTCAAAATCACCGCCCTGGCCGCCCTTGGCAACGCGCTCGCCCACTTTCTCCACCTGCTGCTCGCGCTGGTGATTGGGCAAATCTTTATTCCTCCTCTGCTCATCCTGGGCCTCTTCATGCTGGCTGCCGCGGGGATCGCCCTGCTGCGCTGGCGCTTTGCCCCGGCTCTCACCGCCTTGCTCATCCTCCTCGCCAATGGCGTGGAATTGAGCATACCCATCAATCAGTATAGTGTGACCCATCCGAGTGAGGGCCTCTTTTTTATCATCCATGTGCTCATGCTGGCATGCGCCCTGGTCGCCATCGTCGCCGGGACTGGCGCGGCCATCCAGCACGCTCGTCATCTTGAGCAGCCTGACCCGCGCACGGTGCGCACGGTGCTCACGGCTTTCACGGCCTTCGTCGCAGGGATGCTGGTGGTTTCCCTGCTTGCCACGGCCAATCCTGCCGCAAGTAGCGCCAGCACCACGACCAACGGCATGCCTACCGTGCATCTGTCCCGCGTGACGTTCGTGCAAAATGTGGTGCTGGTCCCCAAGGGCTCCAAACTCCTGCTCGTGGATGATGGCAATTACGACCATGTGTTCGCCAACGGCTCCTGGCAAAACAACACGCCTGTTGCTCAGTCCGAGCCGGGTGCCCCCGTCGTGCAGAATGTCAGCATCGGCGGAGGATCCCTGGTCATCGGTCCCTTTACGACCGCAGGCGTCTACCACCTGTACTGCACGATTCATGTCGGGATGAATCTCACGATTGTGGTTCAGTAATGGTACAAGCAGAGCCACGTACAGTCGGGCATGGTTCCTGGAGATCAACAACCATGTCCGGATTCGAAGGAGAAAACACCTGTCTTCACGGGCAATGCAACAGCCTTTTTCAAGGCGCAAAGAGGAGTATCTTCTCCCCTGACACTCCGCGAGATTGGCGAGGAGCATGATCCTGAGGCATTTTGGACGAGAAAGACCATTGAGATGAGGAGAGACGTATGCGTGTGAGTACCTTTCTGGCCACAACCGGTCGCGGGGTAGCCCGTGCCACACGCGGTCCCAATGATGCGTGGTCGGTCGAAGAGGGGCTGCGCGACCAGGATGTGCGCTGCCTGGCCGCTGATCCGCTGCATCGCCACGTCGTCTATGCCGGAACCCAGGGTCAGGGGGTGCTGCGCTCAAGTGATGGGGGAAAGACGTGGCTCCCGGCAGGGTTAGCCGGACAGATCGTCAAAGCCCTGCCGGTCAGCCCGACGCAGCCGGGCACGGTCTACGCCGGAACCAAACCGGCGCTGCTCTTCGTCTCGCGAGATGGCGGCGCGAATTGGACGGAACTTTCCGCGTTTCGATCCATCCGCTCGCGTTGGTTCTGGTTCTCACCGGCAGAGAAACCCTATACTGCCTACGTGCAGGCGATTGCGCTTTCGCCGACCAATCCCAGGACCATCGTGGTTGGCATTGAGTTTGGGGCCGTGGTACGCAGCGAGAATGGCGGGCAGACCTGGACAGAACATCGCCGGGGCGCACTGCGCGATTGCCACTCGCTCACCTTCCATGCCCGCAATGGAGACTGGGTCTACGAAGGCGGTGGCACGGGTGCTGGCGTCGCGGTGAGTCGGAATGCGGGCTCCACCTGGATACAGCCCAGAGATGGTCTGGAGCAGCACTATGGCTGGGCCGTGGCCGCCGATCCAACTCGCCCGGAAGTCTGGTATGCCTCGGTCTCTCCCGGTCCCAGATTCGCTCACAGCGAGCATAACGCCCAGGCGGCGATTGTGCGCGCAAGTGGCGGAGCATCATGGCAGAGACTTTCGGGAGGGTTACCGCAGCCGCTCAACCATATGCCGTATGCATTGCTTACCGATCCCAACGCGCCTGGTCATGTCTATGCCGGCCTCTCCAATGGGGACGTGTGGCATGCGACCGATTATGGCGAGACCTGGCAGCAACTGCCACTCAATCTGGGCAGCATTCACCGTACCTTGCTGCTGCTGTCAGAACGAACGACTGGTCTGAAGATATGAAGGATCCATTTTTGGAAGAAAAAGGAGCTTGCCGCTTCTCACCCTGAAGGGAGAGCGGTGGCTTGCCCGACGCTTGTAGCCTGTGTCTTCCCATGTATCCCAACAAGGAGGGATCTCGATGTCCACTACTACATCCACGACCACCGTGCCGACTTCGCCGAAGCAGGTGGGTACATTTACGCGGGTGATGCGCGTGCTCTATGTCGTCGTTGCCTGGTTGCTGGCTCTCTGCCTGCTGATCCAGGTCTTCCTGGCCGGTCTCGCCATCTTTGGTTCGCCTTCGCTCCTCACCCTGCATACGACGTTTATCCATTACTTTGAATTTTTGCCCTTCCTGCTGATCATTCTGGCGCTCCTGGGTCGCACCCGTCATGCGCTGGTCTGGTTGAGCCTCTTGCTCCAGGTCCAGATCGAGATCCAATACTTCTTTGCCCATGCCCCGGCCTCCGTCGTCGCTGCTCTGCACCCGGTCAATGCGGTGATCATGTTCTGGATCACCATCCATGTAGCACGGCGCGGCATGGCATTCGTGAAACAGGGATAGTCTGAGTGAGGATGTACCTATTAGTGAAAACGTCGAAATTGTATAGCTCTGCTTGCTCCTCACAGACTGGCAGAGGAAGTTTCCAGAGAAGGCTATACCGTTACGTTAGCTCCCAAGGAGGCTGCTTAACCTCCTTGGGGAGAATTTTCGATGGAAAAAGGAGAGCGTGATGAAGACGATCCTCACGATCTCACGTTGCACGCAGGAGGGGGATCAAATGATCCGCTTTGGTGTCCCAGAGGACCCTCAAGAGGTCTTGCGAATGCATCAGTTGAGATATCATGTGTATGTGGAAAAGAAAGGCTACATTCCAGCGAGCTTCTGTCCGAATGGCGTTGAAATCGATCACATCGATCAAAAGGGCGGATGTTCCTACCTCATTGCTCAGTGTGGCGATGCTCTGGTTGGCAGCGTACGCATGATTCGACAAGACCCGCTCCCCCTGCGTCAGTATTACTGGCGCTATGAGGAACCGCTCGAGATGGGCAAGTTGCAAAGCCACCAAAAAATGGAAATCGGTCGGCTGGTAGCAGATCGCCCACTGGGAATGACGATCCCATCAGGTCTGATCCCTCTCGGATTAATTCGATGTGCGACTCTTTTTTGTTTTGAGAACAACGTTCATGCGGCCTATGCCAATCTCAAGATGGGGTTGGCCCCGCAGTTGGAGCGTTGGAGGTTGCCCGTTCACCGGGTTGATTCCTACGAGTTCATCTATGATGAGGCCAGTGAAGACCCGCTGAAAAACTACTTCAAAGACCCCAATGATGCGGCCTGTCCCGTCTACTTCTTCACAAAGGAAGTAGCTCGCTTCTACGATCAGCTTCTGTGGCAGGACGTTCCCTCTGGTGCTCCTCTCAGGGCATCGAACTCGATGAAATCGATAAGCTGGAAGGAGGACGCGTATGCCAGAACCTTCTAACACCTCACCACAGGGTTACTTTACCTTTGTGGTTTCGCAAGGCTCCAAAGCCGAGTACCTGCGCCTGGTTCTGCAGCAAGGAGGAACGGAGGTCCGTGCCTACAAACACCTGAGTTTCGATTTGCTTGAACTTGGCCCAGGCATGCAGGTCCTTGATGTCGGTTGCGGGATTGGCAACGACCTGCTTGCTTTGGCTGACCGAGTTGGGACGCAAGGAGAAGTGACCGGCATCGATCACGACCCTGATCTCGTGCAGGTCGCCTTGAAAACCATCACCACAGATGGGCGTCACAACCTGCAGGTTGTTCAAGGGGACGCTGAGCAGATGCCATTTGCTGACGAGCAGTTCGATCGTGTCCGTGCTGATAGGGTGGTTCAGCACATTCTTCAGCCGGAACGGGCTCTGGCTGAAATGTGGCGTGTGCTGCGCCCGGGAGGTATGCTGACCATGGTGGAACCAGATTGGCGCACGATTGCTCTGTATCCTGGAAGTCCGACGGGCGGTGACGATGATAGGACGTTGAGCCGGGTGTTCGAGTACTATCAACGACGACAGGCGCATGCGTTAATCGGAAGGCAACTTCACGCACTGCTTCACCAGAAGCAAGGAGCGTGGGAGCACATCCAGATCCAGGTCATCTGCTTCACCCACACCTCCTGGCCAGTCGCAGATGCAGTCCTGCAGATTACCGCAGCCGCCAGCGCCCTGATCCAGGAGAATCCCAAGATGAAAGAGGAGATAGATGCCTGGTTGGGCACGATAGAAACAGCCGCTCAGCAGGGGCACTTCTTTGCAAGTGTCCCACTCTTCTTTGCCTCTGCCCGCAAGATCGGAAACAGCGATGGATGAGCAAGGGGCGGGCGAGAAGAGATACGCACTCCGAGAGAATGCAGCAAGACCGCTCTCCTCTCCCTATCCGAGCGATACACGAGCTTTTTGGGTGGGCAAGGCTCAGGACCTTCCCAGAGAGCTGAGCACCAACTGCTTCTCTTTTCGCAAAAGGATAATGGTGCTGCAAGTCGGCAAGTTTGTGCATTTTGAGATCTCAAAATGTACCTATAGTAGCTGCCTCTACGACGGCGTGAAGTCGAACGACAGTCGAGCTGTATGGTACAATACACTGAGATCAAACCAAATGCTTTCTACCCTCCGGGAGGTGTGAGAGGATGAAACAGCCAGCGCGTTCCCACACACTCGATCCGCTCCTGCAGGGGCGCTGGCTCCTGCTCGCCCGCGTCGGCTGGGTGGTGCTGACGCTGCTGGTCCTGGCACTCAACGCCATCTCCGTTCCCAGGGCTGCTGCCCTGCTGCAAGCGGTCTGCCAGCCAGGTGCGGTGTGCATCAGTGGACTGACCCCGGCCAATCTGCGCCAGCTCCAGCAGCTTGGTCTCTCGCCAGGTTTCCTGGCAGCCTACCATATCGGGCACGCCGTGGGCACGACGCTGCTCTACACGGCACTGGCCGCCCTCATTTCCTGGCGGCGCTCCGCTGACCGGATGGCGCTCTTTTGCGCCTACATGCTGGAGTTGTTCGGAGGTGCCACCTATACCGATCTACTGAACTTCGGTCTGCGGACGGGAGCCCCCGCCTGGTACTGGCTGGTCGGAGGGCTCGAACTCGTGGCGCAGGTGAGCGTCCTGACCTTCTTCTTGCTCTTCCCTTCTGGCCGCTTTGTGCCGCGCTGGACCCGGTGGGGCGTGCTGGTCTTTACCCTCTACTGGGTATGGTACCTCTTTCTCAGCACGGCCTACCTTGGACAGCTTCCCGCAGCGGGTTCCCTGGTGTTCGCAGCGCTGATCCTGAGCCTGGCGGGGGTGCAGGTCTATCGCTACCAGCGCGTCTCTACCGTCCGGGAGCGCCAGCAGACCAGGTGGGTCGTCTTTGGTCTCGCTCTCGCCCTGGGCGGCTTTGCGCTGTTCCTGATCAGTGTGACTCTGCTCCACCTCCGAGAGCCGAACTCGTCGGTAGCGTCGAGGGTCCTGTTCCAGAACACCGTGGGCGGTGGCCTGCTGCTTTTCGTTCCCATCTCGATCGCCATCGCCATCCTGCGCTCGCGGCTGTGGGAGATCGACATCATCATCAATCGCACGCTGGTGTATGGTCTCCTCACCGCCCTGGTGGCCGGCGTCTATGTCCTGGTGGTGGGCGTCCTGGGGACGCTGCTGCATGCGTTTGGCAATGTCCTCATCTCGCTGCTTGCCACTGGCCTCGTTGCGGTTCTCTTTCAACCGCTGCGCGCTCGCCTGCAACGGATGATCAACCGCTTGATGTACGGCGAGCGCGATGATCCGTATGCTGTGCTCTCGCGTCTGGGGAATCGTCTGAAGGCGACGCTGACGCCTGAGGCAATGCTTCCCACAATTGTCGAAACCGTCGCTCAAGCCCTCAAATTACCCTACGCAGCCATTACCTTGAAACAAGGCGATGCGTTTTTTACAACCACCTCCTATGGGGTTGCTCAGGACCCACTGTTTACCCTGCCGATTGTCCACCAAAGCGAGATAGTTGGTCAATTGCAACTGGCTTCACGGGGTCCCAGCGAGGCATTCACGCCTGCTGATCGCACCTTGCTCGAAGATATTGCCTCTCAAGCTGGGATCGCTGTTCACGCAGTCCGCCTGACCACCGACCTGCAACGCTCACGCGAGCACCTGGTGACCGCACGTGAAGAGGAACGACGCCGCCTGCGCCGCGATCTGCATGATGGTCTGGGTCCAACGCTCGCGAGTATGACGCTCAAGCTCGATGCGGCGCGCCTGCTGCTCACCCAGAACCCGGTTGCGCTCGATCCCCTGCTCGTTGAGTTGAAGGCGCAAACGCAAACCACGATTGCCGATATTCGTCGCCTGGTCTATGAACTGCGCCCGCCTGCTCTGGATGAGCTTGGCCTGGTTTCGGCCCTGCGCGAACAGGCTGCCCATTACAGCCAGCTCAACGGAGTCCCCATCTCGATCGAGGCGCCGACCTGTTTGCCCACCCTGCCTGCCGCGGTCGAAGTGGCTATTTACCGGATCGTCCTTGAGGCGTTGACGAACGTGATATCAAATCCGTTTAAGTAGTGCCTAAAGAAGGCCACCAATGAAAGGAGGTCCGCCCACGAACGACATCAGGATGAGCTTGGAGCCAACGGCAGCGCGCGGCTTGAACGTCTTGCAGATCGTCAAGCGAGCAGAAGACCCGATTGGCAAGCGGCTCATTGGAGAGAGGCCACAAGCGTTCTGCGGGCTGCAACTCGGGCGAATGGGATGGCAAAAAGAGCAGATGCAGCCCTTCTGGAACCACGAGATCACCACTCTTGTGCCAGCCAGCCTGATCCAGGACCAGGAGAATCTGCTTGTGCGGCCCAGCGCCCTGTTCCTGTACGAAGGCGGCCAGAGCGAGGGAAAAGGCCGCGGTATTGACCGTCGGCATGAGCAACCAAGAGGTCTTGCCGCTCTGTGGCTCCACAAACCCATAGAGATCCATCCATTGATAGCGGGGTCGGACCACGGCCCGAACCCGGCTCCCTTTGCGCGCCCAGACCCGGCGTAGGATCGGTTTGAGGCCAATGCGGTGCTCGTCCTGACTCCATACTTCAACGCTGGCTTCGGGATACGCCTGGCGCAGCTGCTCGACCTCCTCGGGGAGTTTTTTTAAAAGCCTGCTGGCTGGCCTGGTCGCTCTCCTCCTGCTGCGGGCGGGGCACGCGTGTGCTTCTGCCGAGCCGGTGCAGGTAATCCCAGCCGCGACGCGGGTCCACTTCGCGGTCTAAGCGCTCCGCCATCCAGGCTGCGACTTTGGGACCGCTCCACAGTCCGCCATCAGCAGGAGGCTGATCTAACGCCTGATCTAACTCCTTCTGCTGCTCCAGGCTCAGGAGAGGGGGAGCACCTTTCTGGTGGCGACGCTGGTCACGAATTGCCTGCTCGCCGGCTCGATTCCATCGCTGGACAATGGTGCGAATCCATCTGGCGGTGTAGCCAAGCATCAACGCGACCTCATCTGGCGTGTGGCCCTCCTTGATCAGCCAGAGAATGTGCCAATGCGTCCGCTCAACGGCGTTGGCGGCGTTTCGATAGCGTTCATGCAGCTCTTCAGTTGTCAATTCGGTGGTCACGGTCACTCGTTTTGCCATGTCCACATTATACACTAGCTAAACGGATTTGATAT
>Ga0070740_10003392_pt1 | contig 16978 bp, 15 predicted proteins | sample Coa_R2_FD_67286 | JGI IMG/M metagenome (GOLD analysis project Ga0070740, IMG submission 67286) | Surface soil microbial communities from Centralia Pennsylvania, which are recovering from an underground coalmine fire - Coalmine... | ecosystem: Environmental > Terrestrial > Soil > Unclassified ... | reverse complement strand
ACTAAAGGTCGATATGAGCATTCAACAGGCCGGTTAGCAAATGCACGCGGGCAATATTATTCTTGTTATCGGTCTGACCTTCTGCCATGAATCTCATCCCTGGCAGTCATCTCTATAAATTCTCCATAAGTGTCTCAGGCGTAACGGATGCTCAGAGGTCCGCGACTGCGGGAATAACTTCGCGCCCGATGATTTCGAGAGGCTTGATCTGGTAGACATGTGGAACCGCCCCCAGGACCGTCTGGATTCCCATCCCGGCGAGCCAGCGCAGTTGCCCGATCAGTTCGCCCACTTTAGAGCCATCTTCGCCCACGTCGAAGGCAAACGCACAGGTCTTCTCAATCGCGTTATAATCGCGCCCCTCAGCTTCACAATGCTGGCGCAGGGCCTCCAACTTCTTTGGGATTTCCGGTCCAGGTTTGAGGTTGCAGGCATCGGCATAGCGTGCGACCAGGCGCAGCGTTTTTCGCTCGCCATCGCCAGCGATCAGGATCGGCGGATGAGGCCGCGTGAGACTCTGCGGGATGTTGAATGGGCGCTCGATGTGGTAGTGTTCACCCTCGAAGGGACGTTTGTCGCCCTGTTCGCCCTGCCACATGCACAGGCAGATCTGTAACATCTCCTCCATTCGCTCATAGCGCTCTTTCAATGGTGGGAAGGGCAGCCCCGATCCATGCGCCTCCTCTTCGTAATCGCCGGCGCCAATGCCGAGCCATGCCCGACCAGCGGAGAGCACATCCAGGGTTGTGACCGTTTTGGCGAGCAGAACCGGCTGCCAGTAAGGCGATGCCGTTGCCAGGGCCAGGAGCTTGATCCGCCTGGTATGGGCCGCCAGGAATGCCAGCGTGGGATAGCAGGCAAGCACCTCACGCTCCGGCCCGCCCAGGTAGCGACTTTGCCACACATGATCCATAGTGCTGATGCGATCAAATCCGGCGGCCTCGGCGGCTTGCGCAATCCTGACCAACGTAGGGCCGATCTGGCTGCCCCCTCCCGGCCAGCTAAAATCATATATGTGCAGCCCCAGTTTCATAGCGTAAGACCCCCTTCGTTACTCCTTTACAAAATCTCTGCCGCAGCATAATATTATATAGATGGTCTACCCAATTAATTTGGATAGACAGACTATACAATAAATTATTGGAGGTGTCAAGTCCTCGTATGAGTCCTCGTCCCTACCGGGCTGGTCAGCGGCAGACAGCCAGCGAACAGACGCGGGCACGCATCGTTGCGGCAGCGCGAGAACTACTCATATCCCCCGGTGGCTACGCAAATTTCTCAATTGAAACAGTTGCGCGCCAGGCCGACGTGGCCCGCATGACGGTCTATCATCACTTCGGCTCAAAGCTCGGGCTGCTCGAAGCGCTCTGCGATTCGCTGGCATCCAGCGGCGGTATGCAAGAACTAGCCACGGCCTTTCAGCAGCCGGAGCCGTTAGCTGCGCTCAACCGCTTTATCGAGATCTTTGGCCGTTTCTGGGATGCGGACCGCAGCGTTCTGCGCCGACTGCGCGCCCTGGCAGTTCTTGATCCCGATATCGAACAATTGATACAAACAAGGGATGAATGGAGGCGCAGAGGGCTACAGGTCATCGCACAGCGCTTGCTTGTGCAGCAGGCTCCTACTTCCAACGATGCCCCCGGCTTCTGCCCTGACGAGCAGTCAGCATCATCTCATAGTGCGGTGCGGGCGGATAGCCCTCGCGGCTCGTGGTTCGCCGGGAGACAGGCGCCTGCTGGTAATCAGACTCTCGACCAATATGTTGAGGTCCTGTTTACGCTGACCAGCTTCGAGTGTTTCGATATGCTCGCCGGCCCCACTCGCAGCATCGAGGCCGTGGTGCCGGTGATGCAGCAGCTTGCCCGAGCGGCACTTAATTTGAGCGAAGAATAAGGCTGGCCTTCCCCCGGCCCGCTATCGCCAGCAGAGATAAACAGCCGGGTCCTCTTTTCCCCGGACTGCTCAGCGCCTGCGGCGCTTCACCCAGGAGGAACGGAGAGCAGGCGGCGTCCTGCGGACGCCGCCTGCTCTCCGTTCCTCCTGGGAACCATCGAAGGTGGCGAGGAGTGTAATAAAGTGATGCGCATCCAATAACCATTTGCACATTGACTTCAGTTTCTCGCTGGTATATACTGCCCTCAGGCTCAGTTTCATTCCCTCACTCACGCGAAGGAGAGTCCATTGAAGGGCACAGCACGCAGGCAGTAAAAGTACCGGAAACACAGCGGCCCTCTTTCCAACTGTGAAAGAGCCTCTTTATCGATGAATTATGCAGCCGCTATCCTTTTCTTCCTTATGTACGAACTGCCGTGTGATGTGCTCGCGAAAGGGAAAGCCTCTTTCGCTCTCCCTCTGATGACCGAAGCCAGCACACATTTTCCCCTGCCCATCGCAGCGTGCCTCCGCTTCACCATCGCCGCCAGCGCATCACATTGGCAGCATCAGTGGTGAGGTACGCTTATGATGATATTAACTGTACGCAATCTTACAAAATCATATGGCGCGATTACCGTCCTCAACGATATATCCTTCGTCGTCAACCAGCAGGAGCGCGTTGGCATCGTCGGCGCGAACGGCGTGGGCAAGTCCACCCTGCTGCGCCTGCTCACCGGTGAGGAGGAGAGCGACGGCGGCGTCATCTCCTACGCGCCCGAGGTTGAGGTCGGCTACCTGCCGCAGACGACGCCCGATTTTCACGGGCGCAGCATCGAGGACCTGATCCTGGAATCGGTGGGGAACCTGCGCCAGCTGGAGCAGCGCATGCGCACGCTCGAAGCCGCGATGGCGACAGCCAGTGAGGAGCAGCTTCCCGCGCAGCTGGAAGAATACAGCCTGGTCTCTACCCGCTTTCAGGATCGCGGCGGCTACGAGCTTGACTATAAGATAGAGAGCATCATGGAGGGACTGCGCATCGCCTACCTGCCGCGCGAGCAGGAGGTTGCCACGCTTTCCGGCGGCGAGAAGGCGCGCGTTGGACTGGCTACGCTGCTGCTGCGCTCGCCCGATATCCTCCTGCTCGACGAGCCGACGAACCACCTGGATTTCGCCAGTATGGAATGGCTCGAAAGCTATCTCGCCGGCTATAGCGGCGCCGCCGTCCTCGTCTCGCACGACAGGCAGTTTCTCAACAAGGCCGTCAATCGCATTTTCGAGCTTGATGACTATGAGCATCATCTCAAACAATATACGGGAAACTACGACGCGTATGTGCAGGCCCGAGCGGCGGAGCGCGCTAAATGGGAGGAGGATTACGAGCGCCAGCAGGAGGAGATCAAGGAACTGCGCAAGCGCATCCGTGAGTCCGCGCGCCAGGTCGGCCACGGCTATCGTCCTCCGCGCGATAACGATAAAACCGCTCGTTTCTTCTTTGCGCAGCGCGTCGACAGCGCCATCTCGCGCAATGTACGCGCCGCCGAAGAACAGCTCAAGCGCATTGAGGCCAATCCCATTCCCAAACCGCCGGAGTTGCTGCAAGTGAATTCGCATATCAACTCCGCAGGCATAGCCTCCCAGGTCGTGATCCAGCTCGCGCAGGTCAGCAAAAGCTATGGCGAGCGCACGCTGTTTCACAATTTAGACCTGCTGGTTACGCCGCAGGCGCGCATCATGCTCATCGGCCCCAACGGCGCCGGCAAAACGACGCTGCTCAGGATCATCATGGGCCTTGAAGCGCCCGACGCAGGCACGGTGCAGGTCGCTTCGGGCGCGCGCATCGGCTATCTGCCGCAGGAGCCAGATACGCTCGATCTCAATAAAACCGTGATCGAGACCTATCGCTACGGCCAGGTTGGCTACGAAGGCGAGTTTATCGGTCGGCTGCTCGGCTACGGCCTGTTCCGCCTGGAGGACATGCCCAAAAAGGTCGGGCAGTTGAGCATCGGGCAGCGGCGCAAACTGGAGATTGCCCGCCTGATGGCCGCCGGGCCGAATGTGCTGCTGCTTGATGAGCCGACCAACTATATCAGTCTGGATGTGCTGGAGGCGTTCGAAGCTGCCGTGCTGGCCTTTCCCGGCCCGGTGATCGCCATCTCGCATGATCGCTGGTTCATCCAGCGCTTCGGCGGCGAAGTGCGCGAGCTGGGAGCCTTATGCCTTTGAGGCTCCCGCCTGCACCGGGGCAGCCGCGCGCTTGATGAGCGCCACAGCCCCGGGCCGCTTCGCGCCGCGCTTCATCTCGCGCCAGACCTCTCTGACATAGGGGTCGTAATCCACCTCCATCGTATGGCGCGGCGCGTTACCAAAGCGTTTGCGCAGCGCCTCGCGCTCACGCTGGATATCGCGCAGCATCTCGTCCTGCGGCGGCAGCGCATACTCGCCAAGCAGGTATTTGCTCACCCAGATGCTTTGCAGTTCGGCCAGTGGCATGATCGCTCCGAGCGGTTGGAGGAGGCCGATGAAGAAAAGATCCCGGTATTGCGGATGAAAGACGCGCCGGAACAACGGCAGTTCGTTATTCTTCGCCTCGACCACCTCCGGCCTGAAGAAAGGGAAGGTTATCTTGTAGCCGGTGCAATAGATGATGCAGTCCACGCGCTCGCGGCTGCCATCAGTAAAGATAACACCATCGCCGTCGAGCCGTTGAATGTTCGGTTTGGGCTTCACGCGGCCATGCGAGATGCGCGTCAGGATATCGGAACTGACCGTAGGATGTTCGTGCAGCACGGGATGGTCTGGTTCAGGCAGGCCATAATTGCTCATCCTGCCAACCTGGATGCGCAGCGCCAGCCCGATGAGCTTCATTTGTATGCTCCAGGGTATCCATCGCGGAAGCGCGGGCTGGTCAAGCGGGCGGCCAAGAATATGTTTGGGGATGACATGAAAGCCGCGCCTGACCGCGAGATAGGTCATTGCCGAAACCCGCGAGGTCTCCGTGGCGATATCCATCGCGGAGTTGCCAAAGCCGAGAATAAGCACGTGCTTGCCCACGTAGGGATCGGGCACGCGGTAATAGTGGCTGTGAATGATCTCGCCATCGAAGTGACCGGGGAATGGCGGCTCCGGCCAGCGCGGATCCCAGTGATGGCCGTTGGCGACGCACAGGGCGCGATAGCGATGCGTTGAGCCATCATCCAGCGTCACCTCCCAGCCGCCGCCCGTCAATGGCTCCGCCCGCGTCACCGTTGTATTGAAACGGATTGATGGCCTGATATTGAAGTGATCGGCATAGCTATTGAAATAGGCCGCCATCTGCGTATGGTGTGGAAAGGTGGGATAGTCGGCGGGCATGGGAAAGTCCGAGTATTCCATGCGCTCCTTTGAGGTATTGATAAAGAGCGAAGCGTATGCGCTCGACATATTGTTGGGGTTATTATAGGCCCAGTTGCCACCGATACGATCACTTGCCTCATAGCAATCGTAGGGGATAGCGTGATCTTTGAGAACCTTGCATGTCGCGATGCCAGACGAGCCAGCGCCAATAATACAGACGCGATCAGAGATCTCATTCATCGCCCTTCTCCTGTTCTGAACAAGGCAGCACTTTCGTTATCTCTTTTTATGATACATGGCAGGGAGGATATTTGTCGATAGTATGGTAGACCTTTGCGCAGCAATTTAAAGATTACTCCCTTGACAGGCATTATCCTGGAAGCTATAGTTTATTCATAATTGGGAACGTTGTTTGTAATTACGAACAATCTGATGAAATTGCAGGTATCAAGATCGACCTCGCCCTCGGTTGAGCGCGCGCTTTCCATACTGGAATTACTCGTGCATCATCCCGACGGCATGGGTATCAGCGAGTTGAGCCGCGCCCTGGATGAAGCGAAGAGCAGCCTCTTCGTCGTCCTGAGCACGATGCAGCAGCGCGGCTTCATCGAGAAAGACCTTGTTACGAAGCGCTACACCCTCGGTCCGCAGACGCTCGTGATCGGGTCGGCATACGCGCGGCACACGAACCTGCTCACCGAGTTCCATACGGTGGCGGCGGAACTTGTGCATGCCTGCGGCGAAACCGTGCAACTCGCCATCCTGCGAGGTCGCTCTATCCTTTACATTGGGAAGCAGGAAGGCACCTATCCTCTGCGCCTGGTCGCCGAAGTCGGGGAGCAGGTCCCCGCACATGCAACCTCATTGGGCAAGGTACTGCTCAGCGGTCTCTCCGATACGATCATCGATGAGTTGTACGCCGGGGTCGCGCTGGAGCGCCTGACAACGCGCACAATCACCAGTCTGGACGAATTGAAGCAAGAACTGGCGCAGGTGCGAATGCGCGGCTATGCCGTCGATTGGGGCGAAACGCTGGAGGAGGTACGCTGCGTAGGTGTGCCCGTCTATAATGCTAACGGCCTTATCACTGCCGCACTCAGCATCTCGGCGCCAATTACGCGCATGGATGAGCAGCGGGTGGCGGCGCTCGCCCGGCAGGCACAGGCAAGCGCTCGCGAGTTATCGCGCCGGCTCGGTTATGCCATGCAGCAGGGAGGTGCTTAAGGAAAGGAGGCGATTTTATAATGCAGACATAAGGTTTAACCATACATGCCGGCATGCCGCTTGCAAGATCTTCAATGCCTGCTTTTAATTACAGGCGGCGATAGTGATGTCTTTGTGCCAGTTAAGAGAACCATGCGACCGGGAAAACCGGAAGGAGAACACTGTGAAAGCGCAGTTCGCATATTGTCTGCGAGCACTGGCCGCACTCGTCGTCGTTGCGCTTGTGCTAGCGGCGTGTGGTGGCACGTCGGGCACCACATCGACATCAGGCGCGACATCGGCGTCCGGGGGCAAGCTCGCACCAGGCGCAAACTTCAAGCTCGGCGTTTCGCTGACCTTCAACAATACCGACTTCTGGACGAACTATATTTCGTATGAGAAAAAGTTCGCTGCCCAGTACAATGCTACGCTGATCGGTCCGCTGGTCGCCAACAACAATGCCGCCCAGCAGATTACGGACATTCATACGCTGATCCAGGAGGGCGCTCAGGCGCTCATCGTCAATCCGGTGGACAGCGCCGCTATTGCGCCCGCACTCGATTACGCCGCCAGCAAGAATATCCCTGTGGTGAGCGTGGACGTTGCGCCGAGCAGCGGTAAGGTTTTTATGATCGTGCGCGCCGACAACATAGCCTACGGTCAGAAATCGTGCCAGTACATCGCCACGCACGCCACCAGCAAAACCGGCCACATCGCGGTCCTGGAAGGGGATCTGGCCTCCCTGAACGGCCAGGATCGCACCAACGGCTGCATTCAGTATCTCAAGGCGAACTATCCGAGCTTCCAGATAGCTCAGTACGCGACGAAATGGGATACGCCAACCGCCGTCAACGATGCCAAGACGGCGTTGAGCACATACCCGGACCTCAGGGGTATTTACGTGCAGTGGAGCGCACCCGAGGACGGCATCATCGCCGCCGAGAAGGCCGCCAGCAGGTTCGCCCCGGTGGGTAACTCATCGCACATCGTTCTGGTTGGAAACGACGGCGTGCCGCATGAACACGCTCTGATCCGCTCAGGCGAACTCGATGCGACCATTTCGCAGCCGGCCAATGCCTATGCGCAGTACGCCGTCTTCTATGCGCAGCAGGCACTCGAAGGGAAGACGTATTCAGCCGGCGAGACTACCGACCACAATAGCAAGATCATCAGCCTGGACGGCAACCTTGAGGACGCGCTGCCTGCCCCTATAGTGGATAAGAGCAACGTGAACGATCCCAACCTCTGGGGCAATAGCTCGCAGTCTACTTCATAAGTGCATGTGCTCAGAAGCATGACGGCGGATCTGAGAACGGAGGCTTCATAAATGGGATCTGATGGCGGTCCGGCCTTTGCAGCGGCCCCTGTTGGCATGGCACAGGGTATCTGGAAAGCCTTTGGCGAAACGCAGGCGCTGAGCGATGTATCGCTCAGCGTCGCTGCCGGCGAGTGCCACGCGCTGGTCGGGCGCAACGGCGCTGGAAAATCCACCCTGGTAGCGATCTTCACCGGTCTGCTGCGACCCGACCGTGGTTCGGTCAGACTCGGGGGCGAAGCGGCGCCGGCCCTGGCTGATCGCGCCGCCTGGCAGCGCCGGGTGGCATGCGTTTATCAGAAACCGATGGTGGTACCCTGGCTTACAGTCGCCGAGAACATCTTCCTCAATCGCCAACCGGGCAATGACCACGGCCTCATCAACTGGCGCGCCATGCGTTCACATGCACGCCAGGTCATGCTCGAATGGGGCTTCGATCTGGACGTTAACCATCTGGCGCAGAATCTCACCGTTGAGCAGCGCCAGGTAGTCGAGATTGTGCGCGCTCTTTCGGTTGGGGCGCGCTTCCTGATCCTCGATGAGCCGACTGCCTCGCTGGAGAAGGCCGCCATCGAGGGCCTGTTTGAGAGAATTCGCCGCCTCAAAGCGAGCGGCGTTGGCATCCTCTATATCTCCCATCATCTGGAGGAGATCTATGAGGTGTGTGACCGCGTGACAGTGCTGCGCGACGGGCAGCGTGTGCTGAGCGCGCCAGTCGGAGAGATCGCGCAGGATCAACTGGTCGAGGCTATGGTTGGTGCCGCACCACAGCGGGCCGTGGAGAACGCGGCCCCCCCACCCGTCGTGGCATCGGGGCGACCACGGCTCGAGGTCTCGCGGTTGTGCGTCCCGGCCACGCTCGGCCCGGTGCAGGACGTGAGCTTTGCGGTGCATGCAGGCGAGTGCGTTGGCCTGGTTGGATTGCAGGGATCGGGCAGCGCGACGGCAGCCCAGGCCGTCGTCGGGCTGGTGAAGCCATCTTCAGGCGAAATCAGGCTGGATGGCAAGCCGATCCGCACGGGCCGGGTGGATGCAACGCTGCGCAGGGGCATCGCCTACGTACCGGAGGATCGTCATGCACAGGGCTTCATCCCTTCCCTGGGAGTGGGCGAGAACCTGACGTTATGCATCCTTGACCGCCTATCACGATGGGGCATCGTCTCGCGCTCAGGCCGCGATGCAGTCGCGAACACCCTGGTGAAGCAACTGGACATCGTTGCCAGCAGCCTCAGCCAGCAGGCCGGGCAACTGAGTGGAGGCAATCAGCAGAAGGTCGTGGTAGGCCGGGCGCTAGCGCAGCGCCCGGCAGTGCTGGTAGTGGTTACTCCGACGGTTGGCGTGGATGTGGCCGCGAAGGAAACGCTGCTCAACGTGATCGCTGCGGCCCGCGATGGCGGCGCGGCGGTGCTGCTGGTCTCTGACGACCTGGAAGACCTGCGCATCTGTACGCGCCTGCTGGTTATGGTCAGGGGAAGACTGGTCAGGGAATACCGCCAGCCGCCCTGGGACCAGCATGAGCTGATCGCGGCGATTGAGGGCCTGGAGCCGGCATCCGCGCGGGAAGATGGCATAAGTTAAGGAGGGATCAGCATGGGTAAGTCAACAGTAGAGCGCCCTATCGAACGCTCCGGGTCAGCGGGGGCCTGGGCGCTGCGGCGTCAGGGCCAGCACATTGTAACTGGCTGGATTCGGGAACTGACCTTGCTTCCGGTGATCGTCCTGCTCATCATCGCTGGCTCTTTTGTGAATCCGGCCTTTTTCACCGCCTCTAATTTCATCAATGTCGCCCAGCAGTCCGCTGCATTAGGCGCCGTCGTGGTGGCCGAGACTCTGATCCTGCTGACCGGCAAGTTTGATCTCTCTCTGCAATCAACGTATGGCCTGGCACCGATGGTGGGCGCCTGGCTGATCGTGCCGACGAACGGCCAGGGTCTGGGTACCAACTGGAATCCATTCATTGGCATTGCCATCGTCCTGCTGATCGGGCTGGCCGTGGGCGCCTTTAACGGCTTCCTGGTGATCAAGCTGGGCTTCAATGCCTTCATCTTCACGCTGGCTATGCTGATCCTGCTGGCCGGTATTCAGGTGGGCATCGTGAGCGGGCGCACCATCTACTTTTTGCCTCCCGCGTTCACCTATCTGGGCGCGCAGTTCTTGCTGGGTATTCCCGTCTCCGTCTGGGTAACTGGCGCGATCTTCCTGCTCTCGGCGCTCTTCCTGAAATATCACCGCGTCGGGCGCGCGATCTATGCCATTGGCGGCAATATAGAGGCAGCGCGCGCGGCGGGTATCCATGTGGACCGCATTCGTATCGGCGTCTTCATTGTGGCAAGCTTCCTGGCTGCGCTCGCCGGCCTGATGACAGCGGGCCAGGTGGTGGCCGTCACCGCCAGCCAGGGCAACAATCTCATCTTCACGGTTTTCGCAGCCGCTGTCATTGGCGGTATCTCCCTGGACGGAGGGCGCGGGCGCATGGTTGGCGCTCTCACCGGCGTCATCCTGCTGGCGCTGGTCACAAATATCCTGGTCCTTTCGCAGATCCAGACCTTCTGGATCGACGCCGCCGATGGCTTCATCATTTTGATCGCCCTGGCGCTGGCCCGCCTGATTGGCACCGAGCGCCCATAACGCAGGGGCGGCCCTCGTGGCCGCCCTTTTCACACCGCGCGGAGACGAGGGCTGTGCCATCGAACGCCAATCTCCAGGCGCGCATCCTGCTCGTTCTACGTAGTAGCTGTATTCAATGCTGCCACTGATCGAGCAGCGGCAGCAGTTCGGCAAGGTGGGTGATGATGGCGGTGGGAGTAATCTGCTCCGGCTCGGGCCAGGGATAGCTGGTCTTCTTCCACACGGCGCGCATGCCCACGCCAAGCGCGCCGGAGATATCGTCGATCAGGCGATCTCCGACCATGACGCAGGCGCCGGGCGTGACGCCAAGACGCCCCGTGACCTCCTGGAATACGGATGGATGCGGCTTGGAGTGCGGCAGGTCGGAGGTGTAGACGATCTCATCGAGCAGAGGCGCCAGCCCGTGGGCCGCGAGGTCGGCGTTATGCCATTCGGAGGCCCACCAGGTATTGGAGAGCAGGCCAAGCCGGTAGCCGCGCCTGCGCAATTCTTGAAGGGTGGGGATAGCATCGGGAAAGATGATCGCCCAGCCATTGACCGCGCGCCCATAGCCGTCCAGCGCAATGAGTAGTTCTTGATCGCTCACCTGGCAGCCCAGACGCTGGAAACCTTCGCGCAACAGTTCGGTGGGTGTGCTGCTCGTCTGCTGCTCGACCACCCGCAGCCAGTGATTCTTCTCGGCCTCGCGCATTGCCTCCACATACGCGCCGCATTCGGGCCAGTGCCTTGCCGGCAAGTTCGTTGTGAGGTAGTCATAGGATAGTGCCCAGCGCCGCTCTATATCCTCGTCCCAGTCGGGCCAGTCGATGAGCGTACCACCCAGATCGAAGATCACGGCTTGCAAGGAACTCATGCGATCCTTCCCTCTCCTTATCGGTGCCTCGCGCCTGTGGCGCTCGTCTTCATTTATTGTGCTGTGCAAGGGCAGGCGTTTCACGCCTGCCCTTGCACAGCACAAAATATTCCTTTTATTTGACCAGCCCCTTGCGGCGCATCTGCTCCAGGTCGTACTCGGACGGTTCGAGCGGGCTGACGCCGGATTCGGCGCAGGCCCAGCCGACCAGCGCGAAGCCGAGTTGCAGTCCGCGCGCAACCTGAGCAGGCGCGCTCGACGATACCAGTTCCAGGCATTCCTCGCGCTGCTCTATGGTCTTGCTCTCGCTATATTGCCCGCGATAGCCCTCTAAGAGCGCGGCATGCGGCGCGAAATCGTTGTAGGGGATGTTGCTGCCGGAGGCGAGCAAGAAGAGCCAGTAGCCTACCTGGCTCCCCTCCAGAATGGTGTCGGCGCGGCGCCCGGAATGCATATGGTCGCCGCTCTGCACATCGGCCAGCTCCTGTAGCTCATCGCCCAGGCGCGAGACGAGATAGCTCTGGCTGCGCTCTTGCAGCAGGCGCGACGTGTTCGACTCTTCACTCAGATCGTGGTCGCGCAGGTAGAGATAGACGCCGTAAAGCTGGCGCATCTCCGTCTCTAACTTTTGCTCTAGCTCTTGCATCTCCGCCGGCCTCACTTTCATGGCTATATGCGAACCGCTGGCAGTCGCGCCAGTGACCCCATCCGGCTCCGCAGCGCTACCGGCAGCCGCGTAGACCAGCGCCGGATCAAAGACGCGCTCGGCTACCGTCTCATAAGCATCGCCGGGGAGCAGGCGGCGATAGTAGCAACTGCGGTAGCCCTCGTGGCAGGCTGCCCCTCCATGCTGGACGACGCGAACCAGCACGCTGTTCTCTTCGCAATTCACAAAAATGGCGCGTACCTGCTGGACGTTGCCCGATTGCTCGCCTTTGCGCCAGATGGCATTACGGGAACGGCTGAAGAAGTGCGTATAGCCCGTTTCACATGTCAGTCGCAGCGCCTCCTCGTTCATAAAGGCCACCATCAGCACCTCGCTGCTGGCGTCATCCTGGACCACGGCGGGTATCAGGCCCTGGCGATCAAATTTCAGCATGGTCGCACCAGTACTCCCTTTGCCTGTAAATACTGCTTTACATCACGAATACGCAATTCGCCAAAATGAAAGATCGAGGCCGCCAGCACCGCATCAGCGCCCCCGGCGGTCAATCCCTCGTAGAGATGCTCCAGCGTGCCGACGCCCCCGGAGGCGATGACGGGCACAGAGACGGCGGCGGCAACCTTTGCGTTGAGCGCCAGATCGTAGCCCTGCCTGGTGCCATCGCGATCCATACTCGTCAGCAAGATCTCGCCCGCGCCCAGTTCCACGCCGCGCCGCGCCCACTCCAGCACATCCATGCCTGTCGGTGTGCGCCCACCATGAATGAAAACCTCATAGCCGCTCGGCAGCGCCGGATTTGCGCGCGCGTCGATAGCGAGCACGATACACTGCGCGCCGAACTGCTCCGCGCCCGCTCTGAGCACGTCGGGATTCTGCACGGCAGCAGTATTGAGCGATGTTTTGTCGGCCCCGGCACTCAGCGTCGCGCGGATATCATCAACGGTGCGAATGCCGCCGCCGACAGTGACAGGGATGAAGACCTGCTCGGCGGTGCGCTGCACGACATCAAGCATCGTCGCGCGATTCTCATACGACGCGGTAATATCCAGGAAGACGACTTCATCGGCCCCTTCCATATTGTAATACGCGGCAAGCTCTACCGGGTTCCCGGCATCGCGCAGATTAACAAAATTCACGCCCTTGACGACGCGCCCGCGCGCCACGTCCAGGCAGGGGATAATGCGCTTCGTTAGCATCGTCACAACCTCTCAAACTCGCGAATGGCGGCGGCGAGATCCACATCGCCGGTATAGATAGCCCTGCCGATGATCACGCCCTCGACATTGAGCGCCGCCAGGGCGTGCAGGTCGGCCAGCGCGCTCACGCCGCCGGAGGCGATCAGCGGGCGCCAGGTCGCGCGGCGTACCTCCGAGAGCGCGTTGAGGTTGGGACCGCTCAGCGCACCATCGCGGGCGATGTCGGTATAAATAAAGCGCGGCACGCCGAAGGCGCAGAGTTCGGCAGCGAGCGTCGTTGCCATGACGCGCGACGTTTCGTGCCAGCCCGCGACGGCGATCAGCCCATCGCGCGCATCCAGCCCCACGGCAATGCGTTCACCCCAGCGCGAGAGCGCCTCGCCCAGCAGGGTGCGATCCCTCAATGCCGCCGTGCCCAGGATCACACGTTCAATGCCCAGATCGAGGATCTGCTCGATGTGAACAAGCGAGCGCAGGCCGCCGCCAACCTCTATGCACAGCTTCGTCGCGGCGCGCATGGCTTTCAGCAGGTCAACATGTACCGGCATTCCCTGAGCGGCGCCATCAAGATCTACGACGTGCAGCCAGCTCGCCCCTGCCTCCTGCCAGCGCAGCGCCACCTGGACGGGATCGCTGTCGTAGGTCGTGACACGGCTATAGTCCCCCTGGTAGAGTCGTACACAGCGACCATTCTTGATATCAATCGCCGGCAGAATAATCATGCGTGAACCCACCTCACAAAATTTTTGAGCAGTTGCAGTCCGGCCTCGCCACTCTTTTCAGGATGGAACTGCGTCCCCCAGACCTGTTCGGTCACGATGACGCTGCAAAACGGCGCGCCGTAATCGGTCACAGCAGCCACGCCGCGCTGATCCTGCGGCTCTACATAGTACGAATGCGCGAAGTAAAAATAGGTATCGGGAGCAATACCGGCGAAGATCGGCAAGTCCTCGCGCAGCGGCCTTACCTGGTTCCAGCCCATATGCGGAATTTTTGGACCATGCGGAATGCGGCTCACCTTGCCCGGGAACAGTCTCAGCCCGGCAACCTCGCCCTCGGCATGGTGGTCTGCCAGCAATTGCATGCCCAGGCAGATGCCAAGAAAGGGCTTGCCCTGCTGCGTTGCCTGGCGGATCGCGTCATCCAGCCCGCGCGCGCTCATACGCGCCATTGCCGCGCCCCCGGAGCCAACCCCCGGCAGCACGATGGCCCGCGCCTGCGCAACCACGGCGGCATCATCAGTCACCCGCACCTGCGCGCCGGCATATTCCAGCGCCTTCGCGATACTGTGAATATTGCCGGCGCCATAATCGATAATCGCGATCATGCATCTTCTCCTGTGAGCGAGAAATGTGCCATTGCCATCACCTGCGACAGCCCCAGCCAGCACACCGCCAGCGGGATGCGCTCGCGCTCCAGCAGGTTGATCGTCAGCAGCGGGCAGCACATCAACGCCAGCCTGACGAATTCTTCCCAATCGTCAGGCAGCGCGCGGCGGGCGCGCAGCATGGCAACGAGCGGCTTCAAGAGATGCTCTCTCTTCGTTGCCAGCAGCGCGCGGCGCACGGGCGTCAGCGTGTAGTTATGCTCGACGTAAATGATCTCGCCGCGCAGCGCAACAGAAAGTTGCAGGTTCTGCGCGACTTCGCGCGGAAAGTACATCCAGGTGGCGAATATATTATGAAAGAACGGCTTTACGATATCAAGCAGCGGCGAATGGCGGCCCGCGAAGGCGGGATCGAAATAGAGATAGTCGCGCAGCCGCTCTAGAAAGACGTTGCCGGCATGCGCATCGCCATGCCCGATCACAGTCATCGCCGCGCGTGCCGGATCGAGCGCAACCCTGGCGCGCTCGATGCTCGCGCCCAGCGTCGCCTGCTCGCCGCCGATACTTACGCCGTTAATGTTCCACCGGTATTGTAGCAGCGCTGTAAAGGGTATGCCTGCCAGTGCAGCGCTGCTATCCTGATCGGGGAATGGCACGAACTTTCCAGCATAGAACTGCTGGAAGCGCCCGCCGGTCAGGCGATGCCAGAAGAGTTGATGCACAGGCGCCTGCGCGTTTTGCTGTGCCGCGCTCTGCTCCAGCGTCGCGTCATAGATTGCCAGCAGCCGTTGACACTCGCGCCGCTCGGCCGCTGCGAGCAGATCGGCGCTCGCCTGCTCCTCGTGACCCGTCTCAACGGCGCGCAGCAGATCGAACATGACCGGCCAGCGCACAACGGGATAGACGACCATCTGTTGATCCCTTTCATGCACGGTGCGCAGCGGCCTGACGATGTTATAGCCGGCGTTGTGCAGCAGTTCGGCATGATAATACTCTTTCAAGATGCCCTGCTCCTCGACGTGCGTCTTGAAAAAGTACTCCTTTCCATCGAGGCGATAGATGCCGTTGAACGAATTGAGCGAGACAGGCCGGGGCGTCAGCGTGACCGACTCTACGGGCAGCTTCATATGCCGCGCGAACCAGCGCCGCAGCAGCAGTTCGGCCTTCGCGCGCTCACCAAATTGCAGGCGCTGGATGGTTGCGAGGCTATCGATGCGTTCCAGCAGCCCCGGCACCTGCGTCATATCCTCGATGATAAAATCCGGCCCGCTCTGCTCCAGCCGCGTGCGCGCCCCGGTGGTGTGCGCACCTGTGAGCACGGCGACGACCAGCGCGCCGGCGGCATGTCCACCGCTCACGTCGCCGGGTGTGTCGCCGACGACGATGAAACTGCCAGGCGGGGGCGCGGGCTGCCCGGGCCGGTAGTCGGGGTCAGCCGCGCGCAAGAAGGGAAAGGGGTGCGGCTTCACCAGCGAACCTGTCTCGCCGCGCGCCCGCAGCTCAGCCTCGGCCCGCTCCACCTCGGCATAGGTCACAATGTGCCGCTCAGCGAAATAGCGCAGCAGCCCATAATTGCCGAGCGGGATTAATGCTTCCTGCCGTGGCCGTCCCGTAGCGATACCCAGGGTATAGCCCTGCCTGCGCAGTTCTTCCAGTGCGACGCGGATCCGCTCCAACGGTAAAAGTGGCTGCTCGAAGTGCATGCAGCCAGGCTTGCCCGGCTGCGGGGATTCGTGACCGGAATCAGAAGCGTACAATTCATCGCCCAGGTACCACTGTTGAAAGAGATCCTCGCAAAAATACCATGAGGGCGTGTAGTGGCCGAAGACGCCCTCGATGCGCCGGCCCAGGCGCTCGCTCGCGTAAGCATTGAAGCGTTGCAGCAGCGCGAGGCCGCTGCTGCCCTGGAAGATGGGCGCCCCCAGGCATTGGAACAGATTGGCCGCTATCGCTTCGGGTAACTTAATAGTGATAAGCTGCTGCCTGAATGCGGCGATCCACTCCGGCTGCTCCGGGCGCAGAGGCAGCAGGGAGTCGCAATCGGGGATGCGTGCCAGCAATTCTATGATATACAGGCAGAAGCCCGCATAACAGGTATCCCAGTTGGAGTTGACCGAGCGCGCTTTGAGGGCGACGATCAGCGCTTCGGGCAGGATGGAGCGGCTGATACGGCGGCTCTCTGCGGCAGTCGTCGCGGGATGATACGCGGCGGCGCCGCCCACATTCCAGTAGCGCGGGCTGTAGAGCAGTTCGTGCAGCGTCAGGCCCGCCGCGTCCCAGTAGGCCGCCTCGTTGGTAATCACCCCATCAAGATCGAAGATCACCAGATTGTTCAATGCTGCCTCGCTCATCGGACCCTCTTCAAACGTTCTCGCAAGACGCGCACGCTTACCGACTCATCCTCGAAGCGATAGGTCAACGGCGTGATGTTGATTTGCCGCGCACCGGCGCCGCGCAATACGGCGATGATCTCTAATAACTCAGGAGCGGAATCGCCCGCGCTCACAACGCCGGAGATGGTATAGCATCCGGGCGCCGCAGCCCCCGCATGCGCGGATGCCGTAACCTGGAACTCGCTGCCGGC
>Ga0070740_10003391_pt1 | contig 16978 bp, 15 predicted proteins | sample Coa_R2_FD_67286 | JGI IMG/M metagenome (GOLD analysis project Ga0070740, IMG submission 67286) | Surface soil microbial communities from Centralia Pennsylvania, which are recovering from an underground coalmine fire - Coalmine... | ecosystem: Environmental > Terrestrial > Soil > Unclassified ... | reverse complement strand
GCGAGCGGCAAAGTTAGATGCTGCAACGAATGTACTCCTGACGGCGCCGGGACGCGCCACGTCTGAGATGGCCCCTTACCAGTGTGCCGGTACGGCAGGCTTAACGCAAGGCGCACCACCTTGTCGCTCATCTATAGCCCCATTGGGCTACTGCGTCACCCCCAATCCGCACCTATAGTCTACGTGCGAACGCATGCAACCACGCCGCGGAATCAAGACTGGGAGGAATGCCTCGTGAAAATTGGGTGGAACGCCGCAACAGTTGTGGTAACATGGGTCGGAGGCACGATCTGTTGGGATCCTAGCCAGATCAACCCGCAGCCGCGTCCGCGATGACTCCTGTAGCGGTGACAACGCCGGACGTCACCCCGGTAACGGAATATGCATCGCCCGGGACTCCACCACCAAAGTCCACGTCACCCTTTGCCACTGCGTACGCGCTTGTCGGGGCGTTGCTCTTCGGCAGCCTGGCTGGCCTCGAATTGCTGGCCAGGGTCGTCCCTGAAGCGGCCAGCCTCGGTATCTTTCTCTGGTTCGGGTCGTACCTCTACGTTCTTAGCTTCGCCGCGTATTGCTTGACTAACCTGGTGCAACACGCATGGCAGCACAAGACTCCGGTTACGCTGCTGACGCTCGCCATTGCAACCTTCGTGGTCGCATGGCATTGGCGGGACCCACGCGCCTTGAGCGGCGAAGCCACCCAGGAGATCGCCTGCGTGCTCTCGCAGCTCACCACTACCGCCGACCACGGCTACCGGGAATCCTGCTTCCTCGGCTATCCCACGCGCCAATTGTACCTGCCGGCGGTGCCCACGCTGCTTTTCGGCCGCTCCATGGCCGCCCTGTACGCCGGGGCCAGCCTCTATCTGCTGCTGGGCCTGGTCGTGTTCACCTCGGGCATCGTGCGCTACTTCCGCTACTCTGCCATAGGCGGCTGGATGAACGCCATCCTGGTGGGCGCCATCTTCCACTTCTACTACTTCAACTCCTTGACGTTCCAGTATGAACAGAGCGCCTTCCCCTTCGGCCTTGCTCTGCTGGCAGTCGGGCTATTCTTCCACTACCGCGCCACTCCAAAGCCCTACCTGTTGGTGCTGCTTGGTTACTCAGGCCTCTATCTTGTCTATGCCTACACCCCGAGCCTGGCTCTGCTTGGATTGGAATTGGTCACCCTCCTATACTGGGCAGCGTGTGACGAGCGCAGCCTTTGGGGCCGGCTGCCGCTCGTGGGCCTAGTCCTGGGCCTCCTCCTCTTCCTGGTCACCTCGTTCTCTTTGCGCGGTGACCTCAGGCTTCATGACTCCTCGGGTGAGACCGGCAAGCAACTCATGAGCGATCTTGCGACCGCATTTGAGCACTTGTTGTATCAGAATCACGGTAACCCGATGGTGTCGCCCCTCTTCAGTTTCGTGTTCGTGGCCCTGGTCCTGGCCTGTGCGCTAGGCGTCTTCGGCAAGAGAGCCGTGCCGGTTGCCCTGTGGATCATAGCCACGATTATCGCCGCCGAAGTGGCGCAGGGATACGCGTATTATGGCATCGATTATCGACTGGAGCGGGCGACGGTCGCCGTGCCCGTCTTCCTGGGCTTGTTGACGGCCGTCTGCGCACGTTGGGTACGGCGCGCCAACGCCTGGCAACTCTGCGTTGCAGCGCTTATCATCGGTAGCAGTGGGCTATACTACCACAACCTCTACATGCGATCACTGTTCCCCAATCCGAACTGGGCGTTCATCCAGTGGCTCGAGAGCAATGTACCTGCGCAGCCGGCCAGCACGCAGCCACGCTCGCTCTATATCCTGTATGGCGCAGATCAGTACAACAACCTCGCTTCCCTCTACGACGCGCTGCAGTATTTCATGCCGGGAGTAACAACCACGATCGATCCCGCGCTCGATCAGCGGATCGCCGCCGCGCCTGCGAAGGTCTTGTCGACAATGTCGGGCATCTTCGTACTGGCACCAAATGGGAAGGCGAATGTCGCTTCCCAGGCTCTCGCGCACGATCCACAACGCTATCGGTACGACGGCAGATTCCGCACCGACCGTGGCGCGTTTCTGCTCGTCTTCAACACTCGTTGAGCCGTCGTTCAAAGCCGCGCGCCATTAACGCTTTTCGCGAGGCGAAGGCACTCCGCCCTGGCCCAGGCATCGGCCGCCACCACGGCCTCCAGGTCGCGCTCGTCGCCGGGCACATGGGCGTCCAGCGCCGCTTCGATCAGGCGCGGAATCTGGGTGAAGCGGATCGCGCCGTCCAGAAATAGCTCCACCGCGACTTCGTCCGCGCCGCAGAGCACGGCGGGATAGGTGCCGCCCTCCCTTCCCGCGCGCAGCGCCAGGTCCAGGCAGGGGTAGCGCCCGGACGGCGGCTCGGCAAAGACCAGCGGGCCGGCTCCGGTCAGGTCGAGATCGGGCGCCGAGGCCGGCCAGCGCTCCGGGTAGCTGAGGGCAAACTGGATCGGCGCCTTCATGTCGGGGACGCCGAGCTGCGCCTTGATCGTGCCGTCGGCGAACTGCACCAGGCCGTGGACGGTGCTGGTGGGGTGCATGACCACGCGGATGCGCTCGAAGGGCACGTCGAAGAGCCAGCGCGCCTCGATCACCTCCAGGCCCTTGTTCATCAGGGTGGCCGAGTCGATGGTGATCTTCTGGCCCATCACCCAGGTCGGATGGCGCAGCGCCTCGGCCGGCGTGATGGCGTCCAGCGTCGCCGGGTCGCGGTCGCGCAGCGCGCCGCCCGAGGCCGTCAGCACCAAGGCCGCCACCCCGCGCGGCTCCTCCCCCAGCAAGCACTGCCAGAGCGCACAGTGCTCGCTGTCGATGGGCAGGAGGGTGGCGCCGTGCGCGGAGGCCGCCGCGGTGATGATGGCGCCGGCCATCACCAGCACCTCTTTGTTGGCGATAGCCACGCGCTTGCCCGCGCGCACGGCGGCCAGCGTCGCCTCAAGGCCGGCCCGCCCGACCGTGGCCACCACCACGATGTCGGCCTCGGGATGCGTGGCCAGATCGACCAGCGCTTGCGGACCGCGTAGCAGGCGCGTGCCCTCGCCAAACGCGGCCATGCCGGACGGCTCGCCCTCGGCGGCGAGCCCGACCATCGGCACGCCGAAAGCTGCCGCCTGCACAGCCAGCGCCTCCCGATTGCGCCCGGCGATACCCAATACCCGCAGGCGCTCGGGGTGGCTCGACACCACGTCCAGCGTCTGCCGCCCGATGGAGCCGGTGCTGCCGAGTATGACAATGCGTTTCACCTACGAAATCCTCCACGCGGCACAGAAACCCCGGGATTAATCCCGGGGAGCCTCATGTCTGGCCAAGCGGTGGGCTTCAGCCCGCCCATGGCGGAACAGGAGCGGGTTGAAACCCGCGGCTGGGCGCGACATGAGCCTCCCCGGACTGAAGTCCGGGGTTTCGCCGCCTTACCCGCAGTCGCAGCTATTAGCCAAGTACCAATCGCCAGCACAAGACCAGGCTTGCGACAAACAGCAGGCTGTCGATACGATCCATGATACCTCCGTGGCCGGGAATCAGGGTACCCGAGTCCTTCACCCCGGCCGCGCGCTTGATGGCCGATTCAACAAGGTCGCCCAGCACCGCGGCGATACTGCCGCTCAACCCGATCAGCGCGATCAGCCATAGGGGGTGGCTCAGTCCGGCCGCCCAGGCCACGCCGACGGTGATGACGCTGCCGCCGAGGATGCCGCCGATGGTGCCCTCCAGCGTCTTCTTGGGGCTGATGCCGGGGAAGAAGGGCCGGCGGCCCACGGCGCGCCCCACGAAGAAGGCGGCCGTGTCGCAGCCCCAGGTGGCCGCGCAGGCCACCAGCACCCAGGCACGGCCCGAGGGGCTGCTGCCATCGCGCAGGAGGATCAGCGCGGCGCAGGGCGCGCCCACGTAGATCAGGCCGGCCACGGTGATGGCCCAGCGCGACCAGCCGACTTCCAGCGGGCCGATCAGCAGCGAGGCCAGCGAGCCCAGGAGCAGCAAAAGGGCCGCGACCGCCGTCCAGCGCCAGCTCGGGGCAAACGAGAGCAGGCCAAGCAACAGGATGCTCCCGGCGATGCCGGCGCTTCGCCACGGCCGCGCTGCCGCCGCGATACGCCCGGCAAGGCCATAGACCTCAAAGAGCGCCAGGCCGGCCAGCGCGATGACCGCGAGGGCGTAGGGCGTGCCACCCAGGACGATGAGCGCCAGCGCCAGGGCACCCAGCACAACGCCGCTGGCGACCCGCACGGTCACGGGAATAGCTCGTGAGGCCGGGGCGAATAGGAGCGAGCAGGAGCCGGCGACTGAAGTCGCCTGGCAGGGACGAACCGACTAAAGTCGGATGAGCGGCACTTTAGTGCCCGTGCCCTGCCATGACACTGTAGTGTCAGGCACCTCCCAGTCATGTCAGTCGTCCGTAGCGACGCTTGCGCAGGGAGAAGGCCCCGACCGCCTCGCGCAGGTCGTCCGGCGTGAAGTCCGGCCAGAGCTTCTCGGTCGAGTAGTACTCGGCGTAGGCTGCCTGCCAGAGCAGGAAGTTGCTCAGGCGCATCTCGCCAGCGGTGCGGATCACCAGGTCGGGGTCCGGCAGGTCGGCCGTGTACAGGTAGCGCGAGATCAGATCCTCGGTCACCTCGTCGGGCCGGTACCCGGCGCCGATGATCTCGCGCACCGCGCGCACGATCTCCGCCCGGCCGCCGTAGTTGAAGGCGATGTTGAGCACCAGGCCGGTGTTGTGTTTGGTGAGCTCGTGGGCGTCGCCGATGGCCTGCTGCAGCGCGGAATTGACCCCTTCCAGGGAGCCGATCTGGCGCACGCGCACACCTTTGCGATGCAAGGCCATGGTTTCGCGCCGCGAGATCTCCAGGAAGATGCGCATCAGGCCGTTGACTTCGTCCTCCGGCCGGCCCCAGTTCTCGGTCGAGAAGGCATAGAGGGTGAGTACCGCGATGCCCAGCTCCTCGCAGGTCTCGACGATGGGATGTATGTTGTTGGTGCCGTGCCGATGTCCCACCAGGCGCGGCAGGTGGCGCCGCTGGGCCCAGCGCCCGTTGCCGTCCATGATGATAGCCACGTGGCGGGGCACCTGCAACGCCGCCGGTTGCGCCGGATGATTGCCGGGAGTTGCCATGCTAGACCGTCATGATCTCCTCTTCTTTGTGGCGGCCCGCGGCGTCCAGTTCGCCGATGATGCGGTCGGTGATCTTCTGCAGGCGGTCCTGCGCGCGCTTGATCTCGTCGGCCGAGGCGGACTTATCCTTCTCCATGGCCTTGAGCTTGTCGTGCACGTCGCGGCGACCGTTGCGCACCGCCACTTTGTGGTCCTCCACCATCTTGTGCACCTGCTTGACCAGGTCTTTGCGGCGCTGTTCGGTCAGGGGGGGGATGTTCAGGCGAATGGCGGTCCCGTCGTTGTTGGGCGTCAGGCCCAGGTCGGACTTCTGGATCGCCTTCTCGATGGCGGCCATCGACGAGCGGTCGTAGGGCTGGATCACGATCTGGCGGGGATCGCCGACCGAGATCTGAGCCAGGCCGTTCAGGGGGGTTTGCGTCCCGTAATACTCGACGACGACGTTATCCAGGATGCTGGGGTTGGCGCGTCCGGTGCGCACCGTATTCAGGTCTTTCTTCAGATCGTCAATCGCACGGCTCATGCGCCGTTCGCCCTCGGCAAGCAGTTCCTCGATCATGATCTACCTCCTGCGGTCACAACCGTGCCCAGCGGGACACCGCGCACGATCTGTTCAATATTACCCTGTCGCATGCTAAAGACTACAATGGGCAGGGCGTTATCTTTGCACAGGGCAAAGGCCGTGCTATCCATCACGCGCAGGTTGCGCTCCAGGGCGGTGGCATAGTCGAGGCGATCGTATTTGACGGCGGTGGGGTCGGTCAGCGGGTCGGCCGTGTAGACGCCGTCCACCTTGGTGGCTTTGAGCAGCACATCGGCGTTCAGCTCCAGCGCGCGCAGCGCGGCCGTGGTGTCGGTCGTGAAGTAGGGGTCGCCCGACCCGGCGGCCAGGATGACCACGCGCCCCTTCTCCAGGTGGCGGATCGCCCGGCGCCGGATGTAGGGCTCGGCGACCGCGTGCATGGCGATGGCGGTCTGCACGCGCGTCTGCACGCCGCGCTTCTCCAGCGCATCTTGCAGCGCCAGGGCATTCATGACCGTGGCCAGCATGCCCATGTAGTCGGCGGTCGCCCGGTCCATGCCGTGGGAGCTGGCGGCCACACCGCGAAAGATGTTGCCGCCGCCCACCACGATGGCTACCTGCACGCCCAGCTCGCCCACGCGGGCGATCTCCTGGGCGATGTCCTGCACGGTCTCGGGGTCGATCCCGTACTGCATCGAGCCCATCAGCATTTCGCCGCTCAACTTGAGCAGCACGCGCCCATAGGCCGGCTCGATCGCGGGCGGGGACTCGGGCTCCACGGACCTATTCACCCAACTGGAAACGGGCGAACCGGCGCACCTGGATATTCTCATTGGTGGTGCCGACGGTCTGCTGTATCAGTTGCCGGATGGTCCTGCTGTCGTCCTTGACCCAGGGCTGATCCAGCAGGCACACCTCCTCGGCAAACTTCTTCAGCCGCCCCTCCACGATCTTCTCGGCCACGGACTCGGGCTTGCCCTCGTCCAGTGCCTCCTGGCGGAACTGGCTCTTCTTGGCCTCCAGCTCGCTCTTGGGGATGCTGCTCAGCTCGAGGTACTGCGGGTTCATGGCTGTGACCTGTATCGCCAGATCGTGCGCCAGCTCCTTGAAGGCGTCGGTACGAGCCACGAAGTCGGTCTCGCAGTTGACCTCGACCAGCGCGCCGTAGCGCCCGCCCGGGTGAATATATGCCTCGACCAGGCCCTGGCGCGTCTCGCGGCCGGCCTTCTTCTCAGCGGTCGCCGCACCTTTCTGGCGCAGGATCGCCGCGGCCTTGTCCAGATCACCGTTCGCCTCGGTCAGGGCGGCGCGGCAGTCCATGATGCCGGCATTTGTCCGATCGCGCAGCTCCTTAACCGCTGCCGCCGATATTGCCATTGTCGTCAAATCCTTCCATACATTATCAAACGATGTCTGACACTGAAGTGTCATGGTAGGGTACGGGCACTGAAGTGCCGCGCATCCGACTTTAGTCGGCGTCGCCCTGCCAGGCGACTTCAGTCGCCGGTCCCGCGCATCTACTACACACTGCATCTACTCTTGCGGCAACACCTCGCCGGCCAGGGCCACGGGCTCCGGCTCCGCGGATGACGCCGCGGTTGCCGCCTCACCGGCGGACGGAGCGGCCGGCACTGGCGCCGGTGCTATCTCCTCAGCAGGCGCCGCTGCCGGCTCCTCAACCGGGCCTGGAGTCGCGGCACGCACCGGCGCCGGCGCCACCTCATCGGCCTGTGCCGGGGCTACGTCCTCGGTGGACTCCGGTGCCGCCGCGCCGGCAGAGGCCGCGGCGGGCGACCGCCTCGCCGACGCGGCCGGGGCCGGAGCAGCCTCTTCCGCCGGCATGGCCGGCGGCGCGTAGCTCAGCTCGCTCTCATCCGGCGCAAAGCTGAGCGGCAGATCGACCAGTTCCTCTTCGCTGGCGCCTTCCATGTCCACATAGGCGGAGGCGCGCATCGTGTGCCCCTCGATGATGGCGTCGGCGATGCGCTCGCAGATGAGCTTCACCGCGCGGATGGCATCGTCGTTCGCCGGGATGGGATAGGTCACTTCATCCGGGTCGGCATTGGTGTCGACCACGCCCACGATCGGGATGGTCAGGCGAATGGCCTCCATCACGGCCAGGCGCTCCTTCTTGGTATCCACGATGAAGATGGCCTCGGGCAGCCGCCTCATGCCCTTGATGCCGCCGAGCATGCGTGTGAGCTTCTCGATCTCGGCCTCGATGCCCAGCGCCTCGCGCTTGGGCAACGTGGACAGGTCACCGCTGTCGCGCATCGTCTCCAGCACGTTGAGGTGCCGCAGGCGCTGCTGCATGGTCTGGAAATTGGTCAGCATACCGCCCAGCCAGCGCTGGTTGACGTAGTACATGCCGCAGCGCGTGGCCTGCTCCTGCACCGCCTCCTGCGCCTGTTTCTTGGTGCCCACGAAGAGGACCTTGCCGCCGTCGGCGGCCACGTCGCGCACGAAGTCGCACGCCGCGTCGAGCATGCCGACGGTCTGCTGCAGGTCGATGATGTGGATGCCGTTGCGCTCCGTGAAGATGTACTGCTTCATCTTCGGGTTCCAGCGCCGGGTCTGGTGCCCGAAGTGGACGCCCGCCTCCAGCAGTTGCTTCATCGAGACACGTGCCATTGTTCCTTCCTTTCGTTGTATCCTCCGTGCCGTTCAACCCGTCGGCCCACCCGCACCTCGCGGGCACGAGACCGTATTTCGGTCGCGACACGTGTGATCTGCACAACGACGGGTCGCCCTTACGTGGGCGACCCGTCGTTAGGATTATAACAAAGGAAGGGCTACAAGATGAACTTGCTCAGGTCGTCGTTGGCCGCGATCTCCGCCACGCGCGAGCGCACGTAGTCCCGGTCCACCGTGATCGTCTCGCCCTTGTGTGCCGACGCCTCGAAGCTGATGTCTTCCAGCACGCGTTCCATCACCGTGTGCAGGCGTCGCGCGCCGATGTTCTCGCTGCGCTCGTTCAGGGCGGTGGCCACGCGCGCGATCTCGCTCAGGCCGTCCTCGGGGAAGGTCAATTCCACGTCTTCCACCTGCAACAGCAACTGGTATTGCTTGGTAAGCGCATTGTCGGGCTTGGTGAGGATGGTGATGAAGTCCTGCTCGGTCAGCCGATCCAGCTCCACGCGCAGCGGGAAACGGCCCTGCAGCTCGGGGATGAGGTCGCTGGGCTTGGCGCGGTGGAAGGCGCCGGCGCCGATGAACAGGATGTGATCGGTCTTGACCGGCCCGTAGCGCGTGTTGACGGTCGAACCCTCCACGATCGGCAGCAGGTCGCGCTGCACGCCTTCGCCCGAGACGTCCGGCCCGCTGTCGTTGTTGCCGCGGCTCACGATCTTGTCGATCTCGTCGATGAAGACGATGCCGGACTGCTCGACCTTCTCGATGGCGGAGTCGACCACGCTGTCCCAATCGACCAGCTTGTTCGATTCCTCCTGGATCAGGATGCGGCGCGCTTCGCGCACCGACACCTGGCGCGAGCGCTTGCGCGAGGCCTGCAAGTTGGCGATGAAGTCCTGGAAGGCCTCGTTGATCTCGTCGACGCTCATGCCGCTGACGAACTCCATGGCCGAGCTGAAGCCCTCGTCGCTCTCCACCTCGATCTCGACGATCTGCTCTTCGAGCTTGTGATCGGCCAGCATCTTGGCCACCGCGCGCCGGCTGCGCCGCCGCCGCGTCTGCTCGGTGCGCGCCTTGCTGCTGCGGGCCACCGCCGCCGTGTCGTCGGACGGGGTCTCCGCGCTCTCGGGATTGAGGGTCTTCATGAGCACGGAGATCAGCCGCTCGTTGGCCAGGTCTTCCGCGCGCTCGCGCACCCCTTCCATGCGCTCGTCGTGCACCATGGTCACGGCATTCTCCACCAGGTCGCGCACGATGGACTCGACGTCGCGCCCCACGTAGCCCACCTCGGTGAACTTGGTGGCCTCCACTTTGATGAACGGCGCGTCGGCCAGGCGGGCCAGGCGACGCGCGACCTCGGTCTTGCCGACCCCGGTGGGGCCGATCATGAGGATATTCTTGGGCGTGATCTCATCGCGCAATTCGGCCGGCACGCGCTGGCGGCGATAACGGTTACGCAGCGCGACAGCCACGGCGCGCTTTGCTTTGGTCTGGCCCACGATATAGCGGTCCAGCTCGCGCACGATACTCTCGGGCGTCAGCGCTTCAAGATTCACGTCACTCATGGTTTTACCCTCAAGGCAAGGTTTCCAATACCACATCGGCATTGGTATAAAGGTCCATCTCGCCGGCGAGACGCATGGCTGCCTGCGCGATCTCCAGTGCCCCCATTTCAGTATGCCGCAGTAGCGCCCTCGCTGCAGAAAGCGCATAGGGGCTGCCCGACCCGATCCCGGCGGCATCGTCGTCTGGCTCGATGATATTGCCGTCGCCGGAGAGGACGAGGATGGCATCCTGGCTGGCGGTGAGCAGTTCGGCCTCCAGCCGGCGCAGATAGCGGTCGGTGCGCCACTGCTTGGCCAGGTCGACCGCCGCCCGCCGCAGGTTGCCATTGGAGCGCTCAAGCTCGGCCTCAAAACGCTCCAGCAGGGTGATGCCGTCCGCGGCGCTGCCGGCGAAACCGGCCAGGATGGTGTTGTTGTGCATGCGGCGCAGCTTGCGGGCGCGGTGTTTGAGGACCATGTCGCCAACGGTGACCTGGCCGTCGCCGATCATGACGACGTTTTCGCCACGGCGCACCGTAAGTATGGTGGTTGCATGTACCCGCGACACTTAACCCTCCCCTACTTAACTCTTACGGTAGCAGGCCATTAAACGCCAGCACAAGATTTTGTCCCCACCCCAAACGTGCTAGGAAACACGGGCGGATGTCACGGCGGCCGGCGAGTCCTGAGGAGTCGAACGCGGCCGATTGGCCGCCACCGTCTCCTGCAGAACGGCCAGCAGCACCCCGGGCCAGTCCTGCCCCAGCCGGGCGCGCGGCACCCGCAACACGCCCTGTATCACCTTCGCCTCCATGCCGAAGCGCCGGTACAGGCCGATGCGATCGAAGACCGTGCCCTCGCGGGCGCGCACGGTGAGCGTCTGACCATCAAGGGCCACGCCGGCCAGGCCCGCCTGCGTCGCCAGCACCTTCACGCGCACGAACAGCAGCAGGTTTTCCACCGGCCGCGGCAGGGGGCCGAAGCGGTCGCGCAGCTCGTCGTCCAGCTCCTCCAGCTCCGAGAGCTGGCCAACGCCGGCGATGCGCTGGTACAGGGCTAGCCGCGAGCTCTCGTGCTCCACGTAATCGGAGGGGATGTACATATCCAGCGGCAGATCGATGGCCACGAGGACCGGCAAATCGTCGGTCTGCACTGCCTCACCCTTGCGCTCCTTGATGGCCCGGGCCAGCAGCCGGCTGTACAGGTCGAAGCCCACCGAGACGATGTTGCCGCTCTGCTCCGGCCCCAGCAGGTTGCCGGCGCCGCGGATCTCCAGGTCCTTCATGGCGATCCTGAAGCCCGCCCCCAGCTCGGTCGCCTCGAAGATGGCGCGCAGGCGCCGCTCGGCGGTGTGCGTGATGCGCTGGGCGTCGCGGTAGAGCAGGTAGGCATAGGCGCGCACCGAGCCGCGGCCGATGCGCCCGCGCAACTGGTAGAGCTGGGCCAGGCCAAAGTGCGTGGCGTCGTTGATGATCATGGTATTGACGTTGGGGATGTCCAGGCCGTTCTCGATGATGCTGCTGCACACCAGGATACCGTGGTCGCCGCGCGCGAACTCGCTGATCACCCGCTCCAGCTCGTCCTCCGGCATCTGGCCGTGCCCGACCGCGACGCTCGCCTCCGGCACCAGACGGCGGATGCGCTCGGCCATGGCCTGTATGGTTTGCACCTTGTTGTGCACGAAGTAGACCTGGCCGCCGCGGTCCAGCTCGCGCAGGATGGCCTCGCGGATGTGATACTCGTCGAACGGCTGCAGGTAGGTGCGGATGGGCAGCCGCCCCTCGGGCGGCGTCTCGATCACGCTCATGTCGCGCACCCCCACCAGCGCCATGTGCAGCGAGCGCGGGATCGGCGTCGCCGTCAGCGTCAGCACGTCGACGCTGCGCCGCAGTTGCTTCAGATGCTCTTTGTGCTTGACGCCGAAGCGCTGCTCCTCGTCGATGACCAGCAGGCCCAGCTCTTTAAAGGAGACGTCCTTCTGCAACAGGCGGTGCGTGCCGATGACGATGTCGACCTCGCCCGACGCCAGCGCCGCCACCGTCGCCTTCTGCTCGGCCCGCGACTGGAAGCGGCTGAGCACGGCCAGGCGCACGGGGTAGGCGCCCATGCGCGCGGAGAACGTCTCGTAGTGCTGCTGCGCCAGGATGGTGGTGGGCACCAGCACGGCCACCTGCTTGCCGTCGAGCACCGCCTTGAAGGCGGCGCGCATGGCGACCTCGGTCTTGCCGTAGCCCACGTCGCCGCAGACCAGGCGGTCCATCGAGCGCGGCGCCTCCATATCGGCCTTGGTCTCGATGATGGCGCGCTCCTGGTCGGGCGTCTCCACGTAGGGGAAAGCTGCCTCCATCTCTCGCTGCCAGCGCCCGTCGGGCGCGAAGGCATGCCCCTCCGTCTGCTCGCGATACGAGTACAGCTCCAGCAGCTCGCGCGCCAGTTCCGCCACCGAGGCCTTGACGCGCGCCTTGGCCCGCCCCCACTCCGCGCTGCCCAGGCGGCCGAGTTGCGGCGTCGTCTCGCCCATGCCGACGTAGCGCGTCACTCGGTCGAGCTGATCGGTCGGCACCAGCAGGCGATCCGTCCCGGCGTATTGCAGGTTGAGGTACTCGCGCTCGATGCCGCCGGCCAGGCGCTTCTCCACTCCGACGAAGCGCCCGATGCCGTGCTCGATATGGACGACGTAATCGCCGGGCGAGAAGTCCAGCCCGGTGGCCGCCGTCGCCTCGCGCCTGAAGCGGGCCACCGGCGCCGGCTTGCTCCAGCCGAAGATCTCGGCGTCGGTGAAGACGTGCAACCCCAGCGAGGGCGCCTGCCACCCCTCCAGCAACGATCCCTGCACCAGGGTGATGGTGCCGCGCTCGGGCATGGCCCGCACGCCCTCGGACACGCCCACCAGCGTCTCCCGCTCGTCGTACAGCTCGGCCAGGCGCGCGCTTTGCAGGCTGACCACCACCACGCGGCGCTTCTGCTCGCGCAGCTCCAGCGTATCGTCGAGGAAGCCGCGCAGGCGCCCGGCATAGGGCAGCGCCGCGGCGAAGACGCGCCCGTCGCTCCAGTCGTGGCGCGGCAGTCCGGGATCGCCCTCGCTGCCGCGCGTCCAGAGCTCCACGCGCAACGATGAGGCCAGCTCCTCGCGCACCGCGGACGGCGTGAGCAGCACGTCGCGCAGGCCGGCCGGCAACTCGCCGCGCCCCACCAGTTCGTCGCGGATCTCGCACGCCTGAGCGTATAGCTCCTCCATCTCGTCGCGGCAGGCCAGCGGCTCATCCACCACGATGAGCGAGCGCGCCGGCAGATAGGAAGGCAGGGAGGCGGCATCGGGCAGCAGGTAGGGCATGAACAGGTCGCCGCCCTCCGGCTCGATGCCGTTCTCGATGCGCACGATATCTTCTTCCCACTGGGCGCGCGCGTGCGGCAGCATGCGTCCGAGGTCGAGCGCGCGCAGCGCCCGCAGGGCCGCCTCGCTCGGTACGCGGCCGTACTGGCGGGCCGCGGTCACGCCGAATGAATCGACGCGCCCGATGGAGCGCTGGGTCGAGGGATCGAAGCGGCGCAGCGAATCGATGTCGTCGCCGAACAGCTCGATGCGAATGGGGCCGTCGGCGGCGCTGGGGAAGACGTCCACGATGCCGCCCCGGCGCGCATACTGGCCCTGCTCCACCACCACGTCCACGGCCTGATAGCCCATCTCATCCCAGCGGGCGAGCTCGGCGGCGATGGCAAAGCGCTGCCCCAGACGGTAGGACAGGGCCGAGGCGTTGAAGCGTGCCGGGTCCATCAGCGGTTGCAGCAGGGCGCGTGCCGGCGCCACCACCACCAGCGGGTCATCCTGCCGGCCGCGCAGGGTTTCCAGGGCCAGGGCGCGCTGCTGAATCAGGCCCGGCTCGGGATCGGCGCGGTCGTAGGGCAGTGCGTCGAGGGCGGGATACAGTAGGGCGGCCGGCGTGGACCTCCCCTCACCGCCGAGCCAGGCCGGCAGGTCCTCGGCCAGTTGCAGCGCCCGGTCGGGATAGGCCGTCACCAGCAACACCGGCACCTTGAGGGCCTGGGCCAGGGCCGCCACGGTCGCGGGCTGCGCCGCGCCGGGCAGGCCGAAGATGGCCTGCGAGCGGCCCGCGGACACCTCGCCGAGCAGGCTTTTCAGGTGCGGATCGGCTGCCAGGAGCGTCGTCACGCCAAGCAGATTGCACTCTTTACGCATCGTTCTGGACCTCCACGGCCGGTACGAGGGCGGCATCAGGCGCCGCCTGTTCGGCGCCGAAACCGGCGGTCGCTTGCGGGTTCACCGCGTTCATGGCGGCGATAATGCCATCGCGCAAGACCAGTTCCACGGCGTCGGCGGCCCGCCCCAGCAGCCCGGGCAGCGCCGCGCGTTCCTCGGGGCTGAACGACGACAGGACGTGGTCGCGCGCATCGCGCTCCGCCGGGCGCCCGACGCCGATCTTGAGGCGGGCGACCTCCTGCGACCCGACGTGGGCGAAGATGGAGCGCAGGCCGTTGTGGCCGCCGGCGCTGCCGCGCTGGCGCAGGCGCAGGCGGCCAAACGGCAGATCAATGTCGTCGCCGACCACCAATAGTTGCTCCAGCGAGAGGCGATACCAGCGCCACAGGCGTCCGACGGCCTCGCCGCTGGCATTCATGAAGGTCTGAGGCTTGACCAGCAGCACGTCGCGCTCGGCGATGCGCGCGCGCCCAGTCCAAGCGCCCATGCGCTCGGAGACATCGACGACGCCGTGGCGCCGCGCCAGCTCGTCCACCGTCATGAAGCCCACGTTGTGCCGCGTCTCGGCGTATCGGCGCCCGGGATTACCCAGGCCGACGATCAGCATATCCACAGGAATCAGGCTCCGGTCTCGCGCGCCTTGCGGGCGCCGGGCCAGCGCAGCTCGATTTCACGGTACAGCAAGCCCCACTCCTGCAGGCTCAGCGTCTCGGCGCGCCGGGTGCGATCGATGCCCGCGGCGGCGAGCGCGGCGTCGATCCCGGGCGCCGGGATATGGGCCAGGCCGTGCACCAGGGCGTTGTGCAATTGCTTGCGCTTCTCGCCGAAACCCGCCCGCACCACCGAGAAGAAGCGCCGCTCGTCGTCGACCTGGACCGGCATGGTGGCGTGCGGGCGCAGGCGCACGATAGCCGAATCCACCGCGGGCGCGGGCCAGAACGAGCGCGCCGGCACCGTGCGCACGATCTCGGTTTTGGCATAATATTGCGTGGTCACGCCGAGCAGGCTGAGATCCCCGGGCTGCGCCACCAGGCGCTGCGCCACCTCCTTCTGCACCATCAGCACCAGCAGGCCGGGCCGCCGCGGCCCGGTCAGGAAATGCCTGATGATTTGTCCGGTGATGAAGTAGGGGATGTTGGCCACCAGCTTGTAGGGCTGATCGGCGGGCAACCAGAGCGCCAAATCGAGGTCCAGGGCATTGCCGTGAACGACCGTGACGCCCGGCACCGCGGCGGTGCGGCTGCTCAGCACCTCGGCCAGGGCGCGATCCAATTCCACCGCCACGACCTGGGCGCAACGCTCCGCCAGCGCCAGGGTGAGGGTCCCAAGGCCCGCCCCGATCTCCACCACCCGGTCGTTTGAGGTAAGCTGGGCCGCGCGAACGACGCTCTGGAGCGCCTCGCTGTCGATGATGAAGTTCTGGCCCAGCGTTTTACGCGGGTGCAGCCCATGGGCGCGCAAGACGTGGCGCGTCTCGACGGCTAATGACGGCATCTGGATACTGCAGCGGGAAGGGAAATGTTGAGAATGGGCGAGCACAGTGAAGGGAGAACGATAATGGCCTTCATTTAGAAGTCTACCATAGGCGGACCACTATCGCCGAGTTGGATGGCTCTGCTCCTGGCGCAATCGCTCCAGTATCCAGATGCGAGCCAGCGTTGATGCACCAACGCCGATTCTGCGCGCCTCCGCGGTCAATGCGGCGATCGTTTCTTCCTCCAGTCGCACCGTCAGCCCTTTCTTGGGGCCGCCACGCACGAATCTGACATCGGTCACATCTTCGAATTCATCCTCAAACTCCGCACTGTCGTGTGTATCCCAGAATGCCGCTTCCTCTTCGATCGTCTTGAACGTTGGAATACGGCTCTTGGAGTGCGGCTCTGCCCTTTGGCCCTCGTATTCGCCGTATGTCATAGATAGCTACCGCCCTCGATGTTCCTGATAGACGCGTCGCTCGGCATCGGTCGCGTCTCGCGCAGTGATGAGCCCGAAGACGCCGCCTCCTCGCGGTCCGAGGAAGATGGTCAGATACCGTCCGGCAGCCGTTTGTCCGATAAGACGCAGGCGCTGTTGCCGGGTACGTCGGACAAAGGGCTCAATTGAAAACGACCTCTTCAACTTCGGCCAGCGTAACTCCGTGGCGACCAATGTGCTCTTCGCGATCTGGCTCAACAACGAGCTCATAGATCCGCATGTGGCGTCATCTTTTTAATGCGATTGTACTACATTATGATGTGCAATGCCAATAGCTGATAAGCGCTGGGCGTGAGCGATCGGCAAGCCAAGGATGCGCCCTATGAGCTGGGGCCGGGCGATGCCTCCACGTTCGACCCCGAGAGCCCCACACGTTCTGGAATCCCTCCGGCGAGAGCCCTCAACCCTCACACCGGGTATCGTGCCACCAAGGGCTCCGGGTCATAGACGGCCAGCTCGGTGAGGTAGGTGTTTGGATAGACGGCCATACCGGCGCAGAGCCCGATTACCCAACCGGAGCGGGCCGTGCGCACCACACCCTCGCCGATGGGGCGGGCATAGATGTCGCGCAGGTCGGCGATCACATCACCCTCGCGCACCGTGTCGCCGGCGTTGACGCGGTAGGTGACCAGGCCGGCCGTTGGCACGCGCGGATGTTCCTCCCGACAGACGTTGAAACCCAGGTCGGGCACCGGCACGCAGGTGATCGGCCGCGGAGTGCCCGGCACCATGCCCGCCCACATCATGACGTTCTCGATGCCCTGGCGGCCCGCCTGCAGGGCTTTCGGCTCCGCCGCTCCCGTGGGGCCCAGCTCGGCGGTGAAGGCCGGAATGCGCGCCTCGTTGAGCGCAAAGCCGGCCACGGAACGGTGCAGTTCCTGCTTCACATATTTGCGCGCCGGGTACTCATTGACCACGGCCAGCCCGAAGGCCTGCATCATGTCGTCCAGGGTACGCTTCAGGCCCTCGGCGCGC